>OGQX01000235.1_pt1 | contig 66985 bp, 48 predicted proteins | sample 1553291 | NCBI WGS metagenome assembly OGQX01 (sample SAMEA2580030, study PRJEB22360) | human gut metagenome | biome: human gut; feature: human-associated habitat; material: faeces | place: Denmark | collected 2008/2010
ACTTTACGCCCTTCATGATTGCCGTATCACTCGAAATGTCGGATGAACCAAAAATTGTTGGCGCGAGCCATAGCTGAGACACATGGCCAGGAAAGCTGTCATCTCCTGGTCGAGTGGATCACTCACCTGGTGCATGAACCAAGAAGGATCGTCCTTGATAAATGATGCGGTCTCGTAGCGATCGGCAAGAGAGACCATGAGCTGACGCTGAGCCTCGTTCATAGCTTTTCTATCTGATCGATGGTTAGACCTGTGGTTTTGGCTATGTCGGCAATGGGATAGTTAAGGGCCTTCAGCTTTTGGGCCATCTCAAGCATCAAAGCTGTGCGGCCTTTTTCGATACCTTTCTCGATGCCTTGCTGCATACCTTTCTCGATACCTTGCTGCATACCTTTCTTGATGCCCATCTCCATGCCTTTCTTCATACCCTTTTCCAATCCTTCTTTCATACCTTGCTGGGTTCCGTACTTAAGGGCATCATCCTTGATGGTGCGCTCAACCATGACGGCATCCCAGAACTCTTCGTAACCATAGAGCTGAGCCTCAGTATAGGACGATTCTTCCAATAGGGTGACAGCCTTATGGATCTCAGGATTCTCGATGAACTCGTCAGGAATTTCGCGCACATCGTCGTGCATCTCTGTGAGGAAACGGAGCCATAGCACCATCATCTTTTTGTCGAGTACACTCTGGGGCTTGAACTTGGGCAGCTCCACAAAGACGAAATGTAGTCCGTCGATGACTTTGTCGGTATGCTCAATGTTGACGATGTCGTAGAGGTGGTAGAACTCCTTCATCTTTGGTTCAAAGATGTCGTTGACCAGGCTCAGCGAGTACACTGGTTGGAGATAGCTGTAGTGGCAGGCCTTATCGAGCTGGCGCACATAAGCTTTAGAGGCGTTGAAAAGTACGCGTTGCATAAACGTGTCGGTCCAGTACATCTGCATCTCCACGAGAAACTGTCGTCCATGTGTGTCCTTGCAGCGCACGTCGACGATAGTGTTCTTTTTCAGAGGTGTGTTGGGCACCAGTTCGGCAGGAAGAAACTCCACAGTCTCTATCTGCTCCCCGTCTTTGAAGGGAAGCAGTGCATTAAGAAAACTGGTGGTCAAGTCAGGATGCTCACCAAAGATCTTCTTAAAAGTCAGGTCGGCTCGTGGATCCAAATATCTTAATACCTTCATAGTGTCGCGAATTTGAGTTCTTTGATTCTATCTGCAAATATCGCAAAAATATTTGAGAAATCCAAGAGAAAGCGTGGAATTCAGTGGCTTTTACTTTATATAGACGAAAGAAACTGTGGGTAGAGACTTGCACGTGTCAGCATATTATATTATCTTTGTAGCGACGAAAGAAACAATCATTTAACTAATAACTAATCATACAACAAATTATGAGAAAACTGATTTACTGCTTAGTGCTTCTTTTGGCTCCGCTGACCTCGATGGCCGGGACGTTGCTTCACCGCACGGCTCCCAGTGCTTTGCTGGGTGGCATGCCGCAGGTGGACTACACTATTTATCTGCCCGACAGCATGACTGAAGGACGGAAGTTCCCCATTGCCTATCTGCTCCACGGTGGCGGGTGCTCCAACACCGAGTGGCAGGACCATGGCCATCTGAAAGAGGTGATGGACAGTCTGATTCGTCGTGGCGAGGTGGCACCGATGATCGTCGTTTGTCCTGAGGCTAACAAAAAGAACATGATATGGTTCAACGATCCTCAGTGGCGTTACGAGGATTTCTTCTTCACCGAGTTCTTGTCCTATATTGAGCGTACCTATCCTGTCATCGCTGACCGCCGCTATCGTTTCGTGGGTGGCTTCTCCATGGGAGGCGGTGGTGCTGTGGTCTACGGTATTCGCCATCCCGAATTGTTCTCGATGGTCTACGACATGTCGGGCTATTTGCGCCGTCAGCCTCTCGACTTTCTCAAGAACGATCCGCAGGGCGAGTGGCGGCAACAGGTGGTGGAGCGCAACAATCCTATTTTGGAGGTGAGCCGGGCCGGTGCCGACCAAGTGAACAGATGGAAACAAGTGAGTTGGTTTGTCGACTGTGGTGATCATGACTTCACACTTGAGGGCAACATGGACTTCGTCAAGGCACTCCGCAAACAAGGCATCGGCTATCAGATGCGGGTGCGCAGTGGGGCGCATAACTGGGACTACTGGGCTCCCTGTCTTGTCAACGCACTCAAGCAGTTCTCGTTGCGTGCCTTCCATGCCAATCGTCTGCAGGTGGTGGAGCAGGGCGGATTGGGAACGTATCCGTCCGTGATGCTGTCGGCCGACGGATTCAAAGCTCATACCGTTTTCTGTCCGCAGGATCTGAGTACCTTCGATGCCCGCCATCCACTGCCTGTGGTGGTGTGGGGCAATGGAGCTTGCACGGACTCACCTTGGGAGCACTATCGCTTTCTCAATGAGATTGCCTCTCATGGCTATCTGGTCATTGCTACCGGATATTTCCCTAATGGCGACACGCCTTATCAGGGTCCCATGTCGTCGCCACAGCAGCAGATAGAGTCTATCGACTGGGCGGTGAAGCAGGCTTCTGACTCCAATAGTGTCTTCTATGGTAAGATTGACACACGGGCCATCTGTGCGTCGGGTATGTCGTGCGGTGGTTTGCAGACACTCTACAACTGTGGCGACCCACGCATCAAGACCTATATGATTTGCAACAGTGGACTCTTCATTGACCCGTCCATCGCTATGCCTAATATGCCGATGCCGCACAAAGAGCAGCTGCGCAAGGTGCATGGGCCGATCATCTACATCCTTGGCGGAAAGGAAGACATCGCCTACAACAATGGCATGGATGACTTCCATCGCATATCTCACGTGCCTGCCGTGGCTGTCAACTATCCGGTAGGTCATGGCGGCACCTATCGTCAGCCTCATGGTGGCGAGTTCCGCATTCCCGCTGTGGCCTGGCTCGACTGGCAACTCAAGGGTGACCGGCAAGCCGCAAAGATGTTTGTTGGCAAAAACTGCGGACTCGCCCAAAGAAAGGGGTGGACGGTGGAGCGCAATAAAAAGATGTAAGCGAACCTATAAAATACGATTTTAGACAAAGAAACAAATCATGAATCACACGACTTTGTTATGCAGCTTGGCAGCAGGGCTCATGGCTGTGCCTATGACTGCAAACGCCGACAGCGACGTGAGCAAAGAGAAAGCGTCGCAAAATACGCCCCAAGGATGGCGCGCTGTAGAGTTGCCTTCTATTGTCGCCATCACGGAGGCCAATACTCTAAACATCGAGGACTATGGAGCTTCCATCACGTCGGCTGACAATACAGTTGCCATTCAGCGAGCCCTTGATGCCGTTCCAGAGGAAGGCGGGATGGTGGTGGTGCCGGCAGGCACATGGCTGTGCGGCCCGCTGCAAGTCAAAGCGCATACCGTGCTGCATTTGGCAGCCGGTGCTACATTGCGGTTGTTGCCTTTTGGAACTTATCCCAGCGACAATGGCAATTACAAGGCGAAGACTTTCTTGACCAACCGCAAGAATGCCTCTGACATCATCATCGAAGGCGAGAGCACGTCGTCAAGCATCGTCGATGGACAGGGTGCCGCGTGGTGGAAAGCTGTGGAACAGAAGAAGTTTGACCGCCCCGCCCTCGTCCGCTTCTCCAGTGGAAGTCGTTTCCTGGTGCGCAACATGCGCTTTGAGAATGCGCCGGGAGTGAATGTCACTATTGGACAAAGTGGCAAGGGCAGCCATGGCACGGTGCACGACGTGGTGATACGTGAGCCGTCGTCGACAGCTTCCACCGGACAGAAATCCCACAATACCGACGGCATACCCATTTGGGCACCCTATGTGAATGTCTACAACTGCGACATCAGCAACGGTGACGATAATGTGGTGGTTGACTCCGACGGACAGTACGTGCATGTGTGGAATTGCAAGTTCGGCACTGGTCATGGCGCTTCCATCGGCAGCTTCACCGAACGCGTACATGACGTGCTGTGGGAAGACATCAGCTTCCGTGACACTGACAGCGGCTTCAGACTGAAGAGCCAACGGGGAAGAAGCGGACAGGTATACAATATTACGATGCGCAACTGCACCATGCAAAACGTGATGAATCCCATCTACATAGAATGCTGGTACGACAAGAGCACCAAGCCTGAGCCTTCTCTGGCACCAACGGCCGATTCTGTCGCCACCACGCCAGCCTTTCACGACATTCTCATTCAGCACGTCACGGCTACAGCCACGCCTTATAAGAAAAGCGACAAGGCAGCTTTTCCCGTGTATATTTACGGACTACCCGAAAGTCCCGTGCACCGCGTGACGCTCGACGACGTACATGTAGATGCCAAGAAAGGCATGTTTCTGGCCTATTGCGATGTGACGTTCACCGGCGGATGTAGCATCAAGAATCTTACCGACTCCACAAAGTATATTGCAAAACGCTATGAGGCAAATATCACCGGCAGCTACGACGGATCGGAAACAACTGCCATAAACGGCGTGAAAGTCTCAAAACCCATGAGCCATGACTATGCCTATACGCTCTTGGGCACTCTGCGCTCGCAGCAATCGCTGTCGCGTGGCGTCTATATCGTCAATCATCATAAAGTGTTGGTGAGATAAAGTCTCTCGCCTATAAAACGAAACAACAGGCAACTGCCTTGTAAGCGGTTGCCTGTTGTGAACTGTGTGAAAGCTTTTCGCTTTTATGCTTCCTTGAATTCTTCCTCAATCTTTGGTGCCTTGTCCTGACCCCGCAAAACATATCTTGATGATGGGGATGGCAATGGGGTAGAAGTGGTAACCAAACGACTGGTATATCTTGAAGAGCAGACGGTCGCGGGCATTGAGAAACTCCGGTATGCCATACTCGTCGATGAGCACTTTGATGCGTTTGGCCAGTTTGCGGTCGTCGCGGATCTGTGAGCTCTCGTCGAGCATCTTCACGAGGAACTTCTTGTCACTGGGCTTTTCCACCATCGTGGCATACATGTTCTGTTCGCGTCGCTCAGCCGGCGTGATGCTCTCCTGACTCGTGGTGTAGAGTTTCATGAGCCATGTCTCTACTTCTTGAATGGTCGGTTTTTCCATAGTAATCATGTTTAGTGGTTGTCTGATATATATAATAAGGTGTACACATCAACGTGTACTTTTGCAAGGTCGGAGAATGCTGACACCCTATTCTTTGGGCTCAGCACTTATGCGACCACAGTAGGACTAAACATGACGGCTCTGTATCGGTGTAGTTCCGACAGGGCTTGTTTGGTGAATGTGTCAAAATAGAACCTTCTCATCTCTCTTATACATTTATTAATTTCTCAGTTGCAAAGATAAGAGAAAAAGCAATACGAGCAAAACAAAACGGAACTTTTTTGCATAAAAATATAGCGCAAGTTACTATTTCGACAAAATAGGCTGTCAAAACGGTGCTTTCTAAACGTATGAATAGCTATGGAGCCCTTTGAAGTTTAAAATCGTTGAAAAGCAAGCATGGAAGGGGCGCGGAACCGAAATAAATGCCTACCTTTGCAACTGTAAAACCATCAGAATGGAGAATCACAAACGAATCATGGCAAAAGAGAATCACGAAAAGAAGAAAATAGCATTGTTGTTTATCTGTTTAGGCAATATCTGTCGCTCCCCGGCAGCCCATGCCATCATGCAGCGCGATGTCGATGAGGCTGGGTTGTCAGACCGGTTTTTCATCGACTCAGCTGGTATTGGCCCTTGGCATGTGGGTGATCTTCCCGACCGTCGGATGCGACAGCATGGCGCACAGCGGGGGCTGGACATCAGTCATATAGCACGGCAGTTCAATGCTAAGACCGATTTTCGCACTTTCGACCGCATTGTGGTGATGGACGAGGACAACTATCGCGCCATCGCATCCAAGGCTTCGTCTGAGGCTGACCGTGAGAAGATCATCAGGATGTCGGACTATCTTCTCGACCATCCTGCGGCCCATTCTGTTCCTGATCCCTACTATGGCGACGGCTCCGACTTCGAATTGGCGTTGGATTTGATTGAAGATGGATGCCGGCATCTGCTGGCTGCTATTATTAATAAGGAGGAGAAACGCATCAAGAAGGAGGATGGACTTGCAGTGGATTGATACGGAAAAGGCGGTGAGCAGGTTCAACGCTTGGGGAACTGGCGACCGTCCGTTCTTCTTTCTGACCGACTATCTCCATCGGCGATGGCTGGTGGAGCCTATTGATGGGCTGTCGGCAGACGAGTTGCTCTATGCTTTTCCCGGACACTGCAATGCGCCTGATGAGGAGGCGAAGGCAAGACCGCTTGTCTGGCAGCCCCATCCGCTCACTCCCGAAGCTTATCATGAGAAGTTCGAGATAGTCCATCGCAATATGCTGGCAGGCAATAGCTATCTGGCTAATCTGACGTGCCGGATACCCTTGGATACCAACCTCTCGCTACGCGACATCTTCCTGCTTTCCCAAGCACGATACCGATTGTGGGTCAAGGACACTTTCGTATGTTTCTCTCCCGAGACGTTTGTGCGTATCCAAGATGGTATCATCAGCAGTTATCCCATGAAAGGCACTATCAGTTGCAATGTGCCCAATGCCGAGCAAACCCTTCTCGCCGATGTCAAGGAGGCGGCCGAGCATGCGACGATCGTGGATCTGATTCGCAATGATCTCAGTCACGTAGCCGACCATGTGACGGTGCGTCGCTATCGTTACGTAGAGTGTTTGGAGACTTGCAATGGCCCCATCTTGCAGACGAGTTCAGAGATTGCCGGGCAGCTGCCCGTTGACTATCGCCGTCATCTTGGCGACATCCTCATGGCTCAGTTGCCCGCCGGATCGATAACGGGTGCACCAAAGCCCAGTACAATGGCCATCATCCGTGAGGCAGAAGGCTATGACCGTGGCTTCTACACGGGTGTGGCCGGTATCTGCGAACGTGGACAGATGGACAGCTGCGTGCTCATCCGGTTCATCGACAAGGAAGATGGCCGGTTGTTTTTCAAGGCTGGCGGAGGCATCACGGCCCAAAGTGACTGGAAAAAAGAATATCAGGAAATCAAAGAGAAGACCTATGTACCCATTTGTTGAAACCATAAGAGTGGAGGATGGCGTGCCGCACAATCTCCGCTATCACCAACTGCGCATGGCCAACACCATGCGCCGCTTCTTTCCCCATACGCCAGTTCCCTCACTTGCTTCAGAGCTCGAGGCCCGCAAGTGGCCTGCCGGCATCACGTGGAAGGTGCATGTGGAATACGATGCGCGTGGCATCACGCTTTTCAAGGCCGACGAGTATCATATCCGCCACATCACCCGTCTGCGGCTTGTTGTCTGCGATGACATCGACTATGCCTATAAGAGTGCTGACCGCCGGCGGCTGGAGACTTTGTTTGCCCAGCGTGGAGAGGCTGACGAAGTGGTCATCGTCAGGAACGGACTGCTCACTGATACCTCTTATTCCAATATAGCCCTCTTCGACGGCCGTCATTGGGTGACGCCCCGCCAACCACTGCTACGCGGCACCATGCGTCAGTCGCTGCTCGATGCTGGCGTGCTGACGGAACAAGACATCAAGGCCGAAGACTGGAACAGCTATCGCCAGGTGAGCCTCATCAATGCCATGATGCCTTTGGGAAGGCTGGTTTGCAAGATATGATGGCAGTTTGTTGCTCAGCAGAATCCCTGTTTGTTGTTACTATTCTCGGATGAGCTTCATCGTCTTTCCACTTTGCTGCCGGATGATGATCCCACTCTGAGAAGCGTTGGCTTTATTGCCGTTGAGCGTATAGTAGCGGGCAGATTTTTGACCGTTTTCCGTGATGGTGGCTATTCCGGTGGTTGTCTTTGCAGCGTGGATGCTGATATTTGAAATCTTGATAGCTTCCAAGGCTGAGGAACGAAGAATGGTAAGCTGGTATTCAGCCCAGTTCTTATCTACCGAAAAATCGACGGTGACATCGCCACAGCTCATCGTCTTGTTGAGATATGTCTTTCCATCAGCGATGCTCTTCAGTTGTATTGTGATATTAGCAGGGATATGGCATTCAGCACGAAGGCTTAGCCGATAGCGTCCGGCGTTGAGCTGGAGCGAGTGATAGACATTTTGGTTGTCCCATGTCGATTGCTCACCACCAAAGTTCAAGAGCGTCGTGCCGTTGTCAAGGACGAAACCGTGTGCAGCCGGATTCCATCCTTCTGCTTCTATGTGTGGTTCCCAAATGATAGTAGTGTCGCAAGGGCTGTTGATCGTGTATTGACTCATAAACTTCCACATCGTCATGGCAGAGTTTCCATCTTCTGTCTGGGTTGTGAAGTCGCAGTGTCCCATATTGTCTATTTCGTAGTAGACATAAGGAAAACAGCCTTCCGTAGCCTCGTACACACTCTTGTCATAGTCTGTTCCGCGTATTTTCTTTGGCACAGGATTGCATCCGTTGCGTGCTACCATGTTGTCTACGATGACAGGCATATGCCGATATCGCACGAAGTCGTCAGCCTTGCCGTGTATGTGCAGGAAAGGCACGGGGCGGACACTTGTCTGATGAAGATGGAACTCGTTGATAGGATAACCGCTGATGGAGGCAAAGGCTGCAAACACATCGCTGGCCACGCAGGCGGCAGTATAGGTCATCATGCCACCATTGGAGAAGCCACAGCAATAGACGCGCTTTCGGTCAATGGAGAAGTGAGCTGCCACATCGTTGATGACGGCTTTGAAGAATTCGATGTCATTGCTGTTTTCTCCAGTAGCATGCCATCCCGGAAGCGTGGAGCCAAAGACGGGGAAGAAGATGTCCTCGCCTTGAGGATAGGCGACAATGCAGCCTTCCTGGTCTGCCACCGTTGTGCGGAACGGTGACTTGTCGGCAGCGTGACCACCGGTGCCGTGAAGACTCAGTACCAGCGGCGCTGGGGCCGTTACCTTTTCAGGAACATAAAGACAATAGGCGCGTGTGGCTCCATTCACCGTGACGGTTCGCATTTCGTCGGTCTTGGCATTTGTTGCTAAGAGATTCCAGCAGAGAAGGAGTAGCGTGGTGAGACAGTTTAAGCAGTTGTTCATTTCTTTTTCAGTTGTTGCGTTCTTAGTTTTTGCAAAGTTACATATTCTTTCTTGTATCAGCATTGCTTTTTGTTTCCAAAACTATAGCATTTGTATAGTTCAGTGCTTGCGATGTTTCTTTTTCTTCTTTGTCCGGTTTTATTTTTGCTTTTTGCTTTTTTTCATGCTTTTGTTTTGTCCGATAGAAAACAAATGATTATTTTTGTAGTCTGAATCATATAAGTATCGACCCAAACCATGAAAGGAATCATTACTACTCAAGAAATTCGTTTAGCACATCCAGGACAATGCGCTTGTGCTACAGATCTTTATTATACCCGTTTTGCGAATCGCCTCTACGATCGTCTGCGGACGTTTGTGGGCAAGGATGTTCCTGACAAGAACTTTACCCATGTGCTGGCTCGCAAGTTGACCTGTTATTTCGAGGACATCGTGGCCGACATGGGTGTGTGGCACTCGTTTTCTGACCTGTGCATGAAGCTCTACGGCTATCCCGTACCCATGTACCATGCTGATGAGGAATACTACCCCGATGAGCCCAGTCTCGATGCCGTACGCTACCTGGTGTGGGACGTGGCCAACGAGTTGTTTCCCGACCGCATCTTTGAGACCGACCGTCTGTTGCAGGAGATGGGGCTGGAAGCGTATCATCAGCTCAGTGATGCCTTTGAGCAGGCACCGATCAATGAGGATGCCAAGAAGGTGATGGATGACATGCTCCACTATGCCGCAGGGGGATTCAATGAGTTGCGTAATGTTCTTGATTGGGTGCTTGCCGGATGCTACATCACGTCTGGCACCTGGCTTAATAAATTGTTGGCTGAAAAGGCCAGGGAGATAAATTCTGTTTCTTTCTTCGACGGTATGTCGCCGTCGATGAAGCAATACTTTGCAGTCACCAATATCAAGTTCTACGACCGTGTCGGTCCTCTGGCTCTGAAGTCTTATGAGTGGTTGCGCTCTTTGGCTCAGACAGTGGGACACCAAGAGCTTGCCACGTTGTTGGAGCAGGTCAAAGTCTTGAAAATGGACACCTATAAATATAGACCGGACGATGGTGAGTCGCTGACATTGGAAAACACCCATGGGCAGACGATAAAGGTTTCGCGCAAGGAGCTCAACTTGGATCCAGAGGTGGTCAAACAGCACAATGGCTGTGTGGCAGGTTTTGTTTTTTACAAAGACGAATGGCGTCTCAACGGACTTGTGGTTCCTCTTCAGCAAAGCGACGAAGACTTCGAAGAAGCTAAACGCAGCCAGGCTGATATCCCTCTTCCTGGTACAGAGATCATGACGGCAAAGATGCTTCTCGAGCAGACCGGTAACCGACGGATCCTTTATTTTAAGGATGTCGATGAGATGAAAACGTTTCTTCAAGAGAAGTTAAACTATCCAGGCAGCATCTTCGAGGGTAGCCCGCTTGCCAACATGAAACTTCCATGTATGTTCATTGATACTGTTGACGAGACCAACCCGCAGTTCTTTGCACAGAATTTGGAACAGTATATCAAGGATCCGGACAATCCCTATTACGATGCAAAGAAAGCAAAGGAAGACGCTGTCAACATTCTTTGGAATGCTGACAGTGCCACGTCTAATATGGTCAACTATCTCATCGATCATGAGATGCTTCCCGATGCTGAGCAGCACTATGCGTTCAGTCAGCACAGCACGCATCAGCAGCGACTTGCCGACATGAATTTCTATATGCGCTACAATCGCAGAAGCCGGTACTAACTTTCCAGTGTGTCTTCCGCCATTAGGTCATTGATTTGGTCAATGACCTGCTGGCGTGTCTTCTGTTGCTTGTGATAAAGCTGGATGGCAAAGATCAGACCGCATACCAATCCTATGCAACCGCCAGTCAGTCCTCCCCATGCGGCGGAAGTGAGAGCCTCGCTGTCATAGTTGATGCTTTGGAAGAAGTCGATAATAAACCAGACAAACCAGAGAAGAATAAGCGGCAAACTGACTAACATCTGTAGGGCACTCAGCCGTTTGGCGCGTTGCAGTCTTAGAGCTGTGGGGATGAGGTTGTCGCCCATAAAAGCCTCGTCCTTGATGTGGTTGACCTTATAGTCGAAGACCACGCTGGCAAGACAGAGAAGGATGATGGCAATGACCGGTCCCCATGAGAGATGGAAGACAAGTGCTATGAAGGGGAAGGCAAAGACGATGATAGGCATGAGAATAGTAGACTCCAGGACGAGGTAGCGGTTGATGCTGGAGTAGTTGTGCTTCATCGACTCGCGCAGCAGGCGATCGTTGACGATGGTCTCGTTGTGGAGTTTCTCTTGCAGGATGGCCATTTGACGGCGCATCTCTTCGAGGGTATTGCTTGCTTGTGGATTCATGATTCTGTAGTTTTTGATGGTTGATACTTTATTTTATATATAGGCCTTATATATACGACGTTTTACACGGGTTATTCTTCACTCATGGTTTTGAGCTGTTCCTTGATGCGGAAGAGTCTGACGGAGACGTTCTTAGTGGAGATGCCCACCACCTGTCCTATTTCCTCATAACTCATATTCTCAAGCCAGAGCAACACGATGGCACGGTCGAAAGGCCCCAGGCGGGCGATACGGTTGCGGAGCATCTGTACCTGCCGTGAGTCGGCATCGTTGTCCTCAAAGAGGTTGATGTCCATACTTAGCGGTATCGTCTTCCGCCGCTTCCTCTTTCTGTCGGCCGAGATGCAAGTGTTCAGACTCACGCGGTAGACCCATGTGCGCGGGTTGCTGCGTCCTTGGAACTCTTGAAACCCTTTCCAGAGGTTGACGAGCACCTCTTCGAAAAGGTCAGCCACCTCGTCCTCGTCTTTGGAGAACATATAGCAAACCGTGTAGATGGTGCTCTTCTGCTCCTTGACGAGTTGGGCAAACTGCTGTTCTGATGGTTTTGTTGCCATTGTCTTGATTGAATTGTTACACCCATTAGACGCTATTTCTTTCGAAAAACTACAGAGAAACGAAAGAAATCTTCATAAATACGTATCAGCCCTTCTCTGTGTCTCAGTGCCTCTGTGTGAGATACACTTGATGAATTCTTTGATTCTCCAATTCTTGAAAAGGACAGAGGATTCCGTCTTTTTGTGATGATCCAATTGCTTTTTGTTGGGTATAAACAACAGCTTTCGTGGGGTGATCACGCCATTGTGCTGTTCCCATTTTAGCGCTTTCAATGTTGTAACCTTATAGAAAAAGATCGTTCACTACGCAGGGAAGGATCCTTTCCTACGCAGGAAAAGATCCTTCCCCCTTTAGGAAAATCAAGCGTGTAAAACTACGTGACTTGACCAGGAATAGCTTTACACTCCTTTGTTGTTGCTTACGGGCTTACTTCACATTGCCTATTTGATGAACTCCAGGAACAGCTCTGCTTGCTTGGCGAGCTGTGCTTTCTGCTCCTCAGTGAGGATCATGCGGCCCTCGGTCCAGGCTTCCAGATTGAGTGCGATGCCCGTCTGTCCCTCTGTCATCACGTCGGCTTTCAGCACGGTGAGCAGCGTGGTGAGCAGCTTGCGGCATCCCGCTGTGGCAGCCTTACCGCCAGCTCCCGTGAGCGTGAACTTCTTTCCGGCGAGCACAGTCGGCGCGTTGCGGTCAGCAGGATCAACGGGGCGCGAGAGCCAGTCGATGAGATTCTTCACATGTCCGGGATAGGAATAGTTATACTCCGGCGAGAAGATCCACACGCCGTCAGCCTCTGCTACAGCCTTGCGTGCGTCTGCAACAGCTTGCGGAGCCGGATATTCTTCATCCTGGTTGATAAATGGCACTTGAGAGTAATCCAGTTCTGTTACTTCGGCTTTGCCTTGGAGCATGCCCTTGACCATCACACTCAGTTCTCTGTTAAAGCTCTGCTTACGCAATGAGCCAATGATGAATAGTATCTTTTTCATGTTTGTTGGGTTGATAGTGTTGTTGTTGCAAAGATACGTTTTTCTCATTGTAATATGGCTTTCTTCTTGCGTTTTTGCTTTTTTTTCTTTACTTTTGTATCATTGAAACACTAATTTGATATTTCTGCTATGAAACCGCTCTATACTATTGTGGTCTTTGTGACCCTGCTGTGTTGCTCCGTGTGGGCAGGCATGCATAGCTATCGTTGTGCCGAAGAGGAGATGGTAGCCGATATGAATCAGGCTTTGGCGGCCTGCGCCTTGATGAAGCCACACAGACAGGGATCATCGGCAGAAACTGATAATATTGTATTCACATGAATGTTCATGAATTGACCACGAATTTCTCATAAACATAAATAGTGAGAAATTAGTGGTTAATCCATGATGATGCAATGTCCAAAATACTATAGCTGAATGTTCATTAATGGTACAGATAGAGCTTTTCAAAAGTATTGGCTGAGTTGAGAATGCTACTTCCGCCACGTAATAGGAACATCGCGCAACTCGATATATCCTCTTTGGGCACCACTGCCATCTTCAAAGTCGTTGTAGAGAAAGAGCTTGACGAGCTGGAGCTTTTGTGTTTTCTTGGGCACATTGAGGAAGTGGAGATTGTATGCCCCCAGGTCCGCTTTCACGCTGATGCCCTCAGCAACCTTGATGGAGTAGGCGGTGTTGTCGATACGGTACACATTGCCTTCGTCGTCATAGGCAGTGGTCTTGTCGTCACCGATATAGTTGATCTTGTCGATGACGGTCTTAGCCTTTAGTTTCAGAACCACCGACACATTGCCAAAGTTCATACTTTTGCTCGTGCCATAGACTTCAACGACCTCTACATCTAAGTTCTTCTCAAAGGGATTGTAGAGCGTACCGCCACCCGCGATGGGTGTGGCTTTCGCCTTCGGCCCGTCATCACTTTTCGCTGATGCAGCCGTGGAAGTAGTCGTGCTCGTGGATTTAGTCTGTTGATCTATTGTACTACTAAGTACCTTCTTGGCTTTCTTGAGGATACTGCCAAGACTTTGAGCTTGAGTAGGAATCGTGCCGAGCAAAAGGAAAGCAAGGCAGAGATAGAATAGATTTCGCGTTTTCATGTTTTTCGTCTTTTAATGATGTTCTTACTGTTCGGTCATCAGAAATCTTCCGTTGGAGGCTTCTAAAACCTCAGAATGACCGTTAAGGATGAAGGTGTGCTTTACTTTTTGTTCACTAAATACCAATGTCCATCCTCCTCTTTCTTCATATCGACATTGGTCTGCTCTGTTTTGCCCGATGCATACTTCACGTTGAAGACCTCAGACGCCGTGCCCTCTTCTTCATGGACTTGCTCAGAAACGAACTCATAGCTCACGGGCTGCTTGTCGCTTTTTTGCCCCTTCTCCTTGGCCTTCTTTACCTTCTCTTCAATCATGGAGACGTAGGCTTCTTTCTGTTCCTGCTTGTCAGCGGGGAAGTAAACACAGTCGAAATAGCCGCGATAGTCTTCGTCAATGGCACATTGTAAGGCCTTCTCGGCAACCGTACGCGGTTCCGACTTGCTGCAGCTTGCAAATACGGCAAGCACTGCGGTGAACATGATAAATGACAATAACTTTTTCATAGTGGTTGTTTATTATTGGTGAAACTTGATCATAGTCTTGAGATGCCTTGAGGCGTAAATGTCGCTCGGAAGGATGCACGCTGCCTTGATGATGGGCAGGTCTATCTTGTGCCGCCTGCCTTCTGTCAGATCGATGCCAGCATGGCGATAGGCATAAACGATCAGTTCCGTGCAGTACATCTTCGAAGTATCCTGGTCGTCGAACTTATCGTCAAACAGTGTGCCTCTACGGTAAATACGTAGTGCAACGTCCGCTGCTCGCTGGGCTGTGGAGCTGTCTCCTGTCCGGCAAACCTCTCCCTTTGATGCATTCTTGTATGAGAAGAACTTCTCCGGCGTGTCCATCTTCACCCGGTCAACATCGCCGTCAAAGTCTGGCTCGCCGGGAACGGCGTGGACGATCATCCTTCGTTCTGCGTAATCGACAACGATGCCAACGTGGGAATAGTTGCCATTTGCATCAGTGGCAAGGACCACGTGGCTCGCTATGCCCTCACCTCTGCGGAACACCACATCGCCTGCACACAGCGCAAAGTCATCGGGCAGGATGCTACGCTCTTCCTCTCTTTCTCCGCAGGAGACGAGTATCATCGCCAGACAGACAAGCCATATCCAGCCTATGGGCAGTGCCACGTCCCAATGCGACAGAGACAGACGGCAGATGGATGCGTTTGAACTCATAATGTTTGCTGATTGCTTTTTTGCAAAGATAGGTCAGCAGTAGCGTTTTGACAAGAGCAGTAGGTCAAATGTACTCTCTGACAACTTGTTTTTTACTGTTTGGTGCTCTTTTTACCGTTTGACATCAAAAAGCCGCTGATATATCGGTGATTCTGTTTTATTTTTTGTACTTTTGCCTTAGAAACCTATTACTACGATGATAGAACAGAGCTTTGCAAAATCTATATGTGATTTCTCTTTTGGTATGCTGGTTATGGCGCAGTTGGTCTGCACCGTAGCAATGTATTATAAGGGACAGCGCAACGACTTACAAAAAATGATGTTCCGCTTCATGCTGTATCTGTTGCTGATCAGTGTTGTAGAATTGTCTTTCTTCTACATGTTTGGTCCGCAGATGTCCGCATTGTCAGCTCCCGAGACCGACTTTCTGGAGATGACCGTAGTGCCATGTGCACTGTTCATTCTCATCAGACTCACCACACCGCGGCAGAAGATGCTGCGGCTTATCGCTGTTAACGCAGTGGTTTATCTCACGGCATTCATTCTATATCTTGTAACGGGTAGCGCGATTGTGTATCAAACCACACTCGTACTTACTGTCATCTATTCATTGGGCATCCTTGTTTATGGCTACTTCGCTGTCGAGAGGTTCAACCGTCAGTTGGAGTCTGATTTCTCCGACGAAGAGTTGTCGCTCTACTGGCTGAAATATATCGTGTGTCTTTACGCAGGGATGCTGTTGCTGTGGTTGGTTGACACTTTCTACAATTCGGAGATAATGGCTACGCTTTATAATTTTATCATGATAGTTCTCTTGGGGCTGTTCTGCTATTTTGTATATCGTCAGGAAGACATGCTCAAGGCCTTGGACAACCTGGATAAGGAAGAGAAAAAAGAAGGCTGTGTAAAGGCGTACGAGTTTGAAGGCCGTTTCCGAAAAGTCTTTGAAGAAGAAAAGATTTACCTGAACCCCAAGCTCAACATCGTGGAACTGTCTATGGCTGTGGGCACGAACCGTACCTATATCTCCAACTATATCAATCAGCAGCTGCACACCACGTTTTATGAATACGTGAACAAATGGCGGGTGAAACGGGCAAAAGAACTTCTGTCCTCCACGTCATTGCCATTGGAGGACATCGCCACACAGTCGGGATTTAATTCCTTAAGCAGCTTCCGCCGTTATTTCACTAAGTCGATGGGTACGACGCCCCAAGCTTACCGTAAGGAATAATGCTCACAGGGAAAGGCGGGAGCATGCATTTTTTACCTTTCTAAAGTCCCTCCTTCCGCACCTGCTTAAAGTCGGAGATGCCGTAGGGAATGCGCTTGAAATCGTTGCTCATGATTGACTGCTATGAATCTTTTCTGTAAATATACGTCTTTCTTTCCATATTTGCAAGTATTAAAAGCAAAGAAAACGCCACATCCTTTGGCTGTTTCGCTGATTTACATTAAATTTGTAAGAACAAACCGATTACAGCAGACATTATGGAAAACAAAGAGTTGCGCAACGCATGGGAATTCGCTGAGCACACCGGCATCAGCATCTTTCTCACCGGAAAGGCCGGAACGGGTAAGACCACTTTTCTCAAGACGCTCAAGGAGCATTCCTCCAAGCGCATCATCGTCGTGGCACCTACCGGCGTGGCGGCCATCAATGCCGGCGGCGTGACCATCCACAGCTTTTTCCAGTTGCCGCTCTCTCCCTATGTGCCGGGCACTACATTTAAGGACCGCTATGACTTTGGCAAGGAGAAACGGCGCATCATCCGCACGCTCGACATGCTGGTCATCGACGAGATCTCTATGGTGCGTAGCGACTTGCTCGACGCCATCGACAATGTGCTGCGGCGCTATCGCGATCCGACACTACCCTTTGGCGGTGTGCAGCTGCTGATGATCGGTGACCTTCACCAGCTCACACCCGTGGTCACGCCGCGCGACGAGGAGCTGTTGCGTCCTTACTACGATACTCCTTATTTCTTTGGCAGTCATGCGCTTCAGCAGACAAGCTACGTCACCATACAGCTCACCCATGTCTACCGTCAGCAGGATCAGGCGTTTATCGACATCCTCAACCATGTGCGCGACGGCGTGCCGACAGCCGAGGATCTTGCCCGTCTTAACGCCCGCTGCAAGCCGATGTTCATACCAAAGGCTGAGGAAGGATACATCCGGCTGACCACCCACAACCGCATGGCCGACAGCTACAACGACAATGAACTGCATAAGCTGCCCGGCAAGCGCTATGTCTTCAAGGCTGAGATTGAGAAAGAATTTCCAGAGAGCAGCTATCCTGCCGATGTCAATCTTGAGCTGAAGCAGGGCGCACAGGTGATGTTCATCAAGAACGATCCTTCACCCTCACACCTATATTATAATGGACGCATCGGACATGTCGTCGGCTTTGAGGAAGGAAAGATCATTGTGAAGTGCCCCGGCGACGACTACACCATCAGCGTGGAGCCCGCCGAATGGGAGAACACGCGCTACGCCATCAACGAGGAGACAAAGGTCATCGAGCCGCAGGTGCTCGGCGTCTTCCGTCAATATCCCTTGCGGCTGGCCTGGGCCATCACCATTCACAAGAGTCAGGGACTGACCTTTGAGCACGCCATCATCGATGCGAGTGCTTCCTTCGCCTCGGGACAAGTCTATGTGGCATTGAGCCGCTGCAAGAGTCTCGAGGGGCTTGTGCTCGCCTCGCAGATACAGCCTCGCAACATCATCGGCGACGCACGTGTCAACGACTACATCGCCCGACAGCAGAGCGAGGCGGAGAAGAGCATCGAGGCTCTGCCCGCCCTCAAGGAGGAATACTATCGCACGCAACTCTACGACCTCTTTAACTTCATGCCGCTCTTTGCCGCTGAGCAGCAGCTCCACCGCCTCTTACTGGAGTATTTCCGGCAGTTCCCCAAGCTCACCAGCTATCATGGTACGGTCATCGACCAGCTGAAGCAGAAGGTCTTCGACGTGGCCTTGCGCTGGCGCACGGTCATCCAGCAGACATCCGCCGAGGGCTTGCACGCTCCTGCCTTCCTCGACAGGGTGAAGCGCAGTGCGGCTTACTTCGTCACGGGACTGGAGGAAATGCTGCCCGATGCCATTGAGAAAGCCAAGATGGCTAGCACCAACAACAAGCGCGGCATGCAGCTCTTCGACGAGCGCTACAAGGATCTCTGGCTGGCTTATCTGTCCAAAGACCGGTTGCTCAGGACCATGGAAGAAACTCCCTTTACCGTCTCGGCCTATATGCAGGCCAAGCAGGAGGCTACGCTCGACGCCATGGATGTGGTGATGCCCGGCAGCAGGCCACGAAAGAGAAAGAGTAGCGTGGCTTCGCCCGTGTCGACTTCTTCAACTGAGCGCACTACGTCCAAGGCCGCTAAGGCACCCCGCGTGTCTACCTATGTCCAGACCTACACGCTCTTCCGCCAAGGCAAGACACCGCAGCAGATCGCCGAAGAGCGCCATCTGGCCCTCAGCACCATTCTCAGTCATCTGGCTCCTTATGTGAGTTCTGGGCAGATCAGTGCCGACAAGGTCATCGACGGCGAGAAGGTGAAGGCCATCCGCCACGCCATCGCGCAGTTGCCCGAGAATGCTACGACCGAGGAACGCAAGGCTGCTTGTCCGCCGGACGTGACATCCGCTGAGTTCTATTTCATTCTCAGAAGCATGCCGACAAACGAATAGCGCATGATGAAAGAAAATTGATACAAGGCTAAATGGGAAAGGATAAGACTGCCGAACAAGTTGAAGCTCGAATGGTAAATGTACTCCCAAAACTGTAAACTAAAGAGGTCTTAATGTAGGCTTTCCGTTCCTCCAGACCAACACGAAAATCTCTTAGTTATCCATTCTAACACAGAAGCCAGTGGCCGGGTAGTGATGATGGCTTTTGTTAGGCCTGTCTGTGCATTTGTATAGTCTTGATATGTCTGATTTTGATGCGGACTACCGAGTCTTTTTCTCCTTTTTTTGCTCTTGTCTAAAGTACTGTACGGTATGACAGAGCTGGTATGAATGGTGAAAGCTGTTTTTTCCTCCGTTATTTCTTCTTTCCACCCAGTATCTTTCTTGCAGTCTCGATGATGGTGTCGCGGTTGCGGTAGAAATCCTCCATGGTGAGCGACACGCTCACGTCGGGAGCCATGCCATTCTCGGTGCTCTGTCGGTCGCGGTCAAACATCGGGCAGGAAGAGAAGCGGATGCTCCAACCGTTGGGCAACTCGCTGGAGAAGGGCAGTCCGGCACCGCCACCCGTGCGGTCGCCCACAACCTTGACGTTGGGACAGCAGCGCATATACTTCACAAACTCGTTGGCGGCAGAGTAGACCTGGCGGTTGGTGAGCACCACTACGGGCTTCTGCCAGCGCAGACCCTTGCCGGGCTTGAGCCATTGCTCCTGCATCGGCGAGAAGTCATCGTGGCCTTTACCTGTCTTGTGGCGGATATAGCCCACGAGAATACTCTTGTTGGTGAAGCGGGCCGCGAGTTCCTCAGCGCTGGTGATCATGCCGCCGCCATTGTCGCGCAGGTCGATGATCAGTCCACGGCAGGGAGCGAGGTAGAGGAGGATGTCGTCGAGATTGCCGCTGCCGATGTTGTTTTCAAAGGTGGCGCAGCGCAGGTATCCGATCTGGTCGTCGAGGATGCGGTACTTCATGCCGCTGGCGATGCGGTAGTCGGTGCCGAGATAGCGGCTGACGAGTGTGTCGCTGTAGTTGCTGGGATAGTTCTCGTGAAAGCCCCAGTAGCGGGTGTAGTCAAAGGAGGCAAAGAGGTTGACGTGTCCGTCCTTGAGTGTGGCAAGCATATTGCCGAGTACCTCAAGGAGCTGTTCGTCGGTCATTTGATTGTTGATCTGCTGTGCATAGACCGTGTGGATAGAGTCCCAGTCCACGCCTTTCTCCTGGAAGAAGCAGTAGTGCTCGTCCATGATTTTCCACAAGGCCTCAAAGTTGCCTTTAGGGTTGTCGGCAAACTGGTCCTCGTCGACGCAGGCTGTGCAGAGCAGCAGGGCGGCGAGGAAAAGAAGAAGATGGCGGACGGTCGTTTTCATAGTTGGAACAGATCAATAGCACCAGCCGAGGGTGATGCTGTGGGTATATTGGTGGTATTTAAGGTTGTTGGCTTTCATCTGTCGGTATTCGCCGAGATAGCCCACACGGAAGGTAGTGCGCCACAGACGGAAGTCCAAGCTCAGATGCTGATAGAGCTGTGGAGCACTGAAAGGTGACGTGCACACGATGTTGTGGTCATAGTCGCCGCGTGAGAAGATCTCGTAGTACGACTGTCCGTAGTTGGGCGAGAAGGCCATGCCAATGAGCGGCATTGTCACGTCGTAGTGCAGGGCGAGAGGGCGCCGCCCGGTGTGGAGCTGCCATGTCAGTCGGGCTGTCGGGTCGATGGAGAGAGCGATGCGTGCTTGTGCCGGATTGTTGCTGTTGCGCGTGTCATAGGCACCGCCGAGTGTGCCGTCGATGGCTCCTCCTGCAAGCAGCGTCAGCCGTGGGGAAGTCCAGTGCCAGCGATACATCCAGCCGAGCCTGAGGTTGTAGAGTAGTGAGAGCAGCGATTTGTCGTTGCCGCGTGTGCCTGCCACAGAGACGAGTACGTGGTGTACGGCCTCTCTGACTATTTTGCTGCTGTCGCGCCGCCAAAGTGTCTGTGAGAGATAGCCAAATTCCGTGCCTGTGAACTTCTCCTGCGAGAGATAGGTGTCGAGAATGTCGGTATAGCCCACACTCACTTGTCCGGCCCGCTCACGCTGTGTGGCGTGTTGGACAGGTTGGTTTTCCTGTGCCGCGAGGCTTGTAGCGATGGCGGCGATTGCGATGGTTGTGGTTAGTCGACTCATATAGATAGATAATATATGGAAGCCCTCCTCTAGCTCCCCCCAAGGGGGGAGGAAAGCGATACCCGAGCGGCGGGGTATTGATGGTTTAGCGGTCCTCCCCCCTTGGGGGGAGTTAGAGGAGGGCTGTATTGATGGTTTTGCGGTCCTCCCCCCTCGGGGGGAGCTAAAGGGGCTCCTACTCTGGGAACAAGTTGAGCTGTCCCGTGATCTCGTCGATGACCTGCTGCTGCGACTTGCCGGCGTCAGGGTCGAGGTTCTCTTCCTGTTCGTTGTCTTCAGGATTGTTGTCCTCCGGCTCCGGTTCGGGCTGTCTGAGCGGTTCGAGCTCTTCCACCTTGTCGACCTGCCATGTGGCGATGCGCTTACCCTTGGCCTTGAAGCCCTTCACGGCAATGAAGCTGTCCACGTCGATGTCCATTGGCGCGCGTGACGCGTCAGCACCACCGAAGGTCACACGCACACGCGGATAGACGGTGTCGGTGAGCAATAGCAGCTGGTTCTTTGGGTTGTCGCCGAGGAAGCTCTGGTGCTTACGGCTGGCTTCCATCTGGAAACGCTTGATATATGCGTAGCCATTGTTGTCGGCATCGAAGAGCACCGCCGTCCATACCTTGTTGGGCTTCCACTTCTCGATGATGCGGATGTTGTCCTCGTAGTGGTTGTTCTGGTCGAAGTCGGTGATGTAGAACTCATTGTTGTCGAGCACCACGAGGATGCTGTCGTTATCGTAGAACTCGCCGAGCAGCCGTCCGTGCTCCTCATAGTTGATGCGGTTGACATCGGGATCGAACCACACCTTGCGGCCGCCGAGGGTAGAGTGGCCGTGGCTCTTGAGCGAGATGCGGTGGATGCTCTGCTTCGACAGAAGGTTGCCGTGAGCAGTGCGTCCCTTGATGGGCACCTCGGCAAAGTCCTTGTCCATGAAGATGTTCTGCTTCTTCTTGGTAGGATCGGGGTCGAGTGTCACCTTGATGATCTCAGCCTCACCATTGGGGTTGGCGGTGAAGTAGAGTATGCGTGAGCCCGGTTTGCCTTGTGTGAGGTCGTAGTCGCGGTCGCGGATGATGCTGGTGATGTTGAAGCGCTTGATGTAGTAGTTGCCTTGGCGCCCGTCGCGGTATACGACGTTGTAGACCGTGCGCTTGTCGTTGCGCTTGAACACCTGCACCCAGAGAATGTTCTTGCCCACGAAGATCTTGTCCGCTACACGGATCACTTTGTACTTGCCGTCGCGGTAGAAGATGATGATGTCGTCGAGGTCGGAGCAGTTGCACACGAACTCGTCCTTCTTCAGTCCCGTGCCGACAAAGCCGTCCTGACGGTTGATATAGAGTTTCTCGTTGGCCTCCACCACCTTTGTGGAGTCGATGTTCTCGAAGCTGCGTATCTCGGTGCGGCGCGGATGATCCTTGCCGTAGGTCTCCTTGAGATGTTGGAACCAGGCGATGGTGACGTCGGTCATGTGGGCCAGGTCATGGTCGATGCCCTTGATCTCGGCTTTGATCTTCGCCATGAGCTGGTCGGCCTTGTCCTTATTATATTTCAGGATGCGTTGCATCTTGATCTCTAACAGTCTCAGGTAGTCGTCGCGTGTGATGTCGCGCAGCAGCTGAGGCTTGTAGGGCGTGAACTTCTCGTCGAGGAACTTTACTACTGCATCCTGGTTGGCGGCCTGCTCGAAACGACGCTCCTTATACATACGCTCCTCGATGAAAATACGCTCCAACGAGGCAAAGAACAGTTGTTCCTGCAACTCGCCCTTGCGGATGAGCAGTTCCTTGCGCAACAGTCCCATCGTGCGGTCGGTGCTGTGACGCAGCACGTCGCTCACAGTGAGGAAGCATGGCTTGTTGTCCTCGATGACACAGCAGTTGGGCGAGATGTTGATCTCACAGTCAGTGAAGGCGTAGAGAGCGTCGATGGTCTTGTCCGACGATGTGCCCGGGGTGAGCTGTACCTGAATCTCCACGTCGCGGGCCGTCATGTCGATGACACGGCGGGCTTTGATCTTACCTTTCTCAATGGCTTTGGTGATGGAGTCCTGCAAGGTGGCAGCCGTCTTGGTGAAGGGCACCTCACGGATGACGAGCGTCTTGTTGTCGAGCTTGTCGATCTTGGCTCTGACGCGTACCACGCCACCACGCTGTCCGTCGTTGTATTTGCTTGCGTCGATGGCACCGCCGGTGGGGAAGTCGGGATAGAGATGAAACTCCTCTCCTTTGAGGTAGTGGATGGCAGCATCGCAGATCTCGTTGAAGTTATGGGGCAGTACCTTGCTGGAGAGTCCCACGGCGATGCCGTCGGCACCCTGTGCCAACAGCAATGGGAACTTTACGGGTAGTGTCACCGGCTCTTTGTTGCGGCCGTCGTAGCTCATCTGCCACTCGGTGGTCTTTGGGTTGAAGACCGTCTCAAGGGCAAACTTAGAGAGACGCGCCTCGATATATCGGGGAGCGGCAGCACGGTCACCGGTGAGGATGTTGCCCCAGTTGCCCTGCGTGTCGATGAGCAGATTCTTCTGTCCGAGCTGTACGAGCGCGTCGCCGATGGAGGCATCGCCGTGAGGGTGGAACTGCATCGTGTGTCCCACGATGTTGGCCACCTTGTTGTAGCGTCCGTCGTCCATGCGTTTCATCGAGTGCAGGATGCGGCGCTGCACAGGTTTCAGTCCATCCTCGATCTGCGGCACAGCGCGCTCAAGGATGACATAAGAGGCATAGTCCAGGAACCAGTTCTTGTACATGCCGCTGAGATGATGCACGGCAGAGGCGTCGAAGCGGTCGGCGGGCTTGTAGTCGGAGTGCGTATCCTCGGTGAGCTCGTCGTCGTCCGATGGCTGTTCGCCCTCTGTGGGCTTGTTGTTGCTATCTTTCAGCTCTTTATCTTTGTCTATAGTCTTGTCGTCGTCCATAAAAGTGATTGGCGTATGTTTCTTGCAAAGTTAATAAAAAAGAAGAAGAAAGCAAAATATTCTTTGTAACTTTGCACTAAAAAACAGACACTAATGAGGAAATACTTTAGCCATTACCGGGCTCTCGTCATGTTGGGCACACCGCTGATCATCGGGCAGATCGGCGTGGTGCTTCAGAACTTTGCCGACACGCTAATGATCGGTCACCACACTACCGTGGAGCTTGCCGCGGCGTCGCTGGTGAGCAACATCTTCATCTTGGGACTGCTCATGGCGATGGGCTTTGCCCTATGCATGACGCCGCTCATCGGCAAGGCCTATGGGCAGGGCGACGTGGACAGCATCGGATCGACGGTGAAAAACGGACTGGCGGTGAACACGCTGGCTGCTCTCGTGCTGATGGTGGTCTACACAGTGCTCTATTTCTTCCTTGACAAACTCGGGCAGCCCGACGAGCTCTTGCCCTATGTGCGTCCTTACTATCTCATCAACCTGGTGTCCATTCCCTTTGTCTGCTGGGTCAACGGGTTGAAACAACTCTTCGACGCTACTACCGACACGAAGACACCGATGTGGATACTCCTCGGCGGCAATGCGCTGAACATCGTGGGCAACTGGCTGCTCATCTATGGTCATTGGGGCTTGCCTGAGTTGGGAATCACCGGCGCAGGTCTCTCTACGCTGGCAGCACGCGTACTGATGTTCGTTGCCATCGCCTTGTGCTTTGCGTTCTCGGGTCGTCATCGTGCCGAGCGCGTGGCTTTCCGAAAGTGCCGGGTGAGCCGTGGCGAGATGCGCTCGCTCGTCGTCTTGGGTACGCCCATCAGCTTGCAGATGGGTATGGAGAGCGGTGCCTGGTCGTTGTGCAGCATCATCGTGGGATGGATCGGTACCAATGCGTTGGCCGGACATCAGATCATGCTCACCATCAGCCAACTCTTCTTCCAGTTCTATTATGCGCTTGCCTCGGCGGTATCTATCCGCGTCAGCCATTTCCATGGACAGCACGACTATACGGCTATCCGGCGTACGGCATGGGCAGGATGCCATCTCAACTTCATGATCGCGATCCTCGTATCAGTACCTGTGATCATCTTCCGCGAGCAGATGGGCTTCCTTTTCACCAGTTCGCCTAAGGTGGCGGCAGAGGTGGCCAGTGCCATCGTGCCGCTGATTATCTACCAGTTCAGCGATGGCTTGCAGTGCACTTTCAGCAATGCGATGCGTGGTCTGGCTTATGTCAAGCCGGTGATGCTTGTAGCCTTTCTCTCTTATTTCGTGGTGTCGCTGCCCTTGGCTTATCTCTTCGGCATCAGCCTGCATGGCGGCTTGGTGGGCGTGTGGTTCTCCTTCCCCTTCGGACTCACTATTGCGGGAGTACTCTACTACTATTTCTATCATCGCCGGCTGCTGTCCTTGGAAAAGACAGAGTAACAAAGTAAGGGCTTTAATAAGACAGAGTAACAGAGTAAACATATTGTTTGGCAGACAGCCTCAAAGTTTCCATTGACAGCGGTTCATGTCTACACAACCGTTGGACTTAAAGAGCACGCCTTCGTGGAGGAGACGCTCGCGCTGCTCCGGAAAGACGGGGGAGAGACGACCTGCGCTGTTGACAACACGGTGGCACGGAAGATGCAACTCTTGTGGTACACGACTGAGCCAGAAGCCTACTTGGCGGGCATGATGAGGACAACCGGCCAAGGTAGCTACCTGACCGTAGGTGAGCACACGACCGGAGGGTATCTGCCTGACAATGTCATAGACAGCTTCTACAAACTCTTTCCTCTTGTCAGCTTTTGCGTCCTTCATTATACGCTATTTATTATTTTTTATTTATACACTATACATTATACATTATGTATGATTGCTTTGACAAGGTCGTCTTTCCTGTCCTGTACCTTTAGTATTTGTTCTTCCAGTGAGCCACGGGTGATGAAGCGGTAGACCATGACTGAGCGCCGCTGTCCCGAGCGATGAGCACGGGCGATGGCCTGCTCCTCTGCGGCATGGTTCCACCAAGGATCAAGGAGGAAGACATAGTCGGCCTCGGTGAGGTTGAGGCCTTCACCACCGGCTTTGAGCGAGACGAGGAAGAACTGGCAGGAGGGCGTCTGCTGGAAGTGCTTCACGATAGACTCCCGGTCACGGCTCTGTCCGGTGAGCAGGTCATAAGTCCATCCGCGCTGTTTCATCTCCTCAGCGATCACGTCGAGGAAAGAGGTGAACTCGCTAAAGAGCAGCACTTTGTGGTCAGTACCACGCAACTCCTCCAGTCGGTCGAAGACTTCCTGAACCTTTCCCGAGCCGCCTTCCTTATGTTCCAACTTGGGACTGCAAGCCAGCCGGCGCAGGCGGGTAATGGCGGCGAGCACCACAATGCGGTTGTTGGCTTGCTCTGCATCCATGAGCAGGTTGCGCATCTTGCTCTGTTCTTCTTCGTAGAGTGCCGCCTGTGCCTCGGTCATGTCGCACCATACCTGCTCGTCTTGTCGTTCAGGCAGACTGTCGAGCACGTCGCGGCGCAGTCGTCGAAGGAAATAGGGAGCAACCAGTTTGCGTAGGATCGCCGTGTGCTCGTCTTGCAGGTTGACATTGATGGGATGGATGAAATGGTCTTGAAAGGTTTCGTAGTCACCCAACAGAGCCGGGTTGAGCACGCTCATCAGCGTCCACAGTTCGTCGAGTGCGTTGACCATCGGCGTACCGGTGAGGGCAATGGGGAAGTCGGCATGAATCTTCAGCACAGCCTGATAGAGCATCGATGTGTTGTTGCGGAAAGCGTGCGCTTCGTCATAGACAGCGATGGCGAAGGACAGACGGCTGAGCACGCCAATGTCGTTGCGGAGCATAGGGTAGGAGGTGAGCACCACGTCGGCGTTGGCGAGTTGGGACTGTTTGGCAGCCCGCTCGCGTGCATTGCCCGTGTATTCCACCACACGCAAGGAAGGAGCGAAGCGCCGAAACTCGTCGTGCCAGTTGAAGACGACCGAGGAAGGAGCCGCGACAAGCACTGGGCGATGGCCGGACTGCTGGCGCAGATCGGGTTGGGAAACGGCTGCCGGCGGTATGGCTTTTGCGGCGTGCCCGCTCATTTCCTCATCAGAGAACAAGCTCATTTGAACAGGCGTGCTGGTTGGCTTACTCCTTATTATATTGTTGCTCCTGGTTACACTATCACTCCTTATTATATGATAGTCTCCCTGCTGATCGGGATTCTCGGCTTGTGTAGATAGGGCGTAGGCTGTCGCGTATTCCCGACTACGATCTTCTGTAGAAGCGGAATCCGTACTTTCGAAATAGTGGAGGATGACGGCAATCGTCTGCACCGTCTTGCCCAGTCCCATGTCGTCGCCGAGCAGACAGCCCGTGCCGCCATGCTGATGGCTGAGCATCCATTGGTAGCCTAAAAGCTGGTAAGGACGCAACTTAGCCTTCAGTCCATTTGGCGGCAATGGCTTTTCCTCTATGTCGCCGGTTGCGGGAACTTTCAGTGTAGGCGGCAAGAGGTCTTCTGTTGGCAACACCGTCTGTTGGGATCGGTGAAAGGTGAGCGTGCCCCGGCTCTTCATCAGTCCGAATAGCATGGCAGCACTGTATTGGGCATACCACTCGTCGGGAATGACAAACCAGTTGCCCGAGGGCAGTCTTACTTCCCGGTCACCGTTGATGATTGCGTCGCGGAAGTCGGTGAGAGCCGTCTGCGTGCCGTCGGGAAAGACAAGTGTGACGTGCATCTGAAACCAGTCGCCCGTCCAGCGGTCGTCGTGGAGCCTTTTCACCTCGCCGATGACATAGTGGTGGGTGGTACGCTGCAGCGTCTCGATACCGTGTTGCGCGAGCACAGCCTCATTGGCGGTCAGCCAAGCCGTCATCTCTTGAAGTGTTGCCGTCTGCGGGCGGTGTAGCCGGTTGTCGAGCAACTCGGTGACTGCGGCCTCCCATTCACGGTTGCGCCAGATGCAGACAAAGGTCACACTGGCACCGTCGTCGTGCAGGGTGACACTCTTCTCGCGGCGATTGGCAGCAGTGAACGTAGCCGTGTCGTAGACAAATTGCGTCTCAAGGGAATAGCGTCCGTTGATAGAGGCTTGCAGTGTCAGCACCGCCTTGCCCTGTGGATGCAGATTGTCGACATCGAAGCCTTCGGAGGAGATGTCGATCTTCTTGACGATCTTCAGGATGAATTGGCGAAAATACTTTGCCTGGATGGAGACTGGGATATGGTAGATTTCTTTTTTCAGAAAGGGCGTGAGCAACTTCCCGCCCAGTCCCTCGTCGAGTTGGCGTAGGCTGTGGTCGATGACGAAGAGTGAGGGATTGTTGCAGAGCACTTGTGCGCGGTGAGCCGATGGAATGATGTCCTGGCCGAGCGTGAGCCGGTAGTCGATGCCGTCATTGGTTTTGGTGAAGGCGGCGTGCAGTTTCAACGGCTCCGCATCGAAGTGTAGTTCGTTTTGCTGCTTAAGCCATTCACCGGGTTTGGGGGCAAAGAACACGTGCACGCCGATGCGCGCGGCAATGGCCACAGCCTCGGTGATCCGCTGGTCCACTTGTGAGGATACATATCTCTGGGTGGTCTTGTCGGCTTTCTCGAAGAATGCTTTCTTATTGCTGAAGCTGCGTCCGGATTTAGCAAAGAGGTTGTCGGACTGGGTCCACAGACACAGCTCAACGAGTCGCTTGAGCTCTTTGTCGTCGATGCCGGTGGTTTTGTCGATGAAATCGCCACCGGCAAATTCCTCTCCCTCTTCATGAACGTGCCGCAACCGCAGGGTATAGAGATTCCAAAAGCCAAGCGGACTGATGAGCAGGGCAAGGCTATCCATTGGCGAGAGCATTCTCCAAGGCTGTGAGATCTTCGTCGGTAGTCGCCCAGCTGGTCACAAAGCGACAGACGAGTTGCTTGTCAGCACTCTGCTCCCATACTTCGAAGACGATGTCTTTGGCGAGTTGCTGCTGTTGTTCGGGCGAGAGAATGACAAACTGTTGGTTGGTAGGCGAGTCGATGGCCAGCTTGATGCCGTATTTGCGGAAGAGCGCCTTCATGCGCATGGCCATGTCGATGGCGTGCCGGGAGATGCGTCCGTAGAGGTCTTCGGTGAAGAGCGTGTCAAACTGCAACCCGAGCATACGTCCCTTGGCGAGCAGGGCACCGTGGCGTTTGATGGTGGTGAAGAAGCCGCGTGGCGGTCGCTGCTGCGAGAAGACTACGGCTTCGCCGAACATCGCTCCCACCTTGGTGCCGCCAATGTAGAAGGCATCGCAGTGATGAGCCAGGTAAGGCAGCGTCATGTCGGTGCCCTCGGCAGCCAGGCCATAGCCCAGACGGGCACCGTCGACATAGAGCGAAAGGTGGTAGCGGCGGGCCACATCATAGAGTGCACCAAGCTCTTCCTGCGAGTAGACGAGTCCCATCTCGGTGGGCAGTGTGATGTATATCATCCCCGGCTGCACCTCATGCTCATGGCTGGGATCGGTGAGGAAGCGTTCCATATAGTCAACCACCTGCTCAGCCGTGAGCTTCGTGTCGGCAGAGGGCAAGGCGAGCACCTTGTGTCCGAAAGCCTCCACGGCACCAGCCTCGTGCACATTGATATGTGCCGTGTCGGCAGCGATAACACCCTCGCCCGGAGCGAGCAGAGCGTCGATCATCGTGGTGTTGGTCTGTGTGCCGCCGATGAGGAAGTAGATTTCAGCGTTACCCATCTGGCAGGCGTGCCGGATCTTTTCCTTGGCTTGCTCGCAGTAGGGGTCGTTGCCGTAGCCACTGGTCTGCTCGTCGTTGGTGTCGAAGAGGCGGTGCAGGATTTCGGGCTGTACGCCATTGTTATAATCGCTTTCAAAAGAAACCATATTGCTTACTGATTATTATTGTATTTTGTTATGAACTTACAAAGATAAGACTTTTATGTTGATTGAGCAAGAAAAGCCCGTCTCATCATTTCTTATGATGCCTTTTATTTGCATATTCCACGGAAAATGACTACCTTTGCATACCTAATCACGGGGAGTGTGTGCGCAAACACCGCTTCTTATTTATTCATACCTATAATATACAACCACGCTTTATGAGCAACGCATGGCGCAACTTCCGTGGCACGCTGTGGACGGAAGAGATCAATCTCAGAGATTTCATTCAGAATAACTACACCCAGTACGACGGTGACGAGAGTTTCCTCGTCGGTCCTACTGACGCTACCAACACCCTTTGGGGCGAGCTGCAAAAACTACAGAAAGAGGAGCGTGCCAAGGGCGGTGTCCTCGATATGGAGACAGAAGTAGTCTCTGGGCTCACTGCTTATGGCCCCGGCTACATCAACGAGAAGACCAAAGACCTTGAACGTGTCGTAGGCCTTCAGACCGACAAGCCGCTGAAGCGCGCCTTCATGCCTTATGGTGGCATCAAGATGGCTGAACAGGCTTGTACTACTTACGGCTATCAGCCTTCCGAGGAACTCCACAATATCTTCCACAAATACGTAAAGACGCACAACGATGGTGTCTTCGACGCTTACACGCCGGAGATGAAGCACGTGCGACACAACCATATCCTCACTGGTCTGCCCGACACCTACGGCCGTGGCCGCATCGTGGGTGACTACCGTCGTGTAGCCCTCTATGGTATTGACCGCCTCATTGAGGAGAAGCAGAAAGACCTCGCCAATATGGGCGAGCGCGAGATGATCGACGAGGTCATCCGCCTGCGCGAGGAGATCGCCATGCAGATCAAGGCGCTCAAGGGCCTCAAGGAGATGGCAGCACAGTATGGCTTCGACATCTCCAAACCTGCTACCAATGCCCGCGAGGCTGTACAGTGGCTCTACTTCGGCTACTTGGGAGCCGTGAAGACACAGAACGGTGCCGCCATGTCGGTGGGCCGCGTCTCTACCTTCCTCGACATCTACATCACACGCGACCTCAACGAGGGTACGCTGACTGAGGACGATGCTCAGGAGCTCATCGACCACTTGGTGATGAAGTTCCGCATGGTGAAGTTTGCCCGTATCCCTTCTTACAACGAGCTCTTCTCCGGCGACCCGGTATGGGCTACGCTCGAGGTGGCAGGCATCGGACAGGACGGCCGCCACATGGTGACAAAGAACGACTTCCGCTTCCTCCACACACTGGAGAACATGGGACCATCGCCCGAGCCTAACCTCACCGTGCTCTACAGCAGCCGTCTGCCCAAGGCTTTCAAGCGCTATGCTGCCTACATCTCGGTGAAGACCAGCTCTATCCAGTACGAGAACGACGACGTCATGCGTCCTGTCTGGGGCGACGACTACAGCATCTGCTGCTGCGTGAGCGCTACTCAGACGGGTAAGGAGATGCAGTTCTTCGGTGCACGTGCCAACCTCGCCAAATGCCTCACCTACGCCATCAGTGGTGGCGTGGACAGCAAGACACGTGAGCAGGTGGGACCTGCCTACCGTCCTATCGAGGGCGACGTGGTGACCTACGATGAGTTCATGCCCCGCTTCATGGATATGATGGAGTGGCTGGCCGCTGTCTATGTCAAGACGCTGAACCTCATCCACTACATGCACGACAAATACTTCTACGAGGCTGAGGAGATGGCTCTCATCGACACCGATGTGCGCCGCACCTTCGCCACGGGTATTGCCGGCTTCTCTCATGTCGTTGACTCCATCTCGGCTATCAAATATGCCAAGGTCAACATCATCCGCGACGAGACGGGCTTCCCCTTGGAGTTCAAGACCGAGGGCGACTTCCCCCGCTACGGCAACGACGACGACCGTGCCGACAGCATCGCCGTGTGGTTGCTCAAGACTTTCATCGGCATGGTGAAGAAACATCACACCTATCGCAACTCCGAGCCGACAACGTCTATCCTGACCATCACCTCCAATGTGGTCTATGGTAAGTACACGAGCAACATGCCCGACGGCCGTAAGGCCGGTGCCCCGCTCTCTCCAGGTGCCAACCCATCTTATGGCGCTGAGAAGAACGGCCTGTTGGCTTCGCTCAACTCGCTGGCTAAGTTGCCTTACAAGTATGCACTCGACGGCATCTCCAACACGCAGACCATCAGTCCGAGCGCGCTCGGACACGACGACGACCAGCGTGCCGAGACACTCGTCAGCGTCATGGACGGTTATTTCGACAAGGGTGCACACCACCTCAATGTCAACGTCTTCGGCGTGGACAAGCTCAAGGACGCCATGGAGCATCCTGAGAAGCCGGAGTATGCCAACTTCACCATCCGTGTGAGTGGCTATGCCGTGAAGTTCATCGACCTGACTCGTGAGCAGCAGCTCGACGTCATCGCCCGCCAGGCTCATGAAAGACTCTAAGACACTCGGCCTCACCTCTCCTCAGGGAGGTGGGGCTTCTTTATACGTTCACTCCACCGAGTCGTTTGGCTCTGTCGACGGCCCCGGCATCCGCTTCATCATCTTTCTCAAAGGCTGTCACATGCGCTGCCGCTATTGCCACAATCCCGACACATGGCGCATGGCAGGAGCAGAGGAGAAAGCCACGACGGTGACGGAACTGCTCGACCAGGCTGAACGCTATCGTGCCTATTGGGGCGACAAGGGGGGGATCACGGTCAGCGGCGGCGAGGCTCTGTTGCAGATCGACGGGCTTATCGCACTCTTCGAGGAGGCGCACCGACGCGGCATCAACACGTGTCTCGACACGGCAGCCCAGCCGTTCACGCGCCGCGAACCTTTCTACGGCAAGTTCCTGCGGCTGATGCAGAGCACAGACACCGTGCTGCTCGACTTGAAGCATATCGATAGCGAGGCGCACCGTCAGCTCACCGGTCACGGCAATGAGAACATTCTCGACTGTGCCCGTTGTCTCTCCGACCTTGGCGTGCCGGTATGGATCCGCCACGTGCTCGTGCCGGGTATCACCGACAACGAGGATCAGCTGCACCCTCTCAGGGCCTTCATCGACACGCTCAACAATGTGGAGCGCGTCGAGGTGCTGCCTTATCATACCCTCGGCGTCTATAAGTGGGAGGAACTCGGCATACCTTATACACTCAAAGACGTGCCCACACCCAGCAAGGAACAAGTGGCGCGCGCCGAAGAGATACTCTGTGGGAAATAGAATAAGCATAGACAAAGACGGAGCATCTGCGAAAAAAATGCACGGGTGCTCCGTCTTTGTTTATATGGTCTACCCAAGTTTGTTATTATTGTTTTTCACCCATAGGAATGCGGGACTTTCTTATGGTCTCTTGCGCATCTTGCATTAAGGTTGCATGGCGTCTATCTCCCATTCGTCCACTGTGTGCTTGTCGGCATCTGGGGACAGCAGATCACGGACGTAGGCCGCATGTACCTCCTCATTTGGAATGGCAAGTTCATAGGCTCTAATCTCCCTGTCATAGCCCTTGATGGTGAGGTAGCCGCTCTGATAGAGCAATGGCAGAGCGTCGTGCATGTTCTCAGTGGGCACGTCGAAAGCAAAATCCAATGTCTCCAAAGAGTTACCTGATGCGAAGTCTGTATTGAAATGTTGCATCTGATTGATGAGAAAGGGAGGGGTGTTATACGTAGACCAGTAGTTGCTCAGCTGTCGGTCACCTAATGCATTGAGCAGGCTGAAAGGATTGAAGACCTCTTCTGCATCTTCAGCAAAATGGTAGCCACCATATTTCTGCTTGATCTTGTTAAACATCTCCTCATAGGTCAGGTGATAATCCTTGGCCATCTGCTCTATGCTCTCCTTAAAGACTGTTTGTACCTCATGCTCCGTAAAGCCGCAGATAGATGCGAACTTAGGGCGCATAGATACATAAACGATATTGTTGAAGCTTGAAAAGATGCTCGGCTGTGGGAATCTCGTGATGCCAGTGATGAAGCAATACTCGACATACTGCTCTTCGACTTTGAGCGGTATGCAGAAATTCAGTAACTCCTCTTGTATGGCGTCAAGCTTAGCCTGGTCACCAAGTGCGTCAGGTAAAGCGGCATCATAATTGTCGATGAGGACCACTACCTGCTTACCGGTCTCCTTATATAATCGTCTGATCAGTCCGTCAAGCTTCATTCCGGGTGTAGACTCATCGGCGTTCTCCTCGTAGATATCCAATTGCTTCAAAGTCTGAATCAGCGATTGTTGAAACTCTTGAGGCGTAGTGCATCCCTTCGTAGAACTGAGGTCGAGATGGATGACCGGATACTGCGCCCATTCTTTTTCGAGCTCCATAATCTTCAATCCCTCAAACAACTCACGATTGCCTTTGAAATACGATTCCAAGGTCGACGTGAGCAGCGACTTGCCGAAACGCCGGGGCCGGCTCATGAATATATACTTGGCATAGTGTACCAACTCCCATACGAGGTCGGTCTTGTCAACGTAGATATAGCCACCGTTTATGATTTCCGAGAAGGTCTGAATGCCTACCGGATATTTTCTCATCATCTGCTCCATAGTGCGTTCATTCTTTATTCTTTTGCAAACTTACGTAATTATTTTGTAATGTGCAACTTTGGACGATGGATTCTATGGCGATAGAATGATATTGTCAGGGACTGACTATATTCCTCTTTTTTTCCCATGCGAGTTTTTTTTCGTACCTTTGCAATGTCATCATTATCAATATCATCAATCTGCGAAGCAGTATGGAAATAGAGAAGATCGCAACGTTTCATTCGCCTTTCGGCAGTAAGTTTGGCATTCCCAAGCAGAGCGGCATCGTGCCGGAGTTGCGTGGAGAGATCGTTTTGGAGAAGGCCTACCGCAACCCCGACGCGCTGCGCGGCATCGAGGACTTTGACTATCTGTGGTTGGTGTGGGGCTTCTCAGCCAACTGCCATGCGCCTACCAGTCTCACCGTGCGGCCTCCGCGCCTTGGCGGCAATGAGCGGGTGGGCGTCTTTGCCAGTCGCAGTCCTTTCCGACCTAATGGCCTCGGGCTGTCGTCGGTGCGCCTCGATCGTGTCGAGTGGGACACCCCACGCGGACCGGTGCTCCATGTGCTCGGCGCAGACCTGATGGACGGCACGCCCGTCTACGACATCAAACCTTACGTGACCTATGCCGACAGTCATCCCGAGGCACGCAGCGGCTTCGTCGACCGGCGGAAGTGGCAGAAGGTGGAGGTGGATATACCCGCGAATGTCCTCGCCCAACTACGGGCGGCAGGACTCACGGAAGAGGATATTACGGCCCTGCGTGCCGTGCTTGAGGAGGATCCACGGCCACAGATACAGCGGGGAGAAGACAAGGAGTATGGAATGCCTTTTGCCGGACTCGACATCAAGTTCCAAGCTGTGGGTGGGAGACTGGTGGTAAGAAGCCTCACCCCCCCTCGCCCCCTCTCCCAAGGAGAGGGGGAGTGAAATGCTGCAAGGGGTCAACAGGGATTAGAGAGCTTTCCTCAAAGTACTCCAAAAGGCGTAGCCTGCTTGGTGGATCTGAGACTCTGTGTGAGAAAAATGTATTTTGTTAATGATAAGTTAGAATGTAAGGAATCGATAAGCGAAGAATTATTCCGACAAAAACACCTCCGCGAGAACTTGCAATCTGGAGAATGAAAAATCGATGAAATAAGGGGCTATGGGTCAGAAAAGGACTTTGAGGGTGAGAAAACAGTGATTTTATGACATCATCTCAGTTGTTTTACCTTGTCAGAAAGCTTTTTTGATGAGGTCAAACAACTGAGATGATCGAAAATTCTCTAGAGAATTTTGTGAGAAATGGGCACTTTTGCATTCGGCTTCAAATGATTTTATTCGTAAATCATACCATTTTAATCATAACGTATTGATTATCATTGGCTTGCGAAAAAGCCCAAAAATACCGTGAAATTGAGACAAACAGGCACTCTCGTTCAGAAAATCGTCGCCACGAGGGCGGAAAATTGTCACTTTATCCAACAATTAACCATAGACAGATTTCGTTGAGAGCAGGGGAGTCTACGCGTCTCGCATCACGATTGTCTTTGCCAATATTTGAGTTCGTGAAGCGGGACGCGTCACTCGACGACATGCCATGCCACCTTTGTCTTTCCTTTTACGGTCAGTTTCCTTTGTTTGTCGTTCCATAGGAGCCGGGTGAGCTGGTACTTTCCCTTCTTGTAGTCGTAGGAGATGCCGTCGTCGTGATAGAGGGTAAACGCGGCATCGGCACCGGGGAAGACCAGAGCGGTGACAGGCTTGCCCTCTTGCGCGTCGGAGTACTCGACGACGTCGGAGACGGGGATGACCGTTCCGGCCTTGACGAAGAGCGGCAGACGGTCGATGGTCACCGCCACGGTGAGCCACTGGCCGCCTTCGTAGCGGCGATGCGTCCAATAGTCATACCATTGGCAACCACGGGGCAGATAGACTCTTCGCGTCGTCGTCTCAGACATCGGATGCGTCACGGGACAGACGAGAAGGGAGCCGAAGAGATACTCATCCTTCAAGTCGAGCACCGTGGTGTCGTTGGGGAAGTCAAAGGCCAGGGGGCGTGCCATGGTGTAGTTGCCCCGTGTCTGTGCCGCTGCCATGCTGTAGATATAGGGCAGCAGGCGGTAGCGTAGCCTGATCATCCGCAGAATGGCATCGTAGTAAGGCGTACCGGGCTCACCAAAGCGCCAGATCTCGCGTGGCGTGTCGCTGCCATGAGAGCGGAGCATCGGCAGGAAGGTGGCCCACTGAAACATGCGCACGTAATATTCGCGATAGGCCTTGTCGTTTACTCCGCCCGGAAACTCACCTTTGTAGAACCATCGGTGGCCGTCGTCGCGTGTGAAGAACGAGCCCACGTCGACCGTCCAGTAAGGATTGCCGGTGGCCATATAGTTCAGTCCGGATGGTATCTGCTGGCGGAAAGAAGCCCATGAGGCATGGGTGTCACCATTCCACACCACGGTAGCATAGCGTTGCTGTCCTGCCCAACTGCTGCGCGTGAGGTTGAGCACGCGTTTGCGGTCGGTGGTAGCCCGCTGGTTGTCGTAGAGGCCACGGGCGTGGTTGAGTGAGTAGAGCTGGCTGCGCTCAGCGCCGAGGGTCTCGCTGAGGATCTGCGTGTTGAGCTGCCATCGCCGTTGCTGATCATCCCATCCATAGGGATGTCCGTCCACGGGCTGCGGTATCTGATTCCAGTCGCCGTCGAGCGGTTCACTGCTGTCGCACCACCAGGCATCGAAGCCATTGCGGAAGAACTCGCGGTCGGCATACTGCCAATAGAGTTTGCGGGCATTCGCGTCAAAGGCGTTGTAGACCGAGTGCTCGAGCATATAGCCCCTTTTCCGGAAGTCGTCGGCTTCGGGACAGTACTGCGGGTTGGGCCAGATGCTTACCATCAGCTTGGCGTGAAGACTGTGGATGGTATCGGCGAGCGCCTTGGGACTGGGATAGAAACGAGGGTCCATCTTCATGTATCCCCAGCCCTGTGGCCAGTAGTTCCAGTCCTGCACGATCATGTCGAGTGGCACGTGACGCCGGCGGTATTCGCGCACCGTGGCGATGAGCTCAGCCGAAGAGGTGTAGCGCTCTTTCGACTGGATATAGCCAAAGGCGTAGCGGGGCAGCATCTCTACACGCCCTGTGAGGTATCGGTAGCCGCCCACCACTTCGTCGGGCCGTTTGCCGGCAATGAAGTAATAGTCGAGTTGTCGGGCTGCCTCCATCTGCATGGAGAACGTGTGGCCGCTGGATGTGTATTTCATCGCGCAGCCTACGTCGAAGAGCAGGCCGTAGCCCTGTGGCGAGAGAAGCACGGGGATGGTGATCTTCAGGTTGTGCTGAGTGAGCCACAGCGTCTTGCCGAGCAGGTTCATATAGTCCTCCATGTGTGAGCCCAGCCCATAGAGCGCCTTTGTTCCCGGGCAGGCGAACGAAGAGAAAAAGCGTGTAGAGTGCCCGATGGTGTCGGTGCGGATGGCCTTTTTCACGGTTACCTGTCCGTTGGCAGTCTGCTCGGCGTGTGCCGTGCGGTCGTCATAGACGGTACGTGTCTGTATGACGGGCTCAGCCCTGCGCTGTGTCTCTTCCAGCAGCACACGTCCGGTTTTTCGGTCTGTGAAGGTGATGGCTGTCGTCTTGAGGTCGACGCTGACCTTCAGCACCGACGAGCGCAGCACGCGGCATCCGTTTTCTCTGGTCTGGCGAACCGCTACCTGATGGGGAGAATAGATACACACGCCGGTAGCGTTGCCCGGCAGCTGACCGTCGGGCGACCATTGCACTCTGACGATCGACGGTGTGACAAACGTGACCTTCACGTCAGCGGCACGGAGTGCTGACGATGAGAGAAGAATCAGGAAAAGAGTAAGAATCGTTGATTTGTTCATCGCATCTGCCACCAGTCAAAGTTAAACAAGTTGCGTTTCTGGCGATCACCACCGCGGAAGACCAGGTAGAGGTCGTGAACACCCTTGGCACCGGTCAGAGAGCAAGTGAACTTTTGGTATTGAAACTTTGTGTTAGGAACATTGATTACACCTGCCAGAGCACCATTCACAGAGTCGAGTCTCACCTCGATGCGGCCACCATAGAGCTGGGCGGAACAGGAGGCCGTGAACTCATGCGCTCCTTTCCGGAAGTCCACGCCCTTGACGAGGATATACTCACCGTCGTCGATGTCGGTGACAAACGGCGTGTCGTTCCATGGTCCTGAGGGATTCTCGCGCGTGGTTTTCAGTCCGTAGCCCCATGCCATCGTCTCAGCCTCCACGCGCCGGAAAGGATTGAAGGTGCCCACCTGCCGGAGCGTGCAGTCCTGGAAATAGGGCAGTTCCACGATGGTGCCGTCGGGACGGTAGGTCATCTCAGCCGCGGAGACAGAGCGTCGCTCGGCATGTCGGCTTGTTTCCAACCGAAAAATGTCGTAGTTGAGTCCAAAGCAATAGGAGCGTCCCTTGAAGTCGATGATGCCGGGGTGGTTGCCGCGTGTGCGTGGTGTATGGTTCATGATGTGGCCTTTGTAGGTCCATGGACCTGTGGGTGAGTCGCTCATGGCGTAGCCGATTCCCTCGGGACAGCAGGTAGAGGCAAAGGCCATGTAGTAGTGGCCCTTGCGCTTATAAAACCAGGGACCTTCCTGATAGTCCTGGATATGGGGCATCAGCATGATGTCGCCACTGGTGGAGATCATGTCCTGGTTGAGTTTGATGCAATAGAGATTGGGGTTGCCCCAATACATATAGGCTTGTCCGTCGTCATCAATAAACACCGTGGGGTCGATGTCATACCAGTGCTCTTTCTGCCAGATGAGGGGCTTGCCCAGCGGATCGACAAAGGGACCGTCGGGCGAGTCGGCTACCAGCACGCCAATGCCGTGGCCATGGATGGGACAATACATATACCATTTGCCGTTGCGCTCCACCACACATTCAGCCCAGGCGCCGTTGTCGCCCTTGTACCATTTGAAGTCGCGCAGTGAAGCCACGGCACCATGATCCTGCCAGTTGACCATGTCTGTGGAAGTGTAGAGCAGCCAGTCGCGCATCTTGAAGCCCTCGGCGTCGTCCTCGTCGTGGGTGGTATAGAGATAGACGGTGTCGCCGTGGACATAAGGCGCCGGGTCGGCGGTATACTTGGTTTGGATGATCGGCATGTTCAAGTCATGCTGTGCCCATGCCATGGTACTGATGGCACCGGCAAGGAAGAGTAATAATGTAGATTTAGTTTGCATCGTGATAAGATTGTATCTGATGCAAAGATAGTGTTTTTCTTTCTGAATGAGGGAATGAGAAATATCAAATACTTGTCTTGATGTATCTGTAATAGGGAGAATGTCTCAAGCGCATCATACTTTTGTTTAACCAACAAAAGTATAGCCTGAGACAGTGGATAAAGGAATGATGGATCGTTTCTCCTGCAACACTCACCCCTTGAAGCATTTCACTCCCCTCTCCCTTTGGAGAGGGGGTAGGGGGTGAGGCTGTTTATTGTCCCACACCTTTCATCGTCAGTGCAATGCGATGGCGGCGCTTGTCAACTTCGAGCACCTTTACTCTGACGTGCTGGTGGAGCTTGATCACATCGTTGGGATCCTTGACATAGCGGTTGGCGAGCTGGGAGATATGAACCAGTCCGTCCTGATGGACACCGACGTCGACAAAGGCACCGAAGTTGGTGATGTTGGTTACGATGCCGGGCAGTTCCATGCCGGGAACTAAGTCGTCGGGAGTCTTCACGCGCGGGTCAAACTCAAAGGTTTCTATCTTGTCGCGTGGGTCAAGGCCTGGCTTCTCCAACTCCTTCATGATGTCGCGCAGCGTGGGCAGTCCCACGGTGGATGTCTTGTAGCGGTTGAGATCGATCTTTTTGCGCTCCTCGGGATCCTTCATCAAGTCGATGACACGGCAGCCGCAGTCCTTGGCCATCTGCTCCACGATAGGATAGCTCTCGGGATGCACGGCACTGGCGTCGAGCGGGTTCTTCGCTCCGGGAATGCGCAGGAAGCCCGCACACTGCTGAAAGGCAGCCGGGCCGAGGCGCGGCACCTTCTTCAGTTGTGCGCGAGAGGTGAAGGCACCGTGCTCCTTGCGGTAGTCGACGATGTTCTGAGCCAAAGCCGGACCGAGTCCACTGACGTAGGTGAGCAGGTTTTTGCTCGCCGTATTGAGGTTCACGCCCACCGAGTTGACACAGAGCTCGACTGTCTGGTCCAGGCTGTGCTTGAGTTTGGTCTGATCCACGTCGTGCTGGTACTGTCCCACGCCGATACTCTTCGGGTCGATCTTCACCAGTTCTGCCAGTGGGTCCATGAGTCTCCGCCCGATGCTTACGGCACCGCGCACGGTGACATCCTCGTTGGGAAACTCCTCACGGGCGGTCGCTGATGCGGAGTAGATGCTGGCGCCATCCTCGCTGACCACGTAGACGGGGATGTCGGGAATCTGTCGCAGGATGTCCGCCGTCTCGCGCGATGCCGTGCCGTTGCCCACGGCGATGGCTTCGGCACCGAAGCGGTGGGCGATGTCGGCAAAGCGACGGAGTGCAGCCTCGCTGCCCCCATGGCTGTCAGCGATGTGTCCGGTGGCAAAGACCACGTCGTGATAGAGCAGGTTGCCTTGTGCGTCGAGCATCACCACTTTGCATCCCGTGCGGATGCCCGGGTCGACGCCCATGACGCGCTTCTGTCCGAGTGGGGCTGCAAGCAGCAGCTGGCGCAGGTTCTCACGGAATACTTTGATGGCCTCGTCGTCGGCTTTCTCTTTGCTCAGCGCGGAAAACTCTGTCTCCATCTGCGGGCCGAGAAGGCGCTTGAAAGCATTGTCGATAGCCTCGCTGACGATCGTCTGGCAAGGTCCCGTGCCGTGGATATAGTGTCGTTTGAGTTTGTCGGTGCACTCCTCGTCGTCGGCACTGATGGTCACGCGCAGCACGCCCTCGGCCTCGCCACGGCGCATGGCCAGCAGACGGTGGGAGGAGCAGCGGCGCAATTCCTCGCTGAAGAAGAAGTAATCGGAATATTTTTGGGCCTCGTCCTCGTCGCGCATCTTCGGCACCACGCGTGAGGCAATGGTAGCCTCTCGGCGGAAGATGCCTCGGACAGCCTGTCGCGAGCCCTCGTCTTCGCTGACGCGCTCGGCGATGATGTCCTGAGCACCTTTGATAGCTTCGGCTGCGTTCTTGACCTCACCTTTGACAAAGCGTTTGGCCGCTTCCTCGGGATGACGCTCAAACTGCATCATCAGCGTGTTGGCCAACGGCTCCAGTCCACGTTCGCGGGCTACCTGTGCCCGTGTGCGTCGCTTGGGCTTGAAGGGCAGATAGAGGTCTTCGAGCTCGGTGGTGTTCCAACTGGCCGTGATGCGATTGCGCAGTTCGTCGGTGAGTTTGCCTTGTTCCTCAATGGTTTTGAGGATGGTGTCCTTGCGCTTCTGCAACTCTTTGAGCTTGTCGTTGAGATCGCTGATGGCAGCTACCTGCACCTCGTTGAGGTTGCCGGTAGCCTCTTTGCGATAGCGGCTGATGAAGGGAATGGTACAGCCCGCGTCGAGCAGGTCGAGCGTAGCGTCGACCTGCTCGGCACGGATATGAAGATGTTCGGAAATAAACGGAGTGAAGGTGTTCATCGAATCTTGTTTTTAGTGATTGGGAAGATCATGGTGCGGCTGTCGGTGTCAGTTTCTGCACAGAATGTTGCAGACCTTGTCTTGAAACCGTCGGCCGTTGATGCCATGAAGCAGTCCCTGGTTGATGATAGAAAAACAGATATGGTGGCCGTTGGCGGCGGTGAGATAACCACAGAGCGAACTGATTCCCGTCACGGTACCCGTCTTGGCGTGGACGTTTCCGCGGGTGAAAGAGCCTTGCATGCGGCTGCGGAGGGTGCCGTCGCGCCCGGCGATGGGCAGTGCCTGGTAGAGGTGGTTATAGATGATGGCGTTGCTGAAGGCATAGCGCAGGAAGCGCACCTCCAGCTCCGGACTGACATAGTTGTAGAGCGAGAGCCCCGAGCCGTCGGCAAATTGATAGTTGGCAGGGTTGAGTCCTACCTTGCTGACGAGTTGGCGGATGACCGACCGGGCGTCTCGTGCCGTTGCCGGCCGGTTGCCCGTGGAGGCTGCTATTTGATAAAACATCGACTCGGCGTAGAGGTTGTCGCTCTGTTTGAGCATGCGCATGAGTATCTGGTCGATGGTGTGGAAACGGCTGACGATGCAGTAGGCGTCCTGTGGTTTGCGAGCCTCGCCGAAGACACCCGTCACGACGATGCCCGCCTTGCGCAGCTCAGCACTGAAGCGGTCCATGAACAGATCCTTGCGGCCGATGAGCAGGGGCGAGAGCGTCGGGTTGTCGTCGTCCCAGCACCATCCCTCACCGAGCGTGTCGCGGTCCTTCATTGTCCGGTCGGCATAGACATTGCCGCGGATGGTGTCCACGCCCATCTTGCGCAGTGCCTCGACAAGGGCCCGTAGGTCATCGCTGTTGAACCGCGGGTCGAAGCCGCCCACGCAGTAGACATCGCCACGAAGGACACAGGAGTCTACTTTGCCCGTATAGCACAGTTCGGTCTTAAACTGGTAGCTGCCGCCGAGACGGTCCAAGGCCGTGATGGCGGTGATGACCTTCAGCGTGGAGGCGGGGCGCAGGAGCTGCCGCTCGTTGTGGCGATAGATGGCTGAGTCGGCGTCGAGGTCATAGACCATCAGTCCCACTTGCGAAGTCTGGAACATGTCGCTCCGAAGCAGATCGTCAATGGCCATCTGCACATTCTTCGGCCATGGCAGCGTGTCGTTTTTCACCACGGCAGTGTCGCTCCAAAGAGAGTCTACGGCCGTGCTGTCGTTTTCTTTCTCTATCTCAGAGTTGGCTACCTGTGCCTTGGCGGGCAGCGTGAGCGTCAGTGTGAAAAGCCATGCGAGGAGCAGGCCCAGGTATTTTGTTGTTGTCTTGCTGTTTGTCTTCAATACTCTCATGTCGTTTAGTCAATATCCTCCTTTTCTTCTTGGTCATCTATATGTTCGTCGTGTATGCGTTTTCGCAGACATCTTAGGAAAGATTCCTCGTCGTGGGGCTCTGCGCTGGTCAGTTTGCCGTCGCCATATTCGATGAGCAGATAGTGCACCAGTCCCCATGTTGTCGTCATTGGACGGATGGCACGGATGTCACTCAGCGGTACCCGTATGTCGTGGAGGAAACGTCCGCGGTGGATGATCAGGTCATGGCCGCGCAAAATATAGCATGAGTGGAGCACCCGCTCAATGACAGCCACCAAGGCCGCGACGACAATCAGTGCCGCAAGGATGCCTTTTGTCCAAAACAGGTAAAAGGCAAGCAGTGACAGAATGATGATGCCACTCTTGGCGCCCAGGGTGAATCTGTGTTGAAAAGTACGGTCCATAATCTAAAGGAAAAAAGTATGCTTTCGCCTTACAAAATCTTTTTAAATGCAAAATTACAAAGATTATTATAATGCGATTGCATTCATTTAGATAATATTTAGTAATTTTGCACCAATTAATAGTTGCAAGACTATCACAGTCAAATCATTACGCGTCATGACTTATAAATATGACTTTCTGATTATCGGTGCCGGTATTGCCGGCATGAGCTATGCCCTGAAAGTGGCAAAAGCTAAGAAAGGTAAAGTATGCATCATCTGCAAGACCACTCTTGACGAGGCCAACACTCGTTTCGCCCAAGGCGGTGTGGCCTCTGTCACTAATTTGGAGCTTGACAATTTCGACAAGCATATCCACGACACCATTGTCGCCGGTGACTATATCAACGATGTCGATGCTGTCAAGCAGGTCGTCACCAAAGCACCCGAGCAGATCAAGGCTTTGGTGGAGTGGGGCACCAACTTCGACAAGAAGAACAATGGCGACTATGACCTCCATCGCGAGGGCGGTCACTCGGAATTCCGTATCCTCCACCATGCCGACGATACCGGCGCTGAGATACAGCGTGCGTTGATGGCTGCCGTGAGAGCGAACCCTGACATAGAGATCAAGGAGAACCACTTCGCTGTGGAGATTATCACGCAGCACCATCTCGGCGCGCGTGTCACCCGCCGCTCTCCTTATATATATTGCTACGGTGCCTATGTGCTCAACCCGGAAAACAAAGTTGACACCTACCTGAGCCGTGTCACGGTGATGTGCACCGGCGGGTGTGGTGCCGTCTACCAGACAACCACTAACCCTGTGATCGCCACCGGCGACGGTGAGGCTATGGTCTATCGTGCCAAGGGTACGGTGAAGGATATGGAGTTTGTGCAGTTCCATCCCACTTCGCTCTATCATCCCGGTGAGACGCATCCTGCCTATCTCATCACAGAGGCTATGCGTGGCTACGGTGGCATACTGAAGCTGCCAAACGGTGAAGCCTTCATGAAGAAGTATGACGAGCGTGGCTCGTTGGCTCCCCGCGATATCGTGGCACGCGCCATCGACAAGGAGATGAAGAAAAACGGTATCGACCATGTCTACCTCGACGTGACGCATAAAGACCCGGAGGAGACCAAGCACCACTTTCCCAATATCTACAAGAAGTGTCTGTCCATCGGCATCGATATTACCAAGGAGATGATACCCGTGCGTCCCGCTGCTCACTATATGTGCGGTGGCATCAAGGTGGATCTCAATGGTTGCTCAAGCATCGAGCGACTCTACGCCATCGGCGAGTGCTCATGCACGGGACTGCATGGTGGCAACCGACTGGCCAGCAACTCGCTTATCGAGGCTGTCGTCTATGCCGACGCCGCTGCCAAGCATAGCATAGAGCATGTCGACGATTATGACTTCAACGATAAGGTGCCCGAGTGGAACGATGAAGGTACGCTTACCAATGAGGAGCACGTGCTCATCACGCAGGCTAATAAAGAGGTCGGCGAGATCATGTCGAACTATGTGGGTATCGTGCGCTCCGACCTGCGGCTGAAACGTGCGTGGGATCGTCTCGACTTGCTCTATGAGGAGACGGAGTCTCTCTTTAAGCGTGTGAAGATCTCACGTGACCTCTGCGAGCTTCGCAACATGATCAACGTGGGCTATCTCATCACGCGTATGGCCATTGAGCGCAAGGAGTGTCGCGGTCTGCACTACACCATCGACTATCCGCTGCACGCGTATGATAAGAAATGATTATTAGCGCGTGACAGAAGATACTTCTTTCTCAGACTTCATTGAAGGGAGCTTCACAGTTCCCTCCAGTGACTATACCGGCTTTGAAAAAATTGCCGACGGGGCTATCTGTACCCTGTGGCGGGCTAACAAGGACGGACAGCGGTATGTTGTCAAGTCTTTGCAAGCCGAATACCGGGATCAGACACAATATATTGCAAGGCTGAGAAAGGAGTATGATATTCTTTCAATATTCGACAGTCCTTACGTCGTGAAGGCTGTGGACTATTGTCGTATTCCCCTTTATGGCATGTGCCTCGTGATGGAGTGGATCGACGGTGTGACGCTCAAACAATGGCTCTATGGACCCTGTTCGCCTGATTTTCCTCGGTTGCCAAACATGGTAGAGCGGCGGCGGGCGGCACTTGAGATCGTCAGGGCTGTGGAGTATATTCATTCCCTGCAAGTCGTGCACCGAGACTTGAAGCCTTCCAACATCATGGTTACACGGACCGGACGACAGGTGAAGCTGATCGACTTCGGACTTGCCGACACCGACAGCTTCACCATCTTTAAGGAGCCGGGGGGCACGAAGGGGTATATAGCACCCGAACAGCGTAAGATCTCGGTGACGGACGAGCGAAACGATGTCTATAGTCTTGGCATCATCTTGCAGGAGATGAGGCTCGGAAGGATGTGGCGGGGTATCATACACAAGATGCTCAAGCCCATTGACCAGCGTCTTGGTCATGTCAGTGATGTCATCGTTTTGCTGCATCGCCGTACACGTTTCGTCAGTGTCTTGACGGGATTGTGCTTGGCAGTGGCACTCTTCGGAGGTGGCTTCTGGACTTGGGACCGCATTGTCAATCCGCGACCGCACTTCGAGGTGGTGACGCGTTTTCAGTATTCCAACATGATCTTTGAGTCGTGGGGTGGGGGTAAGGTCACGATTCGCCCGGCCATCAATACGGAGGAAGTCGTGGAGATACCGAGTAAGATGTCTTACGATGGATTTAGTTATCAAGTAGACGAGATCACCTTCAATGCTTTTAAAAACGATAGCAATCTGCATTCAATCATCATTCCCGGTGGTGTCCACTTGATGAAAGGGGCCTTCAAGCAGTGTCCTCACCTCAAGGATATCTACATCCGTGGCAACCGGCCGCCTCGTATCGGCAACGAATATTGGCCGGCAGATATCAATGATGTCTTCGATGCCTCGCACTTCTCTTCTGTGCGCATCCATATTCCCAAGCATAGCCGTGCGGCTTATAGCGACTATCCTTGGACTCTGTTTAAGCATTATGTGCTGTATTAAACGGAAATCTCTGTCTTTTTCATTTCAATAGTTACGACCTTCCTGCCCCCTTTCAATGGGGAAGGTTGTTTTAACTCCCCCCTCTAAGAGGGGTAGGGGGCATCTATCTTGTCAAGCTGAATTTGATGCTCAGTCCGAAGTCCTGCGTCGTCGTCGGGTAGCTGTTTGACGAGAGCAACGGCGTGTTGGTCTGACGGTCGAGATAGAAACTCATGGTAAGAAGTTTAGAAAGTGTGTAGTCAGCCATGAGCGAAAACTTGAAGGCCGTGTTGCCACTGCTGGCCGTGGAGCTTACCGTAGCGATGTCGCGGAGAATGCTGGCCTGCTTGCGATAGGAGAGATCGAGACGTATGTTCAGATCGTGGTTGGCACGTCCACGGGCATTGTTGCGGCTTGTTTGACTGTTGCTATTGTTGTTGCGACTGTTGTTGCCTTTTCCTTTGTTCTTCACACTGCGGTTTGTTCCCCCGCCACCGAAGAGATTGAAGTTGTTGATGCGATAGCCCAAGCCGAAGGTCCAGTCTTTGCTTACAGCTTCGTTGATCTGTGCACTTGTCATCGAAAGGGTGAGAACGCGTGTCTGGCTGTACTCCAATTTTGCGGTGAGGTTGTTTTGGAGCGTCACGTCAACACCGAGCAGCGGGGCAAAGGCCTCGTTGATGCTCACCGTAGAGATGTTGTACATCGAGCTGGGAATAGGATTGCCCGTCGTGGCGTCTGTGATAAAGCCCATACCCGGTCCCATGAGAGCCATGAATGTGGAGTAGCTCTGGTAGGAGCCGATGGCGAAGATGCTCTTGTAGCTGTGGTTCAGATTCACGCTCTTGAAGATGTCCCGTAGCCATGGCAACTTGCCCAGTCCACTGTAGCGCAGTGTCCAGTTGGGCAGCATGTGGGCCAGTGACGGGAAGAGGTCGAGTCCGCTGTTCATGCTCGTGTAGGCTTTGAGGAAAGCCGGAATCATTACGTCGGCACTGTAGCCGTTTACTCCGCCGTTGGCCGCGTCGAAAGTCTTGCCCGCGAGTGTCGTGCCCTCGGGATAGACAGTGCCGGCATAGCGGCTTTCCACGCGCTGGCGGAAAGCGTCGAGCGAAGCGCAGAACTTCTCAAAGGTCTTACTGCGGAAGCCATTGTTGGCGTTGCCCATACCCTCGAAAGCCGAACCGAGAGAGAGCGTGGTCATCGTGAACGTGCCGGTCTGTGTGGTTGGATTACCTACATACATATATTGTATGCTCTTAGCCGTGGTGTTGGTGCGGCTGGCGTTGAGGTCGATCTTCAAGTTCTTGATCGGTTCAAGCGTCAGTCTTAGCTGCAAGTCCTCGGTATTGTTGGTCGTGGCCGGCGTGGCTACGCTGTCAGCCATGAGCAGCCAACCGCGATTCTTAGCTTTGTCGATGTAGCTGTCGCCCATCAAGCCAAAGGCAAAGTCCAGTCCGGGTGAGAGAACTCCCGCATTGGTGTTCTTGGTCTGTCCAAAGGCGTCACCGATGTTCGGCATGAAACCGGGCAACGCCATCGAGTATTGATTGCGATAAGATACGCTGACACTGCGCACCATCATAGCCACGCGAGCCAGCACTTGAGCCGTCTTGTACCACGCTTTCTCATCGAGTGCCGGCTTAGCCATCACAGAGAGCTTCAGCTTGGTGACGGAGTCCACCTTATTTATAATACGTATACGGTTGTCGTCGAGTTTGCGGAAGCGCAGCTTTACCTTATGTCCCTTCTCGTCTTTTGCCGCGACGATGAGCCGTTTGGTGTGCTTACCGTGGCTGACGATGAGGGTGGTGTCTGGGCGCAACGTGATCTCCTTCTCATAGGTGTTGCGGTTGCGGGGCAGTTGCCTCTTCTTTTCTTCTTCGGCTTTGTTCTTGGCGCGCAACTCTTTCACCGCCTGGTCAGGATCCTTGCCCTCGGCGATGGCTTTCTTGCGTGCTTCTTCCTCGGCTTTCTGTTGCTTTTGCCTGTTGGCCTTGGCCTGCTCTTTTTGTTTCTTCTGTTGGTTGATCTGATATTGGCTCGTCTCCCTGTTGAAGCGCTCGTTGGTCTTTTTGAGGAAAGGAATATGGTTGTAGAGCTTCACGAGATCAAAATTGCCCGTGACGTTGAGCTGACGGTTGTTCTGAATCGTATTGCCCAATGATGTGCTGTCCTCCAGCATTGTGCCGCGTACCCAGCTGTAGTTGGAGTTATACGTCGCATTGGATGTCACCCAGTCGAAGATCGGGATGAGGTTGAGTGGCAGCTGATACGACAGATTGAAGTTTTGCTGATAGTCGAGCGGTGTGCCGAAATGTCTGATGCTCTGCCATACGCTGTCCTTCCAAGCTTGGTACTGCGTGGGGTAGAGATCTTTGTTGATAGCCGTGTACGGTTCCTCTATCTCGGCATGTGTGGCACTTTGGAAACTCATGTGGATGTTCTTGGTGAAGTCCCAGCGGAGTTGGAATTCACGGTTCCAAAGGAACTGCTCGGAGAACGTCAGTGGCAACTGATTGTTTTCCGTCGCCTCCATGTCACGCTCCTGAAACTCATAGTAAGAGCGGGTCATCTCAGAGTTGAAGCTTACGCTTTGTGGCAGATAGTTCAGTCCCAGTCGCTTTGGCAGGTCCACCCATTTGCTCTTGCTTTTCATTTTACGGAACGGCTCCCACGTCTTGTACACAGGTGTCCAGGCGTAGTCCAATGCGCCGCGCCAGTTGTCCTCGTTCTCGTAGACTGTTGTCTCTCCCTGCTTATGAGAGTGGGAGTGACTGTAGGAGAAAGAGAAGTTGGCAGGATCAACGGGCGTGGGATGCCGCTGGTTCTGAATGCCGATACGTGCATTGGAAATAGAGAAATTGGTGGTGATAGCCTTCGTCACGGCGATGTTCTCGATGGAGTCGTGCTCCTGCTTGTCGGCCGTGCTCTCAAGCGCATCCTTGAGGAGCATGTCGGTGTCGAGGGGATTGTATTTGGGGCGGGTGACCTGCTTGGTGACACTGTAGTAGAGCGGTGCCGACACCTTAGCCTTGTCGGGGAAGAACTTTCCGAGTTCGAGGCTTGTGGTAAACGCTACGTTGCTTTGGTCGTCGGTGGTGCGCTCGCTGACACCGCTCTCCAGTCCGCCGAAGCCTTGCGAGACATATCTGCCCTGCATGTTCATGGTTCCAAGGTCAGAGAGTTGTACGTTGAGGTTGCCGTTGGCAGCCCATCCTCCTGAGTTGTTGTATTCTCTGAGACGAAGCTCATTGATCCATATCTCGCCGCTTTTCTGCTCGGCACTGAGGTTGCGCACACCGATGATCATCGTCTTCACCTCGCCAAGTGTCGGGTTGCCCATCACGGTGACCTTGTTTTGCGGATGGTCACTGTCATATCCAGTGTAAGGACGGGCAAAGGATGCCAGTCCCTGAGCCTTCTGAAGGTTGCGCTCCTTCTTGATCTTGGTGAAGAGCGAGAGCGGAATGTCGAGCATGTTGTCCTCAGGCCATACCTCACGTGCGGCGTCAGCCGAGAACCGGCTATACGAGCCAGGTGCGGTGAGCTTCAAAGGAATCTCGTATTCATAGTAATTGCTCTTATAGTCTGAGCCCAGTCGGATGAATACGGCGAGCTGATTGTCCTGAAGGTTGGTAGTGTTCTGCTCATTGGCATTGGCGTGCACAAACATTTGCAGGCGTTTGTATTGGCGCAGGTCGAGCGTTGTATTCTTATATACGCACTTCGACTCGCCAGAGGAGAGCTGACTGACATTGATGTCGAGAGCCTGCTCGTTGTCCTGTACAAGTTGGGTGTTGCTGGGATCCTGTCCGCGCTTGATGCCCGGTGGCAGTACATAGTTGACAGGTTTCTTGTCGCTGTTCTCCTCGATGTTGACGGATGCTGTCGTCATCGTTCCTGTCTGTGCCCCACTGTTGTCGAGGTTCTGCTCATAGACGCGCCAAGTGCCACGCACGAGGTCAAGGCTGCCGAAACGGAGGATGACGGGGTGCTTAAAGCCTGTGAGGAACATGCGCATGAAACGGATGCTCGTGAAGTCGTTGATGTTGCCTACTCGCTGCTCAAATTCCTTAAGAGGGATACGGAAGAGATACCAGTCGATTTCTGTGTCGTTCTTGCCGTTGCGTAGCGTGGGCTTTGTCTCGCGCTTGTCGACGATAAAGTTCTTGCCAATTTCCAGATCCTCCGGGCGGATGGAGACATGGTATTGGAAGTATTTCTCATATTCGTTGAGCGTATAGTCCTGATTGATATCTTCCACGTCAGGCGTGCTTTTAATAGAGGTATCGTAGCGCTCAGTGCGCCCATCGCTGTCGGGCGAGTTGCCCTGCGGGTTGTTGATGTATTTATACCGGCGGAGGATGCTGGCCTTCATGTCGTCATAGTCCGACCCGCGGAAATAGTGGTAGTCGTCGTGGGCCGGGTCTGCCCAGATAGAGTCCCACACGGCCTGGTTGACCTTTCCCTGCACAGCCTTGAGGAAGTCCTGATACGAGTCAAAGGTCTGCTCTTCGCTGTCGTTGAGTCCGTTGAGTCCCACATCCTGCAAGGCACGGCTGCCTTTGGTAGTGGCGAAGGCATAAGTGACATTGGTCGTCGTCGGCACCTTGCCCCACTGTGTGAAGACAAAGCTGTTGGAGCCGTCGACAGGCATACTGCTCTCTGCGAACTTCTTGCCGTCGTGGAGCACGTCTTCCGACACTTCGCCGAGATCGATATAGAAGTCACCGCCATAGTCGCTGGCATTTCCGGCTTGACGTGTATGGATAAAGGGATCCATCATCCAAAACTCTACATACTCGATGTTGGCCGTTTGGAAGTCGTTGGTGTCGAGTTTGCGCATCATACCGCCCCAGTGGCGCGTAGGATTGTTTAGCGAACCGTCGGCGGCGAGGTCCGGGTTGAAGTTGTAAGGGCCGCGCTCGTTGGGGTAGTAGGCAAGGTTGAGTACGGATATTGTCGATGTGGCTCCGTTGTAAGTGCTTTGGTCGCGGTTGGGATAGAGCTCCTTGACGTAAACCTCACGCACATAAGGATCGCTGAGCTGGTTGAGGTCGCTCTTGATGTGTCCCGGAGTGAGCGAGGAACTCAGACGGGTGAAGAGCGGGTCGATGGTGTACCAGGCAAGCAGCGAGCGGTTGAAACCTGAGCGCAGCGTGGCATTGTCGGTATGTTCAGGAAACATCGACGGCACACTCGAGAGTTGCCAGTTGTAAGGTGTGGAGACATCGATCTTGTCTGTCGTGTTCTCAAAGTCGTCGAGATAGGAAGCGTTGTCCTGCGTGCCATGGCTCTGCCCGGCGATGAGTTGTGCAAACTCACCAGTGAAAGAGATCTGTGAGGGTTGGGTCAGATGGAGCAATGGCAGTTTGTCGAGCATATTGGTGAGCCACTGGCTCTCGTGCTTCCAGTTGAGGTTGAGACCCCATAGTGTGTTGTTGACCGGCTCTGCGCCCATCGATACCTTTGTGGTGAGTGCCTGCTCAGAAAGATGTTGGAGCGTTCCCGAAAGTTGGAAGTTCTTGGAGAAGTCATACTCCCAGTTCATGCCGAACATCGTTTTCCGCTCTTGAGCATAATCGCTTTGGCTCTCCAACGACACGTTGACAGCCGTGCCCGCGTCGATGATGCTTTGGTTGAGGATGGTTACTTCTCCTGCACTATAATCCACGCTATAGTCTGACCCTTCGGTAAGCTTCACGCCTCCGGCGGTGACGACGACAGATCCTTGCGGCACGTTGTAAGCACCGAGTGAGATGACATTGGCCTGTGTGCCGCGGAACTGTCCCTGCAACAGATATTTGTCTTTCTCGGCAATCTGCTTGGCAATGGTCTTCGTGGAGTCGTAGAGCTCGGTGAAAGCATATTTAGAGGCTGTGGTGGCAGAGACACCTTTGCCGACAAGATAGTTATAGAGATAACTGCCGAAAGGCTCTGCGGCAGGGAAGAAGACACGGCCGTCGCTGACGGTATAGCCCTCGACGAAGTCGAAGTAGCCGTTGGAGTGTGCTTTGTTGTTATTGTCAAGGCGGTCTGCACCGAGTACCTTGATGAGCGTCTGGCTCTTTACCTGTGGTTCGGGGATATAGGAAAGATAGACACCAGTGGTGTCGCTTTGGTATTTCACGTCAAGGCGGAACTTGTCTTTCTCTACCGAGGAAGCTAAGTAGTAGACGTTCTTCATCATCAGCGGCCAGTTGCCTTGTGAGGGATTGTTGCTGGTGTTCTTGAGCGATTTGACGAAAAGAGCTTTGGATGCATCGGTGACATCACTGGCAAACTCGCCGACCTGATAGGTACGTCCGCCGTAGGTATACTCGTAGGCAATGGCAAGTACCTGGTCGGTCTGCAAGGCTGTCTTCAACGAGACGTAGCCCATTGCATTGTTGATGCTATACTCCGACGAGGAGAGCAAACGTGCACTCTGCAACTTTTCATAGTCGTTGCCGCCCACAAGCCCGGCACCGTCAAGCACAGTAGAGGTTTGGTCAATGTCGCGGGCCGTGGCATACTGACTCGTCAAGGTGCTGTACTCCGTGTTGGCATCATTTGATGGCACGGGCTGCCCCGTTGTTGTCCACTTATTGCTGCTCACCTTGCTGTTCTCGCCGAGGTCTGTCAGTGCAATGATGTTGCGGGTGTTTGCCGTGTTGCCGCTTTTGTTAGTCACCCAGATCTCTACACGGTTGATGGTGACGCCCGTAGTGAGGTTGGGCAGTGTCTTCATGGCTGCGTCGTAGTGATCGTGGAAATAGCGGGCGAGGAAAAAGTGCCGGTTCTCCTCGTAATCAGATGCATCTATTTCAAAGGGAGTGAGCTGCTTGCCACCGGAGCTGGAGACACTCTTCGACGTACTCTTCTTCTGTGAGGCCACCATTTGCAGTTTCAACTTACCAAATTGCATATCCGTGCGGATACCGAAGAGACTGCTTGAGCCTTGGATGAGCGAAGAGTTGGAAGGGAAGGATACATTGCCGGCCTCGACGAGTTTGATGATTTCATCTTCCTTGCCATCGTATTTCAACTTCATGTTCTGCGCATCGAAGTCAAACGTGGCATCGGTGTTGTAGTTGAGGTTGAGGTTCACCTTGTCGCCGACCTTACCGTTGACGTTGAGGTTGATCTTCTCGTCGAAGTCCATCGTGGTGGTCTTGCGGTTGCGAATTGGCAGCGACGGGTTGTCGATATTCTTGAATGTAGCACCGAATTTCAGTTCTGCTGATCCTTGCGTCTTGATACGCACACCGCCGGGGCCGAAGATCTTCTCCGCCGGTCCCAGGTCGAAGTGCATGTCGGTGAAGTCGAACTTCTCCTTACCTTTAGCCTTGTAGATCTCATCGTTCTTGCCCCGATAATAAGCGTTGCGCCAGTTTTTCTCGCTCCACTTCATATATTCCTCTGGCGTCATCATGATGGGAGCGGCGAGATAGGTAGCTCCCATCTTCGTGCCAATGATGTAGACGTTGAGGCTGTCGTTGTAGGTCACCTCGTATTTTAGTCCGTCGGGTCGCTTCAAGTCGAGTGCGCTTTGGTCGAGATCGTCGTAGGTGACGGGCATGGTGCGCTGGATCTTCCAGCGCGGATGGAGCAGAGAGTCGGGTATAGAGTCTTCGTCGGCTAACAGCGGTTGGGCTTGTGCATGGATGTTGCCTTGCTTGTTGCCGACGTTTTGCGCCTTGTTGTTTCCACCGTTTTGCCTTCTTGGGCTTAGCCTGTTTTGGTTTTGCGGGGTCTTTACCACTTGTGGCGACCAGGGCATAGCAAGGGCATAGCTGACAGTGATGACAGCCAGCACAAGTAAGACTACAATATGGTAATGACGATGTCGCAAACTACTTAATTCTTTTTAAAGCTTCCTTGACAACCATCTCCACGGCGAGATCGGGCTGCTCAGTGAGGATGGCGACGACGACCTTTGCTGCCGGTGCCGGTGAGAAGCCAAGCATAGTAAGAGCGGCAACAGCTTCATCTTTCACGGCGTTGTTCACAGCCGGTGACTCGTTGCGACCCGAAGCCACATGGAGTTCGTCGGCGATACCCGATGCAGCAATCTTATCCTTCAAGTCGACAATAATGCGCTGGGCTGTTTTCAGTCCGATGCCCTTCACGCCTTTGATGAGTTTCTCATTACCGCTGGCAATGGCATCGCAGAGCTCTGCCGGCGTGATGGAAGAGAGCATCATGCGGGCAGTGTTGGCTCCCACGCCACTGACGCTGATAAGCATACGATAGAGCTCGCGCTCCTGCCGTGTGGCAAAGCCGTAGAGTGTGAAGTTGTCGTCACGGCCGCCGGTCTGAAGCGATTCATGCACGAGGAGTTTCACCTCTTTCTTGCCTTGGATGGCAGTGTAAGTGTTGAGGGAAATGTTCAGAGCGTAGCCTACGCCGGCAGCTTCTACAACGGCAAGAGCAGGTGTCAGCTCGGTCAGCTGGCCATGGATGTATTCTATCATTTTTGTTTTTTGTCTTATATATAATAATGTGTGATGATAAGATAACGTGAGAAGCGGGGGATTATTGCATAAGAAGACACGAAGCTGCTGCAAGCAGCAGCAAACAGAACCCAGCAACAAGGCGAAACGAAAGTAGCGATAGTGCCCACCAATAAAAAGCGAGCGAGAGCAAAAGCAAGGCATCGCAAATTTCCCGTTAGAAGTTTGGGCAGATGAAAGGAAAAACGTAAATTTGCAGGTAATTATGGGAAGAAACAAGTTTTCACAAAAGGAAATAGAAAAGATCGGTAAGCTGCTGAGACTGAAGAACTCGGTTAATCGTGGCAAGCAAAAGCTCATACGCCATGAGCTGAGAGTGGATTATGAGTTCAACATCTCAGACTTCAATGAGCCAGGAAAAGCCTTCGGCGAAGAAGAGTTGCAGGATGCCGTGAAGCGTGGAGCCATTCAGATTCTTGACGAGGCCACCATTGAGGCGATGAAGGCCAAGCGTGCACGCGACAAAGCGCGGGACGAGGCTGCCCGTGAGCAAGCAGCCGTGGAAAGCGGAGAGGAGACCGACTGGAAGAAAGCCATGGAAGAATGGCAGGAGTGGGAAAACGAGAAACATCAGAATGATTAATAAATACCAATAAATTGCAAGGAAAAGCCTGTTTTTAAGGAAATATTGTTACCTTTGCACTATAAGGAACGTAAGAAGTACCAGTTACTTCATCGTTTCTAAGAAAATATTGTTACCTTTGCACGGTATGACGATAGACATTCGTTTGTAAGATATACAATCGCCAGCAAGATGATCTATTGCTCGCATATATCTCATCATCCACAGACATACAACCATTCGCAAGATATACAACCAATAATACAACCAATAAGAGAAATGAAGAAGATCAGAGCTGCTGTTGTGGGCTATGGCAATATTGGCCACTACAGCGTACAGGCGCTTGAGGCTGCGCCCGATTTTGAGATTGCCGGCATCGTACGCCGTCAGGGTGACAAGGATAAGCCTGCCGAGTTGGCAGCCTACGAGGTCGTCGACGACATCGCCAAGTTGAAAGACGTGGATGTGGCAATTCTTGCTACACCGACACGTGCTTGCCCCGACCTTGCAGAGAAGATTGTGGCTTTGGGCATCAACACCGTTGACAGCTTCGACATCCACACGTCTATCCTCGACTATCGTACACGTCAGATGGAGAACTGCAAGAAAGCAGGCCGCGTGAGCGTCATCTCTGCAGGATGGGATCCGGGTTCGGACTCTATCGTACGCGTGCTGTTGGAGAGCCTTGCTCCCAAGGGACTTAGCTACACCAACTTCGGTCCCGGCATGTCGATGGGACACAGCGTTGTGGCGCGCTCCAAGAAGGGCGTGAAGAACGCTTTGTCCATGACCATTCCATTAGGTGAGGGCATTCATCGCCGTATGGTCTATGTGGAGCTGGAAGACGGCTACACCGTGGAGCAAGTCTATGACGAGCTCAAAGCCGACGACTACTTTGCTCACGACGAGTTGCATGTCTTCGCTGTGAAGAGCGTCGACGAGGTGCGTGACATGGGTCACGGCGTGCACATGACCCGCAAGGGCGTGAGCGGCAAGACACAGAACCAGCGCTTCTCCTTCGATATGAGCATCAACAATCCGGCACTTACCGGTCAGGTGCTTGTCAACGTAGCCCGTGCCTCCATGCGTTTGCAGCCGGGATGCTACACCATGCCGGAGATTCCTGTCATCGACATGTTGCCGGGAACGCGTGAGGAAGTGGTAGCTACACTCGTCTGATCTTTAGCCTATTCGGGCAAAAACAATAAAGTCTATTATGCCAATCGTGCATAATAGACTTTATTTTTTTGCCCCTTAGCTTTCGAGTACTTTACCTTATTTATATAATTTATATAGGATTCTCCTCTTATGTTTTATGATATTCTCTTCCTTAGCTTTAGAAGACTTTGCCCTATTGCTGTTGGGAATACAGTTTGATGACGTTTACTTCCGGCCATGCTCCGAAGCGGAAAGGCACAGTGCCACCGATGCCTAGCGAGACATAGAGCATGGATCCGTCTTCAACATATTTTCCTCCCCATTCGTTATAGGCCCATTTGGCGGGTGAGAAGCGCCCCACGCGTATCTGTCCAGCATGGGTGTGCCCCGACAATGTCAATGCTATATCAGTCTGATGGAGTACACCGCGCCGCCAATGACTCGGGTCATGGCTGAGCAGTACCTTGAACATGCCTTTGGGTAAGTCTCCCAAAGCCTTATGCAGATCGCCATAGTCGGGGAAAGGCGGACGACTGATATTCTCTACCCCGATGAGTCCGATAGCATCTTCGCCACGACGGATGACTACATGGTCGTTGAGCAGCAGATGCCATCCAGCTTTCTCCTCCAAGTATTTCAGAACGTTTTGGTTACGGCGGATATTGTACTTGCTTTTATCCTCACCGTATTCGCAATAGTCGTGGTTGCCCATGACGGAAAACACACCGTCGCGGGCCGACACCTCTTTTAATATATGCTGGAAAGGAATGACTTCCTCGGCACTGACATTGACAAGGTCACCGGTAAAAACCACGAGGTCGGGATGCTGCTCGTTGACGATGCGTACCATTTTGTCGATGAAGCTTCGGTTGCGCAGAAACGTGCCGATGTGGATGTCGCTGAGTTGTACGATGCGGTAGCCGTCGAACGACTCTGGCAGCAGAGGAGACGTGCAGGAAGCTGTCTTCACTACGATGTGGCGCCAGCCAAAGAAAAAACCGTAGGCGGCCAGCATGTTCCAGACAATGGGTAGTGGCAATGCCCATCGCCAGCCCACAAAAGGCCATAGTGCCAAAAATAGAAGTCCTGGTATGCCGATGATCAGCACCAGTCCATAGGCTAAGCGCATGAATGTATTGTGAGGAAGATGCATTGTCTTATGTTGAGAGTTGGATATTTATTGACGGTGCTCTCTATTCCGGATGGATAGGAGGAAAACCGAATGTGGCGACGAGCGGCAGATGATCGCTGAAACCATTGAGATAGCGCGGACCAAGATAGTTGCGGCGGGGTTTCACACCACCGTATTTCTCGTCGGGCACCAGCAGGAAGGGCGCGTCGTGGATGTGGCAGTCGACGAGTTGCCGAGCCGAAGTCGCGTCGCAGAGGATATGGTCGAGGCTGCCCCACAGCCCATGATAGCGATAGGTCCCTTTCGCCCCGTGACTGCCCTGCGCTTTTCCCGACACTTCCACGAGACCATGACGGACGAGCAGTTGAAGCGTGGGATCAGAAGAATAGTCGTTGAAGTCGCCAGCAATGATGATGCGGGCTTGGGGTGACAAGGCTCTGACGGAATCCACAGACTGCAAAAGACGGTTGATGACTTTCAGCCGATAGGGCCGGGAAGCCTGCTCTCCGCCACGTCGGCTGGGCGCATGTATGGCGAAGACATGTAGCGTGTCGCCAGTCATCACCTGCCCACAAGCATAGAGAATGTCGCGCGTAGGGCGGAAGCCTTTCAGTGGCATGATGCGGATGGAATGATAGCTGATCAGGGCAAACGAGAAAGGAGAGTAGAGTAGGGCGACGTCGATGCCACGCTCGTCGGGGCTGTCGGTCATCACATATTCATAGCCCGCATTGCGAAGCAGTGAGCGCTTGGTGAGATCACGCATCACACTGTCGTTCTCCACCTCAGTGAGCACCACCATGTCGGGTATCACTTTCGTGGAGTCGAGTTCGCCACAGGAGAGAATGTCCTGTCCGATGCGGTTGAGCTTATGCCAATAGCGCGACGGTGTCCAGTGCATGGCGGAGGTGGGCAGGAACTCCTCGTCGTACTTGAGACTGTCGTGCTGCGTGTCGAAAAGATTCTCGCAGTTCAGCTCTACAAAGGTGAACAGACAGATGAGCAGATACATTGGCTAATGTTGAATGTTGAGTGACGAATGATGACTTACTCCAATGTTGAATGTTGAGTGATGAGTGATTCCAATGTTGAATGATGAATGTTGAGTGTTGACTTACTCTATACCCAACTTCCCCAACCTCCAATGTTCAAGCCCTAAGCCCTCTTTGATGGGAGAGGAAATGGCTGTACATTTCCCTCCCTTGGGAGGGTTAGGGAGGGCTGTAGGGTTAGTGAGAGTCTTCTTTTCTATTCGTCTTCGAGGAACAGCGGGTCTTCCGGTGTGACCATCGTCGGCTTCTGCTCGAACTGCTTCAAGAGCGTCTCCGGCACATAGCGCTTGTTGACCACGAGGCGGAACATATAGTTTTGGAACCAGTTGTCGGTCATGATCAGATAGCCGTTCTGCCCGTAGGTCGGTCCCCAACTGTTCTCTACCTTCCATTTCAGCGGCTTGCCCTCAGCGTTGAGGTCAACGGCAGTGAGTGTCATGGCATGGGTCGAACCACTGTCGAAGGTCTCGATGCGCTGAGCTTTGTTCATGCCGAAAGTAGTACCCAACAGCGAGCCATAGTCGAAGTTGTCGGTGTCGAGATAGCCGCGCTTGCGGTCGAGCTGCTTGCCCACGTCGTAGCTGGAGTACATCTTGTGACCGTCTTTGAGCGAAGCGATGGCGAGGCTCTCGATCTCGTCCATCGGCAGGTTGAGGTATTTCCAGTTGTGACCGTCGTAGGTGTGGCGGTCATATTCCACTTCGTAAGTCTTGTGATAAGGCCGGCGCGGGTCGTTCATTACCATGATGAACGTACCGTTGAGCGGTTCGCCCACCGTAGCCTGATAGAACGACTTCGGTGTATAGGTCTTTGCGGGACCCACAGCCTTGCCGTTTTTGTCGCGGAAGGTATAGGAGAACTCCTTGACCGGTTCGCCCAGCGTCAGCGTGAGGATGTGATAGATGGTCCCGAGCATCTCGGTCTTGCGCTTCTTGATGTCGGCTGCTTTCTTACCGTCGGCGACCATCCGGCGCAGTTCCAGCCCGAACTCACGCAACTTCGACGACACCATCTTCTGCATCTGCGAGGTGTTGTCGCTGGAGAAAGTCTCCGGCATGACGCTCATCGGCACCAGTCCGTATTTCTCGCTCAGGTCAGCAACGCCACAGAAGGTGCCGCCGTCACCGATAGGATTACGGAAGAAGAACTGCACGCGCGTGTCGTCCATTGGCTTGCGGGCACAGTCGATAACACCTTGCAGCATGAGATTGGCCTTTTCCAGCTGATCATAGAAGAAGAGGTAAGAGTGAGAGAACTCCACACGCACCGAGTCGCCGTGAGCTTTGGCAAAGTTGGCGCGCAGCACGTTCAGACCCGAAAACATCCAGCAGCGGCCCGAGCTCTTCTGGTCCTCGATATTCTGTTTGGGCGTCTCCACACTGAAATAGGTGTCGACTTCACCTAAGTTTTTGTAGTTCTTTGCCAAGTCATCGATCTTGTTTGAAGCGATAGCGTTGGCCAAGGCCTTGTAGGCAGGGTTCTTGCTTTGAGACTGCTCGATCTGTTGCAGCATCGTAGCAGAGATGCCGCCGTCGCGTGTCTGTGCCAACATGGTGCTGGAGGCAGCCACGAGGAACAGGGTCAGGATGGTTCTTTTCTTCATATTTGTGAGATTATAGTTAATGTTCATGCAAAGTTATTGTTCCTTGCAAAGGTAGCAAAAATTATGGTCTTTTCACTATATTGTCAATTAAATATTGTACCTTTGCAAGGCTATAGCAAACGAATGTGAATGGATAAGAACAAATACGGACTTCTTAGTCAGATTAAATATCCTTCCGACTTGAGGAAACTCAGCGTCGACCAATTGCCAGAGGTGTGCCGCGAGCTCAGGCAGGATATTATCGACGAAGTGTCGGTCAATCCCGGACATTTCGCTTCCAGTCTTGGTGTGGTGGAGATCACCGTGGCATTGCACTATGTCTTTGATACACCCGAAGACCGTATCGTATGGGACGTGGGCCATCAGGCCTACGGCCATAAGATTCTGACGGGCAGAAGGGACACTTTCTGCACCAACCGCAAGATGGGTGGTGTGCGTCCTTTCCCCTCTCCGGAAGAGAGCCCATACGACACCTTCACCTGTGGCCACGCGTCGAACAGCATCTCTGCCGCGCTGGGCATGGCAGTGGCAGCCCGCAAGAGCGGACATCCCGAGCGGCATGTCGTCGCTGTCATCGGTGACGGTGCCATGAGTGGCGGACTGGCTTTTGAAGGACTCAACAACGTCAGCTCCACGCCCAACGACCTGCTGATTGTTCTCAACGACAACGATATGAGCATCGACCATGCTGTTGGCGGCATGGAGAAATACCTGCTCAACCTCGACACCAACGAAACCTACAACCGGCTGCGCTTCAAGGCTTCGCAATGGTTGCATTCCAAGGGCTATCTCAACGATGACCGGCGGAAGGGAATCATCCGGCTCAACAATGCCTTGAAGAGCGCCATCAGCCATCAGCAGAATATCTTTGAGGGCATGAACATCCGCTATTTCGGACCCTTCGACGGGCACGACGTGAAGGAAGTGGTAAGGATCATGCGTCAGCTCAAGGATATGCGAGGTCCCAAACTGCTTCATCTTCACACGGTAAAAGGCAAAGGCTACAAGCCTGCCGAGAAAGCCGCCACCATCTGGCACGCTCCTGGCCGCTTCGATGCCGAAACGGGCGAGCGCATTGTGCCCGACACAAGCAACGAACCTCCAAAGTTCCAAGAAGTATTTGGCAATACGCTGTTGGAACTGGCAAGGCGCAACCCCAAGATCGTCGGCGTGACTCCTGCCATGCCTACGGGTTGTTCGATGAACATCATGATGAAGGAGATGCCCGACCGCGTCTTTGACGTGGGTATCGCTGAGGGCCATGCCGTGACATTTTCCGGTGGTATGGCCAAGGACGGCTTGCTGCCTTTCTGCAATATCTACAGTGCTTTTGCCCAGCGCGCCTACGACAATATCATCCATGATCTGGCGATTCTCAACCTGCCGGTAGTGCTTTGTTTGGACCGTGCCGGCCTTGTCGGCGAGGACGGACCGACGCATCATGGTGCCTTCGACATGGCAGCCCTGCGTCCGATCCCCAACCTCACCATTGCCTCGCCGATGGACGAGCACGAGTTGCGCAAACTGATGTATACCGCCCAACAGCCAGGGATGGGGACCTTCGTGATCCGCTATCCACGTGGTCGTGGCCATCTTGTCGACTGGCAGTGCCCGCTTGACGAGATAGCTGTCGGCACCGGACGTGTCATCCATGAGGGCACCGATGTGGCAGTGATCACCATCGGCCCCATCGGCTACGACGTGGAGAGTGCCATCCAACAGATCGAGAGCGAAGATCCAAACCGCAAAAACCATGTGGCTCACTACGATCTTCGCTTCCTCAAACCACTCGACGACCATCTGCTCGACGAGGTCGGCTCGAGGTTCAAGCACGTGATCACCGTAGAGGACGGTGTGCGCAACGGCGGCATGGGATCGGCAGTGCTTGAGTGGATGAGCGACCATGGCTATCATCCCGATGTCGTCAGACTGGGACTGCCCGACTGCTTTGTGGAGCATGGCACTGTGGCACAGCTGCGGGAAAAGTGGGGACTGGATGTCCCAAGTATTAAAAAGACGATAGAAGAAAGTTTGACATAGACTTATGAAGATCATCATTTCCGGCGCATACGCCATTGGTACCTATTTGGCGCGGTTGCTCTCCCGCAATCAGGAAGAGATCACCGTGATCGATGACGATGAGGAACGGCTGGCCCGCATAGGCACGGACTATGATTTGCTGACTCTTTGTGGCTCGGCCTCCAGCGTGAAGACACTCAGGGAAGCCAATGCCGGTGACGCGGATCTGTTTATTGCCGTGACACCCGACGACAATGCCAACATCAACAGTTGTGTACTCGCCCACGCTCTGCACGCCCGCAAGACGGTGGCAAAGATCGACGACAGCGAGTATATGGAGCCCGACATCCGGCAGTTCTATAAGGAGCTGGGTGTTGACGAGCTCATCTATCCAGAGATGCTCGCCGCACGCGACATCATCAACGGATTGCGCATGTCGTGGGTCAGACAGCGTTGGGATGTGCACAACGGCGCACTGGTGATGCTTGGCATCAAGTTGCGGGAGTCGTGTGAAATTCTCAACCGTCCCCTCAAGGAACTTTGCGGTCCTGATGACCCTTACCATGTGGTGGCCATCAAACGTAAGGACGAGACGATCATCCCCGGCGGCAATGACGAGCTGAAATGCTACGACTTGGCCTATTTCATGACCACGAAGCAATATATCCCTTATATCCGCAAGATAGTCGGCAAGGAACATTATGTCGACGTGAAAAATGTGATGATCATGGGCGGCGGTGCCACTGCCGTGCGTGCCGTGCAGACCATGCCGGAATATATGAACACGAAGATCTTTGAAGTGGATCCTGATCGCTGTGACGAACTCAACCAGTTGCTCAACGACCAAGCCCTGGTCATCAATGCCGACCCGCGCGATATGGGCGTGCTGACCGACGAGGGTATCTACAACACCCAGGCTTTCGTCTCTCTCACGGGCAATGCCGAGACCAACATCCTGGCCTGTCTGGCAGCCAAGCGCATGGGCGTACGCAAGACCGTGGCCATGGTCGAGAGCATGGGCTATGCCAGTATGGCCGAAAGCCTCGATATCGGCACGATCATCAACAAAAAGGCCATCGCCGCCAGTCGCATCTATCAGCTCATGCTCGACGCCGACGTGATGAATGTCACCTTCTTGCTGTCGGCCAATGCCGACGTGGCAGAGTTTATTCCCAAGCCCGATTCCAAGGTGACCAGGAAAGCGGTCAAGGATCTCGGACTGCCGCAAGGCATGACCATCGGCGGACTGGTCAGAGACGGAGAGGGTATGCTGGTATCAGGAAACACACAGATACAGGCTGGCGACGATGTGGTGGTGTTTTGCCACAACGTCAACATGAAGAAGATCGAGAAGTTCTTTAATTGATGCGCGTCATCATCGCATCTGCAGACAAGTTTTAAGAAATAGGAGACAATAGGTGTGATCAACTTTAAAATCATTTATAAGATCCTGGGCTCGCTGCTCTTCCTTGAGGCTATTATGATGCTGGCGTGTCTGGGCGTTGCTCTGTACTATGGCGAGGAAGACACCTTTGCTTTTCTCGTCTCCGTCCTCGTCACCGTGCTCTCGGGCATTATCCTCGGGTATAAGGGCCGCAACGCCGACAATATCATGTCGCGCCGTGACTCTTATCTGATCGTCACGCTGACCTGGACCGTATTTTCTCTCTTTGGCACGATTCCTTTCATGGTGGGTGGCTATCTCCATAGTTTCACGGATGCTTACTTTGAGACGATGTCGGGCTTTACCACGACGGGAGCCACCATCATCGACAATGTGGAGATTTTGCCCCATGGCATATTGTTCTGGCGGTCGTTGACTCACTGGATCGGTGGTTTGGGTATCGTGTTCTTCACCATCGCCGTGCTGCCGCAGGTGGTCGGCGGAAGCACGAAAGTGTTTGCCGCTGAGGCCACCGGACCGATCAAGAGCAAGCTCAGCCCAAGGCTCTCGACGAGTGCCAAATGGATTTGGCTCGTCTATCTGTTTATCACCTTTGGCTGCATGGCCGGTTTCATGCTCTTTGGCATGAACTGGTTTGAGGGGATCAACTATGCTATGTCGACAGCAGCGACAGGTGGCTACTCGATCTATAACGACAGTATCGAGCATTTCCATTCGCCGGGAATGGAATATACCGCCACGTTCTTCTGCTTCATCTCGGGCGTCAACTTCACGCTGTTTTATTGCGCGGTGGCGAAGAAAAAGGTACGGGCACTGTGGCGCGACACTGAGTTCCGGCTCTATCTGATACTCACGGCGCTGTTCACTGCCTTCATCATGATGGAGCTGGTCGTGCGCAATCACTATGGCTTGGAGCATGCGTTCCGCTCCTCGCTGTTCTCCGTAGTGTCGTTTATGACGACGACGGGACTCTTCAACGACGATGCGGGCAAATGGCCTCATGTCACGTGGGTCGTCCTGGCCGTGTGTATGCTGGTCGGGGGCTGCTCGGGGAGTACGGCCGGCGGCATGAAGTGCGTGCGCATCACCATGCTCTTTAAGGTGCTCCGCAATGAGCTCCGCCAACGTCTCCACCCCCATGCCGTGTTGCCTTTGAAGATCAGCGGCGTGAACATCACCTATCCTCAGCGTGTCTCTCTGTTGGCGTTTTTCACAGCCTATCTGTTGCTCATCTTCATCTCGGCGTTCATCATGATCGCCTCGGGCATCGACAACACCAACGCTATCACCATCGCCATGAGCTGTATCGGCAATGTGGGACCGACATTGGGCTTGGAGATAGGGCCTACGATGTCGTGGTCGATGCTTCCCGACTTTGCCAAGTGGATCTGTACCGTCATGATGCTCTTCGGCCGTCTGGAGATTTTCTCGGTGATCGTTTGCCTCACACCGTCGTTCTGGACGGAAAATTAGTAAGATAGTGTCACGTTTGGATAATTGAGGCAGTATGATGTCGCTTGTATTTACGTAACTTTGCAGCATAAAAACGTATATACAAATAGACATTAATAAACTGATATGATATGAAGCCTTTACGTTTTAAGCCTTTGCTGAAGCAGACTCTTTGGGGTGGCAACAAGATCATCCCGTTCAAGCATCTCCACGACAATCTCGAAAACGTGGGAGAGAGCTGGGAGATCTCCGGTGTTCCCGGCAATGAGACCATCGTCAGCGAAGGAGAATATGCCGGTCAGCCGCTGAGCGCTGTCGTGGCAGATATGAAGGAGAAACTGGTGGGAGCCGCCAACTATCAGCGTTTCGGCAATGAATTTCCACTGCTCATCAAGTTCATCGATGCCGCCCAGCCTCTGTCCATCCAAGTGCATCCGACCGACGAGATTGCCCATAAGCAAGGCAAGGAGCGCGGCAAGACCGAGATGTGGTATGTCATGGACTCTGATCCCGACGCCAGCATGCTCGTGGGACTGAAGGAGAAGATCACTCCCGAGGAGTATAAGGAGATGGTAGCCAACGATACGATCGTGGACGCCATCGACCACTACGACGTGAAGGAAGGCGACTGCTTCTTTCTCCCTGCCGGTCGTATCCACAGCATCGGCAAGGGCTGCTTCCTCTGCGAGATCCAGCAGACAAGCGATGTCACCTATCGCATCTACGACTTCAAACGTAAGGACAAAAACGGCAACTACCGTCAGCTCCACACCCAGGAGGCTGCCGAGAGCATCAACTACACAGTGTTGCCCAACTACCGCACGGAATATGTTCCCGAGGAGAACAAAGGCGTCATGCTCGTGCAGTGCCCTTACTTCCACACGCTGCTCTACGATCTGAGCAGTCCTGTGACCATTGACGTATCGGCTTTGGACAGTTTCATCATCACCATCGTCACAAAAGGCAGTGGTAAGCTCACCGACAACGAGGGCAACGTCATCGACGTGCAGGCGGGTGACAGCCTGATCTTCCCCGCTACAACCAAGCAGATCAAGACCGAGGGAAAGATGAAACTCATCGAGACCTACGTGTAAGCTAAACGAAAAAACGATTAGATAGATGATAGCGAAATAGCAAGTAGGAAGTGGCCTGCTTGCTATTTCTTTTTACAAAACACCTTCCACTTCAACTTGCAATCTAGAGAAGAGAAAACTGATATTCTCTCCTTAAAACCTCAAAATGCCGGTTCATCCGACATTTCGAGTGATACGGCAATCATGAAGGGCGTAAAGTCTTAGC
>OGQX01000242.1_pt1 | contig 65974 bp, 40 predicted proteins | sample 1553291 | NCBI WGS metagenome assembly OGQX01 (sample SAMEA2580030, study PRJEB22360) | human gut metagenome | biome: human gut; feature: human-associated habitat; material: faeces | place: Denmark | collected 2008/2010
GAATATTGATCCCCGTGAGGATGCGGGAGCTGGGCGGGGTGGAGCCACTGGCTGCCCGAGGTCTTTCCGTAGTTGTATACTTTCTGCCAGGAGTTCACGGCGGCATTGCTACGGAAGAGTACCACGCCGGTGGGACCTCCCTGTCCGATGTTCATCTTCGAGATGGCGCTGAACGCCGTGTAGACCAGTTCGAGCGCCGGTGTCGCGGGGTTGTTGAGTGTCTTTCCCTGTGCGTCCTTGGCCTCGTAGTCAGCATCGGAGAGATTCATGGGCGTGCCGACGTTAGCAGTGTGGTCAATGGCACTGTTGGTGAGCACCACCGACTGTCCGGGGTTCACCAAGTGAGGTGTAGCGGCGGGAATGCGGAACAGCTGCTTGAGCACGACCACGGAGTCCTGAAAGCCAGAAGCGATCTGCTCGAGCGTATAAGCCGGTGAGGCATTTGACTCGACAAGTCCGAGGTACATGCCCGCAATGTCCACCGCCTCGTCGCCTTGGTTGTAGAGCTCGATATACTGTGCGGCGAGATAGTTTTTCTTGTTTACATCTTTCATGCCGGCATAGAACACCTTTGAGATGACGAGCGAGCGGGAGATGGTGAACTGTGTGGCGAGGGTCAGCGGCGTTTCTGTCATGTCGGTCGTGAGCCGTTGGGAATGGCTGCTGCCCGCCACGATGGCTCCGTCGTTGACTTCCGTGTCGCCAGTGGTCTGGCGATATTCGCTGGCAGAAAGGGGCCATGACACCGAGACAGTGTATACGTCGGGAATGAGCTCCGTGAAATGCGCGATGCCATTGGCGTCGGTCGTTGCTGTCGTCTCGCCGCCGCCCTCTCGGGTCAGCGTCACGGTGTGGCCCTCAAGGGCGAGTTGAGCAGTGGCGTCGGCGGGCTGCTCCACACGTATGTCCACGTTGATGGTCTGGGTCGTGTCGCTATAGTCGACGCAGCTGACCATAAGGGTCAGACACAGCAGCAACAGCGTCCACAGACCTGTATGTTTCTTGTTGTTCATCTGCTTATATATATAATATGGTATAGGGTATCTGTTGATTATAAGTTGAAATAGAGCTCCATGCCATAGCTGAAGTTGTTGGTGTTGCGCTGCACGAGCGTTCCTGTGTTGTTGCTCGCCACCTTGTAGGGTTCGTAGAAGATGACGTTGTTGACATAGAGTGAGAGTCCGCCGATGTTGCCGAGCTGTTTGGTGAGTCGCGCCGAGAGATTCCATGTCGGCTTGGTCTTGGTGGGCACGTTATCCTTGTAGTTGAGCGCGAGGTCGGCGACGGCAATGCCCTGTGTTCCGGCGGGCAGGGTTGTGTAGTAGTTGCCGGCATAGTCGAGATAGCCGTTCTGCATGTCGGCGGAGAGTGCGTGGTAGCCAAGGTTGGTGTCGATGAGACCTATGGCCTGCTTGTCGGCCATATAGCTCCAGCTGTAGGTCTGCCAGATGGCTTGTCCGGCAAGCGATGCCACCATCTTCAGCGACGGGATATTCGTCACCACACGCACGGTGCTCACGTACTGCCGGTAGAGGTCATAATCTAAGCCTGAGGGATAGACCACCTTGAAAGGCGTCAGTCCGTAAGCCGAATAAGCAGAGGGCAGCAGAGCCGTCTTGACGTTGGCAGTGTTGAGATCGGTGCTGTAGGTCTTGGTCTCAGAGAGCGCACCACTGTAGTAGAAGCTCGTGTTGATGGCCCGGATGGTGCCGAGGTCAAAGTCAAACTCCAGTCCCTTGTTGATCGTGGTGTTGGTATTGCCGATCTTTCCCGTGGTCATATACACGATGTCGGTGCGTGCGGGATTGGCATAGTCCACGGTGGTGGCGGCTCCCGGTGTGATGATGAGACCATGTGAGGCATCGTAGACCTTGGATGAATAGGTGAAATAGTCCGTAGCCGCCCCGAAGCCGTTGGGTGTCTTGTCGTGATAAGCCAGCACACTCAGCTTTCCGCCCCAGGGCAGCTTTACGTCCACGCCGGCTTCTATCTTTGTCGTGGTGGCGTTCTTCAAGTCTGTGCTTCGCTTCACGTCATATACCTGCGTGTGATAGATCAGAAGTTGCTGCACGGCAGCGTCGGTGCCCTGTGGCATGTAGTTCACGGCCACGCGGTCGTCGTATTTCTTGTCGGGATAGAGATAACTCAGTCCCGGTGTCTTGCTGTTGAGGCCGATGCCGGCACGGAGCGCCAGCCATCTCGTCACGTCGAACGAGAGGTTGACGCGCGGGCTGAGTGCTGTGGTGCTGAGGTTGGAGAAAGGCTGCTGGGCCGTGAAGCGCAGGCCGATCTGCGCCCGCAGGTGGTTGACACGGTTGGGCGACCACACGAAGTGATCCTCAGCGTAGGCTGCGAGCTGATGGAGTCCGGGGATGTCGGAATAAGCGCGGGGGCGTCCGTTGGCGTTGGGTCGCAGCGGACGGCTCTCGTCGAGGTTGAAGTAGCCGCGTCCGTCGTTCCAGTCGTAGTGGTATTCAGCACCCACCTTGAAGCTCTGCCGTGTCTTGCCCCAGTGGAAATAGAAGTCATCGGCAATCTTGGCAAAGATGTTTCCCGGTCGCCCTTCCGTCTTGCTGGTGGCGAGATAGCTCTGTGTGGCCCAGCTCACGGGGTGGTAGCCTGTCTCCATGGCCGTGATGATGGGCAGCAGTCCGCCGGGCACGGAGACGAAGGCGGTGTTGCGGCTGTCCTGCCAGGCATAGCTCACGCCGAGGGTATAGCTCAGGTTGCGGGAGAAGAGACGGTCGAGACGTATCTTGCCGTTATGGGTGAAGCCGAGCGAGAGGTAGTCGTTTTTCGTCTCCGAGCCGTCTTGTCGGGCGTCGGGGTCGTTGCCGCTCCAGTCACGTGTCTGTGCCATCCTCACGCGGGTGTCGATATGCCATATCTTGGAGATGTTATAGCTCCATGCCATGCTGCCAGTCCAGCGGTGATAGGAACGGGTGCGCAGACGCGGATCGCTCCACGCCTTGGCATAGTCGACACTAAGGTTGAGGATACCGGCGCGGCCGAGCGAGGAGCCCTTACTGAGCGAGTAGTTCTGCAGTTCGGGATTGATCTTAGCCTTAGCCTGCCATGGCGTGACACCTGCCTTGGAGTGAACGATGACAAGACCGGAGGTGAGATCGCCATACTCTGCCGAGGGGATGCCGCGCACCACCTCGACGTTGTCGATGTCGTCGGCACTGATCTGCCGGAGGTCCGTGCCGGTGAACGCTGTGGCACTGAAGGGTCCTTGGGTCATCGCGCCATTGTTGCTCATCGGCATGCCGTCGACGATGATACTCGATCCGAAGGCACTCGTGTTGTTGTTCACGAGCGTGCGCAACTGCAGGTTGGACTGGCTGGTGAGGTCGGTGTTTTTGATGATCTGTCCGGGCAACAACTGCATGATGTCGGCCAGAGAGGAGGCCTGCAGGTGGTCGATGGCCTGGCGTCCGATCTTGCTGCTCGTACCCATAGCGTTTTGTTTGGCGGTGACGACGACCTCTTTGAGTGAGAGGTCGCTGATGCGCATGGAAATGTGCATGTCGACGTCTTTGGAGACTTTCACCTGCGTTGTGGAGGTGACATATCCCACGTAGCTCACCACCAGCTGATAGTTGCCGTCGGGAATATTGGTGATCGTGGCCTTGCCGTCCATGTCAGTCACGGCATTGGAGCCGAGCGGCTGGAGCTGCACGGAGCCCATGACGATCGGCTCCTTATTCGAGGCATCTGTCACGCTCACCGTCAGCTTGTGACCCAGCACCGGTCCGGCAAAAGCCGGGAGCGCAAGCCACAGCAGGGTGACGAACAGAAGTAGATAATGGAATGTCTGCTTTTGCATTGCTTGTGATTATAGATAGTGATTATATGATGTTATATATGTTGGTAGTTAGGTCAATGTGCATTGGCAAGATGAGTGTTACCTAAACTTCTACAATGAATATGACTAATACGTTGCAAAGGTAACAAAAAAGAGCGAAAGAATGCAAACGCAACTTAATAAACACACGAGAATACCTATTAATGTGGATACTTGTTTGCGGAAATACAGCCATGCAAGCCAAAAACTCAGTGATAGATTTACGATACTGACTGATTATTTGTATTTTTGCACGTAAGTATTTCAATCATAGCCTTATTCTCAAAACAGATCCATGGCAAAAGCAAACACTGAATACATTGACGCTGCCGTTCTGCAAATGATGACTTGCAACTGTTGCGGGAGAACAGCGTCAATGCCTAAATACTGCCTCACCCCTATACCCCTTCGGCCTCACCCCCTAACCAATCTCCAAAGGGAGAGGGGGGAGTGATTACCGCCAAGAGCTGAGGAAGTAGGAGGTGATGCGTCCCGCGTCACATCATCACAATATCGGTTGTGAAATGCTTGACACAGGTCAATAAAAGCTATGAATATACGGTTTTTATGCTAATCGACTGCCTTTTCCTTTTGTATATTGATGCTGTTTTTATACCTTTGCAAGCCGTAACCAATAAAGGAAAAGAATGTTTAGGATACTTATTGTCTTGCTTGTCGGCATCGTGCTGGGCTTTGCGCTGCGTCGAGTGCCACATATCCATAAAGTAGAGACAAGCGCTCATTATACTATCTGTGCCCTGCTTTTTGTTTTCGGACTGGGCTTGGGCTCCAACGACTCACTGATGCATAACATCGGCTTCTATGGTCTGGAGGCCGTGGTGGTGGCATTGTTGGGCATGGCCGGTAGCTTTGGTGCTGCCCGTCTGTTCAACCATCTCATGCAGAAAAAGACGGAGGGCGAGGCATGAAAGGCAATCTTCTCTTGTTCGTTTCGCTGTTGGCCGGCATACTCGTAGGCATGTCGGGCGCCACGCCACAGTGGTTGCTCAATCCTCAGTTGCCGATGTTGCTCTTGGAGTTGCTCATCGTGCAGGTGGGTATGGGCATAGGATCTATGGAACATCTCGACCGGCTGTTTGCCGGATTCCGTTGGGAGATGCTGTTGCTGCCGGTGTTTACCATTGCTGGAACCTTGTTGTTTACCGCCACGGCGGTGCTGTTGTTCAGTGGTCATTCGCTGAGCGACTTTCTTGCGGTGGGCAGTGGTTTTGGCTATTACTCGCTCTCGTCGGTGCTCATCAGCCAAGTCAAGGCCGGTGTCGCCGGTTCTGCTGCTGCCAACCAACTGGCCACGATAGCGCTGCTGGCCAATATCGTGCGCGAGATGGTGTCGCTGCTCGGCTGTCGTTTCGTCGCTCACAGAGGCAGTGGGTGGGCTGCTATCAGTGTGGCGGGCATCTCTTCCATGGATGTGTGTCTGCCTTCCATTCTGAGCAGCACGGGCAACAAGCGCTATATGCCCATCGCCATCTTCCATGGGCTCTGCCTGGAGGTGAGCGTGCCGATGCTCGTCACCTTCTTCTGCAGCGTGAACCTATAGGGAAAGGAGCATCATCTTTACAAGAAAAAACAACAACGACCGTCACGGGATTACGTGGCGGCCGTTGCTTTTTATTCATTTCTCTTTGGGCTTTCTTCAAAGAAAAAAGAACTTCCTAATTTCTTCAGAATTCCACCACGAGGGCTTCCCTGGGTTGCAGGGTGATGTCGTGGGTGAGGTCGATTTTGCGTCCGGAAATGACATCGGTGGCTGTGGTGGCTTTGCCGATGACCTCAGCATAGCGGGCTACGGACATGGTGGCCTCGCTTCGCTTGCCGTTGAGGATGGTCAGCGACGTGCGCCCCTGATACTGGCGTGCGATGACGTAGATGCCTTTGAAGGGGATGAACTGTGTCTGCTTGCCCTTGCTGATGAGGTCGTTGCCCTGACGCCAGTGGAGCAGTTTGCTCTCCCACTGGAACATGGCGTTCTCGGCCTTGGTGCGGCCTTCGGCGGTGAAGCAGTTGTGCGTGTCACCGGGGAAACCGCCGGGGAAGTCGCGTCGTACATTGCCGTCGGTGACCTCCTTGGTACCGTTCATCAGCACCTCTGTACCGTAGTAGAGTTGTGGGATGCGATTCATCGTCAGCAGCAGGGCGAGTGCCTGTTTCAGTGCTGTGGAGTCCTTGGTGTTGCCAAGGAAGCGGTCGGTGTCGTGGTTCTCGATGAAGGCCAGCACGTGTGACGGGTCGGCATAGAGATAGTCATAGCAGAGACTGTTGTAGATGCGGTTGAGTCCCTTCCACCAGTCGTCGGTCTCTTCGTGCTTGGCCTGGCTGAGCTTGTCGAAGAAGCTGAAGTCCATGACAGTTTTGAGATAGCTGTTCATGTTGCTGAGCTTAGAGTCTTTCTGCCAGGCAGCGGTGTAGGCTGGTTCGGTGACCCACGTCTCGCCTACGGTGTTGAAGTTGGGATATTCCGTGTCGAGGGTTTTCATCCATTCGGCCATCGCCTTTCGGTCGGCATAGGGATAGGTGTCCATGCGTATGCCATCGATGCCAGCTGTTTCTATCCACCACTCACTGTTTTGGATGAGGTAGCGCATGAGGTGAGGATTGCGCTGGTTGAGGTCAGGCATGGACTTGACAAACCATCCGTCGACAGTCTCGCGCATGTCCTGCTTCGAGGCATAGGGATCGAGAACCGGGGTCAGCTTATAGCTTGTCTGCAAGCCGTAGTTGGGATTGTTGAACCAGTCCTTTGTAGGCGGGTCGAGGTTCCAGGGATGGTAATCGCTGCAATGGTTGAAGATCATGTCCATCACCACCTTCAGTCCACGCTTGTGGCATTCGTCGATAAGTTGCTTGTACTCCGCATTGGTACCGAAGCGCGGATCTACCTTATAATAATCGGTGGTGGCGTAACCATGGTACGAACTGTTCACGCCATGGTCGTTGGGCCAGTTGTTCTCTAAGATCGGAGTGAACCACAGTGCGGTGACGCCGAGGTCGGTGAAATAGTCGAGGTGCTGTTCAATACCGGCGAGGTCACCGCCGTGGCGCAGGCTTGGCTTGGTGCGGTCGCAGGTCTGGTCACGCATACCCTTGACGACATCGTTCTTCGGGTTGCCGTTAGCGAAACGGTCAGGCATGAGCAGGTAGAGCACGTCGGCGTTGGAGAAGCCTTTGTGATCTTCGCCGCGCATGGTGCGGTCTTTAAGCGTGTAGCGTACTTTTTTGCCGTCGAAGTTCAGCGTCATCTGTCCGGCTTTGGCACCTTGCAGGTTCAGGTAGACGAGCAGATAGTTGGGTGAGTCGAGACGGACGATGGAGTCCACCCTCACGCCGGCGTAGTCAGTGGTGACTTGCTTGACATTTTTTACATCTTTACCATAGACCATGAGCTGCAGGCTCGGGTCTTTCATCCCCACATACCAGTCAGTGGGGTCGATGCGGCTGATCGTGGTGGCAGATGTTGTCGTGGCCATCATCAGCCCCAGTCCTAAAGTCATGAGCGTTTTCTTCATATCTTCTATTATATTTATTTTACCATAATCATCGCACTCTGTCCGCTTACCTTTACGTCACCTCCAGGTAGGATAGTGAGGCCGGTCTCGTCGATTTGTCCGTTTTGGCAGACCACACGGTATGTGCCTTCTGGCAACGTGATGGTGCGGGTTTCACGGTTGCCATTGAAGATGACATAGATGTTGCTCCAACTGTCGATGCCGTCAAGACCCTTCAGGTGGAAGGCTACCAGAGCAGGCTGCGACGGCAGGAACTCCAGATGCTCACGCACTGCGGCGGCTGAGCCGAGACGGAAAGCCGGGTGATGGCGGCGCAGGGCGATAAGCCGGCGATAGTAATCTGTGACACCGGGATAGCGCTGCAGGTTGCCCCAGTCAAGGGCGTTGATGCTGTCGGGCGAGTTGAAACTGTTGTGCACACCCTTCTTGTCGCGCAGCAACTCCTCACCGCTGAGCATGAAGGGCACACCCTGAGAGGTGAATACGATCGTCTGGGCGAGCTTGTCGAGGGCTTGTAGTTCAGATGACGTGATGTTCGGGATGGAAGCCTTCAGACGGTCGACGAGGCACATGTCGTCGTGACAACTGACATAAGCGATCATCTGTGTGGGCTCGGTGGCCCATGGCTCTTTGCTGTAGTTCACCTTGGAGTAGTCCACTTGTGGGTGAGCGATCATGCCGGCGATGCCCGCCTTGATGCTCTCCTCGCTGCCCGGCAGTCCGGCTAAGAATGCGGGCTTGTGGTCATCGCTGAACGGTCCGCGTACAGCATCGCGCAAATCATCGCAGAAGGCGGCGATACCTGGCATTTGCTTCATGTTGGCTTTCATGGCCAACTGATCGTTGGGCAGGGCACAGCTGCCGGCGCTCCAACCCTCACCATAGATGAAGATATTCGGGTCGAGGGCTGTGAGCTCCTTGCGGATAGCGTTCATTGTCGGGATGTCGTGCACGCCCATGAGGTCGAAGCGGAAGCCGTCGATGTGGTATTCTGTGGCCCAGTATTTCACGCTTTCGAGCATGAATTCGCGCATGAGCGGTTTCTCTGAGGCGGTCTCGTTGCCGCAGCCTGAGCCGTTGCTGGGCTTGCCGTCCTTGGTGAACCGATAGTAGTAGCCGGGATAGGTGCGCTGAAAGTTGCTGTTGTTGAGGTCGAAGGTATGGTTATAGACCACGTCGAGGATGACGCGGATGCCAGCCTTGTGCAAGGCTTGTACCATTTCCTTGAACTCATGGATGCGTGTGGCGGGGGTATAGGGGTCAGTGGAGTAGCTGCCCTCCGGCACGTTGTAGTTCAGTGGGTCGTAGCCCCAATTGTATTGTGGTTTGTCGAGTTTGGTCTCGTCGACAGAGGCGAAGTCAAACGACGGCAGGATATGCACGGCGTTGACGCCGAGGCTCTTGAGATAGTCCACCGCCCAAGGCTCTGACAGTGCCAGAAACTTACCCGGATGGTCGGCGTGGCTGGCGATGGAGAAGTCGCGGTGGTGCATCTCGTAGATGACGAGGTCGGCAGTTGAATGGGTGGTGAGCCTATGGTCATCAGCCCAGCCTTCCGGGTCGGTCTGACGCAGGTCTATGATAGCACCGCGCTGTCCGTTGACACCGACGGCCTTGGCGAAGACGCCCGGTGTGTCACCGCGTCCGATGTTAAAGCTATAGAACTGTCCCTTGAGGTCGCCCTTGACGGTGGCTTTCCAACGGTTTTTGCCGTCGGCACGCATCTTCACCGTACGCAGAGGCTGACCGCCGTCGCCGTCGCTCCACAACGAGAGGGTAGGTCGCTTGGGGCTATTGAGATAAAAAACAGTCTGCTTGGGACTGTAGGACATCTCGCGAAAGACATCCTGCGCCCAAGCAGACATATTTGTTGCCAAGATAGCGATGACAGATATTGATAGTTGTCTGATGTTCATGGTTTGTTGCTAAAGGTCTATAAACGCAATAGAAGTGAATTGTAGGAATGGTATTACCAGGCGGGCTCTTCCCCCTCCCTTTTAGGGAGGGTAGAGGAGGGTCTGTAGGTTAGTGGGCGGGCTTTATGCTGACAGCGAATCCTCCGCCGGGTGCCTCGGTGAACTTCAGGGTGTCACCCTTCTTCACCGTGCGCTTGGTGATGACGTAAGCCTTTGGGTTCTTGTCGTAGCTGGCGTTCTTGGCATCGGCATAGATCGTAGCCTCGTACTTGCGGCCCTTGTCGAGGAAGTCGAGTTTCACAGTGCTCTGATGTCCATGTTCGTCGCACTTGCCGGCGAGGAACCAGTTGTCGCTGCCCTTTGCCTTGCGTGCTACGGTGATGTAGCGGGCTGGTTCAGCCTCGATATACTTACTGTCGGACCAGTCGATGGCAACATCCTTGATAAACTGGAAGGCATCGTTGTACTTGGCATAGTTCTCGGGTAGGTCGGCAGCCATCTGTAGTGGTCCCCACATGACGAGATAGAGAGCGAGCTGCCCCGCAAGTGTGGTGTGTACATAGCTTGTGTTGTTGCTCCATGTCTTCAGTTGAGTCTCGAGGATACCCGGTGTATAGTCCATCGGGCCGCCCTGCAGACGAGTGAAGGGCAGGATGACAGTATGGTTGGGATAGCTGCCGCCGAAAGCCTCGTACTCTGTACCGCGCGCACTCTCGTTGCCGACGAGGTTAGGCCATGTACGGGCGATGCCGGTAGGACGTGTGGCCTCATGAGCATTGACCATGATATGGTGCTTGGCAGCTTCCTTGACGCAGTAGAGATAGTGATTGTTCATCGGTTGCGAGAAGTGATGGTCCCCGCGTGGGATGATGTCGCCCACATAACCACTTTTCACGGCATCGTAGCCATATTTGTTCATTAAGTTGTAGGCAGCCTCCAAATGACGCTCGTAGTTGACCACGCTCGAAGAAGTCTCGTTGTGCATCATCAGTTTCACGCCCTTGGAGTGGGCATAGTCGTTGAGTGCCTTGATGTCGAAGTCGGGATAAGGCGTGACGAAGTCGAAGACATAGTCCTTCCAATGGTTGGCCCAGTCTTCCCAACCTACGTTCCATCCCTCGACGAGTACCTCGGAGAGACCGTTGGCGGCGGCAAAGTCGATATACTTGCGTACCTCGGTATTGTTGGCACCGTGGCGGCCGTTGGGCTTCACCTTACTCCAGTCGATGCTGTCGAGCTTGATGGACGGATACTCATCGGTGTAGTTCCATGAGTTGCGGCCGACGATCATCTCCCACCATACACCACAGTACTTCGTAGGATGTATCCAGGAAGTATCCTCTATCTTGCAGGGCTCGTTGAGATTGTAAATGAGGTTGTTGGCCTCAGAGAGCATGTCGCGAGCATCGTCGCTTACGGCCACGGTGCGCCAAGGCGTATTGCAGGGAGTTTGCATATAGCCTTTCATACCGGTGGCATCGGGAGTGAGCCACGACTCGAACACCATGTTCTTGTCATCGAGGTTGAGATGCATGGTGGCATAGTCGATGCAGGCAGCCTCATGGATGTTGATATACAGTCCGTCCTTGGTCTTCATCTGTAAGGCGGTCTGCACGCCTGTGGGCGAGAATACAGCAACCGACGAGTTGTTCCAGTTCACGGCGTCATGGAAACGGGCGCGTATCTCAGAGAGCTTGCTCTCCTGCGTTTCTTGTTCCTGAGTGTCATAGTCGCCGGGAAGCCACCATGCGGTGTGATCACCAGCCATAGCAAACTGAGTGTGTTCGTCCTTGATGACAAAATACACCAGAGAGTCCTGCTGTGGGAACTCATAGCGCAGACCCATACCTATATTATATACGCGGAATCGGATGGTCATCTTGCGCTTGGTAGCGGGTTGCGTGAGGTTCACGGCCATCTCGTTGTAGTGGTTTCGGATCTTGGCATATTGTCCCCAGACGGGAGTCCAAGTCTCGTCGAAAGTTGACTTTGTGCTGCTGGTTTCTGTAAAGCCGTCCATGAGACTGGTCTCGCACAAGCCCTTGCTGGCGTGCTTGTCTTTAGCAAGTTCAAGTCCGAGGTGTGAAGGCTTGACGACTGCCTTGTTTTTATAGGTCATCTCGTAGGTGGGTACGCCATTGCCGGTGAGCGAGAAGGTGAGGCTGACGTTGCCGTCGGGCGACTTCACCGTCTGTGCCAAAGCTGCCAAGGGCATGAGCAGTGCCAAAGAGATGATGCTTGCTATCTTGTTCATATCACTTGATTTAATATTATCATTTGGTTGAGGGCTATAGCTTCTGTAGCCCCTATAGCCCCAATAGTTTCTATAGTCTCCTATTTCCGCGTTAGCCTTCCCCTCCCCTGGGAGGGGTTAGGGGTGGGCTTTCCTTATCTTTCTCCGAAGGTGTTGGTGCGCCCGCTCTGGTTGACCAGTTCTTTGACGTTAGCCATGAAGCTGTTGTTGGCCATGAGATCCTCGATGTTGAGGTGCATGCGGTAGCGCCAGTAGTGCTTCGGGTTGGCCGGGATATTGATACGCTCTGCGTTGGCATCGGGCAAACGCAGCTTGTCGTCGATGGCGAGCCAGTCCTGGATGCTCAGGATGCAGAGCATAGAAGGAGAGGTGAGCTGACGCGAGACGATGTCGCGAGCGAGCCAGCCTGGCAGAGGATGCGGAGCAGCCCCACCACGGTAGAGCATGCTGTTGTAGTAGTCCTGTGTGCGCTCGTAGTTCTCATCCCACCATTGTCGTAGTGTCGGCATGTCGTGAGTGGAGAACGTGCAGACCGAGCGATAAGGATTGCGTGAGAGATGGCCGAAGCGTACGTGTGGGTCCTTCGGCATGGACTGGATCTCCAGTGAGAGGATGCGCAACTCGTTGATGACCCATGGCACACAGTCGGGAACCATGCCAAGGTCTTCAGCGCAGACGAGCATACGTGTGGCCTCGACCAGTCGCGGCAACTTCTTCATGGCCTCGCGATACCAGAACTGGTTGTTGCGGCGATAGAAGTAGTCGTTGTACAGGCGGTTGAAAGCTCCCTTGTCGTTGTCGTAGAGACTCTCATAGATGAAGCTGAACTGTGCGGACACGCGCGGATGGAACTTCGAGGCATCCTTGGTGTCGCGTACAAAGAGTACATCGCTGATCATGGCATAGAGACCATCGCGGATGTTGAGCTCGTCCTGGTCGGTGACACCGGCAAAGACTTTCTCTACCTTACGCTGAGTGTCGTACTCCGGTTTCATCTTGTAGCGTTCGCCGTCGAGGCGGTCGAGATATTTCGCTTTCACATCGTCGGCCTTGTCGTGGAACATACGCTCCAGTGTCCAGTTTGTGATAAACGGTGTGGTGAAGCGCTCCTCCTGGAAGTTGAGACCATAGCCGCGGATCTCGTCGGCTGTCATGCCGAGTGCCGGTGCGAACTGACCGAGCAGACCGTGTACCGAGTTGATAGGTATCTCCCAGATGCGGAAGAAGCCGAGTACGTGGTCGATACGGTAAGCATCGAAGAACTTCGCCATGTTTTGGAAACGGCGTACCCACCACTGGCAACCGTCTTTGAGCATCTCGTCCCAGTTGTAAGTCGGGAAGCCCCAATTCTGACCGTTGACAGAGAAGTCATCGGGTGGCGCGCCGGCTTGTCCGTTGAGGTTGAAGTAGCGTGGCTCCATCCATACGTCGCAGCCATAGCGGTTCACGCCGATAGGGATGTCGCCCTTGAGGATGACGTGGTGCTGGCGTGCGTAGGCGTGAGCCTCGTCGAGCTGGGTGTTGAGGATATACTGAACGAAATACCAGAACTCCACTTCTTTATATAGCATGCTGCGGCTGTTGGAGAGTTCTTTTCTGTCGGCCTCGTCCCATGTGTTATGGTCGGGCCACTGCGAGAAGTCGGCGGTGCCATACTTGTCGCGCAATGTTGCATATTGGGCATAGGGCACGAGCCACTGCTCTGTTTCGTGGAAGAACTCGTGGAATTTCTTAGAACTCATCATCTGTTTGCCTTCTTGGGTGAAGAGCAGATGGAGATATTCGAGTTTGGCGTTGTTGACACGTTCGTAGTCGATCTGCTTAAGTCCGTTGAGCTCTGCGCGCAGCTTCTCGAAGCGGTCGCGCTCCTTGGCGTCCTTCAGCTGTGGCAGTTGTGTGAGGTCTACATACATCGGATGCAGTACAAACACACTGATGCAACTATAAGGATAGGAGTCGGTCCACGTGTGAGTGATCGTGGTGTCGTTGATCGGCAGGATCTGCAGTACGCGCTGCCCGGTCTTGTCGATATAGTCGATCATCTTCTTCAGGTCGCCGAAGTCACCGATGCCGAAGCTGGTCTTTGAGCGCAGGGAGAATACTGGCACGAGTGTACCGGCGATCTTGGTGTTGTAGATGGGCATGTAGGCCTCGTTGAGATCATAGACCACGACTTCGCCGTCTTTCATTTCCGGCAATTCTATTGTACGGTTGTTGCTGCACTCCCACAGTGGCGTGACGTCTTTCTTGCTGTCGAGAGCGGCGAACTTAAACTCCATCTCTCCCTCGGGGAAGTCGTCGGCATTGAGATCCACGACCCACTCGTTGATGTTGTGCTCGGTCATCTCCACGGCTTTTGTGGAGTCCCAAGCTCCTAAGGCGGGGTTACTGCCGATGATGGCAAGACGCTCAGAGGAGCGCAGCTGGGGAGCACGCACGATCAGTCGTACGGTTTTGCTGAATGATGAGGAGGGAAGCTCATGCAGTGTATGAGGACAGAGGCAGTCCGTGAAAGCAGAACTGTAGAGATAAGCGTCCTCAGGGATGTCGGACCAATGGTCATACATCGTGTAGCTCTTGCCTTTTGAGGCGTTGAGCTCCAGCTTGTGATGTACGGTGGTCCACTCATGACGGTGCTCACTGCCGATGGCGTCTACACTGTAATAGTATTCCAACACTTGGTTGGTATCGGGGATGGTCAGCTGGCATGTCCATCGTGCACCGTCAGTGGTGCCCAGATGGTATTGCGCAACGGCTCCATCTTTCATAATGTTCAAGACCAGTTCTTCTCCGAAAACCGTCTTGTAGTCTATGCTAAATATTAAGTTCATCGAGCTTTAGGTTTTTTATAATTTCACGTTCAAAATTACGAAAAAATAGATGGTTGAATGTCATGGACTTGCACAAACAGCAGAAAAGATTGTGCAAACGATTGTAATGCTTTGCTTGGATCTTGAAAGTTTCAGCTTGTCCTCATACTTTATCGTGTCGTCAGGTGATTTAGCTTGTCAGCGCAAAAGTTAAACACAGTGAGAGTATGAGAGGGCAGGGGGATTATTTGTTGAAGAGTTGTATGCAGAGGCTGAGGCTTTGTCCGTCTGTGGTCACTGCGTAACGGTTGTGCTCTCCTGTGATTCTCTCGCCGAGCCAATAGCCCAAGAGCGTACTGCCCACACCGATGGCGGCTCCTGCTGTGACATCCTGCCAGGCATGGCGGTTGCGTGCCATGCGGTCGACAGCCACTCCCGTTGCCACGGCATAGCCTGCCACGCTGATCCAGGGGGAGACGTGACGGTATTCCTTGTCGAGGATGACGGCACCGGTGAAGGCCAATGCGGTATGTCCGCTGGGAAAGGAGTGGTTGTCGGTCCAGTCGGGTCTCCGCTCATGGATACTGTGTTTGAGTGCCCACGTGGTGCCGGCAGAAAAGGCGTAGGAGACAACGGTGTTGACAGCCAGTTGTTTCCATCCGCTTTTACTCTCTACGCCACATGTCTTGAGTGCATACACCGTGGCGACGGGCACGAAACGCAGTACGTCGTCGGGACCGTCACCGTGGTAGGCTCGCTGTGCCCATGTGGGCAAAGCGAGCAGTAGGGAAAGAGGTATGCTCCAAAGTCTTTTCATAGAGAGAATGACACTAAAAGCAATAGTTGTTATCGTTTTTTTAGAATCTATTTTTCCTTGATGGCGCTCACGCTCAGTGCACCGAGCACGAGAGCGACACCGGCTACAATCATCATGTGGCTCTGCACGCTGCCTACAAGTGCTAACAGTGTGCCACCGATGGCGGCAGCTACGATCTGCGGGATACAGATGGTGCCGTTGAAGAGTCCCAGATAGGCACCCATGTGGCCGTAGCCCTGCAATGCATTGGTGACAAAGGTGAACGGCATGGCGAGCATGGCAGCCCAAGCGCAACCGATGAGCAGGAATGGGATGAACAGCAGATACTGGTCATGGATGAAGGCGCAGGAGGCAAACCCGATGCCACCCAAGAGCAGACTCACGGCGTAGGCAACCTTACGGTTGGTGAACTTTGGCAAGATGGGAGCCCAGATGACCGAGCCAATGGCCTGTACGGCAAAGAGAATGCCTACCCAGTTGCCGGCAGCCTGGTAACCCTCGCTTGTCACGTCGGTGGTGCCCCAGCAGTTGGCGGCCACGGTGCCGTTGGTGTATGTCCACATATACATAAATGCAAACCAGCAGAAGAATTGCACAAGACCTACCTTCCAGAATGTGGAGGGGGCGTTTTTCAACAGGGTTAACCAGTTGCCACTACCTTTCTCTTCTTCCTTGACGTCTTCCTTCACGCCGTTGTATTCCTCATATTCCTTTGGATTCCATTCCTTTACCTTAGCAACGGTGTAGATGACACAGAGGATGAGGATGGCGGCACCGACATAGAAACTATAGATGACAGAGTCGGGGACGACACCCTTGGGCGCTGTGTTGGCAATGCCTAAGAGGGCAAAGACAAAGGGGAAGACATAGCCAACCAGTGAGCCTGCGTTGCACAGAAAACTCTGAATGGAGTAGGCGGCAGCCTTCTGTTTCTCGTTGACCATGTCGCCAACAAGCATCTTAAACGGTTGCATGGCCATATTAATAGAGGTGTCGAGAAACATCAGTGCGATCAAACCAAAGGTCATGGCTGTAGACACGGTCATGCCAAACGAGCCGGAGTTCGGTAGCAGACACATCACCAGTACGGCAATAGCAGCACCGATGAACAGATAAGGGATGCGGCGACCGAAGCGGCACCAGGTCTTGTCGGAACAAGTACCGACAATCGGTTGTACGATGATGCCCATCAACGGCGGTAGTATCCAGAAATAACTCAAGCTGTGCGGGTCTGCACCTAACGTGGCGAAGATCCTGCTGATATTTGCACTCTGCAGTGCATAGGCGATCTGTACGCCGAAGAACCCAAAGCTCAGGTTCCACAGTCCCCAGAAAGATAGATTTGGTTTTTCTTTCATATCGTGATTCTTTTAGTTGTTCGGTGGTTATGATCTTTATTGTATCTGTTGTATCTATAGCATCTATGGTTTCTATAGCTTCTATAGTGTCTGTCGTTTATCTCGTTGTGCCGCGGATGATCAGTCTTGTGCGCACGACGCGCTTGACGACTTTGTCCATGGGTATCTCTCCTTCTACTTTGCTGATGAGGATGTCGGCAGCCTCCTCGCCGACGAGTACGCCACGCTGCTCCACAGTTGTGAGCATCGGGTCGCAGGCCACGGCGCGCTGTCCGTTGGTGAAACCACAGACCGAGATATCCTGCGGCACACGGAAGCCCATGCGTTTGGCGGTATACAGAATGCCGATGGCGGTGTCGTCATTCACAGCGAAGAAAGCATCAGGCTTCTCGTCCTGCGAGAGCAACTCTGGAGTGATGGCCTCGGCATCGGCACGGTTGTCGCAGATGCGGAACATCTTCTTGTCGGGCTCCAAGCCGTAGCGCAACAGGGCGTCGCGGTAACCGTTGTAGCGGTTCTTCGAGATCTCAAGCGTCATCGGCGACATGTAGCAGGCAATGCGGCGGCAACCGGTCTCGATGAGATGGCTCACGGCATTAAACGCTCCCTGATAGTCGTCGACGACGACACGGCTACAATCCACGCCGGTGCAGATGCGGTCATAGAATACCAAGGGCACACCGCTGTTGATGAGCTTCTTGAAATGGTCGTAGTTCATCGTGTCCTTGGCTTGGCTGACGATGATGCCGCAGACCTTGTTCTGATAGAACTTATCACAGAGAAGCGTTTCGCGGTCGTATTGCTCGGCACTCTGTCCCACCATGATGGTGTATCCGCGTGACATGGCTTCCTGCTCGATGCCGCTAAGGATCGAGGAGAAATAGAAGTGATCGAACTGCGGTACGATGACACCGATGATTTTCACGGGCTTCGTGCGACTGTTGCGCAGGTTCTCTGCAATCACGTTGGGGATATAATTGTGCTCGCGCGCGTATTGCTGGATACGCTCGCGCTGCTCATCACTGATGCGGGGACTGTTTTTCATTGCCCTTGACACAGTGGCCACCGACACGCCAAGAGCTTTGGCGATGTCCTTCATGGTGATAGGTGCTGGTTGTTCCATTGTCAAATTTAGGTTGTATGGCAGACTTGCCGCAAAGTTTTTGCATGACCGTGGCGGGCGTGCAAACCGTCTGCGCCTTGTATTTGCTCTGTATATAACGCTTTTCTTGCTTTTACACACGCTACATGTGCCTGCTGTGCAAAAGTAGCAAAAAAAGCGAGAGCCCTCCTATATGTGCTATGATTATTTAAGTATTATTTACGCAAACGATTGCACACGCAGCGTGCGGCTTGCTAATCGGCGACGGTCTGCACTGTTTCGTACAAGGGGAAGTTCTGTTCTGCCCAGCGGCTTGCTCAGTTCTGTACGATGCTGCTCAGCAGCATCAAACTGAACCCAGCGCACCCTTGCCTTTTCCTGCCTTCCTCGCCTTTTCCTGCCTTCCTTGCCTTTCCTTGCTTCCCTATTCTTCCTTTCTTCTTCCCTTTTCTCCTTCCCTTTTCCTTTTTTCTTAAAAGTTTTTGCCCACTTTTGTTGTTGCCTATTTTTTTTGCCTTATCTTTGCAAAAACCGAAGAAACAATGTTTGCCTATGGACGAAGAGACGCTAAAGCAAAAGCTGATGTACGCAGGACCAAAGATCGCCTCCATGAATCGGCGCTTGGAAGGCCATGACTACCAGGCGCGCCAGATCTATCTGATCACGATGTGTGTGGAGAGACGTCGGCCGCTCTTCGGTGAGGTGGTTGGCGACGTGCGCCAACCTTTGGGTGCTCCCGATGCTCCACGTCTGTCGCCCAGTGCTCTCGGCGAGGCCATTATCGAGAACTGGCAAGGGATGCTGGCACGGATACCGGAGATGAAAGGCATCGTCTTTCAACTCATGCCCGACCATTTCCACGGCATTCTCTTTGTCACAGAGCGCCTTTCCCGCTCTTTGGGTAAGATCCTCAACGGCTTCAAGGTAGGTTGCCGACATGATTACCTTGCACTTTGTCCAAAAGAGTATGCTGCTGACAAACTGCGTCAGCACCAAGATGAAAATCGTCAGGACCGCCGTCATGGCATCCTCTATGAAGCCAACTATAATGATAAGATACTTCTCAGGGAAGGACAACTCGATGCTTGGATACGCTATGTTATGGACAATCCCCGTCGGCTTCTTGTCAAGCGCGAGCACCCAGAGTTCTTTCGTGTCCAGCGATCGTTGGAATGGAAGGGCATGACGTTCTCAGCCTTGGGCAACCGTTTTCTCCTCCGCAAACCGTTTTACATCCAGATACAGTGCTCACGAAGTCTCACTGAGCAACAGATAGAGGCAGAGAAGGCAAAGGCGCTGGCTCTTTGCCGCCAGGGGGCTATCCTTGTCTCGCCTTCGATCTCACCGGGCGAGCGAGCCATCATGCGGGCCGCCTTCGACGCGGGCTTTCCGGAGATCATCCTCAAGGACAACGGCTTTGCGCCTTTGACAAAGCCGTCGGGCAAAAGCTTTGATGCCTGCGCACGTGGTCAGCTTCTCTTCCTCGGCCCCACCTTTCACAGCAATGAGCGCAAGACCATCAGCCGCTCCGAGTGCCTCGGCCTCAACGAGATAGCCCGCCGGCTGTGCGAGTGACAGACGCTCCGTCCTGTAAGATGCAGCTCAGCAGCGTCCTATTGAACCCTACATACCGCTGCTTACAAAAGAGGGCAGCCCCGCAACGGAGCTGCCCCTTTTTAGATGTTAGCGGATATATTATTTAAAATATACGCTTATGTGATGAAGCCAAATGATTACTTGATGTCACCCGTCTCTGTGCTAAAGTTCAGATAGACCTTCTTGCCAGCACCAGAGGTGAAGGATGCACCGTCTGAGCCACTGTTGCCACGATACTGAATGGACTTGTTGCCGGCAACGCCGAACTCGGCTTTCCACCAATCAGTCTCAGGAATCTCAACATAAATACGTACGGCATTGTCATTCTTCAGTGCAGGCGATATAAAGCTATCGTCTCTGGTGGAAGGTGTGAGGAACAAGTCGGCCTTGGTGCGTGTACCCCATCCGTCAGCAGAAGTATCACCCATGAGGTAGACCTTCGGTGTGTAAGCCTTGAAGGTATGCTTAGCACGGTCTACAACAAGGAGATACCATCCTGCCTTGTTGCACTTCACATTGTCCGGTGTAGAGAAGCTGCTGGCCTGGTCTCCGCCATCGCAAGAGGGAGCGAAGTCTCCATCCCAAGCAGCCTTGGGTGAGAACTTAAACAGCTCGTCCTTGTCAAAGTACTTAACGGTCCAGAAGAGGTCCTGGTTACCGTTGACCATGGTCAGCTCCATCCACTTCTTCTTGCCCCAGTCGTATCCGCTGTAGCTACCTGTCATGAACAGCTGCGGGATATCCTCAGCAGTAGCGTAGACCGTCTGGTCGAGGAGGTTGACATGGATGATATAATACTGTTTTGTTGTGCCGGCAAACTGAATGTTTCCACCTTTACCATTGTCAATGAGCTTGGTGGTAACAGGCTTCTTTTCGTCCACGGTGAGATCGTAGGTATGAGCATCACCACCGAGCACGGTAGGAGCATTCCAGTCACCCTTATGAGCCAGGTCAAGCAGTTTAAACTCGAGATGATCGCCGTAGGTCAGTTCCTTAGCTGGGACACGAATAGTGAACTCGGGGTTCGAATAGGGATCAGCACCACCAAGTTCATACTTGAACTGTGTATCGTTCTCATTCCAACCATATTTACCATCAGCCTTGACAGCGCCCTTCACATTACCAACGAAATAGTAACCTACTTCAGAGAGCACGGGAGCCTTGGGCTCTACGTACACATCGAACGTACCGGTATTGACATACACATAGTCGTTGCCGGTCTTGGCAGAGGCAAGCACCGTTGCAGAGAACTTACGTGGAACAGGTTTCAGACCATAGCTGTCAGAGACATACTGCTGGATCGTAGCACTGTCCATGTTGCAGTTTGAGCTTAGATCAAACGTCTTTGAGACTGTAGACTTGGCACCCTCACCCGTAGGTTTGAGCACCACACGGACATTCGTCACACCATACTGGTATTCAGCAGGCACCTGAAGTGTTGCAATGTTTACACTGTCCTTCACAGGCTGAGCATTGTTCAGATTGATAGGGTTCGTCTCAGAAGATGTTGTCTGTGACGCGAAACCGGGGATAGTGACAGCATCCTCCTCCGGATTGGTCTGCAGGCCTGCCCAATCGTCGTAGTCGCCCTTACAAGAGCTCATGCCGACAAGGGTAAGTATTGCAGCCATGCCCAAGAAATATCTTTTCAATTTCATTGTTGTATTCTATTAAATAGTTTTACTTAACTTCCATTGCATCGGTATCGAAGTTGACATGCAGCTTCTGACCAGGAGCACAGGTGACAGAATAGCCGGCACCTTTGTTTTTAGCCCAACTATCGATGAGATCAACATCGCGGTAGTAGATCTTACCCTTGTAAATAGTGAACTCAGTATGCCACCAATCCCATCCTGGGATCTTCATATAAGCGCGGAGCTCACCACCTGCTGTGAATGCAGGAGAAACCCACTCGCCGTCGGCAGTCTCAGGAACAGAGAGTTCCCAACCTGTGGTAGGATCGCTCCAGTCGCCACCAGCTGCGGCACCAATGATGTATGCCTTCGGAGCCTCAGTGCGGAAGGTATAGACCATCTTGTTGCTGGCTGCGTCGGCATGTGCTTGGACAACAATGATATACCAGCCCTTGTTGGCGAAGTTGATACCACCGTCAGTAGCCTGAGACAGACCGGCGTTGCCGTTGTCCTGGAACGTAGAGACGTTAGCGTAACCCTCGGCAGCTGTGTTGTCGTCACCGAAATGTACTGAAGTATTGGCATCCGCATACATCATGCAGTAGAAGTATTCGGTCTCACCATAGATCAAGCCCATCTGCTTAGCCTCGTTGCCATGATGGATAGAAGCACCGGAGAGGTACATAGTCGTCGGAGTCGTTGCTACATAACTTACCTGCGTATGAGGAAGCGTAATAACATTCGAATTGATATAGGTATTGTCCGTGAAGTCGACATGTGCACGCAGACGAACGTAGACCGGCATGTCAATACCTGTGGGGTCAGCACCGCCATGGGCATTCAGGTAGAGCTTTACAACAGCGTTGTTGAGCTCTGTGCCGTCCACATTCATGTTGGCGGAGGTGTAAGTAGATTTCAGGGTCGAGAAAGCGACATCACCGCCCGCCTCTGTCGTCTGCTTGAAGTTAGGGTCAATAGCCACCTGTACCTCATAGATGATGGGTGCTGTGTAGCCAAAGTCAGGCTGGTTGCACGTAAGGTTCAACGTAGCACCTTTAGCTAAGTCATAAGTGCTGCCTCCCTTTGCTATGGCCGGAGTGTTGAGATGGAAGTCCGAAGCCATCTCCAACGTGGGGTTGCTGTCCCTGTCCTCTGAGCAAGCGGTCATCATCGGGATAGCCGCAATAGCCAAGAGCGAGAAAGCGATGCTTTTGATTATGTTTTTCATTGAATTAACCTATTAAAATTAGATATGTTTATCGTCTCACCCCTCCCCTCTTCGGGGAAGGTGAAAATAAGCATTAATAACCGGGATTTTGATGACCCTTGAGGTTTGGATTGCCCTGGATCTCCGTAGCCGGGAAAGGATAAGCATTGAAGTGGCTGTCTACGATACGACCGTCAGCAGAGCCGCCCTTCCAGTCCCAAACATACATATTACCATTCAAGCCACGGCTGTTGCCGGCGAAGACACCGAAGCGTACGAGGTCGGAACGACGACGGCCCTCAGCATAGAACTCACGACACCACTCGTCGCAGATGGTCTCCAACGAGAGTTTGTCAGCGGTGAGCGCCTCAGCTCCTGCGCGATCTCTGACTTGGTTGATATAGTTGAGCGCCTCATTGGCATTGCCCAGGCGATAGTTTGCCTCCGCCTCAATCATCAACACCTCGGCATAACGCATCAAAGGCACATCGAAGTCAGGACGATCGGAGCCCGGGTTGTGGACAGCCTGACCATCAGCACGGTGGTTATCCCACTTCACGATAGAGAGGCCATCGTTGAAGGAAGAGATCTTGTCTGTCTTGCGCTTGCGGACACCACCGCCACGGCCACCGTAGAACAGGGCACGGTCATCGCCGGCCTTTTCGAGAATCTGAGCGGTAGAAGAGCCGTCCTTCTGGTCCAGTGCCTTGATATCGGCCTCTGTGGCATCTTTAGGAGCATCTTCGGTAGACAAAGGGCAATCGTCCAATGTCGGGAAGAACTTACGCACCAGTGCTGCACGAGAGAAGTTACACGACCAACCGTTGGTTGTGCCCATGTCGGGCATACCGGCTTTGCGGAAAGAGTTGAGCAGATACATACCGCAAGAGTTTGTCATGGTATGCTTGCCGTCCTGGCGAATCGGGAAGATAATTTCCTTCATAGCGTCAGTGTTCTCGTCGTTATCGGCCATGAAGAGCTGCGCATACCCGCTGTGACCATTCTTGGCAGTCTTAGACAGCGCGTACTTGCCAACGAGCTCATCAGCATACTTCTTAGCGTTTGTCATGGCTGTCTGTGTAGTGATCGTAGGATCATAGACGTGGGCATTGAGCCAGAGACGGGCATGGAGCAGGAGAGCAGCGCCCCGGTCTGCACGACCATAATTTTCACCACTGTTGTAAGCACCGATCTCAGCCATTTGAGGCTCAATCTCTGTCAGCTCCTCATCAAGCCACTTCACCATCTCTGCGCCGGTCTTATACTCAGGATAAGTAGACGTATCGAAGGTAGTCTTGAACGGGCAGTTGTGGAAGAGGTCCAACAGATACCAGTAGTGGAGGGCGCGGAGGAAGCGTACCTCTGCACGAACACCCTTATTGGCATCATTATCGGCAACCTCATGGAGGTAGAAGTTATACTGTGTGATATCGTACATCAGGCGCTTGTAAGCCCACTGTACACGGCCGGTAGAAGAGTTCCAGCTGATGGTTGTCATCTCAGGGATACCGGTATCGTTCTGCCATGCCCAAAGGATCTCATCGGTACCAAGCTCCTCAAGGTTGAAAGTGGTACGGTAGAAACCCGACTCACCGGCATCGATACTCATATCACCACTGTTGTCAGGACCTTTCTGACCGGAGAGGCCAAGCATACCATACATCTTGGCAAGCAGGCCCTGCTCATCGTATGTAGATGTCGACTGCGGGTCGATAGGCGAGAGGTTCAGCTCATCACTGCAACCGGTTGTCAACCCTAACGTAAGAGCCGCAACGGCAATCGATTTAATTAATATATGTTTCATTGTGAATGTTCTTTTTCCGTTAATATTAGAAGTTCAGGTTCAATCCGAATTGCAGGCTCCATGGACGTGGATAGGGGTTCTTATCGATGCCGCTCTGCACCTCAGGATCAAGACCATCATACTTGGTGATGATAAACGGGTTCTGAGCTGTGAGGAATACACGTCCGCCAGCTTCGCCACCCCAAAGGTGAGAGAAGGTGTAACCTAATGTGATATTCTGGCACTTCACGAAGGAAGCGTTGCGGACGAAGTAATCGGAGAGCCAGTGTTGTGTCTGTTGACCTGTAGTAGCATCGATACCCGACCATCCGAGAGCCACGGCATCCGGTGTGGTATTCTGGAAGGCGTTGTTGCTATACAGACCTGTAGCGCTAATATAGGTGTTGTTCGACAGGTTGTCATAATAGACATAGTTGCCGATAGAAGCACGGAAGCTTGCCGAGAGATCCCAGTTCTTATAAGTAAACTTGGTGGTCAGACCCATGGTGACAGGAGCAGCGGGGCTCTTATAGCAATAGCGGTCAGCCTCAGAGATGATACCATCACCATTGCGGTCAACGAAGACACCCTCCAGGGGCTTGCCGTCTTTGTCGTAGACCTGCTGGTAGACGAAGAAGGAGTTCATCGGCTCACCCACCTTCTGTACCTGAAGGTATGTAGAGTTACCACGAGAGATGGTGTTGGAGGTGTTCCACTGATAATAGTCGTCGCCCTCGCCACCGCGGAGCTCTGTAATCTCATTGTGGTTCCAACCGAAGTTGTAGCTCAAATCCCAAGTGAAGTCCTTGGTAACGATAGGCTTAGCATCGAGCGTGAACTCTACACCATAGTTCTCCAGAGAGCCCATGTTCTCCCAAAGCTGCTCAGCAAACATCGTACCTGTAGGAATGATCACGCTCTGCAGCAGATCGGTCGTCTTACGATAGTAAGCATCAGCACTTGCCGTGATACGGTTGTTGAGGAATCCGAAGTCGAAGCCGACATTATACGTTGCTGTCTTCTCCCAGGTCAGATCCGTATTGTACGGCTGCGGACGAAGAGTTGTATAATATTTGTTACCGAAAGGATACTCAGCATACTGGTCACTCTTCGAATAGAGAGGTGTGTAGTAGAAGTCGAGGTCACCAAGGTCCTGCTGGCCAGTAAGACCATAAGAGAGACGGAGCTTGAAGTCGTTCCACCAAGGCATGTTCTTGAAGAACTTCTCCGAAGAGATACGCCACATGAAGGCTGCCGAAGGGAAGTAACCCCACTGGTGACCCTTTGCGAAACGAGAAGAACCATCGGCACGGAACGTAGCGGTCAACGAATACTTCTCAGCGAGCGTGTAGTTCAAACGACCGAAGTAAGAGAGGATAGAATAGTGATGTCCCCAAGCTTGCTGGTCACGGAACGCCTCATTGTATCTTGCGGGCTCAGCTAACTTCTGATGGTCGGAGTTGTATCCGTCAAGACCGAAGCCCTGGTTGTAACCGGTACGATGATAATGGCTCTGCTCTGCACCGCCCATGATATCGAAATCGTGGATACCCCAAACGTGAGCGTATTCAGCGTAGGCGTTGCCCGTCATGCTGTACTTATAATAACGAGTGATGCCATCCCAACCATAGTAGTTGTTCTCGCGAGAGTAGATAGAGTTATCACTTGTCTGGCGAGAGTTGGTATACTGACCACCGAAGTTGGCATGGAGGTGCAGATCCTCAAAGCCATGAATCTTATAGTCAGCTTCCACGTTACCGGTGAAATCGTTGGTATGTGCGATGGTGCTTGTCAGACCGAGAGTAGCAACGGGGTTGGCAGGAGCGTTTCCGTTGGTTGTGTAAGCCCAGTTAGAATTATTGAACTTTGCAGCCTGTGTGTACTGCCAGTAGCCACCTGTGTACTGTTGGAAGATGGGGTCGTCGCTGCGAACAGGACGTGTAGGATCCATCTTCAGCGCAGAGCCCACAACACCGCCGTTACCAGTGTAGTTGTTCTTCTCATAGGTGTACTTCGCTGTGATATTGAAGTTCAGGTGAGAGTCGAAGAAGTGCGGAGAAAGGTTCACACTGCTGTTCCAGCGGTTCATGTCCGACTGTTTGATGATACCCTCATCATACTGGTATCCACCGCTGATACGGTAAGGCATGTTCTTCAGACCACCGGAGATGGAGATGTTATGATCGGTAGAGAGTGCCGTACGGAAGATCTCATCCTGCCAGTCGGTGTTAGCTGTGCCGAGCAATGTAGCATCACCACCGAGCTGGGTGATAAGGCTACGATACTCATCACCGCTGAGCACGTCATAGCGTTTCTGCGTATGAGACATTGTCACTGTTCCGTTGTAGGCGAGCTTGGGAGCGGAACCGGCCTTACCTTTTTTGGTAGTGATGATAATAACACCGTTTGATGCACGAGAACCATAAATGGCTGTTGCGGAGGCATCCTTCAACACGGTGAAGGTCTCGATATCGTTCGGGTTGATACCAGCAAGGATGTTGGACATACCAGTAGCTGTGTTACCGTCAATGACAAGTCCATCAATGACATAGAGTGGGTCGTTGGAAGCGTTCAGTGACGAACCACCACGAATACGGATCGTAGCACCTGCACCAGGAGTACCACCGGCAGTCTGGACATCCACACCTGCCACCTTACCGACGAGCATGTCGGAGGCTGAGTTGGTGATACCCTTAGAGAGCTCATCGGGCTTGATGGCTGTGACCGAACCGGTGAGGTCGTCCTTCTTGACGCGGCCATAACCGATGACGACGACGTCGCTGAGCGTCTTCTCGTCTGCTTTCATGGTGATGACCATGTTGTCGCCGGCAGCGACCGTCTGCGGAGCCATACCCAAGTAAGTGAATGTGAGCTTGGTGCCCGGAGCTACGTTGACGCTGTAGTTACCGTCCATGTCGGTGATGCCCACCGTCTTGCCATTGGCAGTGATGGTAGCACCCATGACGGGTTCGCCGGTAGCATCCTTGACCTGACCTTTGACAGCACCAGACTGAGCAAAGGCCGTAGCGGAAAGGAACAGACCGCCTGCAAGTGCGAGCGTCCTTAGCGGCAATTTGATTTTTACCTGCTTCATTTGCTTTAAATTTAAGTTAATGTTATTGCATTGTTTTTAGTTATCTGCCTTATCTCGATGTATCTCTTTGGGCCATCCCGTGGCCTTGTGGCTGCTATTTAGGTTCCTCCTCAATATATAGGTTGTATGAGCAGTCTTAGGTTACATCTTCATGTGCAAAAGTACTTTCTTTAACTTATATTTGTCGATTTTTTCCAGCAAAAACACTCTTTTCCTCGTGCAAACGTTTGCAATAGTGTAAAAAGATCACTGTCTGTTATGACTGTTGCATAAGCTGTTGCATGAGCAGCAATGCATTCTCCACACTACATCTTACAATTGAATCTTCTGTGTCGCAAGGCATTACCGTTCCCCTACATCAATACCCTTTCTACGAGAGAAGTCTTCGTTGACTTGACTGGAGAGTAGAGATCCTAAGGAGCTGTCACAACAAAAGACCTATTCGACAAAGAGACCAATATATATATAATAGGTATGACAGACATTGATGTTGCCTATGATTGAATACGAACATGCTTTGTTCTTGGAGCAGAACCTATGTGCGCATAGTACCAAACCTATGTTAGCATGGGGCAGAACCTATGTGCGTATGGGAAAGAACCTATGTGTTAGATTTGGTAATCTTATAGAAAAAGATTATTTCCTACTTAGGAAATGGTCTTTTCCTACGTAGGAAAAAGTCTTTTCCCTCTTAGAAATTTCAAAAAGGGAAATGCATGGTAGGTTTATAGTGTGCTGCAGTGTGATGGCTTGGGGATATTTCGTCTGTTATTCCTAACATGGTTTACACTTTATACTTATTATTCCTAAACAGGTTGCCAACAGAAGGTCTTCATTTCGGATTGTTTTTCTATATAGTCTTTATTCTTAAACAGTTATCCTATATTCCGAATGTCTGCTTCATTTTTTGCCTTTTATTCGTTTTCTGATGCTTTTTACAAACTCTTGAGCCTCGGAAGTATCCAGGAGCAAAGCGACGGCGAGCATTGTGTCGGGAGCGTATTGTGCCGAGGCATTGACAGCCCCCGTGAGTTCCATGATGGTCGACTCTACCGATCGCAGAGGAGCATGGAGCAGAGCCGCCATATGCGCCGTGGTCATACGCGTGGAACGTTGGATTGTGCACGCGTCAGCAGTGGAGGGCGTAAGCGCATCGGTGTTTAAGTTTTGCGGGGCTGTCATGTCGTGATCAACAGATTCAACAGTCGATGATAGAGAGGACGTGGTGGAGGCACTTGAATTGACAGGCGTCGAAGAATACATACAGAGAGAAGTGCTGTTTGGGAAAGAAGACTGCAACATGCGTTCTGTGCATTCTGCCTGAGGCTTGAGGCGTTGGCACAGCGTATCCATCTCCAAGCTGAGTTTTTGCTTGGTGATTTTCGCATAGATCTGCGTACTGCGGATATTTTTATGTCCCAGCAAAGTGCCGACCACCTCTATGGACATGTTGTTTGACAGACAGATGACGGTGGCCATGGTATGGCGTGCCGCATGCCAGGTGATATGTTTATGCAAGTTGCATTTTTTAGTGATTGTTTTGAGCATTTTGTTGCACGCGGCCAGCGAGGGCACGTCAAAGACGTATTCCGAGCTTTTCTTTGTACATCGGCGGCTGAGAATGTCCAGTGCGATGGGGAGTAGTTTGACGTTGACTTCCGTACCTGTCTTTTTACGATAGGTATGAATCCACAGTTGGTGGTCAATGGGGTTTCGGACAATGTTTTCTTTGCGCAACCGCTTGAGATCGATATATGCCAGTCCGGTATAACAGCAAAAGACGAAGAGATCCCTCAGGTAAGCTCTTTTGGGAGTACTGTCAAATGGAAAGCATTGCAGACAGTTCAGTTCTTCCTGAGCCAGAAAGGTACGATCCGTATCCTCCATGTGGTTATGATAGTCTGCAAAAGGGTATTGCGGCACGATCCCTTGCTGATAAGCCTTGCGCAATAGCATCTGCACGGGTGTCAGGTAATTCCAAATGGTGTTGTGTGCCAGTTTGCAAGTTTGTTTAAGAAAAAGATGAAAGTTAATGATAAAAGACGGCTGAATGCTAAGGAGTGGAAGATCGCAGACTTCCATTTCCTTCTTCAAGAATTGAGCTATCTTTTTGTAAACCACCTTGTGCTTTCTTAATGTGCTTTCGGCTTTCAAGCCACCGGCGACCATACGCTCAAAATTGTGAATCCATCTGTCATAATATGCCAAGAGGTATGTTTCAGAATTGTCCTTTACAATATTGTACTGCATATATAAAAGTCTATTATTCAACAAACAAGATAGATCTGTAGTTATTAGTTCCACTGCATGCAAAGGTAATGTTTTTGCTGGAAAAACTAAACAAATATAAGTTAAAGAAAGTACTTTTGCATTCGAAGATGTAGCCTAAGACTGCTCACACAACCTATATATAATAATAAGGAGGAACCTAAATAGCAGCCACGAGACCACGGGATGGCCGAAGGCAGACATCAACGGACAGATAACTAAAAACAATGCAATAACATTAACTTAAATTTAAAGCAAATGAAGCAGGTAAAAATCAAATTGCCGCTAAGGACGCTCGCACTTGCAGGCGGTCTGTTCCTTTCCGCTACGGCCTTTGCTCAGTCTGGTGCTGTCAAAGGTCAGGTCAAGGATGCTACCGGCGAACCCGTCATGGGTGCTACCATCACTGCCAATGGCAAGACGGTGGGCATCACCGACATGGACGGTAACTACAGCGTCAACGTAGCTCCGGGTACCAAGCTCACATTCACTTACTTGGGTATGGCTCCCCAGACCGTTGCCGCAGGTGACAACATGGTTGTCACACTCAAGGCCGACGAGAAGACGCTCAGCGACGTGGTGGTCATCGGTTATGGTGTGGCCAAGAAGTCAGACCTGACTGGATCGGTGGCTGCTCTCCGTCCGGATTCTAAGAACAAGGGCGTGGTAGTCAATCCGCAGGATCTGCTCGAAGGTAAGGTTGCCGGTGTGTCGGTAACCAGCGACGGTGGTACTTCTGGTGGCGGTGCTACGATCCGTATTCGTGGCGGCTCGTCACTCAATGCCAGCAACGACCCTCTGATTGTGGTGGATAACGTGCCTCTGGATAATAATGGCGTCAAGGGTGTGGCCAACATCCTTTCTACTATCAATCCGCAGGATATCGAGAGCTTCAACGTGCTCAAGGATGCTTCCGCTACCGCTATCTACGGTTCACGTGGTTCTAACGGTGTCATCATCATCACCACGAAGAAAGGTCATAAGGGCGGCGTGAAGGTTTCTTACAATGGCAGCATGACGCTGGGCTGGAAGAAGAAGACCGTGGATGTGCTCGACGGCGATGAGTTCCGTCAGCTGATCAAAGACAAGTGGGGTGAGAGCTCCAATGCTTATGCCGCACTGGGTACCGCCAACACCGACTGGCAGGATCTGATCTATCGCACGTCCATCAGCCAGGATCACGGCGTGACTGTTTCCGGTTCGGTAGGCAGCTACCTTCCCTATCGTGTGTCTGTAGGCTATACTGATGAACAGGGTATCTTGAAGACCTCTGACTTCAAGCGTGTGACTGGCTCTGTGACATTGAGTCCGTCGTTGCTCGACAACCACTTGAACATCAATGTCAATGCCAAGGGCATGTATGCGCACTCTCGTTTCGCCAACACCGACGCTGTGGGTGCTGCCATCAATATGGACCCGACACAGGATCCTTATAAGTATACCTCACGTTGGTATACCGACGCCTCATTTCACAACAATGCAGACGGTACTGCTAATTTGTATGCAGGCGCTTTGACGCAGACGCTGAGAAACCTTGGCGGCTATTTCGAGTGGCTGAAGGCTGGTAACTACGGTGACTCCACATGGCCGTATACTTGGAATGAACTTTCCACCAAGAACCCGCTCGCCGTGCTTAACGAGCGCAATGATGTGGCCAACAGCCGTGAATTCATCGGCAGCGCCGATATCGACTATAAGGTACATGGCTTCGAGGATCTGCGCTTGCACGCAACGCTCGGCGCTGATGTGGCTAAAGGTAAGCAGGTGACGGTCAACTCTCCGGCTTATCCTGACAATACCTATAACTATTATGGCTATCATGGAAGTGAGTCAATTCTGAAGCGTAACCTCTCGGTGAGCGCTTACGCACAGTATTATCATGACTTCAACGACCAGGCTAAGAACCACTTCGACATCATGGGTGGCTATGAGTACCAGCACTTCTGGAAGGGCACCGATGACGACTATCGTGGCTACTATGCCAACACCAACAATGACGAGAGCCTCCGTGGCAAGGCTTACAACGAGACTTACAAGTGGTATCGTACTGAGAACTACCTGGTTTCGTTCTTCGGTCGTGCCAACTGGAGCCTGATGGACCGCTACTATGTCACCGCCACGGTGCGTGATGATGGTTCTTCTCGTTTCCAAGATCACTGGTCGGTATTCCCCTCTTTCGCGTTCATGTGGAAGATGAAGGAAGAGAACAACCTCAAGGATATCAAGTGGCTGTCTGACTTGAAGCTCCGCTTAGGCTGGGGTCAGACTGGTCAGCAGGATGTGAACAATGACTATGCTTGGATTCCTACTTATACCAAGAACAGCGACAAGCGTTCACTCTATCCCGCTGATGGTGATGGTACGCTCTATCGTCCTGACAACTACACTCCGAAGTTGAAGTGGGAGACCACCACTACTTATAATATAGGTGTTGACTGGGGTGTGCTTGACCAGCGTCTCTCGGGTAGCGTTGACTGGTACTATCGTAAGACTGAGAACCTGCTCAACTATGCACCTACAAAGTCTCTCTCGGCATTCCGTAACCAGGCATGGCAGAACATCGGTTCGCTGCGCAACATGGGTGTTGAGTCTACCATCAGTTGGAAGGTTATCCGTACGAAGGACTGGTACTGGACATTGGACTACAACTTCACCTACAACAGCAACAAGATTCTTGACCTTTCCGGTGTTACCAGCGATGGTGCTCCTGTTGCCAACACAGGCATCAAGATTGGTACTGATAAATACCTCGAATATCAGCAGGTGGGTCATCCTATGAACTCCTTCTGGGTGTTCCAGCAGGCTTATGACAAGAACGGAAAGGCCATCGAGGGCGCAGTCGTCGACCGTAACGGCGATGGACAGATTACCAATGACGACCGTTACTACTACAAGAGCCCTGCAGCACCTGTCACCATGGGCCTGGCTTCACGCTTAGAGTATAAGAACTGGGACTTTAGCTTCTCTCTCCGTGCCAACCTCGGCAACTACGTGTATGACGCTGTGAACCAGGGCTTCCACAATGTCAATCCCAATGCTTTATGGGCTTCCACCAACTTCCTGACCAACAAGACGGCAACTGCTGTTGCTGACAACTGGGCAACGGATGATGTATCGGCTATCCTCTCTGACCGCTGGATCCACAATGCCTCTTTCCTGAAGTGTGACAACATCACCTTGGGTTACAGCTTTGAGAACCTCTTCAAGTGTGCCAAGTATCATGGCATTGGCGGACGTGCTTATGTGACCGCATCTAATGTGTTCACGATCACTAATTACGATGGTATTGACCCTGAAGTGTTCAATGGCTATGACAGCAATGTCTATCCGCGTCCCTTCTCGTTCATCGTCGGTCTGAATCTTAACTTCTAAAATTTCATAGGACATATCATTATGAAAACCAATATATGTAAATTCATAGTAATGGCAGCCGTCGCCTGCCTTGGCTTGACAGCCTGCACCGGCGACTTGGATGTTACGCCAATCGATCCGAATATGACGATCGAAGTGACACCCTCTGGCCTCTTCAATAAATGTTATGCCAACCTGGCCATGGCTGGTAACGGCCAGGGCGATGATGCCCCCGATATCGATGGCTTGGATGGCGGTACCTCGGGTTTCATTCGCCAGTACTGGAACTCCAACGAGCTCACCACCGATGAGGCCATTTGCCACTGGGGTGACGATGGTATTAAGCAGTTCTGCTATAATACTTTCGATTCCAACCACCCGATGCTCAATGGTTACTACGCTCGTCTGACCACCGGCATCAGCTACTGCAACCAGTATATCAACACTTTCGGTGATCATGACGCTACGATGACGGCCGAGATTCGCCTGGTACGTGCCTTGGAGTACTACATGCTGATGGATGCCTTTGGCAACATTCCTTTCAGCACCACGCTGGCCAATCCTACGCGCATGACCCGCAAGGAAGCATACGACTGGATTGAGAAGGAACTGCTCGACCTGGAGCCGAACCTTTCCGAAGCTAAGCCCAAGACGGATGCCGACCTCAACAACTACTGCCGTCTCGACAAGGCTGCTTGCTGGATGCTGCTCTCTCGTCTGTACCTTAACGCTGAGGTCTACACTGGTACTCCTCAGTGGGCTAAGGCTGCCGAGTATGCTAAGAAGGTGATGGATTCCTCTTATAAGCTCAACACCACAGGTTCTGGCAAGTGGAGTGCTTACCAGATGCTCTTCATGGGCGACAACGGCTCTACAAGCGCTGCTCAGGAAGGCGTATGGCGCATCTATCAGGACGGACAGACCACAACCTCTTGGGCAGGCTCACTCTTCCTCTTGGCTTCTACCTTCGACGGTAACATGCACGCTGACTGCAGCGGCACTTATCCTACAGCTACCAACGGTACGGGTCAGACCTGGGGTGGTAACCGTGCCCGCAAGGACCTCGTGGAGAAGTTCTTCCCCAATGACGATGCTCCTAACGTGGCTTGCACCGAGATGCCGGCAGCCGCTGGTGACGACCGTGCCATCTTCGACGGCTTAGGACGTACCCTCGACAACGGCGATGGTTACGCCGGTACCTTTACTGACGGCTTTGCAGTGGCTAAGTTCAACAACTTCAAGACCGACAACAGCGTCGGTAAAGATGCTACCTTCCCAGAGACCGACTTCTTCCTCTTCCGTGTGGCTGAGGCTTACCTCACCTATGCTGAGGCTACAGCTCGTCTGAACGGTGGTGCGACCACCACAGAAGGTACCAAAGCCATCAATGCGTTGCGTGCCCGTGCTCATGCAACACAGAAGGCTGGCTACAGCCTCTCAGATATCTGCGACGAGTGGAGTCGTGAGTTCTACTTTGAAGGACTGCGCCGACCCACCCTCATCCGCTTCGGACGCTTTGGCGGTAACGTCAACTACAACTGGAGCTATAAGGGCGGTGTGAAGAACGGCCGTAACTTCGATGCTACACGTAACATCTTTGCCATCCCGTCAGCTCAGGTGACTGGCGCCATCACGCAGAACCCTGGATATTAATATGAAACGAGGGCGGACGGGCTGCGCCCCGTCTGCCTGTTGAATCAAGTATTATAAAGATAAGACAATGAAAAATATATTTAAACTATCAGCTTTGATGCTCTGCGGCCTGGCCGTCTTCGCTTCCTGCGATGACGATAGGGAAAACAATCCTACGCTGCAGACTCCGACAACGTTTAAGCTGAATACTCCCGTCTATTCGGAGACCAACGTTGACTTGCGCTCGACCGACAGTCTGTCTTTCAGTTGGTCACAGCCTGCCTATGGCTTCCCAGTGGCTGCCAATTATGAAATGCAGTTCTCACCGGAGAACAAATGGACGGTGTCGGTCGATGAGGCTATAGCCGATGAGAGCGGCAAGACGATTCCTACCTATGGCTCCGCCGGTGGCGTAAAGTCTGTCGTCAACTCCAGTGTCATGTCCAAGGACCTTGCTACCATCCTGGAGCGTTGCGAACAATGGAAGGATGATGCGGTACCTGAGACGCAGACGGTTTATGCACGTTGCATGGCTGTCTTTTCCGGAGATACCATCTATTCCAATACGGTCTCTTTCACCGTTACTCCTTATTATGTAGAGCTGAAGAACGCTGCTCCTAATTATTGGTACCTGATTGGTAGTTGCATTGGTGATGGCAAGTGGACCAACTCTGCTGAGGCCCTTGGCACAAGTGTGATACCTCTCTATCCTATCACTGGCCAGACCTATGATGCCAAGACTGGTGACGGTGTCCTTTCATGGACCGGTTACCTCACTACTGACGGCTTCAAGATGGTACACGTTCTGGGTAGCTGGGATGAGCAGGCTGGTTCTAAAGATGGCGGTATTGTTTGGAACGATGGTGGCTCTTCTAATATCAGCGTGCCTGAGAACGGTATCTACACTGTAAAGCTCGACACCAAGACGCAGAATCTGACAATTGAAAAGTATAGCGAAGCGGTCAAGGACTATGCTACGATGTTCATCACCGGTGACTTTGACTCTTGGAAAGTCGCTACAGGTATGACTGCCTTCTCTACCTTCGGTGGAGCACAGAACCACGACTGGGTATATGACCTGACCGTCACTGCCGACGGCGGCGTGAAGTTCACTTCTGACAACGCTTGGTCCTTCAACTGGGGCTCTACAGAGTTCCCCTTTGGCACGGGTCTTGCCGGTGGCAGTAACATTCCTGCCAAGGCTGGCTCTTACAAGGTGTTCTTCAACGACATCACCGGTCAGTACAACTTCATTGAGAAATAATCAATTTCTAATCGGCACGGCATCCAGTATGCCGTGCCTTGAAAACCGAACAAAATGAAAAAGAGTATATTGTTTTTAGGACTTGCAGCCGCTTTGGCAAGCTGCAGTTCCGGCGAATACGAAGGATGGGCTGATCCTCAGAGCACGGCTCAGGAGGATGCCAAGACCGTGGCCTTCACGGCTACTGCCGGTACAGCCATCGACTTCAATAAAGTGACTACGGATTCCGTACAGCTCTTCGTGCCTACAGCCAAGGCCACCGATGCGATCACTTCCCAGAACCTTTTCGCGACGCTTTCCAATGCTGACGGCAGTGCTACGGCTGTGGTCAAGTCGGATATTGAGGGTAAGGTGAGTGCGAAAGATCTGCAGAGCGCTGTTGAGAGCCTCTATGGCCTGGCAGACGATGTTCACCAGATTCCCACCGTCGTTACCGATACCATCAAGGTGGGTGCGGTAGGTTTCGTGCGCACGGCTAAGATCACGTCTACGATCAACCTCGTGACTCCGAGTTTCCAAGAGTTCTTCTATGAGATTGGCAACGAGAGCGGATGGAAAGTCAATCATGTCCTTCGCTCACCCAACTTTGATGGTCAATATGAAGGCTGGTACTACTTGGATGGTGAGTTCAAGTTCAAACCTAATGAAAATGACTATTTAGGCGACTATGAGTACAACGGCGAAGGCAAGATTGCTGACAACGGTGGCAGCAATATTCCTGATCCGGGTGCAGGCTTCTATCGCATCAACGTCAACCTCGCTGAAGGTACATATAGCCTGACAAAGGTTGAGAGCCTGAGCATCATCGGTTCAGTTCTCGATGCTAACTGGTCTATTGATGGTGACATGACCTACAACTCCACCGACGGATGCTGGGAGTGGACCGGCGCCTTGGCCGCTGGTGAGTTCAAGATTCGTATGAATCATGACAGGACCGTCTCTTGGGGTGGCACGGATAGTGGTACTGACTATGCCAACCTTACATACAACAATGGTAAGAACCTTACCATCGCTGAGGCTGGTACTTATAAGGTGCAGTTCTATCTCACCTATGAGGGCAACAACAAGGTAGTGATCACCAAGCAGTAAGTTTTTACCGCTTACATTTTTTATATGAGAAGTGAGGGCAGTCCGCGAGGGCTGCCCTCTTTTCATGCGCTTTCTTAAGGAGGATAAGGCCGGTACTTGTATATAAAAAAAGGATAATTGTTGCGTGTTTGGAAAATAAGTCTTATCTTTGCAACAGTGACATTATTAACAGTATATTTGATGGGAAAGATAATTCATCAGACAATGACGAGAATCATGACTGATGATGGTCAGCATTTGATTCGACGGGTTACTAAGGTGTTGATGCCTAATGGTAAGTATCGCTATCCTGTGGATTATTTCGATGCCGCATCTGATGTGGTAAAGGTATCGGATCAGGAATTGGATAATTTGCGCATACCAGGATATATGATGCTTGTCTGATGGCTGAGATGCAAGACGGTTACCCCTTTATCTACCATTGCTCATTACTAACCACCTTCCTATGCAAACGTTTACATGTTAAATCACTTCTTGACGTAAATCAATGCAATGCAAGTTGCACGGAATATCGTAACTTTGCCACATCTATTATTATACGAAGCAAGCATTACATAAGATTTACGGTAAAAACAGATTTAATATGAAGAAGATTTTCTCTACTTTTGTGGCTCTTCTCGCCGCTGCCAACATGATGGCTCAGGGATGGCCCAGTGGCTATGACGGCGTCATGCTGCAAAGCTTCTACTGGGGCAGCTACACCGAGTCGAGCTGGAGCAACCTCACCCAGCAGGCAGATACACTCTCGAAGTACTTCAACCTCATCTGGGCTCCACCCTCGGGCTACCCGAACACCACATCTGACAACATGGGCTATTACCCCATCTATTGGCTCAATCAAAAGAGTGCCTTCGGTACAGAGGCAGAGTTGCGCAAGATGATCAAGACCTTTAAGGATAAAGGTACGGGCATCATCGCCGATGTGGTCATCAACCATAAGAATGGAATATCGAAATGGTGCGACTTTGTCAATGAGAGCGTCACCGGACAGAACACAGGCAAGACTTACTCCGTGACTTGGGACAACACCAACTACACACAGATCTGTAGCGACGATGAGGGTAACACCAACACGGCTTCTGAGGCCTATGGTAAGATAAAGGGCAACAAGGATACCGGTCTCAATGAGGGCGGATGCCGTGACCTCGACCACACCAACGCCACCACACAGAAGAACGTGGAGACCTATGAGGACTTCTTGCTCAAAGAGATGGGCTACATAGGCTTCCGCTACGATTATGTGAAAGGCTTCGATCCCAAGTATATCAACACGTATAACACAGCTGCCAGCCCCAAGTACTCCGTCGGCGAATACTGGCAAGGAACTGTCACTGACACGAAGACCGGTGACCATCCCTTCGGTGGCGTGAAAGACTGGGTAGACGCTACCGGTCAGACGAGTGCTGCCTTCGACTTCCCGATGAAATACTTCATCCAGGATGCCTTCGGCAACAGCAATTGGAGTAAACTTGCAAACTATACTTCTTCTACGCTGATGGGTACAAGTGGCTATGCTCAGTATGCTGTGACCTTCATCGATAACCACGATACGGGTGATCCACATGACAAACCTTCTCCTCTCCGTGCTAACATCGCAGCTGCCAACGCTTATATCTTGGCCATGCCGGGCACACCATGTATATGGATCAGCCACTGGACAGCTTACAAGACGATCATCAAGAAATGTATTCTTGCCCGCAAACTCGCAGGAGTCACCAATACCAGTACAGTGGAGCAATCCGTTGGCTCATCAGCCGGATACTATGCTAAGGTGAAAGGTACTAAGGGTGAAGTGCTCATCGTGATTGGCTCTCCATCGGTTAGCACCACTGGCTTCCAGTTGGCTTGCGAGGGTGAGAACTTCAAGTACTATGTCTCCAATGGCCTCGACATCAGTGGCATCAAGAGTATCAAGGATGAGGTAAGCAGCTGGAAAGCACCTTCTTTCTGCAAGGTCAACGACGGAGAGACCTGCGCCTTCTTCGAGGTACCAAGCTCTTGGTCAGGCTATGCAGCTATCAAATGTTGGGCTTGGGATGCCAACGGAAACTACACTGGTGGCAGCTGGCCGGGTGCTACTTGTACGAAGGTCGGTACCACCGATGCAGGAAACGCTGTTTACAAATGGACATGGGATGGTTCATTCACCGGCACGACAGCTTCTACCCCCTCTCACATTATTTTCTCAGGGTGGAGGTCCTCAACAACATTCACGGATACCTATAAAATTGCACAGCAGAACAACCAAACATTCAAGAACGGCAACTACTATGGCTTAAGCACTGTTCTTGGCAACGTTATCGATGCTACTACCGGCATCAGCAAGATCTCGACTACAACGAATGCTGCTGACGCTCCACTGTATAACCTCGCCGGACAACGTGTGAACAGCAACTATAAAGGTGTGGTGATACAGAATGGAAAGAAAGTAGTGAGAAAGTAAAAGCCCTTCCCTAAAGCCCTTCCCTAACCCTCCCCAAGGGGAGGGAATGGCAATACCCGAAAAGGGTGGATTGTAGTTTTGATGTAGGGGCGGGCTTTATGCCCGTCCTAACTCTCTTGAAGGTAATCTTTTGATATGAGGAAGATGCCATTTGGGGGTTAGGACGGGCATAAAGCCCGCCCCTACGGCGTTACCCTATGGTTGTACTTTAGTACAGCAGTACCAGTCCGGCAAAGGCGGCGTAGCCAATCATGCGGATAGGGTTGATGTGTAGCCAGTAGGTACCCACAAACGTAGCGACGAAGAGCGCTACGCTGATGGAAAACTGCCAGGGATTCTCTGCCCAGGACGAGAAGTTCTCCTTGTCGAGAAGCATCAACGTAGCGGCAGCAAGCAGGCCGACGACCCCCGGGCGCAATCCTAAAAAGATATGCTGAACCGTCGGCGTATTCATATACTTCATAAACATCCGGGCGATGACGATCATCATGATGAACGAGGGCAGCACCAGCGCAAAGGTAGCAGTGGCTGATCCCAGCATCGACATCATCATGCCGTAGCCCGCATTGTTTACCGCGGTATAGCCGCAGTAGGTGGCGGAGTTGATGCCTACGGGTCCCGGCGTCATCTGTGAGATGGCGACGATGTTGGTGAACTCTGCCGTCGACAGCCATCCATGGACGTGCACGGTCTCGTTCTGAATGAGCGAGAGCATGCCGTAGCCGCCGCCGAAGCCGAAGAGGCCGATGAGGAAGAACGTATAGAAGAGTTGCAGAAAGATCATAGATTATTCATTGATGAGATACTTACCGTAGACATAACCGCCCAGTCCCGTGGCGATGATAATCCAGATAGGGTTGATGTGGAGTCCCCAGATGAGCAGTGCCGAGGCAATGGGAATCCAGCAGTTGGACAGGGAGATATGGGCGCTCTTGGCCAGTGTGAATGTCGGTGCGGCAATGAGCGCCACCACGGCGGGACGTATGCCGCGGAACATCGCCTCTACCCAGTGCCACTCCATGATGTGATGCAGAAACATGGCGATGGCGAGGATGATGAGAAAGGAGGGTAGGGCAGAGCCCAGCGTGGTGCACAGCGCACCCTTCTTGCCCTTGAGCTTATAGCCGACAAAGGTGGCCAGGTTGATGGCGAACACACCGGGACAGCTCTGTGCCACGGCGACGTAGTCGATAAACTCCTCCTTCTTGATCCAATGATATTTGTCCACGACATCAGCCTCAATGATGGGCAGCATGGCGTAGCCGCCTCCCAAGGTGAAGGCTCCAATCTTGAAGAAGGTGGTAAAGAGCAGTGAATATGAACTCATCAATATTAGTCGATTAATTTAATATCAAGAATTAGAGAATTGCAGAATTATGATGTTGTCATTCTTCTTTATCAAGAATTGGAGAATTCGAGAATTAGAAAGTCTTTGTGGCTCAATAATTCTTTAATTCTCCAATTCTTGAATAAAAAAAGTCCCGTCACACGTTTCTTTCGGAGCGTGTGAGGGGGACGATCTGTTATTGCTTACTTCTTGCAGTTCTCAATCCACTTGCGTGCATTGACGAAAGCTTCGATCCACGGCGTGACATCGTCGTTGCGATGCTTAGCCGGATACCATGCGTTCTGCCATGGGAAGATGGCACGCTCGGGGTGCGGCATCATGGCCAGATGGCGTCCGTCGGCAGAGCAGATGCCAGCCACGTTGTAGTCCGAGCCGTTGGGGTTGCCGGGATACTCAGCGTAGTTGTACTTTGCTACGACGTTGTAGTGATCCTCAGGTTCGGGCAGATAGAAACGACCCTCGCCGTGAGCTACCCAGATGCCGAGCTTGTCGCCGCTCAGACTGCCGAGCATCACGCTGTTGTTCTGTGGAATGCTCAGTCCGAGGAACTGGCTTTCGAACTTCTGGCTGACGTTGTGCGTCAGGTGTGCGCGGTGCTTATGCTCCGGGTTGATGAGGTTGAGCTCCACCATCAGCTGGCATCCGTTGCAGATGCCGAGGCTCAGCGTGTCCTTGCGGGCATAGAACTTGTCAAGTGCTTCCTTAGCCTTCGGGTTGTAGAGGAAGGCACCAGCCCAGCCCTTAGCCGAGCCGAGCACGTCGCTGTTGGAGAATCCACCGCAGAACACGATCATGTTTACCTCTTTGAGCGTCTCGCGGCCACTGATGAGGTCGGTCATCATCACGTCCTTCACGTCGAAGCCTGCCAGCCACAGCGTGTAGGCCATCTCGCGCTCACCGTTGGTGCCTTTCTCACGGATGATGGCAGCCTTAGGACGTGCAGCCTGCTGAGTGTTGTCTTTCCAACGGTCGGGGTTGAGGCCGAGCGACTCGAAGGAACCCTTGAAGTCTTTGCCGAACTTCATCTCCAGCGGTTGCTTCTTATAGTTGAGATAGCGCTTGCGTGCCATGCCATTCATGCTCTGGTCGCGGTCGAGGAGGTAAGAGGTACGGTACCAAACGTCGCGCAGCGCATCGATGTCGAATTCATGGCTGTAGTTGCCCTTGACCACGACGATCTTGCGCTCGTGTGGCGTAGGATAAGCGATCTTGGCGTAGCCGATGCCGTTGTCCTCGAGATACTCGCGCAGCTCCTTCTTGTGCTGGTCAGAAACCTGGATGACCACACCGGGGTTCTCGGCGAAGAGCATCTTCACGATGTCGTCGCTCTCAGGCTCCACATCGTGGAGGTTGACATGCAAGCCACCCTCAGTGTTGGCGAAGGTCATCTCCAGCAGCGTGGTGATGAGACCACCGGCACTCACGTCGTGACCTGCCATGATCCATCCCTTGCCGATGAGCTCCTGCACGGCATTGAAGCAGTCGGCAAAGTATTCGCTGTTCTTCACGGTTGGCACGTCGCTGCCGATGCGGCCGAGGCTCTGCGCGAAGGCTGAACCGCCGAGTCGCTGCTCGTCGAAGCTGAAGTCTATATAATATAAGGAGGAGTTCTTGTCGTTGACAACCACGGGGCTGACGACCTTCTTCACGTCGCTGACCTCTGCACCACTGGTGACGATGACAGTTCCCGGAGCGATGATCTTTCGTCCGTCGGGATATTGCTGGCTCAGCGAGAGGGAGTCCTTGCCCGTCGGCACGTTGAGTCCGAGCTCACAGCAGAAGTCGCTCAGAGCCTGCACACCGGCATAGAGGCGGGCGTCCTCACCTTTCTGGCTACGGCACGGCCACATCCAGTTGGCGCTGAGGTTGATGTTCTGTACAGGATAAGGATGGTCGTGATCAGTGGCGATCGGTGCCCAGATGATATTGGTCAAGCTCTCTGCCACGCTGAGCACACTGCCTGCGGCAGCGTCGGCCATACCGGCCTGCGGAGCGTGCCCCAGTGCGGTGGCGATGCCTTGCTTGCCACGGTAGTCGAGTGCCACCACGCCACAGTCTGACAATGGCAGCTGTATCTGACCCTGCGTCTGCTGGCGGGCTACCTTACCCGTCACCGAGCGGTCAACCTTGTTGGTCAGCCAGTCCTTGCAGGCCACAGCTTCGAGCTGCAACACGCGGTTGAGATATTCGTCAATGTGGTCGGCCGAGTAGGTCACGTCCTCGTAGTGGTGCTCGACGGTTTCGTCGACCATCACGGTCTTGGGCGAGTGGCCGAACATCTGAGCCACGTCGAGGTCGAAAGGCTTCACGCCGTCGCCCTGCACAAAGCTGAAGTGGGCGTCGCCCGTAGTCTTACCGACGACATACAGCGGGGCACGCTCGCGCTCAGCGATCTTCTCTACGTGCTCAAGGTGCTTCTCGTCGATGAGCAGTCCCATGCGCTCCTGGCTCTCGTTGGCGATGATCTCCTTGGCAGAGAGTGTCTTGTCGCCGATGGGCAGCTTGGTCATGTCGATCTCGCCACCGCAGTCCTCGACAAGCTCAGAGAGGCAGTTGAGGTGTCCGGCGGAGCCGTGATCGTGGATGGAAACCACCGGGTTGACGTCTTCCTCGACGAGGGCACGCACGAGGTTATAGGCACGCTTCTGCATCTCCGGGTTGGCGCGCTGCACAGCATTGAGCTCAATGCCGTTGCTGTAGCGTCCGGTATCTACTGACGAAACGCTACCGCCACCGAGACCGATGCGATAGTTGTCACCGCCGACGACGACGATGTCGTTGCCGGTTTGTGGCTCCTTCTTCAGGCAGTCACGTTTCTTGCCGTAGCCCACGCCGCCGGCGAGCATGATCACCTTGTCGTAGCCATAGACCTCACCGGCCTGCTCGTCCTCAACTGGCTTGCCGTCGGCTGTGGTGGCGGTGTCGCCCGTGGTGCTCTGATACTCAAAGGTCAGCAGCGAACCGGTGATCAGCGGCTGACCGAACTTATTGCCGAAGTCCGAGGCGCCGTTGGAAGCCTTGATGAGGATCTGCTCCGGTGTCTGATAGAGCCATGGACGTGGTGCGATCTTGTCCTCCCAGTCGCGTCCGGCTGTGTCGTTGTCGGTCTTCAAACGTGGGTAGCTGGTCATGTAGACCGCTGTACCGGCGATAGGCCATGAGCCTACGCCACCGCCCATACGGTCGCGGATCTCACCGCCCGTACCCGTAGCGGCACCGTTGAACGGCTCCACCGTGGTGGGGAAGTTGTGAGTCTCGGCTTTCAGCGAGATGACGCTTTCGATAGGCTTCACGCGGAACCAGTCGCTCGTGCTCTGGTCTTCCGGTGCGAACTGCTCGATCTCGGGTCCCTGTGCGAAGGCCACGTTGTCCTTATAGGCCGAGAGGATCTTGCCCGGATTTTCTTTCGTGGTCTTCTTGATGAGTGCGAAGAGGCTCGAGGGGCGCTCTTCGCCGTCGATGACAAACGAGCCGCCGAAGATCTTGTGACGGCAGTGCTCAGAGTTGATCTGTGCGAAGCCGAAGATCTCGGAGTCGGTCAGCGGGCGTCCGTTTTGCTTTTCTATCTTATGGAGATATTCTATTTCCTCAGGACTCAGCGCGAGGCCCTCCTCCTCGTTGTACTTCTCGATATCGTCGACGTGCTTGATGGGCTCAGGCTCGTGGTTGACGGTGAAGATAGTCTGGTCCAGACCTTTGTACATACGCTGGAGCATGGGATCGTGCTCGGCGTCCTCGCTTTTGACGGGGAAGTACTCCTCAATACGCGAAATGCCGGTGAGACTCATGTTTTGCGTGATCTCAACGGCATTTGTGCTCCATGGTGTAATCATTTCGCGGCGTGGTCCGACGAAGAAGCCGTCCAGCTTCTCGTCGCTGAGCATCTCGGCGTCGCCGTAGAGCCAGCACAGTTCCTGCTTCTCCTGCTCACTGGGCTGGTGGTCCATCTCAGTGGCAATGACAGTCTCCTTCGGAGTCTTAAAGAAAAGAATCATAGTCTCTCTAAAGTTTTATATGAAAGATGATGTAATATTACAAGTGCAAAGATACAAGAAATTATCGATAAATCACAATCTGACGATTCAATTTTTAGGGTTGTAGTATGTATTTCTCCGGTTTTTCTATATCCTATTCTATAAATGTATCAGCAATTTCTCTGGAAGCAACAGTTTTGGTGACAAGCTTTTGTAAAGTTCGTTGAGGTCTGTATCACTGGTGAACTGTACCGCCCCCTCCCTTTGGGAAAGGTGGGGCTCTCCACAACGTGTCTATATATAATATGGTGTATAAAGCTAAATAAAGTGTGCTTTTCTTTGTTAATAATAGATTATTTACTATCTTTGCAGGTGTAAATAATCAGTAAGAAAGCGTATAGACACCGATATGGCGTGTTTATGCTTTAAAATATTAATTTTCTACAGCCATGAGAATAGCAAAATACGACTATGAGGCGATGCCGCGGGAGACGCGCAACCTCTATCTGTTGATGATGGACAAGACCGCAGGCGGTCAGACCGCCTTTGCCCAGGAGATTGGCGTGCGCCAGCAGACACTCACGCGGCTTTTCCGTCCCGACCCACGCAACGGGCGCTATCCTGCCATCAGTCCGGATATCAAAGAGAAGGTCTGCCGACACTATGGCTTGGACCAGTCTTTCTTCCTTGCCGAGACAGAGGGCAGTCTTCGCAACACCGATCAGACACGCCCGCGTATCGACCAGACGGCATCGGCGGGCAAGCTCACCGAGGAGATCGATGTCTCCTACGAGCGTTATCCCGTCATCAAGCAGCTGCCCGACTACGACTTCACCATTCTGGTGAAAGGCGACAGCATGGAACCGGAGATCAAGAGCGGCGACGAGCTTGCCTGCCGCGTGGTGACCGATGCCAGCTTCATCCAGTGGGGTAAGGTGCATGTGCTGGATACCGACCAGGGCATCGTGGTGAAGCGCATCTACGACGATAAGGATGGACTCAAGTGCGTGTCGGACAATCCCAAGTATCTGCCTTTCACGGTGCCGAAAGACCAGTTGCGCAGCGTGTGCCTGGTGGTGGGACTCGTCAGGTTTTAAAACGAAAATCGCTGGAATGCAGCGGCATTCCAGCGATTGCTGATTCTTGGTGGTTGTCAGTCATGAAGAGGCTTCACGAGCGTTTCTCGGTTAAGGCTCGCCAAGATAGTAGAAGATCCATTTGACCTGCGCCGGTGTGAACGTGCGTTGATGACCGGTGTAGCCAAGATCCTGCAGCCGCTTCAACAGGTCGGGACAATGCTCTGTCCATTGCCTGAGCTTTCTCCATGCGGCTCCGGGAGTGTCCTGTGGGCAATACATCATGGCGAGTTCCGTGCGTCCGTATGCCCGAGCCTTCATTTCTGTTTCTGTCTTAGTTGGTTCAATCATGCTTTTTTGTGTTGAATAGTATTAAATGGTTGTTGTTGATAACTCTCTTCGTTCATATCCTTCTTTTGAAATGTTTTTGATTTGTCAATGTGTATGGTTGTAGAGAAAGGTGATGCAAAGATATAAAAAGATTGTGAATGTAACAAATAAAAGCTGATAAAAATATCATTTACAATCAAGATTTTGCTTTTATGGACTTTTTCCCCTCTGAAACAAGATTGTGAAAGGACAAGAACAAAAACGCCCCGCAGTCATCGCGACTACGGGGCGTGGAAAGTGTTCACAAGAGAGATTACATACTAATATTGTGTGTTTTCAGGATCCCAGTTGGCCCATCCGGTAGTCCAGTCCGTACCATCGGCGAAGGCTCCTGCCGTTTTTGAGAGTTGCTGGTTGGCCTCGATGATGCTCTTGATGCCGCTCCAGGTCATAGCCGTCCAGTTGAGGATGCTGTTGTTGTTGGCAGCGAGCGTGAAGAACGAGGTGGAGAACGACGGCTTGGAAGCGTCGGTGGTCTTCGTATTATAGTCGTAGAGCCCATCGGTGTAGACTTTGTTGAAGTCAGATCCGGTGATGGTCATTCCGGCGAAGACATTGTTCTGCAGTTTCATCAAGCCTTTTGATGCAGCTCCTTGTGTGTCTCCTTTCTCGTTGTCGAGGATGATGCCGACAGGCCAGCCGATGAAGACGCTGTTGAGCACGTTGAGGCGTGAGTTACGACGGATGTGCATGGCAGCTTGGAATTTGCCCATTGACGAGCCGTTGCCTGGGTTCATGCCGCCGCCATTGATGTAGTCGGTGGTGTTCTGGAAGTTGGCGTCGAAGGTCTTCGGCCCCAGGATGGTCATATACTTCAGTGTAGCAGTCGTGTAGGGCTCTGCCGTAGAACCGCTGGCATTGTTGTCGCTTTCGAAGCTGTTGCTCTGTGAGGCATCTGCGATCTTGGAGTCACGGACGCTTAGTCCATAGGTTACGCTGCCGGCGAATCCGTTGTCGGTGTCGAAGTCATCGTCCCATCCTCTGTAAGCGATGAGGTGCTGGCAGTTCACCGTGCCACCGAACCACTCGTAGGAGTCATCATTGGAGTAGCTCACCTGCACGTGGTCGATGGTCGTTCCGGCTCCCACGGATCCGAGAGTCAGGCCGTTGATCTCCTGGTCTTTTTGGAAAGGATAGCCAGCGAACTCAATGCGCACATACTCCAGGTCGCCAGAGTTGTCGTTGACATCAGTGCCTCCGTGCTTGGTGCGGGGACCTCCCTCGATCTGCTGGTTGAGCACGCCGTTGTTGTTAGGAGCCTTTCCGCAGAGGATGATGCCGCCCCAGTCACCGGGCTTCCGGCTACCGGCAGCCATCTCAGAGGTGAAGACGATCGGGCTTGTCTGTGTGCCTTTGGCGATGAGCTTGCCGCCTGGCTCGGCGATGAGGGCAGCCTTGGTGTCCTTGTCGCCCTTGATGACGGTGCCCGGCTCGATGGTCAGTTCAGCACCGTCAGCGATGTACACCCATCCTTTGAGCAGGTAGGTGCCTTTCTTAATGGTCTGCTTGCCCTTGAAGACGAAGTTCTGGTCGCCGTTGCCGATGACGACACCGTTGGCATCGTCCTTGCCGTTGTCGTCGAAGAGAATGTGGTCGCAGGCTTTGAAGCCACCGTCGGTGGACCAGTTGTAGACGACAGACGTTCCGCCGTTGTTGCCGCCGTTGTTGCTGCCGCCATTGTCGTCGTTGTCACTGCTGCACGCTGTCATCGAGGCAGCGAGGGCCAGGATGCCCATGCATCCTAAAAACATCTTTGTTGTTTTCATCTTATTGTTGTTAAGAGTGATTATTTTTCCTTTATAGTTTCGCTTGTTGCTATAGACTCTATAGCTTGAATGTCACCGTGGCCTGCAGGTTGCGTCCGGGCTTGTAGCGTCGGGTGACCTCCTGGACTTTCTTGCTGCTGCCGCCTACGCTCACCGTAGTGAACTGTTTGAAAGTGATGTTTTGGTTGAGCAGGTCGCGGGCGGCGAGCTTCAGCTCCACATGTTTGCCGAAGCGCTTGCTGACGGTGAAGTCAAAGGCATCGCGAGGCATCTCGTAGCTGTTGGGCACTTTGACGTTTTTGTCCATGCCTTCGGAACGCCCCACACCTACGATGCGTTTGCCGATGCGGTTGTAGAGAAGTGCGATGTCGAGGTCGAGCGGCTGGCTTTTGTAGAAGAGTCCCGTGTTGACCAGATAGGGTGACTGCCCTTGCATGGCGCGGCTTTCCTCATTGCTGCCCGGCTCAAAGTTGACGCGGCTATGGATGAGTGAGCCGTTGAAACTCCAGTTCAGGTCGGGCAGTCCCATGAAGGCGAGGTTCTTGCGGATGTCGAGCTCCAAGCCGTAGTTGTTGGCCGAGCGGGCATTGGCATAGGAGTAGATGACATCGGTGCCGCCCGCCATGGTATAGACCCACTCGATGGGCGAGTCGAAGTGCTTGTAGAAGGCTGCTAAAGATATCATCTCGCCGCGGCTGGGATACCACTCATAGCGCAGGTCGAGGTTGTCGACATAGCAGTTCTTCAGGTTGAAGTTACCCTCTACGTTGCTCGCCAGGTCGAAGTCGTAGTAGACCGATGGAGAGACCTCGCGAAACTCCGGGCGGTTGACGCTGCGGCCATAGCTAAGCCGGATCTGGTTTTTCTCGTCGATCTTATAGGTGGCGTTGGCAGAGGGGAAGAGGTCGCTGTGACGATAGTAGTGGCTCTCGTGGCTCGTCTCATAGGATTTGCTGTTGGAGATGAGTTCCATCTGGTTGTATTCAAAGCGGACACCGGCATGGATATCCAGCCTGCCAAAGGGGAGAGCAGCACTGACATATCCAGCCCCCAGTGTGTTGTGTCCGCTGTAGTCATTGATCTTGTTGACATCTTCGAGCAAGTAGAGCTTGTCGGCACCGTAGTTGTCGGCATTGCTCAGCAGGCTTGTCATCTCCATCGAGCGGAATCCGCTGGGCAGGCTGTTGCCTTCGGCGTTGTACCAATACATGAAGTTGCGGGTGGTGTACTTACGGGTGCGGTACTCGCCGTAGGCACCCACCTTCACCTTAGGTTGCCAGTCACCGAAGGCAAACTGATGCTCGTCGTTGACATTGGCAGAGACGATGTGCTCGTCGAGAGAGGTCCACTCGCGCGAGATGTCGTTTTGATAGAGCCACACATAGTTGTCGCTCTTGCTGTCATCCTCGTTGTAGAGGATGTATTTACGACGGTCAGGCAACCGGCGATTGGCATACGCATAGCCGACGCTCCAATCAAGTGCATCGCCACTGAGGGTATGGCGGCCGGTTATCTGACCGGTATAGGTTGTTCTGCTACGATAGTAATATTCTGCCGAGCGTTCGGGCTCGGACTGGGCACTAAGGCCTTCACGCCAGGTGTATCGGTTGTTGCCGATCTGGTTGAAGACGTTCTTGAGCTGGTATTTGTTCTTGCCGCTGGCACTGAGCAGGGTCATGTTGAAGAGTGCGCCGAGACGTACGTTGTGGTTGTACTGGTTGTCGGTGGAAAGGCGCAATGGGTTGGAGCGGTCGTTTTCGGTGTCGTAGGCTCCATAGAAATTGTTGAGCATGTCGCGGTAGACGCGGTACTCGTTGGTGTAGTTCACGGCGGCGATGGCACCGAGCTTTCCGGCGGGCAGTGTCCAGCTATGGCTCCAGTCGGCAGCGAGCTTCAAGTCGCCCCAGGGATGTTGGTTCTTCACTGCCCAGTCGTTGTTGAGGTGGTTGTCCGAGAGGCTGTACATGGTGTTGCCGCCGCTGTTCTTTCCAAGGTTGGCCAGGGTAGCGTCGATACCGCCGTGGAGCGAGCGCAGTCCGTTGTCGAAGCCGAGGAAGTCGGTGCGGCTCTGCTTGGTGGCAAGGAAACTCTTGAAGGCAGACGCACTGTTCCAGTTGCCGCCCACAGAGACGTGAAAGGCATTCTCCAAGGGAATCTCTTTGGTATCGATCATGATGAAGCCACCTGTGTAGTCGGCAGGATATTCCGGCGTCGGAGACTTCACGATGGTGAGGTTGTCGATCTGGTTGCTTGGAATCATGTCGAAAGAGAAGGCGCGCTGGTCGGCCTCACTGCTGGGCACGGCACCACCATTCATCCACACATTATTATATCGTTGGGCCAGGCCACGCACCATGACGAATTTGTCGTCGATGAGGCTCACACCGGGCACGCGGCGGATGACTTCGCCGGCATTGGCGTCTTGGGTGAGCTTGATATCCTGGGCCGAGATGTTGCTCACGATGACGGGACTGTTTTTTACTTCGAGCACGGCGGCCGTGACCGTATTTCTTCGTTTCACACCGGTCACCGTGACTCCTTTCAGTTGCTGTTCATCAGGCTTCAGCGCGACGGTGAGAACGTCTTCTGCTGCTGAGGCCTTTGAGAGAACCCCGTCAATGGTTGTATTCTTGTACCCCACGTATTTCACCAGGAGGGTGTAAGGCGTGGTGGTCGAGAGATGGTCAAAATGAAATTGTCCGTCGGTGTCGGTGACAGTCTTCGTGTCAGTGCCTTGCAGGCTGACGACCGCACCGATGAGCGGTTCTTTTGTTTTGGCGTCAACCACACGTCCGACGATGCTTTGAGCCTGGGCGGTAGTGGCGGCTATCAGCAGCACGGTGGCTGCTATTCCCCTTTGTAGCTTTCTCATTGTTACTGATTGTATCCTTTCTTTTGTTTTCTGTTGCAAAGTTAGCAGATAGATGTTTCCTTTTGATGTCCATGTGTTTACAATGGATAGACGTAAGTGCTACAATCCTATGACACAAAAAGCCGTGCCCGGCAGTCTCTGCTGGGCACGGCTACAATGATTACACAATTGTCAAATAAATAAATATGGAAAGGCCCTTTTGGGCTTGAGAGAGTCTGTTAGTTCTCAATGAACTTCTTGGCAGCACGCAGCTGGTGGCGCATGATGTTGAGGAACTCGTCCGTCTCCTGCAGAATGTTGAGATATACGAGAGACACCTGAAGCATCTGTGTGCCGGTAGACTGCTGGATATGGTCGATAAGTCCTTTGCGAAGTGTTGACAACTCGTCGCGGCAGAGATCAGCCTCTGAGAGGATGTCGCGGTAGTCGTCGTACTTACCATTGGAGATCATCTCCTGCGTCATGTGCATGAGGTCGTTGACCTTTTGACGAACGGGCTGGAACTCATGGATATATTCCTCGGGTATCGGATTGAAGTTGTTGTCGACATGCTCGCGTACCGGTTCCAGCATACGGCGCAGGCAGTAGATGAACTGTTGGTCGGAGTTGGCGCCGAGGTGGAACCAAGTATTGCGCTCGATAGCAATGTCCTGTGGTGATTTCTTCAGTCCGAGCATTTCCTGACGGCGGTATTTCTTCAGGTTGTCCTGCTCTTTATGGAGAGACTTGCGGCACCGGCCGAGCTCACGTGCGTTTTGTCCGGTGAAGCCGTCCATGATCTTGTTGAACATGTCAAGCGCATAGTGATTCATATTGCATTGCGTGCTGCTCACACGCTTCTGCAGCATATCCCAGACAAGCTCGGGATCACGGGTGCGCATCATCAAGCGGAAGCTGTCCTCGTCCTTAGCCTCCTGTTCTTTCTTCTTCTTGTATTGTTGGTTGCTGTGCCAAAGCAGATAGATGACGAGTACCATGAAGCCCACTTGCAGTACGATACCGCCATACCACATTGTCAGAGCCACCAGTGAGCAGGTGATGAAGGCCACGCCGGCAGTGATGAACCAGCCACCAATGACACTTAGCACGCCGGTGACACGGAATACGGCACTCTCACGGCTCCAGGCACGGTCGGCAAGACTGGAACCCATAGCTACCATGAATGTCACATAGGTGGTAGACAATGGCAACTTATGATTCGTTCCGAAGGTGATCAGCATGGAGGCAATGACCAAGTTCACGGCGGCACGCACCACGTCGAAGGCGGCTTTGTCATCGACAAGCTCCACCTCGTTGGCGTTGAAACGGCTGTTGATCCAATTGCGCAGGGAAGCGGGGAAGATATGTGCGACGCTCTCCACGCCCCACTGGCAGAAACGGACGATGGCACGGGCTGCCTTGGACGAACCGAACATCTCGTCGCCCTCGTCCTGACGGGCCAGGTCCACGGAGGTCTTGATCACATTCTGGGCTTTCTTGGAAGTACCCATTGCCACGATCATGATGATGCCGGCTGCCATCAGATAGAAAGGAGGAGTCTTGGCACTCTCCATCAACGATTTCATCATGAACGTGTCTACACCGGCACCATGGGCGTTGGCGGCATAGTCCTGATAGGAAGCCAAACCGGCCAAAGGCACACCGATGAAGTTCACAAGGTCGTTACCGGCAAAGGCCATGGCAAGACCGAAGGTGCCCATGAGCACGACAAACTTGAAGATGTCAACGCGGCACAGGTGCAGGACTTCCATGACGATGGTAGAGCCAATGAATGTATAGATCAGTAGCAGGTTGATGTTGCTGTTGATATAGTCGCGCACGCTCTCGCTGACGTAGGGACTGTTGCCGACACCTTTCATAAAGATGAAGTAGGCCAGCACGGTGAACGAGATGCCACCGAAAATGGCGATGGCGTAGCGGCTGTGTTTCTTGTAGTTGAATGTGAAGACCACACGGCTGATCCACATCACAACCATGCCGACGACAAACGAGATCGCCACGCTCACAAAGATGGCGATGATCACGCTCAGGGCCTTGTCGGAGTTGAGCAGCATGCCATAGTCAAGACTCGGGTCGCTCATGATCTTCAATGTCGAAATCATGAACGCGCCACCGAGGAGCTCGAAGACCAGTGATACCGTGGTCGACGTGGGCATGCCTAATGAATTGAACACATCGAGGATGATGACATCCGTGACCATGACGGCCAGGAACACGGTCATCACCTCATGGAAAGAATAACGGGCCGGCATCATGATGCCGTGGCGCGCAATGTCCATCATTCCCGATGACAGCACGGCTCCTAAGACCACAGCGACGGAGGCAATGATGAGCACCGTACGGAATGTTGCCACACGAGCACCTACGGCCGACTGCAGGAAGTTCACCGCATCGTTGCTCACGCCCACGAACAAGTCGAAGACCGCCAGACAGAGCAGGAAGATGACGATACACAAATAAATTGTTTCCATAAATGATAAGTTAAATTCTTTTTGTGCGCAAAGTTAATCAGTGTATATTACAAGTGGTTTAAACACATATTACAATAGTGTTCACATGTATTACAATCATGTTACAAATAGCTATTGGCCGGCTCTTTTTGTTATATATAGTATTTGAGTCAAGTTTTTGGAATAACAAACTGAAGGACGAATTAAAAAATGAGGAAGAACGCAATAATTTGTGAATGCGGAATGTCGTATTATGAATTATTTCTTGTAACTTTGCGCTTGAATCCACAATGAATTGAGAGGGGAGAGAAACATGATCTTAATGAATGACGAATATTATGGAAGACAATGACATTTTCTTGAAGAGTGTGGAGATGATGACGCGTGTCTCTGACGACGAGCGTAGGATGGCCCCGCAGGGCGATGCACCGTTGCCATCGGTCGACGCGCTGCGCGAGATGGTGGAACTGGTGAAGATGATTGTCTTCCCCGGCTTTTTCGACAAGCGGCAGATCGACAGCGACATCCGTTCTTACCATATTGGTGTGAACATGGAGCGGCTCTGTAGTCTCATGCGCAAGCAACTGACATTGGCTCTTTGCGCTGATGGCAGCGATGAGCGCAGTGCAGAAGCTGAAGCTGCGGAGAAGTCCTTAAAGCTGATCGGGCAGTTGCCTCTCATCAAACATCTGCTCTACACCGATGTTGAGGCTATCTTCGACGACGATCCGGCAGCCTCTTCGCATAGTGAGGTCATCTTTTCCTATCCAGTCATTCATGCCATGATTCACTATCGCTTCGCTCATGTACTTCATGAGATGGGTATCCCTGTTATACCTCGTATCATCACTGAGCAGGCACATGCCAATACGGGTATCGACATCCATCCGGGTGCCAAGATAGGGGAGTACTTCTCCATTGACCACGGTACGGGTGTAGTTATCGGTGAGACTTGCGTCATTGGCAATCATGTGCATCTCTTCCAAGGTGTCACACTCGGTGCGGCACACACTGAGAATCCTTATTACACACTCCATCAGTTGCCCAACGAGGAGACGCGGCGAGACCGCTCCCGCTTGGTGCCCCGCCATCCAGTGCTTGAGGATCATGTCACGGTCTACTCCAACTCTACCTTGTTGGGACGTATCACCATCGGCCATGATACGGTCATCGGCGGTAACGTATGGCTCACACACAGCGTGCCGGCCAATTCCACCATCATGCAGAGCAAGGCTATGGACGTGAGTTTCACTGGTGGACTTGGTATTTAAGGACAGCAAGCAGATGAAACAGTCATGATATAGAAACATTATTAGTGTCTCGTGTATGAAAAAGAAGAGTATTATCAATGAGTTGCGTGACTACTTGATGATCACGATAGCGATGATCTCCTATTGTATCGGGTGGAACGTATTCCTTTTGCCTAACAATATCACTACGGGTGGTGTGCCGGGTATTTCTTCGGTAGTCTACTGGGGTACGGGCATTCCGGTGCAGGTGACTTATTTCGTCATTAATGCTTTCCTGCTTATTGCTGCCCTGAGAATCCTGGGATGGAAGTTCTGTGTGAAAACGATCTATGCGGTGGTGGTGTTGACATCGCTCACCGCCTTGGCGCGACACAACCTCGTTGGTACCCATCTGCTCGCTGACCAGCCTTTTATGGCAAGTATTATCGGTGCTATGTTCTGCGGTGGTGGAGTAGGACTGGGACTGGCCAATAACGGGTCTACGGGCGGTACGGATATCGTGGCGGCCATCGTCAATAAGTACCGCGATATCTCCTTGGGCCGTGTCATCATGCTCTGCGATATTGTCATCATCACCTCTTCTTATCTTGTTCTTCACAACTGGGAGCAGGTCATCTATGGCTATGTGGTGCTGATGGTCACCGCGTTTTGTATCGATCAGGTTGTCAACTCCATGCGTCGCAGTGTGCAGTTCTTCATCATCTCGGACAAGTACCGCGAGATAGCTTCGCGCATCGCGGTCTATCCGCATCGTGGTGCTACGGTCATCGAGGCGCACGGCTTCTACACGGGCCATCAGGTGAAGATGCTCTTCATCATGGCCAAGCGTCGTGAGAGTAACACCATCTTCCAGATCATCAACGATATCGACCCTCGTGCTTTCGTCACTCAGACCAATGTCATTGGTGTCTATGGTGAGGGCTTTGACAAGTTCAAGGTGCACAAGATGACCAAGAATGGCTATGAGATCATCAACCGTGAGAGAGCGGAGATAGAAAAGCTCGAAGAACAGAACTAATAATTCTCTTTGAGATAAATAGCAAGGGGGGCTATGCCGTGCGGCATAGCCCCCCTTATATAATAATAGGAGTGATCCTTACTTGTTGTTGCTCTCCTCAGGAGCCTTGTCGATGAGGTCCATGAACTGGTCGAGCTTCGGCGTGATGATGATCTGGGTGCGGCGGTTGCGCTGTTTGCCGAGTTCTGTGTCGTTGCTGGCCACAGGGTTGTATTCGCCACGTCCGCCGGCGGTCAGTCGCTTAGGTGCCACACCGAAGTGGTCGATGAGATACTGAACTACGCTGGAGGCACGCAGAGCACTGAGATCCCAGTTGTTGCGGATGTTCTTCATGGATGGTGCGGCTGTGTTAACAGGCACGTTGTCGGTGTTGCCCTCGATGAGCACGTCATAGTCCTTGTAGTCTGTGATGATCTTAGCAATCTTGCTCAGCGTCTCCTGGGCACGGTCGTTGATCTCGTAGCTGCCACTCTTGTAGAGCATGTTGTCGGCCAGACTGATGTAAACAACACCCTTAAGCACTTGCACGTCGACCTCTTTCATCTCCTCCTTGCTCAGTGAGCGGGTGAGGTTGTTGGTGAGCACCATATTGAGCGAGTCGCTCTTGCTCTTGACCTCCACGAGATGGCGGATATACTGGTTCGACTCGTTGATCTGGTCAACGAGCTTTGAGATGTTGATGTTGTTGGCGTTGGCATTGTTGAGACTCTTGTCGAGAGATCCTTGCAGCGAGGCGTAGTCTTTCTTAGCCTGAGCGAGCTGATCCTCCAAGGAGCTGACGCGAGCCTGAGAGGCAGCGAGCTTTTCCTTGGCGTCCTGATAGTTGGCGGTCAGTTCACGATTTTCTGTTTGGCAATTCACCAAGTCTTTCTTGCTGGCGCAGCTGCTGACGAGCATAGTGCCGGCGAGCAGAGCTACAATAGCGATGTTAGTCTTCTTCATATTATCTTGTTTTTATTTATAAATGTCGTTTCATATATTGCGTTGACCCCGAAACCCTTCGTAATGGAATCGTCGTAAAGCCATTTTATTGCAAATATCGTTATTATGACGCAAAAAAGAAAGGAAAGTTGCATGAAGTTAGTTTATTTTAACCACATAAGAGCGCTTTTTAGTTTCTTTTGGTAGGAGATAGCAGGAAAAAGAAATATCCACGCATCAGGAGCATCGATGCGTGGATAAAGATTCCGGCTATGCTTATGGTTTCACCTTTGCCGTTTTCATGTCGCGGTAGAGTCCGTCGACGATGGAGTCGGCAAGCGAGATATTGGGTACCATGATCTCGTCGCATCCGAGTTGCTTGCTCACGTCGAGGAAGATGCGGGCGGCGGGAACGATGACGTCAGCGCGATCATCCTTGAGGTTGAACGAGATCATGCGCTCCTCAATGCTCATCGGCTTGAGCATGGAGTAGAGCCGTTGCAGTTCGGTGATGGAGAGCTTCTTGTTTTTGCTTTCTTTGCTGATCTTGAACAGCTTGTTGATATTACCACCCGACCCGATGATGTGTATGTCGGGGTATAGCTTGGCATATCCTTGCAGATCAGCCTCCATGGCTTTCCAGGCTTCTGGTGTGACGCGGTCAGAGAGCAGACGCAGTGTACCTATATTATAGGAGTGGCTCTCGGCGAGCGTGCCGTCATGGATGAGTGAGATCTCTGTGCTGCCACCGCCCACATCGACATAGGCGAAGTTGCCTTCATTGGAGTCGGTCTTCTCCACAAGGTTGTTGACAAGCAGCAGTGCCTCGTCGGGACCTTTGACCACCTCCAAGTCGAGTCCGCTCTCCTTCTTAATCGTCTTGATCACCTTCATACCGTTTTCGGCATCGCGCATGGCCGACGTGGCACAGGCGCGGTAGGCATCGACGCGAAAGACCTTCATCAGTTGCTTATAGGCTTTCATCATGTGGATCATCATCTCCTCACGCTCTTTCGACACCTTGCCGAGCGTGAAGACATCCTTGCCCAAGCGCAGAGGTACGCGCACGAACATCAGTTTGCGCACGCGTTCCAATCCGACAGCCTCGTCGTCGAAGGCCTTGATGAGCAAACGGGCTCCGTTGGAACCAATATCAATAGCTGCTAATGTACATTTCATATTTCTTTCTTTAAATGGGTGGGTAGAGTGATGTGGATAGTCTTCTACTCGTTGTGTTCCAAATAATATTTGTAGAGTTCTTCCTGGCTGCGGAAGAGTTCGCCCTGTTGCAGTTGGTCGGTACCCTTTCCGTCGACGAGTCGTCCGTTGGTTGTGTCACGCAGTCCGTATTCCACCGTGCGTCGCAGATCTTCTTTGAGATCCTCGTCATAGACCGGTGTCATCACCTCGATGCGACTGAGCAGGTTGCGTGGCATCCAGTCGGCCGAGCCGAGGAAGTATTTGTTCTTTCCTCCATTGCAGAAGATGAGGATGCGGCTGTGCTCAAGGTACCGGTCGATGATGCCTACGATATGGATATTGTCCGACACACCCGGTATGCCCGGCACGAGTGAGCAGTTGCCACGCAGCACAATGTCGACCTTCACGCCGGCTTGCGAAGCCTGATAGATTTTTGCCACCACGTCGGGATCGGTGATATGGTTGATCTTGATTTTTGCCCAAGCCTCTTTGCCCTCTTTAGCGTTCTTGATCTCTGTGTCGAACATGTGTAGGATACGGTTCTTCATAGCGTTGGGCGAGACGAGCAGCTGACTAAAGCGTACCTGCTGGAACGGTCGGTCGATGAACTGGAAGACCTTTGCTACCTCAGAGACGATAGACGGTCGGGCCGTCATCATCAGATAGTCGGTATACACCTTGGCGTTGCCTTCATGGAAGTTGCCGGTTCCCACGCAGGCGATGTCGCCTTTCTTGCTGCTGATATAGAGGAGCTTGGAATGGATCTTCAGTCCCTCCACGCCGAAGATGACATTTACGCCTTCCTCTTGCATGCGCTTGCTCCACTTGATGTTGCTCTCCTCGTCGAAGCGGGCGAGCAACTCCACCACGGCTGTCACCTTTTTGCCGTTGCGGGCTGCGCAGATGAGTGCCTTGACGACCTTGGAGTCCTTGGCCAGCCGATAGAGCGTGGTTTTGATTTCTTTGACCTCTGGCTTCAGTGCCGCCTCACGCAGCACACGGATGTAAGCGTCGAAGCTGTGGTAGGGGACATGGATAAACCGGTCTTTCTCACGGATGAGATCCAAAATGCTTTGCTCAGAAAGAAACTCCGGTTTCATCAGATGTTTCCATTTAGGATATTTTAGTTCGTCGTGACCACAGTCGGGGAACTTCATCAGATCCTTATGGTTTTGATAGCGTCCGCTGGCCAGCGAGGTGTCGAGTTCGCGGATGTCGAGGCGCTCAAGAATCTTTTTCTGCATGCTCTGTGGCATGTCGCGGTCGTAGAGCACGCGGATAGGTTCACCGCGTTTGCGGCTGTCCACGCCGATAGCGATACGCTCCATAGTACCGTAGTCGGCATCGTTGTCTACCTCCATCTCGGCATCTTTGGTGAACTTAAAGCTGTAGGCGCGGAAGTAGCTCGGCCTGAGTCCGATGAAGATAAATGGCAGGCAGAATCGGATGACGTCGTCGAGATACATGATGTTGTCGTATCCGTCGGAAGCCGGTATCTTAATGAAGCGTCCAAATGTCTTGTCGGGCACCTTGATGATGGCATATTTCGAGCGTGCATCTTTGATGATGGTTTTCTCTACGATCAGATAGATGCGGTTGTCTTCCAAGGTGCTCAGATCCTTGATTTCGCTGAGCCAGATAGGGTTTGTCGAGCCGTTGAGTTTGTCGTAGTAGAAATTTTCAAGCCATTTCTTCTGTTCGTCGTTGAGCTGCGTCTCGTTGACCATTCTAACCTTGTGGAGTTCCAGCTCGCGGAACACCTGTCGTGTGGCTTCAGTGTATTCCTTGCTGTAGCTCTCGTTGAGCAGATTGATGGTCTTGATCGTGCGCTTCACGTCCTGTTTAGTGCGCTTGTCCACGTCGTCGCTGGCCAAGATACGGTTGAGTGAGGCCACACGCACACGGAAGAACTCGTCGAGGTTGTTGGAGTAAATGCCAAGGAATGAAAGCCGCTCCAGCAATGGCACGTATTCTTTCTTGGCTTCCTGCAGGATGCGGTGGTTGAAATACATCCAGCTCACGTCGCGTTTGACGTAGAGGTTCTTGAGTCTGTCTTCCTTTGTCATGGTGCTATGTTGTTTGATGCTTGTTGAGGCTGAGAATGGTCTATTTCTTGTTGTCTTTCTTAGCGGCCTTATTGCTTTTCTTGGCAGCTTTCTCTTCTTTTTTCCCCTTCTTTTTCTCCTCTTTGAGTTTTTTGCTGTTGTCCTCGTTGTGTCCCACGACCAGGTAGTTGATGTCGCCATCGTTGAGGTGCAGTGCCTTGCGCAGCGTTTTGACCATGTCGTCGGGCACAGAGATGTCGTGCAGCTCATCGCAGGACTCGAAGGCCTTGCGGCTGACTTTCTTCGGTGCTCCCTCAAAGACCACACGCTTCAATCGGTCACAATCACTGAAAGCATACGGCTCGACCGTCTCCACGCTGGCGGGCAGCACGATCTCCTCCAGGGCATCGCAGTCAGCGAAGGCCTCGCGGGCAATTGTCTTCAAGCCTTTGGGCAACGTCACCTTCTTCAGATGTTTCTTGCGGGCGAAAGCCATCTCGCCGATTGTCTGCACGGTAGCCGGCACGCAGACCTCCTCACGGTCACCGCGTGAATAGACCAGTTGGGTGTGGTCGGTGTTGTAGACACCTTCCTCGTCAAAGGCGAAGTCCTCGCTGTCCAGCTTCTGCAATGCCAGTGTCAGGACAGCAGTCTCAAGTTTGCCGCCTTTCTTAGACATCTTTGTAATTCTCTCCAGTAACTCTTTCTTATTTGCTTTCATATGATTGTAAGTTGATATGCTCGTTTCCTTTCTGCTTGCAAAATTACCAATTATCTCTAACACATATTGTTCATATCTGTTACAATGATATTACGAAACTGTTTCAATGGCTATTGTCACGTCTTTGTAACATCTGTGTCATCTTTTCTAAATATGGCAAAGCTAACTTTGCGGATGTAAACGCAAGAATGAAACATATATGAAAAAGATTCTGTCGCTTGTGCTGTGCTTGCTGGCTGCCTGGTCGGCTCCGGCTCAAGAAGTAAACACCCAACCGCAGGTGCATGGCACGTTGCGCGGTAAGTATGAATATCAGACTTCAGAGGGTGAGGGACGTTTTGAGGTTCGCACGGCACGTGTCAGTGTCAGCGGCAAGCTGATGCCCGAGGTGGAGTACAAGGCAGAGATCGACCTTTGCGATGAGGGCGTCATCAAGATGCTCGATGCCTACACGCGGCTGAAGCCCTGGCGCTATTTCCAGTTCACCATAGGACAGATGCGTGTGCCGTTTACCATCGATGCCCACCGTTCGCCCGACCAGCAGTATTTTGCCAACCGCAGCTTCATCGCAAAGCAGGTGGGCAATGTGCGTGACGTAGGAGCCATGGCAGCCTATGATTTCCATGTGGGCTTCCCCATTCGTGTACAGGCTGGACTCTTCAATGGTTCGGGGCTGACTGGACAGAAGGACTACTGGACCAAAGGTGCGAATTTCTCCTCCAAGGTGCAGTTCTTCTTTCCCTTTCATACCGATCTGGTGCTCAGTGCGCAGAAGATTACCCCCAACCACAATACGATTATGATGTACGACGGCGGACTGACCTATCACCGTGGACCGTTTCTCGGTGAAGTGGAGTATTTATATAAGAGATATTCCCACCATCTATATAAAGATGTGCATGCCGTGGATGTCTTTGCCAATTACGACATTCCGGTTCGCGACAAGCGTTGCTTGGTCAGAAAGGTGTCACCGCTTGTTCGTTACGATTTCATGACTGACCATAGTGATGGTACGAAATATGACGACAACGGCAACATGGCTACCACTGACTATCAGCGCAACCGTCTGACAGGAGGCGTGACGCTGAGTCTTGCCAAGCCTTTCGTTTCCGATATCCGTATCAACTACGAGAAATATTTCTACCGCAAGGACGGTATTCCCAAAACATCAGAGAAGGACAAGATCGTTATCGAGTTTATGACTCATTTCTAATGTCGTGGGGAAAAATTTGCTTTAAAAGGCATGGTTGGGATGTAAAACAGAAAAAATGATTATCTTTGCAATATAACATCAATAAGCAATGGAAGAAGAAAAGAAATACAAGATACTGGTCGTCGACGATGAGGACGACCTCTGTGAGATTCTCAAATTTAATCTTGAGACCGAAGGCTATCAGGTCACCACGGCCAATTCTGCCGAGGATGCGCTGAAACTCGATATAGCCTCTTTTGATCTTTTGCTGCTCGACGTGATGATGGGTGGTATGTCGGGTTTCGCCATGGCCAAACAACTCAAGGCCAATCCCTCGACAGCCAGTGTGCCCATCATCTTTCTCACGGCGCGCGACACGGAAAACGATACGGTCACGGGCTTCAATCTTGGTGCCGATGACTATATCTCCAAGCCGTTCTCCTTGCGTGAGGTACTCGTGCGCGTGCGCGCCGTGTTGCGCCGTACCTCTGAGCACCAAGGCTCAGAACCTGCCGTGCTGCGTTATCAGGGATTGGAGATGAACCTTGACAAGAAGACGGTGAGCATTGACGGTGCGGACGTGCCCTTTACCAAGACCGAGTTTGAGTTGCTCCATCTTCTGCTTGAGGAGAAAGGGCGTGTGTTCTCACGTCAGGAGCTCATCGACAAGGTGTGGCCCAAGGACGTACTCGTGCTCGACCGTACGGTCGATGTCAACATCACGCGTCTGCGCAAGAAGATCGGGCGTTTTGCCAAGTGCATCGTTACACGACTGGGCTTCGGCTACTATTTCGACGCTTAAAGGGTATGTGGTTTGGGACATAGCGTCCCATTATAATGGTTTGTGTTAATGGATAGATATTTTAGTAAGGTGAAAGCAATCTCTGTCGGCAATAAGCTCTATCTGACGGTTCTTTCTCTCTTCTTGGCTTTTGCCGTGGCGTTCATCGTCTTTCAGCAGGCTAGGGAAAAACAATACAAGATAGGGCTGCTGGAATCGCGGCTCGAGAGCTTTAATGCACAGATACATGAGGAGGTACAAGGTAAGCGGCAGCCGGTTGACAATACACTGACGGCTCTCGTGAAAAGTTTCAACAACAAGGAGTTGCGTGTCACCCTTGTGCGCAAGGATGGACGTGTGCTCTACGACAATTTCCGGCGCGACTATGCCCAAATGCCCAACCATGCCTCGCGCCCGGAGATCAAGGAGGCTCTGCGACAAGGACACGGCACGTCGCTCGCGCGACATAGCAGTACCCTCGACCGCGAGTATTTCTACTCTGCTACTTATTTCAAGGGCGATGGCATCGTGGTGCGCACGGCTCTGCCTTACGACAACAATCTGGCGAAGACTTTGCAGGCCGATCAGCACTTCATCTGGTTTGCTCTGGTGATCATTGTGTTGCTCACCCTCGTGCTCTACCGCTTTGTCAACCGCTTGGGTACAAACATCACCAAGCTCCGCATCTTCGCTTCGCGTGCCGACCACAACGAGAGTTTGGAGACTGAGGACCTCGCGGCATTCCCCGACGATGAGTTGGGCGAGATCGCCGAGCGTATCATCAAGATATATAAGCGTCTGCAGACCACACGGCGCGAGCAGGATATCCTCAAGCGACAGCTCACGCAAAACGTGGCGCATGAGCTCAAGACACCCGTGGCCAGTATTCAGGGCTATCTCGAAACAATCCTTGAGAACCCACATATCGATGCTCCTACCAAGGAGATGTTTCTCCAGCGCTGTTATGCCCAAAGCGAACGGCTCACCTCATTGCTCCGCGACATCTCCACGCTCAACCGGCTCGACGATGCACCTAACATGCAGAACTTCGAAGACGTGAACATCTCCGAGATGGTGCAGAACATCCAGAAGGAGACAGCCTTGCAGTTGGAGCAACGCCATATGACATTCCATAACTATCTGCCTGGCGAACTTATCGTCAAAGGCAGCCAGTCACTGCTATACAGTGTCTTTCGCAATCTCACTGACAACGCCATCGCCTATGCCGGCGAGGGTACGTCGATCACGATCACCGCCGAGCGCCATACCGATTACTGGACGTTTGTCTTCAGCGACAATGGAGTAGGGGTGCCGCCCGAACATCTCTCGCGGCTCTTCGAGCGCTTCTATCGTGTTGATAAGGGACGCAGCCGCAAGATGGGCGGTACGGGCTTGGGACTGGCCATCGTCAAGAATGCTATTCTATTGCATAAAGGTACCGTCAACGTGCGCAACAACCCTGATGGTGGTCTTCGCTTCACGTTCACTATAGCGATATAAATATGAGGCTGGGTCTTTCCTTTTGTCAAAGGCTCAGCCTTACTTTATCTTGTGAAGGGTACTTGCTTATCTTGTGAAAGACACCTGTCTTTCCATTCCGTTCATTCCTCTTACCGTCAGCCTATATATCTGCTCCTTTACGAAGGGGTAACGCCGGAAGTCGGCGAACGTGGCGATGGCCTTGCCGTCAATGGCCACGATGGTGTCGCCCTGGCGTAGGCCTGCCCGGTATTCGGGGCTGTCCTTCATCAGCAGGCCGACCATGGCACGCCCGTCTTTGCCCGGCACATAGGCAACAGTATAGGCTTTGTTGTTCACCTCCACGCTGTCGCCGCCCTCGTAAGGCTGAAAGAAGATCTTGCGGCGGAAGCCGTTGATGGTCACCGTGCCATAGCGCAGAATGCTCGCCCCGATGCGGCTGGCACCTTGCGTGGTCATCGCCCTTACGTCCTTGAACGAGAACGTATCCCATTTCAGTCGGTCGAGTTTCATAAACACCACCTCTGACGGACGCTCGGCACCTAACTGTCCGATGGTGAACGAGCCGTTGACGCGTTCCTCCACCTGGCTCTCCACATTCTTGCTCTTATAGGCGTGCACGTCGAAGCTCTCCTTGTTCATCGTGAAAAGCTGGCGTGAGCCCGTATCGAAGAGCACCTCGTCGGTATGGCGCTTAAACGGACTGACAAGCACATAGGGCACGAACCATTTCAGCCTATAATGTAGCCCCACGCCGGGCTCGTGGTCGAAATAGTCGCGACGGTCGGTAAGGATCATCAGGCCATGTCGCGCATCGATCTTGCAGCACAGGCCTTTGTTGAGCAGGTCGAAGCCGAGGATAGCGTCGTAGGTGTGCCGTGTGGTCTGTGGGCGGAACACTGAGGCCACATAGTGTTGCAGAGTCAGCCTGCCGATGGTCAGCGGCGGCAACTCCACCACAGCCACCGTGTCGAGATTGCCGGCGGCGTCGCGACTGACGACATTGCCCAACGGGCGCAACCCTTGTATGCCACTGCCCATGTAGACTGAGCCCTGGCTCGATCCTGTATCGAGGTTGAAGCGACAGGGACGCCCGTCTGCTGTGCCCATGATGTATATCTGATCGTCGACAACCTCTATGGGGATCGTGTCGACAAAATTCGTTTGGGAAAAGGTGAAGCTGGTATCGTAGCTGTGCATCTGCGCCTGCGCGTACAGACTAATCAGCATGCCTGCCAGCAAGATGGTGGTTCTTTTCATTTCAGCATGGTGTTTTCTTTGTGGCAAAGTTACAAAATAAGTGCTATTGGCGTTTGTTCTTTTGATGTTTTTTCTTAATTTTGTTTCCAAAACACGATGACTATGAAAACTGAATTTGAGAAGATGCGCTCGCAAGAACTCTATCATATCGATGACCCTGAGATACAACAGAGTTGCAACGAAACTAAGGAGTTGCTCTTGGCGTTCAATCAGACCACGCTGACATCACCCAATTTTCGGTTGTTGCTTCAGCGTGTGGCACCGGGCATACCCGACTCGTCGGTGATCTGTCCGCCGTTTTATTGTGACCATGCCAGTAGCAACCACATCGGTGAGCACGTGTTCATTAACTACAATTGTACGTTTCTCGGTGGAGCCATCATCACCATCGGCAACCATGTGCTCATTGGTCCTAACTGTCAGTTGCTTACACCCCAGCACCCCATGAACTATCTCGATCGGCGCAAGCCCATGGAGACATCTTACCCGATCACCATTGGCGACGACACCTGGCTTGGCGGCGGTGTCACCGTCTTGCCCGGCGTGACCATCGGCAAGCGCTGCATCATTGGCGCCGGAGCCGTCGTCGTGCACGATATTCCCGACGACAGCCTTGCCGTGGGTAATCCTGCTGTGGTGAAGCGTCGTCTCAACAATGAAAGTACAAAGCAAGGTTAGACATAAGTCACTTATCTTTAGACAGAAACGCATGCTTATTCTTGGACAGAAAGACATAATGCACATATAATTAGGTCGGGAGAAGTAAGGCTCATCATCTTATTTCTTAGACAGAATGAAATTAGTCTCTCGTTAGTCTCTCGCTTTGAAACTAACAGTCTCAAAGCGAGAGACTATTGGTTTCAAAGCGAGAAACTGTTAGCTTCGTCTTTCGTTGAGAAAGTGCTCGGCAGTCTCTCACGCTTGTTGTGCTGGGCTCTTGTCTTCTCGTGCTGTCTTCCTGTCGTGTCGTGCAGTGTTCTGTAGGTTGCTGCTGTGCAGCGACGCTCGTCCTTATTACCCCTTGCTCTCTTCTCCCTATATAATATAATAATGTGTTGTGCTCTCTTTTTGTAAACATTATGGAAAACCTACACTTTTTCTTCAAAAAAATCTTGGAAATGTTTGGAGGGTATCGAGAAAACCTGTACCTTTGCACTCGCTTTTCAGAACTACGGCACACGCCTAACACTGAGAGCAACGAGAAAGAGTTCTTTGAGAAGATTACATACAACAGAGAGT
>OGQX01000254.1_pt1 | contig 64635 bp, 49 predicted proteins | sample 1553291 | NCBI WGS metagenome assembly OGQX01 (sample SAMEA2580030, study PRJEB22360) | human gut metagenome | biome: human gut; feature: human-associated habitat; material: faeces | place: Denmark | collected 2008/2010
TTTCTTCTTTTTTGCTACAATCTTCTATCTATCACTCCATTTTTCGGAAGAACCAAACAAATTAGCAATTCATTAACACGGCATGGCAAAAATACAAATAAAATCTGAGAAACTTACTCCATTCGGAGGAATTTTTCACGTTATGGAGCTTTTTGAGCACCATCTGTCGCATATCATCGACGGAACCCTTGGAAAGAGGTCTGTCTCTATAGGGTACGATTATAGCGAGATTATACGTTCTCTCATGTGCGTGTATTTCTGTGGAGGCTCATGCGTCGAGGATGTTTCCAACCATCTTATGGAGCATCTGAGTTTGCATCCTTTATTGCGTACTTGTAGCTCAGACACCATCTTGCGTATGATGAAAGAACTTTCCTGCGAGAACATCACATACACCTCCGATACCGGAAGAGACTATGACTTCAACACCTGTGACACGGTGAACAAATTGCTTGTCAATGCACTTGTCTCCACAGGACAGCTTGTGCCAAAAGCGGAATACGATCTTGATTTTGACCACGAGTTCCTGGAGACTGAGAAGTATGATGCAAAGATGACCTACAAGCACTTTTTGGGATACAGCCCCGGTGTGGCAGTTATCAACAACATGATCGTCGGCATTGAGAACCGCGACGGAAACGCCAACGTCAGATTTCACCAACAAGACACTCTTGAGCGTTTCTACACAAGACTTGAGGGTAAGGGTATAACCATTAACCGTTCCCGTATGGATTGTGGCTCATGCTCTGAGGAAATAGTCAAGACCGTTGCCCGGCATAGCAAGCTTTATTACATACGTGCAAACCGCTGTCAGTCAATATACAACGATATATTCGCATTGAGAGGATGGAAGTGTGTGGAGATAAACGGCATTGAATACGAGTTGAACTCAATTCTCGTTGAGAAATGGAAGGGTATGGCATGCCGGCTCATTATCCAAAGACAGAAGCGCCCTGGCGGAGAGCAAGATATCTGGGAGGGTGAATATACTTATCGATGCATCATGACGAACGACAATGAGTCAACCACGGAGGAAATCGTTGAGTTTTACAACAAGCGTGGTGCCAAGGAAAGGATCTTCGATGACTTGAACAATAGCTTCGGATGGAACCGGTTGCCAAAATCCTTTATGAATGAGAATACTGTGTTCTTGCTAATCACAGCCTTGATACGCAACTTCTATCAATTCCTTGTGCAGGCAAAGGAATTGAGGTCATTTGGTCTTAAACCCACGAGCAGAATGAAGGACTTCACCTTCAAGTTCATCACTGTGCCCGCAAAGTGGATTAAGACGGCAAGGCAGTTTGTACTTAATATCTACACGGAGCAGAAAGCGTATGCGACCGTCTTCAAATCTGATTTCGGATAATGAAAGCAGACATGTTGAATTTTTTAGCGGTGAGCTCCTATACGCTTTATGGGGTAAGGGGCTGTTGTACTCCAAAAAATGTCCATCGAAAGGACAGGAGCCGTTTCTGGCTACAAATCACACAAAGAAATAGATTTTGAGTCAAAACAGACATTATCGGCTCTTCTTGCGGATTTTAGGATAAAGAGACAACGAAATATCATGATTTCTTCCCTATCGTTGTTGTTTTGTTCCCTATTTACAAAACTAATCATGCTAATTTTGCAACATACCAAATCATTCATTAAACCTAAATTATATGCAAAGACTCTACAAGACATTGTGGGTGTGTGCCTTTCTGGGCCTCACCGCGTCTGCCAACGCTCAGACTGACGTGACAAGTCAGTACTTGAAGAATGCAGACTTCGAAGGGAACTATACGATCCATACGGAGTATAGCAAGAATGTCGCCAAGGACCATCGAGCCATCTATCAGACTCAGGACTGGGATGTCGTCTATGAGAATGGAGACAAGAACGACTACTCTGTGCTGAAGGAAGGCGACCTTCTCTATTCCGCCAGCTTCAAAGGTAATTTCATTAACCTTGATGAGAAGAAGTTTGGCAAGCAGGCTTATCGTGTGCGTTTCCGTTGGGGCAATGCCGAATTGCTGAAGTTGCAGCAAAGCGTCACCTTGCCTGCAGGTGCTTATGAACTTTCTGCCGATATCATTGGCAATGATAAGGGTAAAATGCATATCTTTGCGGGAAAGACAAAGTCTATCGGTAATGTCACTGACAGCAAATGGAAAAACGTCAGCGTGACTTTCCGCTCTGACGGCACGACACCAATAATGCTTGGAGTGGCTTTCGAGCGTTCGAAAGATGACCAGCAAAATGGTGTCGACAACTTCAAGTTGACAGCCGTCATTGATAAGACAGCTCTCAATGCCGCTATCGCAAACGCCACCACAGCCAATGCAACGCTCAACGATGGCGACTTGCAGACTGCCGTCGCTACGGCTCAGACGCTGGCTGACAGCAATGACGCAACACAGGAGGCTGTCGACGAAGCCGTGAAGACTCTTGCCCAGGCTGTCAAGACAGCATCCACGAAAGACGGTGCCAACGTCACCTACCTGCTGACAAATCCTTCTTTCGAGGATGGTGACACGGGATGGTCTCACGACAACGGATCTGATACCAAGGTGAAGACATTTGCTGCCGACGAAGACAAGACGGGTTGCGACGGCGAGTATTACTTCAACGCTTACGACTATAACAACACGAAGAACAAGAAACGCTATGTCAGTCAGACTGTCAAGGGGCTCGCTGCCGGATACTATCAGGTGAAGGCAGCCGTGCAGATACCTTCCGCAGCTCAGGTGATGCTCAAAGTCGGTGACGGCGAAGAGCAACAGTTGGCCGCTTCCGCTGAGCATCCTTATACTACAGTGGAAAGCAATTTAGTCGCTGTGGACGAAGGTGCTTCGCTGACGATACAGGTCAGTACGGAGGGGGATGGCGACAAGGCATGGTTCCGTGCCGATCATTTCCAGCTCGTCTATACCACGTTGGAGACGGGTGCTAAAGCTGGTTATGCCGACTTGGTTAAGGAAGCGAAAGCCTTGCTCAGCCCTGTTCTCGGCGAGGGCGAGAAAGATGCTTATGAGCATGTGACGGGCGTGGAGCGCCAAAACTTACAGCAACTGGTCGACAAGGAGGTCACTTCCGGTTTCTATGCAACCACAGAGACTTTGACAGCAGCCATCCAGGCTTTCCGCGAAGCCAAGATCAGCTATGATGCTTTCGTACTTGCCAAGACTGCTGAAACAACAGAGTTGCCTTATGCCCTTGCTGACAAGCTGACTGCCTTTGAGAATGCCAAGCAAGCCGGGAAGCCTTCAAGTGCTGAAGACGCAACTGCTAAGGCAAACGCTATCTACTCGGCACTGAGAGCCTATGTAGAAAGTAATGGCATTGCGGAAGCCGTGGAGGGTACCAAAGATCTGACGAGCTCGATAGCGAATCCTTCCTTCACTAAAAATATAGACGGGTGGACCTACTCTCAAACAGGTGGCACGCTCGGCTGGAAAAACAATGAACCATATACGCTGGCAGACGGCTCTAACGGCGGCTATTTCGATTACTACAACGGCAGTGCCAACAATCAGGAAGTGACCACCGAAGTCTATGATCTCAGCAAGGGTGACTATCTTCTCACGGTCTGTGCCCGCGCTCAGCAAGGCTTTACTAATTTCTCAATGAGCGTATGTCTGGTCAACGATAATGATGAACTGACGACAGACATCGCAAAGACGGCTTTGCCTGCTGTCGGCAACGAAGGCGGTGTGTTTGGATACGGATGGAACGATACAAGCCTGAAGTTTACCTTGGATAAGGATCAGTTGATTGGCATCAAAGTGGCCAATGGTCCTGTGGACGGAAAGAATGTCGCCGGATGGTACAGCTTCTCACGGGTCAGACTGGTGAAGATCGGCGATGGTACGGCAACGGGCATTGCTTTGCCTACGGCTCGGCACGGAGAAACGGAGACGCTGTATAACCTTGCCGGTCAACGAGTGGACAAAGACTATCGTGGCCTGGTGATCAAGAATGGCAAGAAAATCATCATCAAATAATTAAATCAGGTTGGTGGCATCGTGCCACCAACCGCTTTCATCACACCTTATTATTATATACCATGAAGAAAATCCTTTTACTGGCGCTGTCACTGGCGGCAGCAGTGGGCATATACGCTCAAGGAACTGACGAGGCTATCGCTAATGCCTATCCTGGATATGAGCTGATCTTTCACGATGAGTTCGATTACACAGGACTTCCAAAAGATGAATATTGGGGCTATGACCAAGGCCACCGCAACAATGAAGCCCAAGGCTATACGTACAAGACACGCAAGAACGCCAATGTGAAAGATGGCAACCTGGTCATCTCTGCTTATAAGGAGAATACGACGGTCAACGGCAAGAGCTATCAATATTCTTCTGCCTCTCTCGTCAGCAAGGTAAAGCAGGATCCCAGTCAGAACCGTGCCGGTTGGAAGTATGTGAGAATAGAAGTTCGTGCCAAAATTCCATGCGCATTGGGCAACTGGCCTGCCATCTGGATGCTTGGAGCCGACCCCAGTTGGATCGCATGGCCCTATAGCGGTGAGATAGATATCATGGAGTATTATCCAAGTGGCGGCAAGGAGGCTATTCACGCCAATGCCTGTTGGGGCGACGGATGGTCGCAGTGGGGACAAATATGGAAAAGCAAGGTGAAGTATGTCTCTGATCTTGTCAAGAAAGACAAGGACTGGCGCAACAAATATCATGTGTGGCGGTGTGACTGGGATCATGATTATATCCGCATCTATTGCGACAATGAGTTGCTCAACAGCATCCGCGTCTCTGATGCCCAGGAGAGCCACGTGTGGTGGGGCAACGGTGATATGGCTAAGGACTACAATCCATTCCGTGACCAACCCATGTATCTGCTCATCAACCTTGCCTTGGGAGGAAATAACGGAGGATCACTTTCAAACTTCAAGAGTCCGCAGCGCTACTATATCGATTATGTGCGGGTATATTCCAAGACGTCGTCTACAGGTATCAGGTCTTTGATGTTGGACAAGAATCAGGACTCATATTTCTATGCACTTGACGGCAGGCGTAGTGTGCGCCCCCACTGCAAGGGAATTTACATCTATCAAGGAAAGAAAGTTGTGATCCGTTAATGGATTATTGCGTTTTTATCGATATCAAGCCCTTATATCACGATTTGTTCCCTATATGTTAAGTGATTTTTGCAATCTTTGCACTGGTGAAAGAAGTGAGCGACGCTTAACGCTATGCAATCTTTAACAAAGAGAATAACTAATAACATCTATTATACGACTAAAAGCTTAAATGCATGCAAAACGATTTAAGTAAAAAGCTGGCAGGCCTGACTACCTGTGCCATGATAGGGATCCTACCCCTGACGATGGCATCTTTCTCGATACAGGCCCACGCCGCCTCCGCGGTGCAGCAACAGACAAAGTCCGTGAAAGGAATGGTAGTGGATCCCAGTGGGCAGCCGATCATTGGAGCCACCATCCTCAACAAAGCCGGCAAGGCGATTGCCGTCACTGATCTCGACGGAAAATTCACGGCGTATGTGAACCCTGGTACTGAACTCACGGTTTCTTCCGTGGGGTATGCCTCCAAGAAAGTTAAGGCTTCTGAGCGGGACATGATGATTACGCTCTCCGATGATGCCAAGCAATTGCAGGAAGTGCAAGTGGTGGCTTACGGTGCTCAGAAGAAAGTGACTGTCACGGGTGCCATCTCTGGTATCAACGGTGCAGAGTTGACGACAGTCCCGACAGCTTCCGTGACCAATATGCTGGCCGGTTCTGTGCCGGGCATTTCTTCTGTGCAGTACTCTGGTGAGCCGGGAGCTGATGCCGCCAGTATCTTCGTGCGTGGTAAGGCCACTTGGGCCAACTCTTCACCGCTCATCCAGGTGGATGGTGTGGAACGTGACTTCTCTGAAATTGATCCTAATGAAATCGAAAGCATCACAGTGCTCAAAGACGCGTCTGCTACGGCCGTCTTCGGTGTGCGTGGTGCCAATGGTGTCATCCTTGTCACGACGAAACGCGGTAAAGAGGGTAAGGCAAAAATCAATATGTCGACAAGTGCCAGTCTTGTCATGCCGACAGACTTGCTCAAGCTCGCCGGCTCATACGATTATGCGCTCTACTGCAACCAGATGCAGCTCAACGATGGTGCTGCTCCCCGGTTCTCTGATGCCGTACTGCAGAAGTTCAAGGATCACTCCGATCCTATACGCTATCCTGATGTCGACTGGATGGACTATCTGCTCAAAGGCTCTGCCCTTCAGACCCAGCACAACATCAATATCAGTGGCGGTACGCAGAAAGTCCGCTACTTCATCTCTTTGGGTGCCTTCACTCAAGATGGCTTGTTCAAGCAGCAAGGACTGGATTATGATTTCAACTTCAAGTACAAGCGTTTCAACTATCGCGCCAATCTTGACTATGATGTGACGAAGACAACAACGCTGTCGTTGAATATCGGTGGACGTGTGGACATCAAGCAGACTCCTATCTCTAAGGAGGATGGCAACCAGCTCTTCCGCACGATCTATAACACTACGCCGTTCTCCAGCCCCGGCGTCATTGACGGCCGTTACGTGCAGTCGACAACCGATGTGGATGCCGACGGCAACTCGCTGCCATTCGTCGGCATGGACGGTCTGTCTTCTTTCTACGGAAAAGGCTACAGCAATGTCAACACCAACACTCTGAATATCGATGTGGTGCTCAATCAAAAACTCGATGTCATCACCAAGGGATTGTCATTCAAGTTGAAAGGCTCCTACAACAGCTCCTATAGCACGACCAAACAGCGTAGCGGCGGTGTGGCAACATATAATCCTGTGCTCGTGGACGGCGTGATGCAGTATCGCAAGAATGGCCAGGATTCTCAGTTGGGCTACAGCGAATGGTTTGGCAAGGCACGTGACTGGTACATGGAGGCCAGCTTGAACTATAGCCGTAATTTCGGACTTCATCATGTGGGTGCGCTGGCTCTCTACAACCAAAGCAAGACCTACTATCCCGGTTCTTACTCCGATATTCCTCACGGCTATGTAGGTATGGTGGGCCGTGTGACCTACGACTATGCCAATAAATACATGGCTGAATTCAATATCGGTTACAATGGCTCGGAAAACTTTGCGCCGGGCAAACGCTATGGTACTTTCCCTGCTGGATCTGTGGGATGGACGATATCTGAGGAAAAGTTCTGGCTACCCATCAAAAAGTATGTCGACTTCCTCAAGCTGCGTGCTTCCTGGGGTCTTGTGGGTAACGACCAGCTCAACGGCCAGCGCTTCATGTACACGGCTGATCCTTATAACCTCTACTCCAGTTGGGGCGCCTACAACCATAATTATCTCTATGTCTACAACTTCGGTACCAACACTGATACTTATCAGCACGGTGCGGCCGAGGGTACCAAGCACAACGCTGCCGTGACTTGGGAGAAGTCATTCAAGCAGGACTATGGTGTGGATGCTTACTTCCTTTCCAGCCGGTTGAAAGCTACTTTCGATTACTACTACGAGCGTCGTAAAGACATTCTGCTCACCTCTGCCGTGGCACCAGGTATCCTTGGCTTCACTTTGCCTGCAGCCAACCTTGGTAAGGTCAACAGCTGGGGTTATGAAATCTCTTTGAAGTGGCAGGACCGCATCAGCAACAATTTCCGCTATTATGTCGAAGGCAACCTGTCCTACAACCAGAACGAGATCAAGGAAAAGATGGAGGCTCCGCAGAGCTATGACTGGCTCTATCAGAAGGGACACCGTATTGGCTCGCGTCTCATCCGCCAGTTCTGGGGACTCTATGACAGCAAGACATCCAACGATAGATACAAGGCTCAGTATGGTGAAGACCTGCCGACTCACAGTGTCGTGCTGAAGGATGGTGATGCGGTGTATGTCGACTTGAACCATGATGGCGTCATCGACAACAACGACTATAGTTATGCCATCGGTCACACCGATGATCCTGAGTACACGGCCGGACTGAATATGGGTTTCCAGTGGAAGCGGTTTGAGTTCGGCATGCGATGGACAGCAGCCTGGAATGTCAGCCGTATGCTTGACGAGTGCTTCCGTCAGCCACTCGGTGACCAGCAGGAGAAGGCCTTGCTGCAATATCAGTTCGACAACGTGTGGACCCCCGACAATCCCGATCCCAATGCCAAGTACCCGCGTGCTACTAAGCTGAATGCCAGCAACAACTACGCTGCTTCTACTCTCTACGAGGTAGATGCCAAGTATCTCAGACTGAAGAGCGCGCAGATCGCTTACCATTTCGATTTCCCGTGGATGCATCAGATCAAGATGACAGATATGACGCTCCAGCTCTCGGGCTATAACCTTCTGACTTTCTCTCCCTTCAAGTGGGGTGATCCTGAGTCTCGTACCAGCTCGCGTCCAAACTATCCTTTGACACGCTCTTTCGCTGCTACGCTGAAATTGGGATTCTAAGGTTGATAGACATTTCTCATAATCAATGAAAGACAATAAGATGAAAACTTTCAATAGAAACCATATATTCTTAGGTCTGGCTTTGGCATTTGGTCTCTTTGCTATGAGCCTTTCCTCTTGTACCGATGAATGGAAGTTCGGTGACGCCTTCCTGGAGAAAGCCCCGGGTGGCGACGTGACGAAGGACACCATCTTCAACAATGCCGAGTACACACGCAATTTCTTATGGAGTTGCTATGCTAAGCAGCACTATGGTCTGCCATTCTGCTGGTTAGGTCATGCGGCCCAAGGTATGAACACAGGCATCATTGATGCACTCTCCGATGAGGTGCACAGCCATTGCGACTGGGATGGCGTGAACCGCTTATACTATAGTGGTGCCTATTCTGCTCCTTCTACTGGAGGCAGTGACGGTGGCCGCTTCCCTTACATGAACTACGATGTTTGGGAGTGCGTCCGCGCCTGCTATATCTTCCTCAACAATGTAGACCGTTCACCATTGGAGGAAAGTGAGAAGACAAGATTGAAGGCGGAAGCTAAATGCTTAATCGCTGAACGCTATTTCGATCTCTTCCGTAACTACGGTGGACTGCCCCTTGTCAAGCAAGAATACGAAGGCACCGAGGCAAGCTACGAGCTTCCTCGCGCTACTGTCGCGGAGACGGTGAAGTTCATGACAGACCTTTTGGATGAGGCCGCTCCTGAATTGCCTTGGTCACTCGGCGATGATGAGAGCAACTGGGAAGGACGCTTCACCCAGGCCGGTGCCATGGGCTTGAAAGCAAAGATCCTTTGCTTCGCTGCTTCTCCTTTGTTCAACAATGCACAGCCTTACTGCACAGAGGGCGATCAGACCGCCAACACCAACCATCAAACTTGGTATGGCGATTATCAGGAAAGCCGTTGGCAGGATGTTGTAGATGCCTGCAAAGCTTTCTTTGACAAGAATGCACAGAACGGCAACGTCTACGCGCTGGTGCAGCCTACAGGTACGACACCTGGTGCTTACCGCTCTGCTTTCCGTAAAGCTTATTCTCAGCGTGGCACCTCAGAGGTCTTGATCTCTACCCGTGCACGTAATAAGGACTCCCATAACTATGAATATCTGTGGGCAACAGACTTCAACAGCAACGGTGGCTACACGCCTACTGAAGACTATATGGAGCAGTTCGATTGGAAAGACGGACATCCCTTTGACTATGAAGCCCTGGAGAAAAACGGTGATCTCGACACCATGTTCATCCATAAGGGTAAGCCACGTGAGCTCACGCGCGATCCGCGCCTCTATGAGACGATGATCGTCAACGGTACGCTCAACCGCATGGACATCAATGGCAATATGAGTGGTGAACAAGTGGAGTGCTGGGACGGTGGTAATGACAAACGCTCGAAAGACGAGAGTGGACAGTATGCCACAGGTATGGCCAACAATAAGTTTTATATGAACAAGGCCAACTCCAGCAACAACTATTGCAACTGGCCTTACCTGCGTATGGCCGAGATGTATCTCATCTATGCTGAAGCTCTGACACAGACTGGTCACATCACAGAGGCCATCCCTCATGTCGATGCCATCCGTGAGCGTGTCGGCCTGAAGGGACTCAAGGCCAGCGGCTATGATGTCTCTACGAAGGACAAGATGATTGCTGCCATCTTGAAGGAGCGCAACTGTGAGTTCGGATTGGAAGAGAGCCGTATGTATGATATGATCCGCTATCGTCGCTCCGATCTGTTCAGCAAACCGCTCCATGGTTTAAAGATCCGCCGCCTCGATGCCAATGGTCAACCCAATGATCAGCCTTATAAAGGTAATCATGCAACTGGTGAAGCTTTCCCGACCCACTTCTCTTACGAGCGTTATGTGCTCTCGAACAAGAGTCGCTCGTGGTGGACAAACTTCTCTACGAAGTGGTTCCTCTCTGCCTTCCCGACATCCGAGATCAACAAAGGCTATGGCTTGACGCAGAATCCAGGATGGTAATCCGGTGATGAGTCTATTATTAATGGTAATCTATATATTCAAATAGAAAATTCATGAAACGACAGATATTATTCGCCCTCACGATGATGTCGGCCTTTGCGGCACAAGCCCAGACAGACTCCGCTAAAGTGTCTCGCTATGCTGACACGCCCGTCAACATCGGCTTCGGCATCACACAACCTCTTTCAGAAAGCACGATGTCGGTGGCTACAAGCGCTGATGTCAACCGACGGTCCGCAAAGAACATCGGCAACTCTCTCTTTGGTCAGGTGCTTGGCCTCACCACGTTGCAGGGCAGTGGTGACTATGCTTCCTACGAGCCGTCTTTCTTCATACGTGGCTTACAAGGTCTCAACGGCTCCTCTCCTTTGCTCCTTGTTGATGGCATTGAACGCAATATTACCAACATCTCACCCGAAGAGGTGGAGCGCGTCACGGTGTTGAAAGACGCACCAGCTACTGCGCTCTATGGTTACAAAGGTGCTAACGGTGCCATCAATATCATCACCAAACGAGGCAAGTACAACAGTCACGAGATCAAGTTCACATACGATCACGCCTTCAACTGGGAAGTGCGCCGGCCACAGTTTGTCAATGCTTATGACTATGCACTGGGACTGAATGAGGCTTATGCCAATGATGGCCTCACACCACGCTACGATGCCAATGCGCTCAGTGCGTTCAAGAGTGGCAAGTATCCTTATTATTTCCCTAACGTAGACTGGATTGCCGAGACATTCCGCAACCATGGTTCCAGTGACATCTTCTCGCTGAGCTTCCGTGGAGGAGGCAGTCGCCTGCGTTACTATACCGAGGCTTATCTGGTCAACAATGCCGGATTTATCAAGAATGCCAATCTCAATGATGGTTACAGCACCCAGAATAAGTATCAGAAAGGTAACCTGCGTACCAACCTCGACATTGATCTGACCTCCACGACGTTGTTGTCTGTAGATCTTGACGGTGTGCTCTTGGAGGCATCCCGTCCTGGTCTGTCCAGTGACAACCTCTGGGGTAAGATCTATACGGTGCCCGCCGCTGCCTTCCCGATCAAGACAGAAGATGGTCTGTGGGGCGGTAATGCTACGTGGAACGGCTACTCCAATCCGGTTGCTCTGACCGAAGGTCGTGCTTACAGTAAAGCACATACGCGTGCGCTCTTCGCCAATGCTACATTGAAGCAGGATCTCTCTTCTGTGACGAAAGGACTGAGTGCTTGGACTCGTATCGCTTATGACAATATCGCTGCTTACTGGGAGAACCACACCAGAGAGTATAAGTATGGTATGAAGTCGGTCACTGGCTGGAAAGACGGTGAGCCTTCGGAGTACAGCACCTACACCGGTGGTAAGGAAAGCAACATGAGCAGCGACTCTAAGCTCGACTGGCAAAACAAAAACTTCAACTGGGGCATCGGCGTGAACTACGACCGTTCCTTCGGTGAGCACGCCATTCAGAGCGTGTTGATGTGGAACTATGAGTATCGCAACTGGGACGGACAGAACAACACTTGGTACCGTACTACAGCCTCTTGGTATAACCACTATGGTTTCAAAGGCCGCTACTTTGCGGATCTGTCTCTGAGTCTGGCCACGAGCAACAAACTCGCTCCGGGTCATCGTACGGCGCTGAATCCTACCTTTTCTCTCGCCTGGCTGGCTTCGCGTGAGAACTTCCTCAAGGATATCTCATGGATTGACTTCCTCAAGGCGCGTGCTTCCTGGGGTATTGTCTCCATCGACAACATCCTTGGTGAAGGCTACTGGGAGCAGGTGTTCACGGGCGGTGACGGTTATAACCTGGGATCCAACTACGATGGTTACAGTGGTTGGAAAGAGGGCCGCTTGGCTTCGCTCAACAGCACACACGAGAAGGCTGAGAAATGGAACATCGGTGTGGACGGTACTTTCTTCAAAGGATTGAACCTGACCCTCGACGGCTATTATCAGCATCGCTATGATCAGTGGGTGTCCTCAAGCGGTAAGAACTCGTCGGTGGCTGGTGTCAACTTCCCTTATGTCAATGGCGGTATTGTCAACAGTTGGGGCTTTGAGGCAGGAGCGCAGTGGAATCATGAGATTGCACCGGCTCTCAACCTTGTAGCAGGAGTCAACTACACACTGGCAAAGAACAAGATCAAGGAAGAGTATGAGGAGCCGCGCGAGTATAGCTACCTTGAGCGTACCGGTCAGCCTGTCGGTGCAATCTTCGGCTATCAGGCTATCGGCTTCTTCAAAGATCAGGCTGATATCGACAATTCTCCTGTTCAGCGCCTGGGCACAGAGCCTAAGGCCGGTGACATCAAGTTCAAGGATCAGAATGGCGACAATGTCATCGATGAGCAGGATCAGGTGCGTATGGGGTATAACATTTCCTGCCCGGAAATCTACTATTCCTTTAACCTCGGCTTGGAGTATAAGGGACTGGGCTTCTATGCCATGTTCCAAGGTGTAGGAAACTATACCGCTATACTCAATACCCAGTCTGTGTGGAAGCCTTTGGTGGGCAACACCAATATCGGACAATATTACTACGAGCATTGTTGGACACCGGCAACAGCCGAGACAGCCCAGTATCCTCGTTTGTCTTCACAGGACAACAAGAATAACTACAACACCAACTCGGTATGGCTCGCTAACCGCAACTTCCTCAAGCTGCGCAATGTCGAGGTTTACTACAACTTCCCGAAATCGCTTCTCGCCCATACACGCTACATCAACAAGGCTAAGCTCTATGTGCGTGGCGTGGACTTGCTCTGCTTCGACCACATCAAGCGCGCCGATCCAGAGAACTATGGAGCCAACTATCCGCTTAACAGATCCGTCAATGTTGGTCTCGCACTGGGATTCTAAACTTCTAATCAAGACAAGATTATGACAATTAAAAATATCATATTGTTAGGAACGCTCGCCGTAGCAGCATTGGCGTCGTGCAGCGATGAGATGGACTACAAAGAGTATTCCAACTACGACAAGAAGTATGTCTTTAACAATTTCGACAATACCGTTGGCTTTGTCACCAACATATACAGTTATCTCGACTATGACTACGGAATTGTAGGTGAAGGCATGCTTGCCTCAGCCTGCGATGAGGCTGAGTATTCCTGGCGCTCAGGAAGCATCAACAACTTCACCAACGGTTCGCTCAGTGCCAACAATGCGCCATCGGTCTTTGGCTTCTATGGCGGTATTCGTGAGGCCAACTACTTCCTTGCCAACTATAAGGATTGTGACTTCTCGGAGTATCAGCTCAACAAGGACTACGCCAATCAGATGGCCCGCTTCAATCGTCTGCCCTATGAGGTGCGCTTCCTGCGTGCTTACTTCTATTTCAAATTGGTGAGCTTTTATGGCGATGTGCCGTTCTACACGGATGTCATCAGCACCGACGAGGCAAACGCCTTGGGTCGCACACCGGCTAAGGACGTGCTCGACTTCGTGGTCAAAGAGTGTGACGAGATTGCTCCTCATCTGCCTATTAGCTATGGTACGCTCGAGAACGATGCTGCTGCCGGTGAGACAGGACGTGTCGGACGCTTGGCTGCCATGGCCTTGAAGGCCCGTGCGCTCCTCTATGAGGCAAGTCCGCTGTTCAACACCAGTGGTGACAAGGAACTCTGGCATCAGGCTGCACTGGCCAGCAAAGCAGTCATCGATACATGCGAGGAAAATGATCTCTTCCTTGGACAGTACAAGAATCTCTGGGGAACCGACAACTGGCAGAACGACGAAGTGCTCTTGGCACGTCGTATCGGTGATCTCAACTGGTTGGAGACGAACAACTATCCCCGTGGCGTGGAGAATGGTAAGGGCGACAACTGTCCGACTCAGACACTGGTCGACGCTTATGACATGAAGTCTACTGGTAAAGCTTGGGATGACGACAACAGTGGATTCGATCCTGCAAAGCCGTACAATGACCGGGATCCCCGACTGGCACTTACTGTTGCAGTTAATGGTGAGAAGAACTGGCCATCGTACAATGGCACTCCTTTGGAGACTTACTATGGCGGCGCGAATGGCGAGCCGCTCACCGGAGCCACGCCGACGGGCTACTACTTGAAGAAGCTTCTCGACGGATCGGTGAATATCTCCTCAGTCAACAGCAATACGAAGCGTCACTCTTGGGTTATCTTCCGTTTGGGTGAATTCTATCTCGATTATGCTGAGGCTGCCTTCCGCTATTTAGGCGGTGCTGATGCTACCAGTGCCGAGTTGACCATGTCTCCGCGCGAAGCACTCAACCAAACTCGTGTGCGCGCTGAAATGCCGGAGTTCCCGGAAGGTATGAGCAATGACACGTTCTGGAAGGACTATGAGAAAGAGCGTATGGTAGAACTGGCTTTTGAGGATCATCGTTACTTCGACATTCGCCGTTGGAAAGAGGGACCACAGCATGCCAACATCACAGAGATGAAGATCACCAAAAACAGCGACGGCTCGTTCTCCTATAAACGTCAGATCGTAAAGCGTGTCTGGGACGACAAACTCTACTTCCTGCCCATCCCTCACTCCGAGATGATGAAGCACATCAGTCCTGACTTCAAGCAGAATCCCGGCTATTAATGTTATTGTATGTTTCGTTTCATCATGCCCTGGTGAATGCCAGGGCACTTAATACGCATAACATGAAAATATTTAAATATCTATTCGCCGCTGCAATAGCCTGCGCTGCCTTTGCTTCCTGCGACGATAACTTCACAAATATTGAAGAGGCGGGCTATCTCGCCCAGCCCAAGACCATTGATGCATCCTCTGTGACCTCGGAGGCTCTGCCTGGCGCAATCAAACTGAGATGGACGGTGCCGGCTGATTCGAGTTTCTCCTATATGAAGATCTCGTATGTCAATCCGGCTAATCAGCAGAAGGTGACAAATGTCGTCTCGATCTATACCGACTCGTTGCTGATCACCAATACCTTGAAACGATATGGCGATTACACGTTCACTTTCCAGGCTTTTAATGATAAGGGCGATGCCGGACAGCCTGTTGAGGTCAAGGCTCAGTCGGGCGCTGTGCCTCCAACGATTTCTTATGAGAAAGAGGATGAGGTGAAACTCTCTGCCAACCAGCTCAGCACTGATGATCAGGAACCTTCAGAGGGTCCGATTAAGAATCTTGTTGATGGCAACTCCAACACATTCTTCCATACTCGGTGGAGTAAGCCTCAGAAACCGATGCCACAGTATGTGCAGATCGACTTCAAGGAGGCTCACCAAGTGTTCATGCTTTACTATCAGAACCGTAATGGCTCGCAGCGCCCGCCAGCAGCTTTTGAGATTCAGGTGAGCAACGACGGCCAGAGCTGGGAAAAGGTATTTGAGGTGAGCAGTGGACTGCCAACAGCGAAGTCTTCGGAGTACACTACGCCTGGTATTGATGCCGGCAAGACGTTTACTCATTTGCGTTTCGTTGTCACTCGTGAGGCTTCAAACAGCAGCTTCTTCTGCTTGGCTGAGATGAAGTTCTACAATGCCAAGAAGATCGTGTACGATCCTGAGAATGACTAATGTCGTTTATGATAATGTTAAAGTAAGTAGATGGGGGGATATGCCGATCGGCTTTGGCATATCCCCTTTCCTTTCTCCTTACTGGTTGTGGCATGGGGAAAGAGAGCTACACATTATTATATATAGAACACTGATAACGATATTATCTATAGAAAGGAGATAAAGATGACAAACTATCGACAAATATATCTGCTCGCCGTTTGCCTGTCCTTCTTCTCTCTCTCCGCAGCAGCGCAGAAGCCGATGGAGGGAGGACAGTGGAAAGACACGAGCGGGAAGCATATCAACGCGCACGGAGGAAACATCCTCCAGTATCGCGGCACATATTATTGGTATGGTGAGACTCGCAGCAACGGCGGACTGGTCAGCTCGCTCGGCGTGAGCTGCTACACTTCCAAGAATCTTCGCGACTGGACTTCCCGTGGCTTGGTGCTCAGTGTGACCGACGATACCAACAGCGACATACAGCGGGGATGTATCATTGAGCGGCCGAAGGTGGTATTCAACACCCGGACGAGGAAGTTTGTGATGTGGTTTCATCTTGAGTTGAAAGGGCGGGGCTACGAAGCTGCCCGTGCTGCGGTGGCGGTCAGCGACAATCCTATGGGACCGTTCCGCTTTGTGCGGTCGGAACGTGTCAATGCGGGCTGCTATCCGATAGGCTTCTGTCTGCCCGACACGACCGACTTGCGCCATCAGCTACTCTTCCCTGAGTTGCAGACATGGTGGACACCGGAATGGCGGAAACAGATTGAGCGTGGCATGTTTTTCATGCGTGATCTCGAAGGCGGACAGATGGCGCGTGACCAGACGGTGTTTGTCGATGACGACGGTAAGGCTTACCACATCTTCTCTTCTGAGGATAATATGACGCTCAACATCGCGCAACTCACTGACGACTACCTCGGTCACAACGGTTCGTTTGTGCGTGTGGCTGCCGGTGGACAAAACGAGGCACCGACTATCTTCAAGCAGGATGGCACTTACTGGATGATCACGAGTGGCTGTACAGGTTGGGCTCCGAATGCTGCTCGTCTCTTTACTGCCAAGAATATCTTTGGTCCTTGGACACAACTGCCCAATCCCTGTAGGGGCGATGGTGCTGAGACGACGTTTAGCGGACAGGGTGCTTATATATATAAGGTGTCGGACGCAAAGCTTCGCAGACAGTTCGGCGGTGCCGAATATCTGTTCATGGCCGACGTGTGGAAACCGAAAGAGCTCGGCAACAGCGGTCATCTGTGGATCCCTATCCACTTCGAGGACGGCAAGCCCGTGTTGAGACGATGACCAAAGAAAACGCAGAAAATCGACAAACGATTGTGGAAACACGATCGTTTGTCGATTTTCTTTTTTAATTTTGTAGCGACAATGGCGTAATCAATGCCTAAGTATCACTGTTCTAAACTGATATTTTTATGAAAACAGAATTATACATTATCATCGCCGTACTGTTTCTTCTTACCGTCATCATGATCTGGTGGGGCGTTAAAACCTTTCTCGATATACGTAGAAGACAGAAAGAGTGGAGACAGCCTCACCGCAGGAGTTAGAGAGGGGCTGCTTCTTCTTCTTCTCAGATCTTTACTTCGCATTTCTTTCCTGTGTATTCCACGGTCTGCTCTGCCTTCTTGCCGTTGGCGGTGACAGCGGTGATGCGGAAGTGACGGCGAGTGAGCATGCCCTTGTAAGCTCCCTTGCGGTTGCCAATGGTCAGCGTGTGCGTGGCTTCGTCATAGTCAAAGGGGATGAGCGTGTAGCGGCCCCGCTCATAATTGTAGTTGTTACCCTCGTCCTCATAGAGTTCAAAGTGGCCGTTGGCTCCACAGTAGACTTTTACTTCCAAATCGTCCCACGGCTTCTCCGTGCTGTATTGCACGTCGGGTCCGAAAGGCAAGATGGCGCCCGCCTTGACATATACCGGCATGATGTCGATCGGGCAGAGACGCTGAATCGTCTTGCCGCCGGCATGAGGTTGGTCGTTCCAGAAGTCATACCACAGCGTGCCTTTTGGCAAATAGACCGTCGTTGGCGCTGCGGCCTTGCTGACGTCGGGATAGATCAGATGGCCGCGTTTCAAGCTGTCCTTCCATGTGTACATCGGGTCTGTGACCGGCTTGACGAGCAGATTGCGGCCGAAGAGATACTCGTTGTTGAGCGTTGCGGCATGGCGGTCATTGGCAAAGTCCATGACCAGCGCACGCATCATCGTACCGCTGTGGAGCGTGCAGTCAGCAGCAGAACTATAGGTATAGGGCAGCAGGCGGTAGCGCAGACGGATGTATTTCACGATAGCGTCGTAGCACCAGTCACCGGCTTTGCCAAAACGATAGAGCTCGCTGACCATCGGCGACGAGCAGTGGTTGCGCATCAGCGGCATGAAGGCACCCCATTCCATCCAACGTGTTTGCAGTTCTTGCAGGGCTGGGTTGTGTGGATCCTGCTCAAACTCCCAATAGAAGAAACCGCCGAGGTCTGTATTCCAGTAGGGAATGCCGCAGAGTGAATAGTTCAGTCCTGATGGAATCTGCTGCTTCATCTCCTGCCACGAGGCGAGGATGTCGCCGCTCCACGAGAATGTGCCGTAGTGCTGGATGCCGAAGGAAGCACTGCGTGTCATCATCAGCGCACGTTTAGCGTTGCCCTCTTTGGTGGCGCGCTGATGGTCGTAGATGCCCTTGTTGTGCACGAGTGGGAAAGCATTCTTCACGCTTCTCCACGATCCGTCGGCCGTCATCCAGTCGTCGTCGCCGGGTTTCTCGAAGTGGTCGGGCTCTGAGGAGTCGGTCCACCATGCGTCGAATCCCATCTTCTGCAGGTTGGTCAGATACTTCCAATAGATGTTACGAGCCTTGGGGTTAAAGGCATCGTAGACCTTCACACCCTGATTTCTCGGCCACGTGTCGAAGGGATAGAGGGCACCGATGGCATTGAGCTCTTTATATTGCTCGGTCCACGGTCCGAAGTTAGCCCAGATGGAGATCATCAGATGCCCGTTGTTGCGGTGGACATAGTCTACCATTTCCTGCGGACTCTTGATACGTGGCTGCTGAGGTTTCAGGTTTTTCATGTCACCGGGCAAGTAGCGTTGCCAGGCAGGATCACCCACCTTATTAATATAGTAAGGGTTCATGAAGCGCATCGCATTCCAGTTGGAGTCGCATCCCCAGTATTGCCAGTCCTGCACCATTGCGTCGACAGGAATCTTCAGTTCACGGTATTTGTCGAGTACACCGACGAGTTCATCACTGGTCTTATAGCGTTCGCGACACTGCCAGAAGCCCATGGCCCACAAGGGCGGCAGCGTAGCCTGTCCCGAGAGTTCACGTACGGAGGCGATGACGCCGTCGGCCGTGCCGTCGCGATAGAGGAAGTAGTAGTCGATAAACGGAGCCACCTCACTGCTCATCGTTGTCTCCGCAGCAGTGTCGTCGAACAGCGATCGTCCGGCATTGTCCCAATAGAGACCATAGCCTTTGCCGCTGAGGAAGAAAGGAATAGATATATATGTGTTGTGGTTCCACATCTCCACCTTCTGTCCGCGGTGGCTCATGAGCGTGTCACGAAGTTGTCCGAGTCCGTACACGGCCTCATCGTCTGCCAGACGGAAACCTTGTCTGACCTGATACTTTCCGTGGTCCACCTCGTGGGTACAAGGTGTGAAGAGACTACCGGTGGCTTGCAGCAGTTCCTTGCCTTTGTTGTCGGCAAAGGTGATATAGCCCGTCCGTAGGTCGAGGGTGGCGTTGAGCATCGACGAGCGAAGCGTGAGCTTGCTGTCCCGCTCTTCCTCGGTGATGGTCCCGACGACGTTCAGCCCGGGTTTCAGCAGTACTGAGTAACTCTTTTTCTGAATGTTTGTGTCCGTACCGGGAAACACTCTCACGCGCACGATCGATGGCGAGCAGAAGCTCAACTCGGTGGCGTGTCCGTCTACTACACGGCAGATGCCGGTAAGGTTTTTACGTTTGGCAGCATGAAGCGGCAGCAACAGTGCCAGCAACAGCGTCAGCAGGATTGTTTTTTGTTTTGTCATATCATTGATTTGTTTAGGTATAGCCTTTCTCACTCGCAAAGATAAGCCAATTTCTTCAATGTGCAAAAGAAAAACAGAGAATAGTGAACGAATCTCATGTCGTTCTTTACTAAAACTCTCACACAGAGTCATAGGCGTACAGAGAAGTCTTCGTCTTTTGGAAGAGCGCAGAGAGTAAAGGATTATAGGCAGCGAGCACAGACTCAGCCAAGACTTCCGTCTGAGCACCGCTGCCAGTTTGTGTTTAGTAGAACTTTCTGAGTGGACAATTCGTCCATAGTCAGATCAATTTCCTGAATAACCTGGATTTTGTTTTAGGTTGCCGTTGGTGAGTAGTTGCTTATTGGGAATCGGGAAGAGATTCTTTGTTGCGTCACTGGCATCGTGTGAGAACCATGAGCGGGTAGAGAAGACGCCGAAGCGGATCATATCTTGGCGGCGTCGTCCCTCCTGCGAGAATTCCCATCCGAGTTCATCGAGCATTCTACCATAGGTGATGGTTGCGTTGTCGTGAGTGGTTTTATTGATGTCGCGTCGTCCATAGTCGTAGCAACTGTTACCCAAAAGTTGTTCACCGGTGACAATGGCTTTCTCAGGATGACTCTTGAAGTTGCGTTGACGCACCTCTGTGACCAGTTTCGCAGCTTCATCAGCATGACCAGTACGGAGCAGTGCCTCTGCTTTCATCATCAACACGTCGGCATAGCGCAACAGCGGGAAGTCGTTGCTCAGTCGGTTGGTGCTGTTCTTGGCGTATTCAAATTTGCCCCAGCGCAGCCCTTGGTTCTCTTCCGAGCCGTCGATGCTGTTGACCTCATTGACATAAGCCAGCGGTTTGCCGACCATGCCACCCATAGTGCATTTGAGTACTTCGCCGTCGGCAGAATACTGGGTGCCGGAGATGAAGTCATCGGTCAGTCGTTGATCATCCTTGTCAAAGGTGTTGATATACTGAGGCATGACGCAAACGCCGCCCCACGGAGTAGCCTGAAAGTTATAGGTAGCCTGATTTTCCGGTTGTAAGGTGTACATATGGAAGTCGAAGGCGTTCCAGTCTGTAACATACGTCTCGTCGAAAGGCAGAGCAAAGATGATCTCTTTGGAATTCTCATTGTTGGTGGCAAAGACATTCTTGCGCGTAGCGTCCAACGAATAGTGATGGCTGTTGATGACCTTGTCACACATCTCTATACATTTGTCGTAGTCTTTGTGTGTACCGTTGGAGAATACTTCAGAGTTGAGATACATCTTGGCAAGCAGTGTGTATCCAGCCCATTTGTTGAATCGGCCATAATATTCACTGGTCACCTTCTCGGAAAGCAGAGGAATATTCTCTTCCAGTTCTTTGACGATAAACTCATAGACTTGCTGTCGGGAACTCTGTTCGGGCAGGAATCCCTCAGGCACGTCAAACTTGGTGATGATGGGAACATTGCCGAAAAGATCGTCGAGCAGATAGTAGTAGGAAGCACGCAGAACTTTGAGTTCTGCCATCACGTTCTCCTTGCTATCACCGAGTTCGACTTGTCCGGACTCAATCTGATAGAGCACGCGGTTGCACGCGTTGATACCGTCGTAGGTGCGCACCCAGCTGTTGAGCGGTATTTCGTCCTCGCTGGTCCACTTGTGTTGGTGCATACGTTTATACACACCGCCATCAACCCACCCATTGGGTCTTGCCGGAATTACATCCTCGTCGGTGCAGAGCATCTCTGCTCTTGCCACACCATTCCACAGAAGCATCGTCTTGCGCCAGGAGACATAGGCCGACGAGAGCAGTGAGGCCACATCCTCATCGGTCGGCTTGAAGCCGTCAGCGATTACGCTGTTGTAGCTGGTGTCCTCTAACTGGGTGCAAGAAGACATCATTGCGCAGGCAGCAAAAGCCGCCACACATATATTGAAAAGAGTGAATTTCATGATAAAAGTATTTTAGATGACGATTAGAAGGTAACCACAGTGCCGAAGGTAAACGAACGGGTATGAGGATAGATGTCACGGTTGTCGTAGCCAGGATTCAGTCCGGCTGTCGTCACCTCTGGGTCTATGCCTTTATAACCAGTGATGGTGATGGCGTTGTTGACCGTAGCGTACAGGCGCAAAGCCTTGATGTACTTGCCGATTTTCTTGAAGTTGTAACCCAATGTGATGTTGTCGATCTTCCAATAATCACCGTCTTCGACATAGTAGCTGTTGAACTCTTCAGAGCACAGCGTGTTGAGCACAGCCTTTCCGAATACTTTGTCGTAGGCCGAGCGCAGGCGGTTCCAGTCTTGTCGGCTGCGGTTTTCATAGAACATTCTGACGCCGTTGATGATCTGGAAGCCAAAAGCTCCGCGCATATTGACGGCGAGATCCCAGTTCTTGTATTTCACCTGGTTATTGAAACCTAAGTACCACTTTGGCACACCGTTGCCCAAGATTTGCTTATCCTCAAAGGCGTGAGTAAAGTCGTCGTAGTTTACCTCTTTCCCTTCATGATTGAGGTAGATCCACTTGCCATTGTCGTCTACACCTACTACCTTGAAGCCGTAGATGTCACCAACGCGGTGTCCTATTCTGACAATATGTGATTCTGTCTTCACTGGCTCTTCGATCCAACCTGTCATGAAGTAGTCCGAAGAGGTCTTATACAGATCGTTAGACAGGCTCTTGAGCTTGTTGGAGTTTGTCGAGAAAGTCAGTGTGCTCGACCACGTAAAGTCGTGTGTCTTCACGGGTATGGCGTTGATCATCACTTCCAGTCCCTGGTTGCTCATCTCACCAACGTTGGCACGTGTGGTTGTGTAGAGGTTTGGAGGTGAAGGAACGGAATAGTCATAGAGCAAGCCCTTGATGAGACGGTAGTAGTAATCGATGGTACCATTGATGCGGTAGTTGAGAATACTGAAGTCCACACCAAGATCCACCTCGTGCTTTTCCTCCCATTTCAGTTTGCTGTTGGCATTTTGTGTAGGCTGCAAAGCACGGATCCACTTGCCGTTGTAGAGATAGTAGTCGCCATATCCCAGCAGAGACTTGCCCAAGAAGGAGTCGCTGGGCTGTGAGCCTGTAACGCCGTAACCGGCACGCAACTTCAAATCGTCGAACACCTTTTGGTTGCGCATAAACGGCTCGTTGGTTACACGCCATCCTACAGAGACCGACGGAAAGTTACCCCACGGCTGATGTGTGCCTTCCAACTGGCTTGCAGCCTCGTGACGCAAGGCGGCCATCAGCAGATAACGGTCGCGATAGTTGTAGTTGATTCGGCCGAAGAAACCGATGAGGTTGGTGTCGAGCCAATAACTGTATTCCGTGGCAAGTCCTTTCTTCAAGGCTTGTCCTACTCCGATGTTATGCCAACTGAAGAGGTCGGTCGGGAAGTCGTAGTTTTGCTCGTACTGCCGGTTATAGTTCATCTGCTGATAGCTGTATCCAGCCAAAGCCTGAACCGTGTGTCCGTCAAATGTCTTATGGTACTGTGCGGTCAGCTCGATGAGTTTGGTCATGTTGTTGGCAGAGCCTGTGCTGGCATAGCCGTTGCGTCCGTCGCGAATGGTGGAGATGTGGTGCTTCGTTTCGTAGTATCCGCCTGTCTGGCTTATACGGTCGTAAGACAGCAGCGCATTGAGTGTCAGATCCTTGATGGGTCGATAGGCCACGTTGCCGCTGATACGTATCTGTTGCAAGTCTTGCTGACCGTCGGATTCATAGATACGTGCCATTGGGTTGTCGTAGTTGAAGATGCCTGTATTCTCGTACCATGTTCCGTCAGCGTTCTTGACGGGCTCCGTGGGATTGTGGATCATGGCTTGCCGCCAGCTGTAGGTGTCATAGCTGCCGCCATCCGTGGTTGATGTGTAGCCGGTCTTGTTGGCGAGAAGCTGCAATTTGATGTTGAGTTTGTCGTCAAACATACTGTGGTTGACTTCCGCACGGCCTTGGAATTCCTCTTTGTCTGATTTGTGGAAGATACCTTGCAGATTACGGTAGTTCATGTTCACGACATAGTTGGTCTTGGCTGTACCACCTTTGAACATGAGGTTGTGGACATGGCTCACGCCCGTGCGCAGGATCTCGTCGATCCAGTTGGTGTTGTAGCCCAAATCCCACGATGCGCCGCGCAGTCCGTCTTTGATCTGCTGACGATAGTCTTCGGCAGTACAGAAGTCGGGCTTCTTGACGATATTCGACAGAGAAAGGTAACCACTGTACTGTACTTCGTTGATACCGTCGCCTTTAGCCTTCTTGGTTGTAATCATCACTACGCCATTGGTGCCGCGGGAGCCATAGATAGCCGCGGCGGATCCGTCCTTGAGCACATCTATGCTTTCTATGTCCTCCGGTGCTACTGTGTTGAAGTCGCCTGGTATGCCGTCGATAAGAATCAGCGGTTTGGTTGTTGCACCCAGAATGGTGGTGTTGCCTCGCAAGGCCACTTCCGTTCCACCGACAGGATTGCCCGACGGATTGGTGATCGACAGACCAGCGATCTTGCCCTGAATAAGTTGTCCGGCATCATTCACAGCACCAACAGTGAAGTCTTCGCTTTTTACACTTCCCACGGAGCTGGTCACGTCGCCCTTGCGCTGTGTGCCGTAACCGATGACGACCATCTCGTTGAGCACCTTGTTGTCTTCCTGTAAACTGATTTGCAGGCTGCGCTTGTTGCCCACGACGACATCCTTGTTAGTGAATCCTATGTATGATACTTGCAGCGTGCTGCCAACGGGTACGTTGATCGTAAAGTTTCCGTCGAGATCACTTACTGTGCCGTTGGTGGTACCTTTTTCCATGATGGTTGCGCCGATGATGGGTTCTCCCTTCTCATCAGTAATGCGTCCTTTCACGACATGGTCTTTTGTCTGAGCACCGCTTCGCTTCTGTAGGGGAACAGCAGACTCTTTCTTGTGCAGAATGATATTCTTGTCATGGATTTCATAATCGAGGTTGCTGCCACTGAGGATTTGGTCGATGGCCTGGGAAAGTGAGTTGGCATGTACGTTCACCTTTTTACTGGTGGAGATTGCGTCGGCGTTGAACACAAACGAGTACCCGGTTTGCTGACGCAGTGCCGTCATGGCTTGTGCAACAGTGGCTGAATGGAGTTTCAGCCTTACCCTTTGCGCCTGGCCACTGATGCCGGTTCCTAATAGCAGTAGTGAAGCCAGCATGATCTTTTTGTTTAGCGTAGTCATAGCTTTTTAGTTAGATAATAGATTGAATGTATGTTGATAACAGGTTGAATCTGGTAGAGAGCACTTAGAAGGCTTGCTTAGTAGATATCTATATGCCTTCCTTTGGTGGAGTATCTCAGCGTACCGGTCTCTTTGAGCGCTTGCAGAATGTCGGTGTAGCTTTGTTCACGTGTAGAGAAAGTGCCATAGAATCTCTTGTTGGCCGTGGCTGGGTGGTGGATGCTGATGTCAATGTTGTAGGTACGTTCCAATCTCTTGGCAATGTCTGCAACTGTTGTATTGTGGAAGATCAGTTCGCCTTTGCTCCATGCATTGCCGTCAGATTGCTTGTTGAGAATAGTAATATGTCCCGACCGCTTGTCTATAATGGCTTCTTGCCCTGCCACGATGATGCTTGCCTGTGTGTCGTTTTCTGTTTTCAACTCTACGCTACCCTCGTCAATGACAATCCTTGCTTGACTATCTTCGGGATAGTTGGTGATGTTGAGCTTCGTACCGATATCGCGCACAGTCATTTTAGATGTAAGTATCTCTATGGGTTGGTCAGTATGATGGACGATGGTGAAATATGCCTCGCCCGAGAGTTTGACCTTGCGACTCTTCAATCCGAAACTCTGCGGATAACTGAGTGTAGAGCCTCCGTTAAGGTTGACCTGTGTGCCATCGGGCAGGCGGAGCGCCATTGTGGACCCCATCGGCACGTTCATGCTTGCGTCTGCCAGCTGTCCCATCCACGAATTTCTGCCTTGACGGTAGCAGAGCACGGCTGCCAGGGATACGGCGATAATCAATACAGCTGCATAGCGAACAAAACCGAAGATACGTCTTTGTTTTCTTGGCTCTACCGGGCGCAGCTGTTCCTGCTTTCGCTTGTTGAATTTGGCAAAACCTGCTTGCCAGTCATAGTTGGTTGCTTGGTGCTCAGCCTTGATGGTCATCCATATCTCGTGGCAGCGGCGCAGAATATCCCGGTTGGCAGGATTTTCTTGCAACCATGCATTTAATTGGCGGTTGTCCTCAGTGGAAATCGTTTCACTGAGATATGCGATAATCAAGTCTTCTATGTGTGGGTCGAGTTGCTCCATTGTTGTCTTTTACCTTGCAGACAACATTTATGATGGAGAGGGTAGTGAGAAAATGATTTTTTTTCGTTGATTTCTCTGTATGATAGTTTCTTTATCTAAGTTATGGCAAACGGCCTCAACTTAGATAAGGAATCTCGCAAAATCTTTTTTAAAGTTTTATCCTAAGAGTAAAAGCAATAGCAGGTAAGGCTCCAGTTGACTGTAGAGCAGGCGGATAGCATTTTTGATATGATATTTCACGGTGTTGACGGAAATGCCTAAGCGTTTGGCTATCTCATCGTAGGTCATGTCTTCGTAGCGGCTCAGCTCAAAGACTTGACGAGTCTCGTGGGGTAGGGTTTCTATGGCAGTGCGGATTTTCTCTTCTAATTCTTTTTCCAGCAAGTGCCCAAGGGGATAGGTTGAGTCCTGAGCTGTGATGAGTTCTTCCTTCGGAAAGGTGCAGGTGGCAAGTTCGTGCTGGTGCTGCTTGATCCTGTTGAGGCATCTCCTATGCACGCTTGTGATGAGAAAACTACGCAAGGAACGGTCGATCTGCAGTTGATCCCTGACTTCCCACAAATGGAAGATAGCGTCGTCAACGATGTTTTCAGCGTCAAAGTCATTGCCAACGATCTGCCGGGCGTAGGCGCAGAGTATGCCGTAATGGAGCCGGTAGAGCGTTTGGTAGGCCGCATCATTGCCTGCCTTGAGCTGTTGAATGAGTATCGTTTCTGACTGTTCCATAGTTATGTTTCGCTGCAAAGTTAAGCAAAAATGTTGTAAATCAGTAGTTGGAGACTATGTTTTTTGTCTTAGGCCATGGTTATTACGTCGGTAGTTTTGTTACTTATGGTTCCATTTACATTCAATTTTCTCAGAGCCTCGCATCTTAGTACTGTCAGTTTTAGATGTTACTTTGTCTCTTGTTATGTCTTATTCGTTTGTTAGCTTTTCTGACAAAAAACGGGCGCTGAGAATCGTTTCTTTTGCACGAAGACCTACCTTGGGCTGATTTTCGCGAAAATGGAGGCATTTTTGTATATCGTTGACAGTCAACGGAATATGCGTGTTCTTTCCTTTCACATAGATCAGCAAAACGGTTTCTCCGCAAAAAACGCATGAGTGTTTTAGGTCATCTCGGTGAGATCATCCCATCAAAACGCCACGATGACCATGCCATTCCGGCGGTTTGACAGAGTCATACCACCGAGATGGCAGTGTCGACCCACCGATTTCATACCATGGCAAGGCAAAAAAGAAGTAAAAAAGGCTGCCTGGGTCGAGTTTGAAAACAGAAAAGCGACTGGGGACTCTCTACTTTGCGAGTAGGCGTGAAGGGGATTTTGTAATAAAAAAAGGCCCGAACTCCATCACTGGAAATCCGGGCAGAATGAAAGGAGGAGTGGTGCCTCTTGGAGTTGAACCAAGGACACATGGATTTTCAGTCCATTGCTCTACCACCTGAGCTAAGGCACCTTCTTTCTTTACTAACGGCAGAAACCGTCTGTACTTGGTTTTTGAAAGCGAGTGCAAAGATACACTTTTTTCTTCTATCTCACGAATATTCTTCCGTTGTTTAATAACTATTAACGAAAAATCGAAAGATTCCCACATAGAAACACAGAGCCACAGGCAACACTCTCCTAATCCTATAATCTTTTCACTCAACACAAATAATGATAGATATCGTAAAGCGTAAGAGGTAGATCCAGCCGAGCCGCCAAAAAGTTATCCACGAATCTTCACGAATCTACACGAATGTCTATCGACTTACATTAGTGAAGATTCGTGGAAGAATGGAGACTCGAATAGTTATCAACTAACATTAGTGAAGATTAGTGAAGATTAGTGTAGATTCGTGGAAGAATAAAGACTCGAATAGTTATCAAATAGCATTAGTGAAGATTAGTGTAGATTAGTAGATTAGTGGATGAATAAAGAGCCGAATCTGTCCATTGGCATCACCGAGTCTTATTGGTAGAGTATAGAAAATAGAAGCGTATTGTATCTATAATGCCATAGTTATGGTTAATATAGTTAAACCATCAAATAATCATTAACACTAAACTGTTAACCAATTAAGATTTTCCCTATCTTTGCCGCCATGAAGAAGAAATCCATTTGGACCATCGCCATCATCATGGGCGTGTCCTTTGTCATCCTGCTTGGCCTGCAGCTCACCTACATCCGTGAGATGGCCAACATGAAGAAGGAACAGTTCGACGAAAGCGTCAACCGCGCCCTCTATCAGGCTTCGCGCAATCTGGAGCTCAACGAGACGTTGCGCTATCTTGAGAAAGACGTCAACGAGACCGAGCGCCACGCTTACCGCAAGGACAGCGTAGGCACCAGAAGCGGAAAGCCCAACGATGGCAGCGTGCAATACTCTCACCAATATTCCGTGGCAGGCAAGGACGGCACCATCTACTCCTCGTTTGAGTTGAAGACGATGGCCGTGAAACCCACACAGATGCCGAAAGCCATGATCCTGCGCACCGACCGCAACTCCAACACCGCGGCCAGCAAGTCGCTGCAAGAGATCGTCAAGAACAGATATGTCTATCAGAAGGCACTCCTCGACGAAGTGATCATGAACATGCTCTACTCCGCCTCAGACAAACCTCTGAAAGAGCGTGTCAACTTCAAGATCCTCGATCAGGACATCAAAGCCGAGCTGATGAACAACGGCATCAACATTCCTTACCACTTCACCGTCTCGACACAGGACGGACGTGAGGTTTACCGTTGTCCCGACTACAGCGACGAGGGTAGTGAATATACCTACAGCCAGGTGCTCTTCCGCAATGATCCGGCATCGAACATGGGTGTGGTGCGCGTTCACTTCCCCGACATCAACAGCTATATCTTCTCCAGCATCCGGTTTATGATCCCGAGCGTGGTGTTCACCATCATCCTGCTCATCACGTTCATCTTCACCATTGTGGTCATCTTCCGGCAGAAGCGCTACAGCGAGATCAAGAACGACTTCATCAACAACATGACGCATGAGCTGAAGACACCTATTGCCAGCATCTCGCTCGCCGCGCAGATGCTCAACGACGACAGCGTGCCGAAGAGCGAGAAGATGATGAAACATCTCATCGGCGTGGTCACCGACGAGACCAAGCGACTGCGGTTCCTCGTGGAGAAAGTGCTGCAGATGTCGATGTTCGACCGCAAGCGCTCGTCGTTCAAGAAAAAGCATCTCGACCTCAATGAGATGGTGGAGACCATCGCCAACTCGTTTACCCTGCGCGTGGAGCACACCGGTGGCAAGATCTATGTCGATGTGGAAGCTATCGAATCGGGTATCTATGTCGATGAGGTGCACTTCCAGAACGTGATCTTCAACCTGATGGACAACGCGGTGAAATACCGCAAGCCCGACCAGCCCATTGACATCTATCTGAAGACATGGAACGATGACAACCATCTCTATCTCTCCGTGCGCGACACGGGCATCGGTATGAAGAAAGAGAACCTGAAGAAGATCTTCGAGAAGTTCTACCGCGTACACACCGGCAACGTCCACGACGTGAAAGGCTTCGGACTCGGACTGGCATACGTCAAGCGCGTCGTTGACCTGCACGACGGTGAGATCAAGGTGGACAGCGAGTACGGCAAGGGTACCACCTTCACCATCAAGTTACCGGTGATCAAGGATTAAACCTTGGAGCGGTACGGACATCCTATATATATAATAAGGTGTAGCCCGCGCTTCAACCCAGATATAAGAACAATAATAAAACAATTAAAAATACAAACGACTATGGAAGAAAAAGTAAAGATTCTGCTTTGCGAGGATGACGAGAACCTCGGCACACTGCTCTGTGAGTATCTTATTGCCAAAGGCTACGACGCTACGCTCTGCCCCGACGGCGAAGCTGGCTTCAGAGAGTTCCAGAAGGAGAAGTTCGACATCTGCATCCTCGACGTGATGATGCCGAAGAAGGACGGCTTCACGCTTGCTCAGGACATCCGCCAGATGAACTCTCAGGTGCCAATCATCTTCCTCACCGCCCGTGTACAGAAGGAAGACGTGCTCGAAGGTTTCGACAAGGGTGCTGACGACTACATCACCAAGCCGTTCTCTATGGAGGAACTCGTGAAGCGTGTGGAGGCTATCCTGCGCCGTGTTCGTGGCAAGAAGAACCGTGAGAGCACGATGTACAAGATCGGCCGCTTCACCTTCGACACACAGAAGCAGCTGCTCACCATCGACGGCAAGTCGACGAAGCTCACCACCAAGGAGAACGAGCTGCTGGCTCTGCTCTGCTCTCACGCCAACGAGATTCTCAAGCGCAACGACGCGCTGCGCACAATCTGGATCGACGACAACTACTTCAACGCCCGCTCCATGGACGTGTACATCACCAAGCTGCGTAAGCATCTGAAGGCCGACGATCAGATCGAGATCATCAACATCCACGGTCAGGGCTATAAGCTCATCGTGCCGGAGGAGGACTAATTGAAAATATTAGTTTGTGGCAAGTCCCTTTCAAAAAGGACTGGCAAGCATTAACCCCGAGTTGCCTATCGTGGAAAGCCTAAGCATCGCAAAAGGCTTTTCAAGCGGGCAGCTCGGGGTTAAATGTTTGAATCGGCAAAATATAATATGCCATATCCTGCCGCAAAAAGCTAAAAAGAACATAAGCGGCAAGACATTGCAATTACCTGTCAGCCGCTACCCTTCCGATGATGCCAAGGGCAATCAGCAACAGGGGCAGGAAGAGAAGGAGGTTGTAGTTGGTGAGATTGGTGAAATAGAAGACCACCATCAACACCACACCTATATATATAAGAGGTATACCAACCACGGGACGCACACGAGGCCATAAGCGGCCGATGAATCCCTTTGCCCTTGAGACGAGCCGATGCCTTACCGTTTTATTCTCTTGCTGCGATTGAGACATGATCTTTGTATTGCTAAGTTTTCTGTTTATCGCCTGCAAATTTACGAATTATTGTTGCAGCATCGTCGCGTGAGCAAGGCAATTAATGTTAAAAAGAAGAAAAAGGGCTCAGCCCTGTCACGTTATCACAAATAAAAGTAGTACCTTTGCAGTCGCATTTTGCAAAATAACATTTTAATTATCAACAAAGTAGTATGAATCAATACGAAACCGTTTTCATTTTGACTCCCGTTTTGTCTGATGAACAGATGAAGGAAACGGTCGCTAAGTTCAAGAAGCTGCTCACCGACAATGGTGCTGAGATTGTGAACGAAGAGGCCTGGGGACTGAAGAAGATGGCTTATGCAATTGACAAGAAGTCGACAGGTTTCTATTGCCTGTTGCAGTTCAAGGCAGAGCCCTCTGTTGTTAACACCCTCGAGACCGGCTATCGCCGCGATGAGAAGGTGATTCGTTTTATCACTGTGAAGCTTGACAAGTACGCTGTGGCTTATGCCGAGAAGCGCAAGGCAAAGTGGAACAACAAAGTGGAGGCATAAACTATGGCAGAGCAGAAGAAATCAGAAATCCGTTATTTGAACGCCCCTTCTATCGACACCAAAAAGAAGAAGTACTGCCGTTTCAAGAAGAGTGGCATTAAGTATATCGACTACAAGGACCCCGAGTTCTTGAAGAAGTTCCTCAACGAGCAGGGCAAGATCCTTCCTCGCCGCATCACCGGTACTTCTCTGAAGTATCAGCGTCGTGTGGCTCAGGCCGTGAAGCGTGCACGCCAGATCGCGCTGCTGCCTTATGTAACCGATTTGATGAAGTAATTAAGGAGGAGCAGAAGATATGGAAATCATACTGAAAGAAGATATTATCGGACTTGGATACAAGAACGATATCGTAAAGGTTAAGGACGGCTACGGCCGTAACTATCTGATCCCGACAGGCAAAGGCGTCATCGCATCTGCAAGTGCCCGCAAGCAGCTCGCCGAGAATCTCAAGCAGCAGTCTGCTAAGCTCGCCGCTCTGAAGGCTGAGGCTGAGAAGCGTGCTGAGGCTCTGAAGGATGTTCAGCTCGTTATCACTGCCAAGGTTGCCGCTACCGGTCACCTCTATGGCTCTGTCGGTGCTGCTAAGGTTGCTGAAGAGCTCGCTAAGCTCGGCATCGAGATCGACCGCAAGATCATCACCATGCGTGAGGCTCGCAAGGTCGGTGACTTCGAGGCTACCGTTCACTTCCACAAGGAGGTTGAGGTCAAGGTGCCTGTGAAGGTCGTTGCTGAGAACCAGCCCGTTGCTCCCGCTGAGGAGGCAACAAAGGAAGAGGCTCCTAAGGCAGAGGAAGCTCCCGCCGCTGAGGCTGCTGAGGAGCAGGCTCCTGCTGCTGAGTAATCAACAGCTACACTTGGCTTGAAGTAATTTTTGCACTGTAAAGCATATTATATCGATCCCCGCCGCATCCACTTGCGGTGGGGATCTTTTTTATCATGCCATCCCAAAGGCTGATATACAGTAGCAGTGCCCCCGCAAAACTATAAATACGGTTAAGCACCCTCACTTTTTGAGCGCTGAAGTTCACAGTCTTACTTTTTTTATGTAAATTTGCATATTACAGTAGAAACCGCCGTGAGTGGATAGTCTTTCGGCCGGGTTTCGTGCTGGAGATCATAACGTATCATTAATAAAGAATATACACTTAAGAAGATGAAAGCATTTGTTTTTCCCGGACAGGGTTCACAGTTCGTAGGCATGGGCAAGGACCTCTACGACAACAACGCATTGGCTAAGAAGCTCTTTGATCAGGCCGACGAGATCCTCGGCTTCAAGATCACCGACGTGATGTTTGCCGGAACCGACGATCAGCTCAAGGAGACCAAGGTCACACAGCCTGCCGTTTTCCTTCACAGCGTCATCTCGGCACTGTGCCTTGGCGACGACTTCAAGCCCGCCATGGTCGCCGGTCATTCTCTCGGTGAGTTCTCCGCTCTCGTGGCTGCCGGCGCGCTGAGCTTTGAGGACGGACTGCGCCTCGTCGCTGCCCGTGCCAACGCCATGCAGAAAGCCTGCGAGGCCAATCCCGGCACAATGGCTGCCATCATCGCGCTCCCCGACGAGAAGGTGGAGGAGATCTGCGCTGAGGTCAGCAAGGAAGGCCACACCGTGGTGGCTGCCAACTACAACTGCCCGGGCCAGCTCGTCATCTCCGGCGACAAGGACGGTATTCTCGAGGCTTGTGAGAAGCTGAAGGCTGCCGGTGCCAAGCGTGCCCTGCCGTTGAAGGTCGGTGGCGCTTTCCACTCTCCCCTCATGCAGCCCGCCAAGGAGGAGCTGCAGACTGCCATCGAGAAGACACAGTTCGCCAAGCCGGTATGCCCCGTCTATCAGAATGTAGACGCTATGCCGCACACTGATCCAGAAGAGATCAAGCAGAACCTCATCGCTCAGCTCACCAGCTCGGTGCGTTGGACCAAGTCTGTGCAGAACATGATCGCTGACGGCGCTGACGAGTTTGTAGAGTGCGGACCAGGCAAGGCTCTGCGTGGAATGATCGGCCGCATCGACAAGAATGTCAAGGCCACAGGCCTCGAATAAGCATCATTCAGTGTGAAACACCAATGATTGGATGAAGAGAAAGATCATCATTTACCAGGTCTTTACCCGTCTCTTTGGCAACCGTAACACGGCCCGCGTTCCCAACGGCACGCTGCGCGTCAACGGGACGGGAAAGATGAGTGACTTCGACGCGGAACGGCTGCGCCGCATCCACGACATGGGCTTCACCCATGTATGGTATACGGGCGTCATCCGCCACGCCACCGCTACCGACTACAGCAAGCATGGCATACCGCGACAGCATCCCTCCGTGGTGAAGGGTGTGGCGGGATCGCCCTATGCTATCACAGACTACTACGACATTGATCCGGATCTCGCCGACGACATCGACCGGCGCATGGACGAGTTCCAACAGCTCGTCGACCGCACACACCAGGCCGGCATGAAGGTCATCATCGACTTCGTGCCTAACCATGTGGCACGAGAGTATCACTCGATCATGAAGCCTGAGGGCGTGCGCGACCTCGGCGAGGACGACGACAAGGGCAAGCACTTCTCACCCACCAACAACTTCTACTACTGTCCCGGCCAGTCCTTCGTCTCGCCGGTACAGCCCAAGGAGGGTGAGGAACCTTATGTCGAAAATCCTGCCAAGTGCACCGGCAACGACCGCTTCGACAACTGTCCGGGGCGCAACGACTGGTACGAGACTGTGAAACTCAACTATGGCATCGACTACTGCGATGCCGGCGGACGCAGCTATCACTTCGATCCGGTACCCAATACGTGGGTGAAGATGACCGACATCCTGCTCTACTGGGCATCAAAAGACATCGACGGTTTCCGCTGTGACATGGCAGAGATGGTGCCGGCGGCTTTCTGGGCATACGCCACCCGCATCGTCAAGGAGCGTTATCCGCGCATCGTCTTCATCGGCGAGGTCTACGATACCAACCAGTATCGCACCTACATACAGTCGGGTTTTGACTATCTCTACGACAAGGTGGGCATGTACGACTGTCTGCGCGACATCATCTGCGACCGCCGTCCGGCAAGCAGCATCACCTACTACTGGCAGCATGTCGACGACATCCGGCAGCACATGCTCTACTTCCTTGAGAACCACGACGAGCAGCGCATCGCCAGCGACTTCTTCTGTGGCAGTGGGGCAAAGGCCATACCGGCCGTCATCGTCGCCGCGCTGATGGGCAACAATCCGTTTATGGTCTATGCCGGACAGGAGTTCGGCGAGCGGGGCATGGATGCCGAAGGGTTCTCCGGACGCGACGGCCGCACGACGATCTTCGATTATTGGTGTGTCGACACCATCCGCCGCGGCTATTTCGACCGCCGTCATCTCACACAGGACGAGATGCACCTGCAGCTGAAATACCAGCAGATCCTGCATATTGCCAACCGCGAGGCTGCCGTGCGCGAGGGAGAGTTCTTCGATCTGATGTATGTCAACCCGCAGACGTGGAAGTTCAATCCCCGTCATGAGTATGCTTTCCTGCGTAAGTTCGAGGATGAAGTGCTGCTCGTGGTGGCAAACTTCGGACCCGACCGCGTCAACACCAGCGTGAACATCCCTGCCCACGCCTTCGACTTCCTCGGACTGCCTGAAAAGGAAGTTCGCGCCATCGACTTGCTTACCGGGCAGGAGATGAATATCGAGTTGAAGAAAGACGGTGCCGTGGACATGGATCTCAGACCCTATACAGGACGTATCTATAAATTCAGTACCAAGATGGAAGAGACACCTTATCTGCTCAATGTGCACAACAAGGATGAGTTCCCGCCGGCACACACTGCCGAGCATCTGCTCAACCAGGTGATGATCCGCATGTTCGGTTGCGAGCGCTCGCGCAATGCGCATATCGAACGGAAGAAAAGCAAGATCAGCTATCACCTCGACCATAAGCCGTCGCGGCAGGAAGAGAAAGCCATCGGCGACAAGATGAACGAGCTCATCGAGGATGATCTCCCCGTGACCTACGAGGATGTGGACCGCAACCATGTGCCAGAGGGCATTAACCTCGACCGGTTGCCCGAAGATGCCTCGCAGACAATCCGTCTCGTGCGCATCGGCGACTTCGATATCTGTCCGTGTATCGGCAAGCATGTGCGCTCTACCTCGCAGATAGGCCGCTTCGAGATTCTCGGTACCAACTGGGACGAGCAGACTCATACCTTCCGCATTCGCTTCAAGGTGATACCCTGACGACAGGGGCTCCTTACACCTTATTATATATAGGGCGTGCCCGCATCAGGCACGCCCTATTTTGATGATAAGCATTTAGACGGATTTTGTCACCGTACATCTTGTTTATATGTTATGTTTCGTTGCAAAAACTTTTTTCTGTTTCCGTCACTTTTTCGGAGATCATACCTGAATTGTTTAACAAACCTATTCTTAACGTCCCAAAGGATGATGGTCAACTCGATTTATTTCGAGATTTAAAATCTTAACGGGACAGTAGTGATCCATTTATTAAAACTCGAACGTGCTGAATCCTTGCTGCCAAACTTGTTGCTAAATATCATTCTGAGAGAATACGACAAAGAATATCGCCGAATTACGTCACTTTATTTGTGCCCTGATCCGGCTCAGACTTGCCTGTGTTATGCCTAAATAGGTAGCAATGTTTCCCAACGGCAACCGTTGCAACAAATCGGGTTCTTTCTCTAACAACTCTTTGTACCGTTCCGAAGCAATGGCGGACAACATGGAAATCAGCCGTTCCTCGGTGGCAAGCAATTCCATCTCCGCATAACGCCGTCCCCAATTGGCAATATGCAAGTCTTCCGAAAACAATGCTTTCAGCTTTTTCCTCTCCAATACGTATAAGACCGAATCTTCCATCAGCTCCATCGTCTCATATCCCGGCTCATCGTTCACGTATCCTTTCATTGAAACAAGGGTTGCTCCTTCCTTGCCAACCCAAAAGGTAATTTCTTTCCCGTCCACCGAAGTATAGGCGCGGACAATGCCTTTCTTGATGAAAAAGATATTCTTTTCTATCTTGCCGCTTTCCAACACGTGGAATCCTTTGGGGTACGAAACCTCTGTCAGGCATTGCCGCAATCTATCCAAAGACGCATCCGGCATGGCATATCTTTGATTGAAGATTTCCTTTATATCCATAACTCATTGTTGTATTCAGTGTGCAAAATTATAAAATAGCACAAAGAAACGGGAATGAACGGCTGTTTTTTGCCAAATGCAAAAACAGTTTTTACCAAATGCAAAAAGCAATTAGAGATTTCTTGCTTACTTTTGCACCTGAATTTAATAAATCATAGGTATGAATTGGATAATCTTATTATTGGCAGGATTGTGTGAGGTGAGCCTTACATTCTGCTTGGGTAAAACGAGAGCAGCGTCAGAACTTGCTTTTTATCTGTGGGGTAGCGGTTTCTTGGCTTCCACGGTATTGAGCATGACCCTGCTTGCCAAGGCGGTTCAGACTTTACCTTTGGGAACGGCATACGCCATTTGGACGGGTATCGGGGCGGTTGGCACAGTCTTGATAGGAATATTCGTCTTTAAGGAGCCAGCCACTCCCATCCGTCTTTTCTTCCTGTTCATGCTCATTGCTTCCCTGATAGGATTGAAAATCGTGTCATATTGAAAGGAGGTGGAAGATGAAGTATGAATTGAGGGAGAACCAAGGCATTCCGGCGCCTCTGCTGGCGCTGATGGCAGTCGCTACCGGGCTTTCCGTTGCCAACTGCTATTATAACCAGCCTCTGTTGGGCAGCATGGCTAAGGATTTTGCGGTTAGCGACTTTTCCGCCAGCATGGTGGCGACATTGACCCAGATAGGCTATGTGACAGGGCTTGTATTGGTCATTCCGCTTGGCGACCTGGTTTCACGAAAGAGACTGATATTGACCAATTACATCGTTTCTTCGTGTGCCTTGCTTGCCATAGCACTCTCCCCGAACATCTACTGGGTGTGGGGCGCATCTTTGCTTGCCGGGGCATCTTCGGTCATGCCGCAGTTCTTCATTCCGTTGGTGTCGTATAATTCAGCTCCGAACCACAAGGTGCGCAACGTGGGGATTATACAGTCCTGTTTGCTCATAGGCATTCTTGGGTCACGAGTATTCAGTGGTTTTCTCGCCGATATATGGGGATGGCGTTCTGTCTATTTTGTGGCTTGCATGTTTATGCTCGGTTGTTTTCTGATGATTCACAAAATGCTGCCCATGTTGCCTGCCCGTTCACGAGAAAGTTATGCAGGGCTGATGAAATCCTTGTTGCGTCTGCTTATCAAATACCCGTACTTGCGTATCGCGTCGTTGAGGGCGGCATTGGCTTATGGATCGTTCTTTGCCTTGTGGAGCTGCCTTGCTTTCCGAATGAAGCAAGAGCCTTTCTTTGCAAGCGACGATATTATCGGAGCACTCGGTTTGTGTGGATTGGCAGGTGCATCTACAGTGGTTTTCATCAGCGGATATATCCAAAAGTATGGCGCAAGATTCTTCTCCATTGTCGGAGGATGCGTCATGTTGTTTGCATGGTTATTGGCATTTTGGGGAAATGACAGTTACTTGTGGATGATAATCGCCATCCTCTTGATTGATGCCGGAATGCAAAGCATCCATCTGTCAAATCAGACCAGCGTGGTCGCTCTCGACGCATCCGCCATCAACCGGGTCAATACCGTTTATATGACCATTTACTTCTTAGGAGGTTCTGCCGGTACATTTGTTTCAGGTCTATTCTGGCAACATTATGGATGGACGGGTGTGGTAGGGGTAGGAGTTGCCTTTACCGCAGCTTCCTTGCTTGCTAATTGCCTCAAGGGATGTTCTATAAATTAAGTTATTAAAAATCAACAAGTTGCTTGCGCAATTTAAGGAAGAGTCTTACATTTCTGACGAGAAGACCGTGTGGGCGTGTCGTGACAAACTGGACAAGGCAGGTACGCTCGACCTTCTATTTGATGAGTTCAGGGCGTACCTCGACTCTCTGGGCCTGTCCTTCAACGAGGGCAAGAATAACGGAACGGCGAAAACGCGAATTTATGAATTAATAGAACCACCCTTAACAAACCTATTATTAACGTCCCAAAGGATGATGGTCAACTCGATTTATTTCGAGATCTAAAATCTTAACGGGACAGTAGTGGTACGTTTACATAAAATATGTAGCGTGGGTAAATGGAAATAATTACTGGCATGGGTGTTAGGGCGGGGATGAACCCCGCAAAACATATGAGTGGGCCGATATAGTCACCTATCTTGGAACTTAGGTGTCCCAATGACGAAAGCAGGTGATAAGCATTTAGACGGATTTTGTCACCGTACATCTTGTGTATATGTTATGTTTCGTTTCAAAAACTTTTTCTTTTATATCATCTCTTTGTAGTTACAAAGAAAAAGTGTATCTTTGTCACCGAAAAGCGAACAAGCTATCAACAGACAATAAAGACAACAACTAATAACACCAAAATCAACTAAGCAAAAAGATTATGCAAAGCAACAACATTCCTCAGGTGAAGCTCGGCATCATTGCCGTCAGCCGTGACTGTTTCCCTATCGCTCTTTCCACAAAGCGTCGCGAGAACATCGTGAAGGCTTATAAGGGCGAGATATATGACTGCCAGACAACAGTAGAGAACGAGCAGGATATGCTCAAGGCTATTAAAGAGGTACGCGAGGCAGGCTGCAACGCTCTCGTCGTGTTCCTTGGCAACTTCGGACCGGAGACGCCCGAGACGCTCATCGCCAAGAAGTTCGATGGTCCCTGCATGTTTGTCTCTGCCGCTGAGGGCGATGGCGACATGATCAACGGCCGTGGCGACGCTTATTGTGGTATGCTCAACTGCAGCTACAACCTTGCCATGCGTCACCTCAAGGGCTATATCCCCGCCTATCCTGTAGGTACTGCTGACGACATCGCCAAGATGATCGCTGACTTCGTGCCCGTGGCACGTGCCGTCATCGGCCTGAAGGGTTTGAAGATCATCACCTTCGGTCCGCGTCCTCAGGACTTCTTCGCCTGCAACGCTCCTATCAAGGGACTCTATGAGCTCGGCGTAGAGATCGAGGAGAACTCTGAGCTCGACCTGCTCGTGGCTTACAAGGCTCACGAGAACGACCCGCGCATCGACGATGTCTGCAAGGACATGGCTGCCGAGATGGGTGAGGGCAAGTACTATCCCGACCTCAGCCGCCGTATGGCACAGTTTGAGCTGACCCTGCTCGACTGGGCTGAGCAGCACAAGGGATCACGCAAGTATGTAGCCTTCGCCGACAAGTGCTGGCCTGCCTTCCCAAGCCAGTTCGGCTTCGAGCCCTGCTATGTCAACTCACGCCTGGTGAGCCGTGGCATCCCCGTGGCCTGCGAGGTGGACATCTACGGCGCGCTCTCTGAGTATATCGGCATGTGCTTGAGCGATGACACCGTCACCCTGCTCGACATCAACAACTCGGTACCACAGTATATCTACGACGAGGACATCGTCGGCAAGTACAACTACAAGCTCACCGACACGTTCATGGGCTTCCACTGCGGCAACACGCCATCCTGCAAGATGTGCGCCGGTCGTGCCATCAAGTACCAGCTCATCCAGAACCGTCTGCTGGAGAACGGCGGCAAGCCTGACTTCACACGTGGCACGCTGGAAGGCGACATCGCTCCGGGTGAGATTACATTCTACCGCGTACAGTGCGACTCCGAGGGCGTGCTCCGCGCTTACATCGCTGAGGGTGAGGTGCTCAACGTGCCGACACGTTCCTTCGGTGGCATCGGTGTCTTCGCTATTCCAGAGATGGGCCGCTTCTATCGTCACGTACTCATCGAGAAGCACTATCCTCACCATGGTGCCGTCGCCTTCGCTCACGTCGGCAAGCATCTCTTCAACTTCCTGAAGTACATGGGCGTCCAGGATGTGGCTTACAATCAGCCCAAGAGCCTGCCCTACCCGACCGAAAATCCGTTTGAGTAATCATCAAAACTAAGACGGAGCCTGCCAGCCAACGACATTCACCGACAGGAATTCCGACAAAATAGTAAAGAGGGTGTATCATAATTAAGTTTTATGGTGCATCCTCTTTTCTTTTACAATGATAGTCGTAAAATTAGGATTAGGCGGGGTCGAAGCTATGTTCTTGCGGGGACGAAGCTATGTTCCCAATGTTGTAACGCTATAGAAAAAGATCGTTCGCTACGCAGGGAATGATTAAAATCTACGCAGCGAACCATCATTTGTAAGGCAGTAAAAACAAGCGTTGAAAATCTTGCTAAATTTCTGTATAAACGTTTGTTGCAATATCTTTGTCAAGACGTTGAGGAAAAAGGATAATTTGTTTGGGATTGTAATCAAGAAAGTGTATTTTTGCCATGTAATTCGTTTATACCACAAAGATACTAAATTTTTGTGATATGACAAAGCCCCGGCTTGTGAAAGTCGAGGCTTTGTTTTAAAAAATAATACGAAAAAGAGGATGAACCAGAATTTTGATACACCCTCTTATTTGATTTATAAACGTGTTATAGTGTGCCTTTTGTAGAAGGCAGCACCAAGTGGTGTATATCTCTTCTTACCGCCATTTTCAAGCTACGCGCCAGTGCTTTAAAAATACCTTCTATCTTATGGTGCTCGTTCTCACCCTCCGCTTTAATGTTGAGGTTGATGCGTGCAGCGTCGCTGAAGCTTTTAAAGAAGTGCATGAACATTTCCGTTGGCATCTCACCGATCTTTTCTCTGTGGAACTCAGCATCCCAGACGAGCCATGGTCGTCCGCCAAAGTCGATAGCTACCTGACACAGACAGTCGTCCATAGGCAGGCAGAATCCATAACGTTCAATGCCACGCTTGTCGCCTAATGCTTTGAGGATGCACTCGCCCAGAGCAATGCCAGTGTCCTCAATGGTGTGGTGCTCATCAACCCAAAGATCACCTTTTGTGTGTACGGTGAGGTCGATCATACCATGTTTGCCAATTTGCTCCAGCATATGGTCAAAGAATCCAAGCCCTGTGTCAATGTCTGTCTTGCCCGACCCGTCGAGGTTGACACGTACGAGGATGTCAGTCTCCTTGGTGGTACGTCTCACCTCTGCCGTGCGTTCTCCGGCAATCAGCAGTTCGGCTGCTTTTTCCCAGGTCATGCCGTCGCGTCCGAGGATGATGGCCTTGCATCCCAGATTTTTGGCCAACTGCTCATCACTCTCTCTATCACCGATGACATAGCTTCCGGCAATGTCGTAAGCTGGATTGTCGATGTATTCCTTCAGCATGGCGGTACCGGGCTTGCGCTCCGGAGAGTTGTCCTCTGGAAAATGACGGTCGATGAGTTGGTCGTCAAAGACAATTCCCTCGCTTTCCAAAGCTTGAAGCATCAGCCGGTGCACGGGCCAGAATGTCTCCTCGGGAAACGACGGCGTGCCAAGTCCATCTTGATTGGTGACCATCACAAAGCGGAATCCCATGCGTTTGTGGATATATCCCAGATTGCTGAATACGCCGGGAACGAAGCGCAACTTCTCAAAAGAGTCGATCTGCTCGTCAGCGGGTTCTTCGATAAGTGTTCCGTCCCGGTCGATAAAAAGAATGCGTTGTTTTTCCATCTCTCCTTTTAATAAATATGATTCTTATTGTATGTCTTCAATGTTGAGTCTGCTGTCTGATACTTGTTCTGTTCCCAGTTTTAAGCGCTTATCCAGGGCATCAAAGTCATTATTGTTTGCACTATTATCTGTGGCTACATTGACAATATCCTTTTTTGCTTTCTCTTTAGCTTCGATACTGCCATAGACATAGTAATAGACAAAGTTCATCCAGCAATAGATATAACACCAAATGAAGTAGCACAGGATAGTAACGAAGAGCTGAAGTACCGTGAAAGAGGCAGTCAGCCCGTTGCTGTCGCCCATTGCCATTCCAATGTCATTGGATTGTTTAGCAGTCTCGAGGATGATCTCGGGAATACCGGTGATGACGAAGAGAATGCTGATGATGATACCTCCGAGAAGGGTAGCCAAGAAGAGAAAGCCCCAGCGATGCAATCCCGTTATATATGGTTTGCCAAAAATGCTCATCACTTTTTGTTGAGGCTCCACGAGATATTTCATGGAAGAATAGCTGATGGGCAGGGTAAAGATGAGGGCTAAGACAAATACGATGCCTGCTACCAAAGGTGAGATGATAGTAGGATGGCCCAAGGTAGCTTTGCCGCCAAACATAGGCAACATATAGCCTACAGAGATGGCAACGCCCACGATGATATATAGTCCGATCACTGCCAACAGCAAGTAGAGTATGCGTCGGATATTGTCTTTCACCTTGCGTCCTGTCAGAAGACTGATTACCGAGGATTCCCACCACGATGCAATGGCGATGTAAGCGATAAACAAGATGGCACTGAGAATCAGAAGAGGTGTATTTACTGCGGTCGTTCCTGTTGTTGCTGGTTGCTGTGACTCAAAGAGGGAAGGCAACAAGATGCTGAAGCCCGCGACAATACTTAGCACCAACGTTGGCAGCCAAGTACGGCGAAGAATAGTCAGTGGATTGCTGATCATCATGTCAGTGGCCGACTTGATGCAGGCTCTGACACTCCTAACTTTATAAAGTTCATTCTCAATATGTTCTGTATTCATGATTTCAGTCCGTTTATACTGTTTATTCTATTCTTCTTCTAAACTCTGCGCACACGATGGCAGTGGCGATTGCTACGTTCAGGCTCTCTGCCGTGTCTCTGCCTTTAGGATAGTTAGGGATCAGCAGTCTGTTGTTGACGCGTTGTCTGACTTCTGCCGTCAGTCCCTTTCCTTCATTACCCATGACTATCAGGCCATGATCACTCAACTCCTGCTGATACAGATTGTTTCCGTCAAGCAGAGTACCATAGACCGGACAATCATTGGGAAGATGGTCGATGAGTGATGCTAAATCGGTGTAGTGTATGTCCACCCTTGCGAGACTGCCCATCGTGGCTTGTACCACCTTGGGGTTGTAAACATCAGCAGTCTCATGAGAACAATAGATCTGTGTGATGCCAAACCAGTCGGCTACTCGGATGATTGTTCCTACATTGCCGGGATCTTGTACCCCGTCAAGGGCAAGGCATAGCTGCTGACTTGGCAGCTTTGTATCGGTGGCTTCTGTGTGGGGTAGGGGGAAGACGGCGAGTACTTGCTGTGGATGCTGCAAGAATGAGAGTTTCTTTAGCTCTTCCTCGCTGACGGTTTCGTCGGTCTCCGCACCGGTGGCTCCCCCAAGAGGAGTGTGCCAGTCTGCCGTGTGGAAAAGCATCTTGGGCTGAAAACGTGCCATCAGGTCACCGACGACCTTGGGTCCTTCGGCAACAAAGAGCTGCTCGCGTATGCGTGCCTTCTTCTGTTCGAGTGTATGAACAAATTTTATTTTTGCCTTGCTTATCATATTGCAAAGTTAGTGATTAATGTTGTAACCGATAAAAATAATGTGTTATTTTTATGTAATCTGTCAACAAAATACATTACCTTTGTACCAAAAATATAGCAGTTGAAATCAAAAGTTACATATTTCTACGTTTTCCTTGTCCTCACGTTATGTCTGGTCTCGGCATGTAGCACTTCCAAGTATGTGCCACAGGGAAGTTATCTGCTCACCTCTGTGGAGATAGAATCTGATGAGAGATCGTTTGATGCCTCACAGCTCTTTCCTTATATTCGTCAGAAAGCCAACTCAAAGTGGTTTTCGCTCTTCAAGATACCAATGGGCACTTATACGCTTGCCGGTAAGGACAGTACGAAATGGATCAACCGCACTCTCAAGCGTATTGGTGAGCGTCCTGTGGTATTTGACACGCTTACGGCGCGGCAGACGATGGATGATTTACGACAGGCCATGGTCAACCAAGGCTACCTTCATGCTGGTGTCACTTTAGATACGGTTGTTAAAGGGCATTCGCTCAAAGCGGTCTATATGCTTCATCCGCGGGCCCAGTATCGTTTTGGGCATATCACATACGACATTCAGGACCCGGATATTCGACAATTGTTGGGTGGCGAGGATAGCATGTCCCGTCATCAGCATAGAAAGTCTACTTCTGCTCTTCGCGAAGGATCTCCATTCTCAATTAAAGCATTGGAGGCAGAGCGTGACCGGCTGACAGCGTTGCTTCAGAATGTCGGCTATTACAAGTTTCACAAGGACTTTATATCTTTTACTGCAGATTCCTCTTCCGACAGTCGCTCGGTAGGTATTGTGCTTCATCTCAAGAAGTATCAGGCCAATAGTGATGCTCGTCCAACAGACCATCCCAGGTTTGTTATCCGTTCAGTGCGGTATTCTGATGGCTCTTTAGGCAAAGTTCAACTTCGGAGGAATGTGTTGGAAAACAATACGGCGATTACTGCCGGTCGACCTTTTAGTAACACAGATCTGCAGAAGACCTATTCAAATTTCAGCAAGCTTCAGGCGGTGAAGTATACCAATATTCTGTTCAGCGAGGTTCCGGACTCGAATCTTTTGGATTGTCATATCCAGTTGAGTATGAACAAAAGGTCTACAATTGCATTCCAGCCAGAAGGTACCAACACGGCGGGTGACTTGGGCGCAGCTGCGTCACTCATCTATGAGAATAGAAACTTGCTACGTGGATCAGAATTGTTGAGCGTGCAGTTGCGTGGTGCTTTCGAGGCGATTACGGGGCTGGAGGGCTACAACGATGAAGATTATATAGAATATGGTGTGCAGGCGAAACTTCAGTTTCCGGAGTTCTTGGCACCTTTTCTCTCTCGTAGCTTTCGCCGTCAGAGCAATGCCAGTTCAGAGTTGTCTTTAGCCTGGGACATGCAAAATCGACCAGAGTTCCATCGTCGTGTCTTGTCTGCGGGATGGCGCTATCGCTGGGCTGATCCGGGGCACAATACTCGCTACCGCTTCGATCTTTTGGATCTGAACTATGTCTACATGCCATGGATTAGCGCTACTTTTAAGGAAGACTATCTCGACGATGTCTCTAATCGAAACGCTATTCTACGCTATAACTATGAGAATCTCTTTATCCTAAGAATGGGAGTGGGATTTAGTTATAACAATGGTGTCAATGCGTTGAAGATGAATTTTGAGTCGGGTGGGGGATTGCTGAGGGCACTCTCCCCTTTGATGGGTCTGAAGAAGAATGAGAATGGGCAGTATACGCTTTTCAATCATATACCTTATGCCCAGTATCTGAAATTTGATTTTGATTATACACGTATCCAACAGTTCGATACTCGCAATATGCTGGCTTTTCATGCGGCGTTTGGTATGGCATACCCTTATGCCAACAGCACTGTGCTGCCTTTTGAGAAACGCTATTTCTCCGGAGGAGCCAACAGCGTGAGAGGATGGTCGGTGCGAGAACTCGGTCCGGGTAGTTATCGGGGCAAAGACGGCCGCATCGACTTTATCAACCAGACGGGTGACATGAAATTGGACCTTAGCGCAGAGTATCGTACCTTTCTCTTTTGGAAATTCAATGGTGCTGCCTTTATAGACGCCGGTAACATTTGGACGCTTCGCAACTATGCTGATCAGCCAGGAGGACAGTTCCGTTTCGATGAATTCTATAAGCAGATTGCTGTCTCTTATGGATTAGGCTTGCGCATCAACTTTGGCTATTTCATACTACGCTTCGATGGGGGCATGAAAGCCATTAATCCGGCTTGGACCACTCAGCAAGAGCATTGGGCGATTTTCCATCCGAAGTTTTCTCGTGACTTTACATTCCACTTCGCAGTGGGTATGCCATTCTAAAAGACATATATTATAAGGAGAGTTTTCGCTATTTCAGGTCAAATACACCTGTGGGCAGTTTTCTGTGGAGCGCATTCAGTGTGAAGTCCGCTCCTGGGTCATTGCTGGCAACAATGCCGCTGGCTCTAAGCACTTGCTTGACCGTTTTTTCGGCCAACTCCGGTTGGTTGTTGGTGTCGCTCAGATGACAGAGCCATACTCCTCTGAGTGCCGGCGTGGCATAGTGGGCAAGCACTTGCCCGCAATCAAAATTGCTCGTATGTCCGAGCGAGCTCTGTATTCTTCGCTTCAGTTCTACGGGGTAGGGCCCTGCTTCGAGCATGGCCTTCTCATAGTCTGCCTCTATGACAAGATAATTGGCGTGTCCGACATATTCCAGCATTTCGTCTGTGAAATGCCCGATATCCGTCATCAATACGAATGTGATGCCTTCTGCCTCAATGCAGTAACCGACATTTTCCTTACTGTCGTGTGGCACCCCGAAAGCAGTGATCGTAAATTCGCCTATATGAAAAGGCTGTCCTTTCTCGACAACAAATGACATATCTTGGGGCACCTTGGTCCTCACACACCAGTTCTCCTCTATGCCTTCGTGCACTTTGCGCGTGGCATATACAGGGATGTGATAATCCTTGCTTACACTACCTACTGACTTCACGTGATCGGCATGATCATGTGTGACCAGTATAGACCTAATATTGGAAATGTTTAGGCCGTAGTTTTTCAAGTGTTTTTTCAAAATACGGACACCGATGCCAGCGTCAATGAGCAACCCTTCTTTCTCGTTGTATATCAGGCTGCAGTTGCCGCTGCTGCCGCTGCCGAATGAGATAAAATGCAGCATTGCGTTATAATTTTCTACAAAGATAAATATTTCTCTTCAATAATCACTCTATTTGCAATGCAAAAAAACTTAATGGCGTAAAAAAGTCTGTTCTTTGGTCTTTGTTTGAACCAAGAAAAAGGAAAGAGAATATCGAATCGTAAAAACAAAAAAATAGTTAATAGTCAAGATTAGCCCGCTATTTATTTGCGAATCAAAAAAAAGATTGCTAACTTTGCACTCTGTTTGGAATAAGTATCAAAAATCGAATCAAAAACAAAGAATAGCGATGTCTAAGATTTGTCAGATTACAGGCAAGAAGGCACAGAGAGGTTGCAATGTGTCTCACTCAAAGCACCACACAAAGCGCAGCTTTGACGTTAATCTCTTCAGCAAGAAGTTCTTCTATGTAGAGGAGAACTGCTGGATTTCGCTCAAGATTAGTGCCGCTGGTCTTCGTCTTATCAATAAGGTTGGACTGGATGCAGCTCTGAAGCAGGCAGTCTCTAAGGGCTACTGCGATTGGAAGGACATTAAAGTATTAGGAGAATAATCATCATGGCAAAGAAGTCGAAAGGAAATAGAGTTCAGGTGATTCTGGAATGCACAGAGATGAAAAACTCTGGCCTGCCAGGCACTAGCCGTTACGTTACGACAAAGAACCGCAAGAATACTCCCGAGCGTCTGGAGCTTATGAAGTACAATCCCATCTTGAAAAAGATGACACTTCACAAGGAGATCAAGTAATCTCACCAGAGTTCTCGTTTTACGTTAATAGTTAAAAGATAATATAGACTATGGCAAAGAAAGCGGTCGCTACCCTCCATGAAGGTTCTTCGGATGGTCGCGCATATTCAAAGGTTATTAAGATGGTAAAGAGCCCTAAGACAGGTGCTTACATCTTCGATGAGCAGATGGTTCCCAATGAGGCCGTCAAGGATTTCTTTAAGAAGTAATCTCGGATTTTGATACTTTAAAGATAAATGTTACAAGAGGTTGGACTTTTTCTTGGTTCAACCTCTTGTTTTTTTATTTATGAGACTTTTTAAATTAAATATAGTATAGGCTTTGGGTGCAACAAAAAATAGCTTATCAAGCAGCATTGTAGAAAAATATGGATTTCTCTATTTTGCTATTCTTGATAAGCTATTTCTGTGGAGCAGGTTTTTCTTTGCTCGCATTTTTTTGTTTGTCTACTGGTGGCTTATGTAGTGATCTCACCGGCAATGCTTCTTGCCATCAAGTTGCGGATGGTATTTGGATCGTTGTGTTGAGCTTGTAGATACATGAGTTTGGTGACAGCTGCTTCTACGGTAGAGTCGTGACCAGAGATGACACCAATGTCTTTGAGTTGGTATCCGGTGTCGTATCGGCTCATCTCCACGGTACCGGCTACACATTGGCTGATATTCACAATGACGATTCCCTTTAGGGTCGCTTCTTTGAGCAGGTGCATGAGCCATGGACTTTTCATTGCGTTGCCACTGCCAAAACTGCGCATGACGATACCTCTGAGACTTTGCAGTTGCAGCACTTGTCTAAGGATCCCCTCTTGAATGCCGGGGAAAAGACTGAAGACAACCACATTGGTGTCCATGGCCAGGTGGGCTTGCATCCGCTTGCTGAAGTCTGGTTTTAATATATGGTGATCATGAAATGAAAAGTTTACTCCGGCCTCACAAAGGTGAGGATAGTTAAAGGAGTCGAAGGCGTTGAAACCGTCTGCATTGATCTTTGTTGACCGGTTGCCTCGGAGCAGTACTCCGCTGAAATAGATGCATACTTCTGGCACGCGTGCGTGTCCGTACTCATCCTTCAACGCGGCAAGTTCTATACTTGTCACAAGGTTTTCCTTACCGTCGGTTCTTAACTGGCCAATGGGCAGTTGTGATCCGGTAAGGATCACGGGCTTGGTCAGTCCTTCGAGCATAAAAGAGAGAGCCGAGGCTGTGTATGCCATTGTGTCCGTACCGTGTAGTACTACGAAACCGTCATAGTCGTCATAGTTTCGGTTGATGATCCTCACGAGTTGGGCCCATTGATTGGGCGACATCTCGCTGGAGTCGATAGGAGGCGTGAACTGGTAGACGTCAATGTCGGCTCTGATCAGTTGAAACTCCGGCATAGACTCAACGAGATGGTTGAAATCCAGTGGCTCCAATGCGCCTGTCTGAGGATTTTGTCCCATACCGATTGTGCCTCCTGTGTAGATAAGCAGTACCTTGTTCATCGCTATTCTTAGTTTTTTCTGCAAAAGTAATTTAATTTTGTCGATATTCCAAATAAATACTGTATATTTGCGCTTGTGACTTTAGGTAATCGGTCTACCACTTACAATTATTAGTCAATCCGTTAAAAATAGAATCAAATATGAAGAAATTCATGGATGAGGACTTCCTCTTAGAGTCTGATGTGGCTAAAGACTTGTATCATAATCATGCTGCGAAGCTGCCAATCATTGATTATCATTGCCATCTCGACCCTAAGATGGTGGCAGAAGACTATCATTTTCGAAGCATCACCGAACTTTGGTTGGGTGGAGACCATTATAAGTGGAGAGCTATGCGTAGCAATGGCGTAGATGAGCGTTATTGTACAGGAACAGACACTTCCGATTGGGAAAAGTTTGAGAAATGGGCAGAGACAGTGCCTTATTGTTTTCGTAATCCTTTGTATCACTGGACTCATCTTGAATTAAAGACAGCTTTTGGAATCGAAAAGTTGCTTTCGCCCTCTACGGCCCGTGAAATCTATGACATCTGCAACGAAAAGCTCCAACAGCCAGAGTTCAGTGCCCGCGGGCTCATGCGTCACTATCATGTGGAATGCGTCTGCACCACCGATGATCCTGTTGATGACCTGCATTGGCATAAAGTGACACGTGAGAGTGGCTTCGAGATTAAGATGTTGCCAGCTTGGCGACCTGATAAGGCAATGAATATCGAGCACCCCGATTTCTCGGCCTATATGGAGCTGCTCTCGGAAGTAAGTGGAATCGAGGTTGACAGTTATCAGCATCTTATCGATGCTCTGCAACGTCGTCACGATTTCTTTCATGAGAATGGATGTCGGCTCTCTGATCATGGCGTAGAGGAGTTTTATTGCGAGCCGTATACTTCTTCTCAGATCGAAACAATTTTTAGTAAAGCATTACGTGGCTTGCGGCTTTCTGCACTGGAGGTGCATCAGTATAAACATGCTTTCTTGAAAGACTGTGGTGAGATGGACTATGATGCAGGGTGGACACAGCAGTATCACTATGGGGCTATCCGCAATAACAATACGTGTATGTATGAGCAACTGGGGCCTGATACCGGCTTCGACTCTATTGGAGAGTTCAGTACGGCTAAGGCTTTGAGTTGTTTCCTGGATGAACTCAATACAGAGCATAAGCTCGGTCGAACCATTCTCTATTGTCTCAACCCTTCAGCCAATGAAATGATAGCCACAATGCTCGGCAATTTCCAAGATGGTTCGGAACCCGGCAAGATCCAGTTCGGCTCTGGCTGGTGGTTTAATGACCAACTCGATGGAATGACCAAGCAGATCAATGCGCTATCTGCGCTGGGGCTGCTCTCCCGTTTTGTGGGTATGCTCACCGACAGTCGCTCTTTCCTGAGTTATCCTCGCCATGAATATTTTCGTCGTCTGTTGTGCAATATTCTTGGCAATGATGTTGAGCGTGGCTTGCTTCCTGATAGTCGGGAGGATCTTTCCCGTATGGTGGAAGACATTTCTTATTATAATGCTCGGCGCTATTTTCGCTTCTACGAATAAGCGAGAATTGGCAAGAAGTAGAAGGCTCTCTGTTTTTTTAGCGTAATTCCTTTGCCCTTTGGAAATAAAATTGTAATTTTGCAAAGATAAAAATAAACGTTCAACCACGGATATGAAGAAATTACTCATACCTTTTATTGTCGCGGCTTTCGCTTTGTTCATGGGGTCGTGCGCAAGCAGCAAGAAAGTTGCTTATTTCCAGAACATCGATACATTGAATCTTTCTGCCTCCCGTGGCCTCTATGATGCCAAAATCATGCCGAAGGATATGTTGACGATTACGGTGATAACCACGAATCCCGATGCTTCTGCACCGTTTAACCTTTCTGTTAACAACACCGTCGGTACAGGTGGACAGCTCAGCACGGGTGGTGGAATGCTGCAGGGCTATTTGGTTGACAATGAAGGATTCATCAATTTTCCAATAGTAGGTAAGATTCATGTAGAGGGGTTGACCAAGACACAATGTGAGAATCTTATAAAGTCTAAGGTGAAACCTTATTTGAATGCTCAAGAAAATCCTATTGTTACCGTTAGAATGTCCAGTTACCGCGTAACGGTGATTGGTGAAGTCGGTAATCCGCAAGTGGTGCCCGTGACTACAGAGAAGATGAGCATCGTTGAGGCGTTGGCTACTGCGGGGGACTTGTCTATCTATGGTAGGCGTGATAACGTGCTTCTCATTCGTGAAGATTCTACCGGTGAAAAGCATGCGCATCGTCTTGACTTGAATGATGCAAATATCATCAACTCACCATATTATTATCTGCAACAAAACGATATTGTCTACGTTCAGCCTAACTCAATCAAGGCACAGAACTCATCGATCGGCAGTATGACTACGTTGTGGATCTCGTTTATGGGAATCGTGACATCTGTTGCGTCTTTGTTGGTGAACATCTTAAGAAATTAATTTTGAAAGAAGATTGGAATATCTCTTAACGATACGTTGGGTGATGGTTTCAATCTTTTTTTTAAGCAATACATTTATCTTGTAAATAAAGGAAGATCGTTGATGGAAAACAACATTCACGAAGACTGTGGAGTGGCTTTGGTGCGGCTCCTTAAACCTCTTAGTTACTATCAGGAGAAATACGGTACGTGGAGATATGGTTTGGGCAAGCTCTATCTGATGATGGAGAAACAGCACAACCGTGGACAGGAAGGTGCTGGTATCGCTTCCGTCAAACTGAACACCCAGCCGGGAAATGAATATATGTTCCGTGAGCGTGCGGAAGGCCCTAATGCCATAACAGAGATCTTTGGCTCAGCCAACCGACAAATCAATCAGGTGGTTAAGGAAAACAGCGTCTTTGTCGACTCCAACCTTCAAGAGGTACCTTTTGCCGGCGAACTCTATATGGGGCATCTTCGTTACTCCACCACGGGCAAGAGCGGACTGAAATATGTCCATCCTTTCCTCCGTCGCAACAATTGGAGAGCTAAGAACCTCTGTCTCTGCGGCAACTACAATATGACCAATGTGGAGGAGGTGTTTGAGGAACTTACCCGCCAAGGACAGTGCCCTCGTATCTACAGCGACAGCTATATCATGCTCGAGCTCATGGGTCACCGTCTTGACCGTGAGGTGGAGCGTAACTTCCGTGAGGCAAAGAAGCAAGGACTGGAGGATCAAAATATCACGCGCTACATCGACGAGCATGTCAAGATGGAAAATGTGCTTAAAACTACGATGAAGCATTTCGATGGAGGTTATGTCGTGACGGGGATTACCGGCAGCGGCGAGATGTTTGCGATGCGTGACCCCCACGGAATTCGCCCCGCTTTCTATTACAAGAATGATGAGGTTGTCGTGCTTGCCTCTGAGCGCCCCGTCTTACAGACAACGTTCGATATCGAGTATGACGATGTTCAGGAACTTAAGCCTGGAACGGCACTCATCGTGCGCAGTAATGGTGAGACGGTGATCAAGAAGATCCTTGAGCCGCAGAGCAACGCGGCTTGCTCCTTTGAGCGCATCTATTTCTCGCGCGGCTCTGATCAGGACATCTATCGTGAGCGCAAGAAACTCGGTGAGCAGCTTGTCCCCGCTATTCTGAAATCCATCGACGGTGACACCCGCCACACGGTCTTCTCTTTCATCCCTAACACAGCCGAGTCTGCTTTCTATGGTTTGATCGACGGTTTCAAGAAGCATGTCATCGAACGGAAGATTGAACGTATCGAGAGTCTTGGACATACTCCTACACACGAGGAGCTCGCTGATATTCTTTCCGAGTATGTGCGCTGTGAAAAAGTGGCTTGGAAAGACATCAAGCTTCGCACGTTCATCACTGAGGGCAATGCCCGCAATGACCTTGCAGCCCATGTCTACGATATCACCTACGGCTCTCTTGAACCTTATGTCGACAATCTCGTCATCATCGACGACAGTATAGTTCGCGGTACCACGCTCAAGGAGAGTATTCTCCATATCCTTGACCGTCTCCATCCTAAAAAGATTGTTATGGTCAGTTCGGCACCACAGATTCGCTACCCCGACTACTATGGCATCGACATGCCTCGTCTGGAGGAGTTCTGTGTCTTCCGTGCTACAGTAGCCCTGCTCAAGGAACGTGGTATGGAAAGCATACTGGAGAACGTATATAAAGAGTGCCTTGCAGAGCTATCCAAGCCCCGCGAGGAAATGCAGAATGCTGTACGTGACATCTATGCACCGTTCTCTGTCGACGAGATCAACCACAAGATTGTGGAGATGCTCCGCCCTGAGGGTATGACGACCCCGATCGACATTGTCTATCAGAGTCTTGACGGTCTGCATCAGGCAATCCCCAACAATCCGGGTGATTGGTATTTCTCCGGGCACTATCCCACGCCGGGTGGCACTCGTCTGTGCAACCAGGCTTACGTGAATTTTTTTGAGAAGGTGTATAAAACAGCCTCCACACAATCAATAGACCACAATAACGCGAAATGATGAAGAATGTAACCTTGGTATTGTCTGATGGGACAAAGTTCCATGGCAAGTCGTTTGGCTATGATCAACCCGTAGCCGGCGAAGTGGTGTTCAATACAGCTATGATGGGTTATCCGGAATCCCTTACCGATCCTTCCTATGCCGGACAGCTGATGACACTGACCTTTCCTTTAGTCGGTAACTATGGTGTCCCTCCTTTTACTTTTGAAAAGAATGGATTGCCCACTTTTATGGAGAGCGACAAGATTTATGCTTCTGCCATCATCGTGTCGGACTATAGCGAAGCGTACAGCCATTGGAATGCTGTAGAAAGTCTTGGCTCATGGCTTAAGCGCGAGCATGTGCCGGGCATCACAGGCATCGATACGCGTCAGCTGACAAAGGTGCTGCGCGAGCATGGTGTGATGATGGGAAAGATTATTTTCGACGACGATCCAGACAATCAGCCCAAGGCTGAGTACGAGGGAGTGAACTTTGTTGAGAAGGTTTCCTGCAAGGAAATCATCCGCTACAACGAAGGAGCCGGTAAGAAAGTTGTGCTTGTCGACTGTGGTGTGAAGGCCAATATCATTCGCTGTCTCATCAACCGTGGCGTAGAGGTCGTCCGTGTGCCATGGAACTATGACTATACCGACATGGAGTTTGATGGTCTTTTCCTGGCCAATGGTCCTGGTGATCCTGATACTTGTCAGGCTGCCGTCGACATTATCCGCAAGCAGATGAGCCGTTCGCGCAAGCCCATTTGCGGTATTTGCATGGGTAACCAACTTCTTGGCAAAGCTTCGGGTGCGAACATCTATAAGCTGAAATATGGGCACCGCTCCCACAATCAGCCAGTACAGATGGTGGGGACGACCCATTGCTATATTACTTCACAGAACCATGGTTATGCCGTTGACGGCAAGACACTTGGATCAGACTGGGAAGAGCTCTTCGTCAACATGAATGACGGCTCCAACGAGGGTATCCGCCACAAGACAAATCCTTGGTTTTCCTCCCAGTTCCACCCTGAGGCATGTGCCGGCCCGCTCGACACTATGTTCATGTTCGACAAGTTTGTCGAGAGTTTGAAGTAATAGGGGGATGTCATCTTTTTCGTTTCATTAATTCTAAATTGCAAACGCTATGCGTGATTCAAGTATAAAGAAAGTGCTCTTGCTCGGCTCGGGAGCATTGAAGATTGGAGAGGCCGGTGAGTTTGACTATTCCGGTTCCCAGGCTCTGAAAGCTCTTCGCGAAGAGGGCATCTCTACGGTGCTGATCAATCCAAACATTGCTACCGTGCAGACTTCCGAGGGCGTTGCCGACCAAATCTATTTCCTGCCGGTTCAGCCTTATTTTGTGGAGCGGGTCATCAAGAAGGAGCGCCCCGATGGCATTCTCTTGAGCTTTGGCGGACAGACAGCATTGAACTGTGGTGTGAAGCTCTATGAGAGTGGCGTACTGGAGAAATATGGTGTGAAGGTTTTGGGTACACCTGTTCAGGCTATCATGGACACGGAGGACCGTGAGCGCTTTGTGGAGAAACTCGATCAGATCAACGTCAAGACGATCAAGAGTGAGGCCTGCGAAACCATGGACCAAGCTTTGAAGGCTGCTTCTGATTTGGGATATCCGGTCATTGTGCGTGCTGCTTACGCCTTGGGCGGACTGGGTTCCGGCTTTGCCGACAACGACGAAGAGCTGCGCCGCATCTGTGAGAAGGCTTTCTCGTTCTCGCCTCAGGTGCTTGTAGAGAAGAGTTTGAAAGGTTGGAAAGAAATAGAGTATGAGGTGGTACGTGATAGATATGACAATTGCATCACGGTGTGTAACATGGAGAACTTCGACCCGCTGGGCATTCACACGGGTGAGTCGATCGTTATCGCACCGTCGCAGACGCTTTCTAACTCAGAATATCATAAGCTTCGTGCACTGAGCATCAAGATCGTGCGCCATGTAGGTATCGTAGGTGAGTGCAATGTGCAGTATGCCTTCGATCCCAATTCCGAGGACTATCGTGTCATTGAGGTCAACGCTCGTCTGAGCCGTTCTTCTGCCCTGGCATCCAAGGCTACCGGCTATCCTTTGGCTTTTGTGGCTGCAAAACTTGGTATGGGCTATGGTCTTTTCGAGTTGAAGAACTCCGTTACCAAGACGACAAGCGCATTCTTCGAGCCGGCTTTGGATTATGTGGTCTGCAAGATTCCGCGTTGGGACTTGTCAAAGTTCCGTGGTGTTGACCGTGAGCTGGGCTCCAGCATGAAGAGCGTCGGTGAGGTGATGGCGATTGGCCGTAACTTCGAGGAAGCTATTCAGAAAGGCTTGCGCATGATCGGTCAGGGCATGCATGGCTATGTTGAGAATAAAGAGTTGAAAATCGATGATATCGATGAGGCACTTCGTGAACCTACCGACAAGCGTGTCTTCGTTATCTCTAAAGCCATGCATAAGGGCTACACCATCGATCAGATCCATGACTTGACAAAGATTGACAAGTGGTTTCTCTATAAACTGAAACACATCATCGATATCGATGAGCGTTTGAAGCGTTGCAATATCAATACGCTCGACCGTGAATTGCTTCGTGAGGCAAAGGTCTATGGTTTCACCGATTTCCAGATTGCCCGTGCAGTAGGATTGGAGCGGGAACTTGGCAATATGCACAAGGCTTTGCTCGTGGTGCGTCGCCTGCGCAAGAGCTACGACATTCTGCCGGTTGTCAAGCAGATCGATACCTTGGCTGCTGAGTATCCGGCTCAGACCAACTATCTCTATGTGACCTACGATGGTGTGGCCAGCGACATCAGCTTCTCCAACGACAGGCGTTCGGTGATCGTTCTTGGTTCAGGTGCTTACCGCATCGGAAGCTCTGTGGAGTTCGACTGGTGTGGTGTGCAAGCTCTGAACACCATTCGCAAGAGTGGTTATCGCAGTATTATGATCAACTATAATCCGGAAACAGTATCCACAGACTATGATATGTGTGACCGCCTTTATTTCGATGAGTTGACCTTTGAGCGCGTCATGGATATCATTGATATGGAGAATCCTTATGGCGTCATCGTCTCCACGGGTGGCCAGATTCCTAACAACCTGGCCATGTATCTCGATGCTGAGAATGTCAACATCCTTGGTACGGCAGCCAAAGACATTGACAACGCTGAGGATCGTGCGAAGTTCTCTGAGATGCTCTCCCGCAATGGTATCAACCAGCCGGAGTGGAGCGCGCTGACGTCGATGGACGACATTGATAAGTTTGTTGACCGTGTCGGCTTCCCGGTTCTTGTCCGTCCGAGCTATGTGCTTTCCGGAGCGGCCATGAATGTGTGTTCCAATCGCGAAGAACTCGAGCGCTTCCTGAAACTGGCAGCTAACGTCAGTGAGGATCATCCCGTGGTCGTCAGCAAGTTTATAGAGCATGCCAAGGAAATAGACTTCGATGGCGTGGCCAAGCAGGGAGAGGTCATGGCTTATGCCATTAGTGAGCACATTGAGTTTGCCGGTGTCCACTCTGGTGATGCCACTTTGCAGTTGCCTCCGCAGAAGCTCTATGTCGAAACGGTGCGACGTATCAAGCGTGTCAGCCGTAAGATTGCGCAGGAGCTGCACATCTCCGGTCCGTTCAACATTCAGTTCATGGCCCGTGAAAACGACATCATGGTTATCGAGTGTAACCTCCGCGCCAGCCGCTCCTTCCCCTTTGTGAGCAAGGTGCTTAAGATCAACTTCATCGACCTGGCTACCAGGGTGATGCTCGGTGAGCCGGTGGAGAAGCCCAATAAGAATCTCTTCGACCTCGACTACGTTGGTATCAAGGCCAGCCAATTCTCGTTCAACCGTTTGCAGAAAGCAGACCCTGTGCTCGGTGTGGATATGAGTTCTACCGGAGAGGTTGGCTGCTTGGGCGACGACACCAATCAGGCTCTGCTCAAGAGTATGCTTTCCGTGGGTCAGCGCATTCCTGAGCATACCGTTTTGCTCTCTACCGGTGGTGCCAAGCAGAAGGCTGAGATGCTCGATGCCGCCAAACAACTCTTGGCTCATGGCTATCAGCTTTATGCTACTGGCGGCACATCGCGCTATCTCACAGAGAACGGTGTGGCCAATACGCTGGTTTACTGGCCGTCGGAGAAGGGGCACCCTCAGGCTCTCGAACTCTTACATGAGAAGAAGATCGATATGGTGGTGAACATTCCGAAGGATCTCACCTCGCGCGAGTTGACCAATGGCTACAAGATCCGGCGTGCCGCCATCGACCTCAATGTACCATTGATCACTAACAGCCGTCTTGCTTCTGCCTTCATCAATGCTTTCTGCACGTTGAAACCTGAAGACATCGATATTAAGGCATGGGGTGAATATTGATCATCAATTCGCAAGTATCTTGTTTTACGCTCCTAAAAAGGAGATATGGCAATAGGCTTTCATTTCTCCATCAGCTTTTCTTTCGCAAGAAGCTGATGGGGATTTTTTTGCTCTGCAGCTATTTGTGGATGCATTTCATAACTTTTCTCTATAATATCGTAACGGCTCATCGCTCAATCTTTCGTAACTTTGCACTCGTCAACAAGAGCTTGGCTGATGACCATGCTCTGCAACAGAGGCATAACAATTAAAAAAATACAAAACGACCATGAAGAAGACATTTAGTGTATCCGGTATGAAGTGCAGCCACTGCGCTGCCAATGTTGAAAACGCATTGAAGGCAGTGAAAGGTGTCGTCAGTGCTGAGGCTCAACTCGAAGACAAAACTGTCACCGTAGAATTTGACGGGCAGCAGGCCAGTGAGGCTGATCTCAAGGCAGCCGTGGATGCTACCGGCCGCTATGAGCTGACCGACTAATGAGGGGGGGCATCGCGTTTATGAAGAAGACAATCCCTGTCATTGGCATGGCCTGCGCCAGTTGTTCCGCCAATGTCGAGCGCAAGCTCAACAGTCTCGATGGCGTTCAGCAGGCTTCGGTCTCTCTTCCGGGCAGAAGTGCGCTCGTCGACTACGATCCTGCCAAGATCTCTCTTGAGGACATGAAGCGGGCCATCAACGGCATCGGCTACGACCTCGTCATTGAGGCTGACCGCAGTGCGGTGGAGATAGAGCGGCGAGCCTATACATTGCTGAAGCGCAAGACAGTCCTGAGCTGGCTCTTTGCCGCTTTGTGTATGTCGCTCTCCATGCATTGGCTGCGCGTGGGCGATACCTCGCTGACCAATCAAGTGGAGCTGCTTCTGGCTTTAGCTAATATCATTGTCTGCGGGTGGGCCTTCTACCGCGCAGCCTGGCGTCAGCTGCTCCATGCCACCGCCAACATGGACACGCTGGTGTGTCTCTCCACCGCCATCACCTTTCTGTTCTCTGTCTTTAATACCTTTTGGGGCGAGCAGACCTGGGGCAGCAAGGGCATCGGGTGGCATACCTATTTCGATGCCTCGATCATGATCATCACCTTTGTGCTCACCGGCCGCCTCTTAGAGGAAAAAGCAAAAGACGGAACAGCCTCCAGCATCCGTCAGCTCATGGGCATGGCTCCCAAGACGGCTCATATCGTTGAGGATGGACAGGTCAGGGAGGTGCCAGTCTCTACTATAGAGAAAGGAGATGTGCTCGAAGTGCGACCGGGGGAGAAGGTGCCCGTCGACGGTGAGGTGATCAGTGCCGAAAGCTTTATGACGGCTGACGCTGCTTATGTCGATGAGAGTATGATCACGGGTGAACCGACACCCGCCGAGAAGAAGAAGGGCAGCAAGGTGCTTGCCGGCACTATTCCCAGCCAAGGTAAGTTCCGTATGCGAGCCCGTGAAGTAGGGGAAAACACTGCCTTGGCGCATATCATCCAAATGGTGCAGCAGGCGCAGGCGTCAAAGGCGCCGGTTCAGCGCATTGTCGACAAGGCTGCTTTGGTCTTTGTGCCCGTGGTGGGCGGCATCTCTGTGCTCACCTTCGCGTTGTGGCTGCTTATTGGCGGCACGGCGATGATGCCGCAAGCCATCCTCTCTGCCGTCGCCGTGCTCGTCGTCGCCTGCCCGTGTGCAATGGGCTTGGCAACTCCTACAGCGTTGATGGTTGGGATTGGAAGGGCAGCGCAGGACAAGGTGCTCATCAAGGACGCCACAGCCCTGGAGCGGCTGCGCAAAGTAGACGCGTTGGTCACTGACAAGACCGGCACACTGACGATTCCCAATCAGAATGTCGATTTCACCAAGTCCGATGATCTGCCTTTGGAGGAGCGCGAGCAGCTCAAGCCACATGCCGCTGAGGCGATGAACCAACTCCAGGAATGGGGCATCGAAGTGTGGATGATGAGTGGCGACAAGGATGAGGCCGCCCACTATTGGGCTCAGAAGGCTGGCATCAAGCACTATAAGAGCAGGGTGATGCCCACGGATAAAGAGGAGATGGTGCGCAAACTGCAACGTGAGGGAAAAACGGTGGCTATGATCGGCGATGGCATCAACGACACGCAAGCTTTGGCACTCGCCGACGTGAGCATCGCCATGGGGCGCGGCACCGATGTGGCCATGGATGTGGCGCAGGTGACGCTCATGGGCGATGACCTTCGCGCCATTCCAAACGCCATAGAGCTTAGCCGTCAGACGGTGAAAATGATTTGGGAAAACCTCTTCTGGGCATTCATCTACAACATTGTCTGCATTCCCTTGGCGGCCGGAGCCCTACGCTTGTTTGGCATCGACTTTCAGATCACGCCGATGTGGGCCTCCGCATTGATGGCTTTCTCGAGCCTTAGCGTGGTTCTCAACAGTCTTAGATTGAAATTTGTTATTAGATAAACGAAAGAAATATGATGACGCAAGACCAGAGGTGGACCATGATGTGGCAGATGTATATGGACTTTCTGCACAACAACAAACGACGGCCATCGAAATATCAGCCTGAAGAGCGCGACTTGGTCAACTGGGCCAAGCACAACCGCAAGTTGGTCAACAAAGGAGCGCTGAAAGCCGATAGAAAGACTCGCTTTGACCAGCTCGTTGCTGAGGCTGAGAAATATCAGCGTGTCAACCAACATCAATACGTCAATGGGGAGAGCACCCATGAGCAAGCCTCACCCACAGCAGCCTCACCCCCAACCCCTCTCCAAAGGAGAGGGGAGTAATATGTCTCAAGACACCCTCTCGACAAGCCAATTCAATGCAAGTCAACACCCGCAGAGCATTCTACTCCCCTCTCCTTTGGAGAGGGGTAGGGGGTGAGGCTGTTGTTTTCTTCAGCGCATTGTATTTTTTAAGATGCTGCTGTGCCTTCTCTGCCGCTGCAATGGCGTTGGGGTTGGTAGGAGCTTCCTCGGGAGTGATGCGCATGGTGCCCGCGGCATTGATCAGATCCTTCACCACCTCGCCGCCGACGATGAGCCCTGCTGCTGCGGGAACAAAAGCGTCGCTGGCGGGAATGTCGCGGCGCTCAGTACATTTGCGCATATCCTTGTTGGGACAGATGCAGTGGAAGCGGCAGGAGATGGTGTCATCTTCGATCTGCTTGAGTGGCTCCTCGTCGCTGTAGACCACCTTGAGATGAGGGATATGCAGGCGGCGCAGCTTCTTGCGGATGACCTTTGCCAACGGGTCCATCTTGGTCTTGTTGATGTCAGCCACCCGGAAGGCGGTGGCGTCGAGCTTGTTGGCGGCTCCCATGCACGAGATGATGGGGATGTGGAGGGCGTAGCAGCGCTTGATGAGCTCAAGTTTTGCGGTCACCGTGTCCACGCAGTCCACGACATAGTCATACTGGCTGAGGTCGATCTCGTCGGCGTTGGCGGGCATGTAAAACATCTGATGCTTATGCACGATGCAACGGCGGTTGATGTCATGGATACGTGCTTCGGCAACGTCGACCTTGTGCTGACCGACGGTGGAGATGAGCGCATAGATCTGCCGGTTGACATTGGTGAGGCAGACGCGGTCGTCGTCAAAGAGGTCTATCTCGCCGACACCGCTGCGCGCCAACACTTCCACCACATATCCTCCGACGCCTCCGATGCCGAAGACGGCTACACGCGAGCCGCTGAGCGTGTCGATGGCGGGCTTGCCAAGAAGCAACTGTGTACGGGAAAACTGATTTTGCATCTTTGTATTCCTTCTAATACCTATTATTGTTAAATAATAATGTGTTATAAATATAATGTGTCCGGGCTGCAAAGGTACAAAAAAATCGGGAAACGACCAAGCCCCCGCTAAGTTCTTGGCTGTTGACGGAAATACGCTTTGATGTCGTTGTCGATGTCTACAAGGCTGCGTTTGCCGGTGACATAGGGCTTGACGAGCATCGTCAACACATATATGGCAAAACCTATCAGGGCTGCGGCGGCAAAGTTGAGGATCTCGCTGCGAATGAGTCCCGCGCTGAGAAATGCCACCATCACGATGATGGGCACGATGGCCAGCAGCCAGTCGCCCGCGGTATTCATCTTCAAGGCGTCTTCTCTCTCCTGGCGCAGATGTTGCGGTGCGCGGGCGATGAGCTCGCTTTTGTGCTCAGCCCAGTATGCTTCGAAATTGTCGCTGTTGTGTTTAGCTTCCATGGCGTTGATGATTGATGCCTGCAAAAGTACATGAAATCTCTGAAAGTAGCAATAGTTTTGCGGCATCTCTTATCTTTTTCGTAAAATCAATGGAAGAAATTTTGAAGTTCTGCAATTTTTATGTAAGTTTGCATCAATAAATTAGAAAAACAGCGATACTATGAATATATGTGTTTTTTGCGGCGCCCGTCCCAACTTCATGAAGGTGGCGCCAGTGATTCGTCAGATTGAGAACCTGCGTCGGGAGGGCAAACCGGTGGAGAGTCAGATTGTCTATGCCGGCATTGCCAACGACCCGACGCTGGAGGACAGTCTTTTCAGCGATTTGGGCATCAGACGTCCCGATGTCTTCTTAGGCGTGGATTGTGTCAATCTCAACGAGCTCACGGGGCAGGTGATGTCTAAGTTTGAGGTTTATCTTCAGGATCATCCTACCGATGTGGTTGTCGTTGTCGATGACCTCGCCTCGACGATGGCGGCGTCTATCGTCACCAAGAAGCAGGGCATCAGGCTGGCGCACATCGCTGCCGGCACGCGCAGTTTCGACATCAACATGCCGAAGGAGATCAACCGGCTTGTCATCGACGGACTGAGCGACATTCTCTTCACCGCCGGCATCAGCAACAACTCGATAGCAAACCGCGAGGGCGCCGAGCTCTCAAAAGTGTATATGGTGGGCAACATCCTCATGGACAACCTGCGCTATTGCCACACACGTATCGAGCAGGCTACGCTGCCCGACGAGGTGGCTCGTGTGATCACGGCAGAAGATGGCAGGCTGAAGCCTTATCTGGTCTTCACGATCAACCGCAAGGCGCTGCTGGCCGACAAGGACAATCTGAAGAAGATGGTTACGGCGTTGGCCCGGGCAGCCGGTGACACGACGATCATCGCCCCGCTGAGAGGACTGGCCGAGGAGACGATCACGGGGCTGGGACTGAGAGAGCGTCCCGACCTGAAGAATTTCCATATCGTCACCCCGTTGGGCTATCTGGCTTTCGCACGTCTGACGCGTCATGCCAGCGGTATCATCACAGACAGCGGCAATGTGGCTGAGGAGGCTACCTTCAACCAGGTGCCGTGCATTACGCTCAACAGCTATACCGAGCATATCGAGACGGTGAAGATCGGCACCAATGTGCTGGTCGGCGAAGATGCTGAGAAGCTCGAAGAGGCTGTCGGCAAGATGGCCACCGGACAGTGGAAACAATCCGGCATCCCCGACAGATGGGACGGACGCACGGCGGAGCGCATCGTGGAGGTGCTGATGAACGAGTAACGGCCTTGCAGCCTCGCCCCGACCCCTCTTCAAGACCACCTTTACATGCAGCTGGTCAGACCGAAGGTCGTGGCGATGGCGCTGAGGATGGAGATAATCATGTTGATGATCAGCTTCCAGGTCTCTTTCTTGTTTTCGGTACTCATAATAAATTGTTTTTAAAGGGCTCCCCGCCATTCTATGGGTGGAATGGCAAAATTATTTAGCGTTAGAATAGCGGAGAGCCAAAGTTAATAGTTTAATTTTCTTCCCGGTCTGCGGCAGTTATCCGCTTATCCTCTAGGCGTCGGCACCACCCTTTCCGCCTGTAGAAGGCACGTTTCCGCTTGTTCCGGAACTCTTGTTATCGCCTTCCTCGGCTTTTTCCCCACGATTGTACTGACCAGCCTCTTGCACCCTTGCGGCAGCAGTCAGTTCGGCACGTGTGAAGTCGCCGCATGGGCGCGCGCGAAGATGCGCAGAGAGGACGTTGGTCGCAACATTGAAATCATTCAAATTCTCTGCGCCCTTTGTCTTAAGTCCAGCGGAGAAGATGGCGAGGTTGGGGATCTTCACGGCGTTACCGTCGAGGACGAGCTCGCGGATGCAGTTCACCATGTCGGTCAGCACGCCGTAGATGGCACCCTTGGAGTAGGGGGTGTTGTGGTTGGCCATGTGCTCGGCGAGCCGCTCCAGGTCGATGGTTTGGTTGACGGTGGCACGGGCGAACCACTTGCCGTAGGCCTTGTTGCCCTTGGACTTGTTTTGATAGACTTTGTAGTGTAGCATAAGCAATAAGATTTAAAAGTTTTCTGATGCAAAGTTACTACACAATCGCCCCGTTTCCAAATTTGGACGGTCTATTGCAGTTAAAATCTGTTAACAACAAACGATAAACCTCATTTTTCTGAATTTATGGTTTGCGAGGGGTGTAATTATTA
>OGQX01000259.1_pt1 | contig 63802 bp, 41 predicted proteins | sample 1553291 | NCBI WGS metagenome assembly OGQX01 (sample SAMEA2580030, study PRJEB22360) | human gut metagenome | biome: human gut; feature: human-associated habitat; material: faeces | place: Denmark | collected 2008/2010
TTCTTCTTTTTTGCTACAATCTTCTATCTATCACTCCATTTTTCGGAAGAACCATAATTTTGATCCTTCGACGTCGGATAAATTGGATATAACAGTAAAGCGTGCGTTTTTCGGCATACACTATATAATTACTCCTCCAAAATATGGTTCGGTAACCTTAAGCTTACTGCGCAACCATCATATAACAATAAGTTCTACAGACCCTGTTTATGATGAAGAAATTTTCTATTCGTTCAATCAATTGCCACCTGCCTCTGTAGAAGGATATAATGCGATAATGGATATTTTTGCTGTTTGGACAGATGACGATGGAAATGTCATTGCAAACGAGAAAGGTGAAATCAAAGTTAAACGAAATGCTCTCTCTGAATTCAAAATTAACTTTATTGGTCTCAAAGATTTAGGATTTGATATTAAAGAAGAAACAACGCCATTGGACTCTTTATATCAAGATTGGACCGTTAAAGCTCAATGATGTGATAGCATTTGCTCGCCATGTCTGATGCTTTTTGTAAAGCTCATTCCAGTTATCTCATATTTTTGAGAGCCGGAGGTGGCTTTCCCCTCAAAGAGTTATATAACCAGCATCAACGGAGACAATTATTATTTATGTGAAAGGCGCCCTATTGCGGGTGCCTTTTTTGTTATGTAGTAATCTTTCTTCGGCCTAATCAGTGCCCCTTGCTTGAGACAGATGTTGAACGTATGGTCGTGAGATACATGAGTAACCAACGTAGTGCTCGGAGAGGTACTCTTTACGAGCTAGTATTATCAATAACGGTTTCATCTTCGTTCTATTGCGTCACGGCAGAATAAAAGTAACTTATGATTCAAGTCGTTACCCATCAGTATTGACGGGAAGACTACAGACAGATGTCTTAACAAGTTATTTGGCATGTCCGATAAGGTTCACGACAACTTTTATCATAGTATCCTTTTCCTCAGGACGGCTTTCGGCAATGAGCAGAGTAAGGGCAACAAGGGTTGCATCGTCAATGCGCTTATTGTGCATATCGTCATAGAGAATGCCGTTCTCGTTCATAAACCAAAGAAAGAGGGTAGCGGCAATACGCTTGTTGCCATCACTGAAACTGTGATTTTTGGTGACAAGATACAAGAGCATGGCTGCTTTCTCCTCTACAGTCGGGTAAAGATCCTGACCTCCAAAGGTCTGATATATCTGGCCTATGCTACTCTTGAAACTGTCGTCCTTCTCGTTTGCGAAGAGTCCGCTTCCGCCAAATTTCTCTCGCAGTTCCGCAAGGACTTTCATTGCACCTTCGTATGTAGCGTGGAACTTCTCCTCTGTGGAGCTTTCTGGAATGCTCAGCCGCTGGTAATCATAGTCGTCAAGACGGTCAAGGGCGAAAGTGTAGTCCACAACAACATCAAGCAGGGCGTTGCGCACCTCCTTGCTGAGGTCTTGCAACTTCACCGTCCTCGCCATCGAGCGAACCAATTGCACCATCTGCCGGTAGTTCTCCTCACGGATTCGCTGGTTGATAGCGTAGCCTTTGATGAGATAATCCCTCAATACGCTTGTGGCCCATTGACGGAATTGAATACCTCTCTTCGTGTTTACACGATAACCAAGCGAGATAATGAGGTCAAGGTTATAATAGGTTACATTACGGCCGACCTGTCTCTTGCCCTCCGTTTGAACTGTTCGGAATTTCCGAACAGTTGAATCGGCAGCCAATTCACCATCCTCATAAATGTGCTTGATATGCTCACTAACATTGGCTTTGCTGGAATCAAATAACTGTACCATCTGTGCCTGTGTCAGCCACACCGTTTCATTCTCCAACTTCACATCAAGTTGGGTTTTGCCGTCTTCGGTCTGATATATGACAATCTTGTTGTCGAGTTCATCCTTGTTCATCTTCACTTCAATTTGCTTGTTACTCAATCTGCTTTAATGTTTAATCTACTCTTGATGACATCCAAAGTGAGCGCGTGGCCTTTAACCGTTTCTCTGATTAAGTGCTCATACTGATCCATCAGCTCTCCCCAGTGTCGGCGTTCCTCATAATGTGTATCACCTTCCTTAGCATCGCGAATTTGCTCATATTCTGCTTGACTGTATTCTCTGCCGACATGATGGTAGATTGACTTACGGTCAATGGTAAACCGCACTGACAATGGATAATCCTCGGTATTCTTTCTGTTCGTCCGCTTGTCAAGCGTGAGCGAGAAAGTGCAGTTGCGGTCACGAAATGACAGTGCTGCCTTCAGGCGCGCCTGACGCTCGCGCATAATCTCTTCAAGCTCTTCCAAAGAAAGTGACGCAAGACAATTCAGAATCTTCTGCTTTCGTTGTTCGGTATTACTCTTGATGTCCAGCAGCAGGGAATTGTATTCCATCTGCTTCGCCAGTGGGTAATGCTCAATGTAGAGTTCCGTCACCGAATGATCGGGCATTGAGTGTCCCATGCTCTCAGAGATGTAGTTCATCTCAACACCCGCATTGCGAAGGTTCGTAGCGAAAGAATGGCGGCACCACGTTCCACTGGGGCGAATATCCCAGTGAAGGCACTCGTCGCAGATCCTTATCACACGATCCTTCACATTAGAGTTCTCCTGTGAGGTCAGCCGCCGAACTGTTTTCTCGTCAGTGGCCCCATTCAGAATCCAAGGGAAGACCGCCTTGTCCATCTCGGGTGTTGCGGCAATGTCATGCAGAATATAACGCAGTGGCTCGATGATAGGAATGATAACCTCCGAACCGTTCTCACTCCTCCCGGCGCTCTTTTTACGGTTAAACAAGAAAGCCTTTCCTTGTGACTGAAAGTAGAAGTTATTATACGTGAGTTGGGCTGCATCGGCAAGGTTGAAACCATTGCAGAGATATTGTACGAGGAAAAGACCAAGTGACTGATGCGCCTTCTCCGTATAGACCTTTCCCCATGCGTCCGGATAATTATGGTCTCGGAAGATATAGTAGAGCTCGGTCATCTGCTCCACATTAAGAAATCGATCTTTGCGTGTTGCCCCTTTCGGGATGTTGACCAGTCCAAGGGCTTTTCTGTTGGAGAAAGGGTATTCAGCCATAGTGCAGGGCGCACTGTATGCCATTCTTCAGCCACAATGCATAGACACCATAGCGGAAGGCGACGTGGTTGGGCATCTTCGTGGCTTCTGCCAAGTCTACCACACTCACTAAGGGATGCAGGGTCTCGAAAACATACATCTTATTGTATGCATCGATACTGTCGATAGGGATGATTGTCGTGTCTCATATCTGTCTGTCTTTATATTTCTATGCGCAAAATTAGTTGAATTATTCTATTCACGCAAGGGCAAAGACACGATTTCCGCAATAAGGGTTACAGCTGCCATAATCGAGGTAATGCCCCCACTGACAATCTTTCCATGGATTTGTGATTTTTGCCAACTCTAATTGACCATACTTCCCCGTGCTATAGAGCAAACTTTTCGGAACAGATTCCTAAAACTTTGTATTCTCAACTCCTTTTCGGAATAGATTCCTAAAACTTTGTATTTTTAGATATTTTTCGGAATGAATTCCTAAAACTTTTGCTATCTTTGCGCCAGTAACAACTAATCATACACGACTATGAAGAGAATAGAGCGCCGAGAATATCTCAGCAAGCTGAAGAAATTTAGAGCCAAGAAACTGATAAAGGTCATTACTGGTGCTCGTCGGTGTGGCAAGTCTACCCTCATGGAGATATACCGCGACTGGCTGATTACCCAAGGGGTGAGCAGCCAGCGCATCGTCTTTATCAATTTTGAAGACTACGATTATTTTAGTCTCCGTGATCCCCAAAACCTCTATAACTATATCAAGAAACTGCTCTCTGATACCGAGATGACCTATCTCTTCTTTGACGAGATACAGCATGTGAAGGACTTCCCTGATGTCATCAATAGTCTTAATCTCAAGCCTTATACTGATATCTATATCACAGGGTCCAATGCTTATATGCTCTCCGGTGAGCTTGCCACGCTACTCTCCGGTCGATACGTTGAGATACCCATGCTCCCGTTGTCGTTTAGAGAGTATGTTGAGGCTATAGGCGGGCAAGACAACCTGCAGGACAGTTACAACCGATATGTTACGAATAGCAGTTTCCCCTATACCCTGGAACTGGATTCCACCGAAGAAATATCCGATTACCTTGATGCCGTGTACAATACCATTGTGGTGAAGGACATCATGACGCACCTGAAGATACAGGACGTGACGATGCTGGAGAGTGTCATCCGTTTTGCAGCAGACAACATCGGTAACATCCTCTCGACAAAGCGTATCGCGGATCTTCTGACGGCAGAGGGCAGGAAGATAGACCAGAAGACGGTGGAGAAATATATGCATGCCCTCTGTGAGACATTCTTTCTTTACGAGGCCAAACGCTACAATATCAAGGGGCGGCAACTGCTTAAGTCGCTCAGCAAATACTACCTTGTGGACATTGGGCTTCGCCGGATGCTCTTGGGCTCAAGAGGTTTCGATGTGGGAAGAATTCTGGAAAACGAAGTCTATCTTGAGCTTCTGCACCGTCACCGGCAGGTGTATGTCGGCAAGAACGATCAACTTGAGGTGGATTTTGTAACCATGAATGCTGACGGCCTTGCTTATTATCAGGTGGCTGCTACAGTCAGAGATCCAGCGACTTTGGAGCGGGAGTTGGCTTCCTTAAGAAACATTGACGACCATTATCCGAAGTATCTCCTCACATTGGATGACGACCCGGATTCCGACTATGATGGAATTCTTCGCATCAACGCGTTGAAGTGGATGATGAATGAAGAATAGAGTCTTCAACATTGCCATCGTCAAGCCATGACTCAGCCTTACCATGGGCGAGCCATGGCTTTTCTATTTGCAGCGTAAAGAGAATTTCCGCAATAAGAGTTATAGCTGCCTTAATCGGGGTAACAGTCAACTGACGAGAATCTCGTAACTTTGCAACCGGAAACAGGAAAACAAGATATGAGAAAAATAGGGTGTGGGCCGATGAGGCCGACGCTTTGGCTGACGCCAAAGCACAGTTCCAGCGCAAGATGGTCTTCCCCATCGGCGAGCCGAATACCGCCTATGCCCAGTATTTCATCGGACAGAGCTATCTTGCTCCTATCTCCACGGAACAGATTCCCATCCACAACGTCACCTTCGAACCCGGATGCCGCAACAACTGGCACATCCACCACGCCACGACAGGTGGCGGACAGCTTCTCATCTGTGTGACTCGCTTCCATGTTATACCGTTATCTCTATCAGAATATTCTCTAACCCCAAGACGCAGCTCTTTAGTGTTATCAAGGGGGCTCCGTTTTATCGCAGAAATAAGAAGCCTCTTTGGAAAAAAGAAGCTGTTAGAAAGAAAAAATATCGCTCTTAGAGTACAAGGTAAGCGTTTTTTTCTTATTTTTGCCAATGAAAACCTTGCCTACCTACATCGGCGAGTCATGAAAACCACATGAGAAGAACCAATTGAGAAGCCCATGAAAAGACCGGTCCGCATCTTCGTTATGCTGTTGCTATGTTTCGGCGCGTCCATTTCCATGTACGCGCAAGATCCTGTTGAGACATGGCAACAATACTACAGTGAACTCGGTCAACGCGAGGACGCTGAAAGCGACGCCTGGCAAGAAACCTACGAGATGCTCAGTGAACTGGCTCATGAGAAGATAGATCTGAACAGCTGTACACGCGAGGACCTGGAACGGTTGCCTTTCCTCTCTGCCCAGCAGGTGATGGACATCATGGAGTACCGCCATCGTGCCGGACGTTTTGAAAGCCTCGTGGAACTGCGCATGCTTCCCTCTTTTCGCAAGCAGGATGCCGACATGCTGGAGCAGTTTGTTGCTATCGGACCGGAGAAAACGTCCGATACGTTGCCTCCTCTTGACAGCATCATACGCTCAGGACGGCAGGAAGTGGTGGCTGCGCTGAAAATACCTTTTTATGACAGAGAGGGTGACAAAAACGGATTTCTCGGATATAAATACAAGCATTGGCTGCGCTACAGCTTCAATTACCGGCAACGCCTCAAGCTGGGCTTTGTGGCCTCGCAAGATGCCGGAGAGCCTTTCTTCGCGGGAAAGAATGCTTGCGGCTATGACTATTACTCTCTCTATCTTCAACTCCGCAACACAGGCGTCATCCGTAACCTTGTCGTAGGACGCTATCGTTTGCGCTTCGGTATGGGACTGATCATGAACACATCGTTCGGACTCGGCAAACTCAACACGCTGGCTACGTTGGGGGCCTCCACCAACAACATCATCGGACACAGCAGCCGGTCGGAAGCCAACTACCTGCAAGGCGCAGCTGCATCCTTACGCCTCAACCGTCAGCTCACACTAACCGGCTTCGTCTCTTGGAGAAAGATCGACGCTACGCTCAATGACTCCACTGGCACCGTAACCACAATTCTGAAGACTGGCTACCACCGCACACCCAGCGAGATGGCACGGCGACGCAACACCGATGAGACGCTCGTGGGCACTAACCTCAGCTTTTTCCGTAATGGCTTTCATGCAGGCGTCACGGCTTTCGCCACTGCTTTCAACCGCACACTGAAGCCCAACACCACGCAACCTTTCCGCCGATGGTATCCGCAGGGAAAGCATTTCTGGAACGCAAGCATCGACTATGGCTATGTCTCAGCAAAACTCAACATTGCCGGAGAAACGGCTACGGGCGACTGCGGTACGGTAGCCACCATCAACACGCTCAGCTATCTGCTCACACCCTCGCTGTCGGTGATGGCTCTGCAACGCTACTATCCTTATCAGTACTACTCGCTGTTCAGCCAGAGCTATGCCGACGGCGGTTCGGTCAACGACGAGAGCGGACTTTATCTCGGCATGCAGTGGGCACCATCGGCCAGCGCTTGTCTGATGGGATATGTCGACGCTGCCTACTTCGCATGGCCGAAATACCAGGCATCTGCAGCCTCGCACAGCATCGACGCTCTGCTTCAGTTCAGCGGCAACCGGCAAGGATGGAGCTATCTGCTCAGGACACGCGTGAGAAGACGGGAACGCAACGACAGCGAAGCCGACCGTCTGACATGGCGCGACGAATACCGCTCACGCGCCATGATCGGCTACGCAACCGGTTACTGGCAATGGCGAACACAAGGCGACCTCAGCATCTGTCACCAACAAACCACAAGCCGGGGATACATGATCTCGCAATATGTTGGCTACCAACATGCGTGGTTCCAGACTTTTCTCAGCGCCAACTACTTCCACACCGACGATTTTCTCTCGCGTGTCTACAGCTATGAGCGCGGACTGCTCTACAACTTCTCCTTTCCGATGTTTGCCGGACAAGGCATCCGCTACGCCATTGCCGCCCGCGCAGACATCGGTCACAAATTGATGGTTCTGCTGAAGTTGGGCAACACCAACTATTTTCACAATGTATCATCATCCTCCGGACCGGAGCATGTCAACGGTCACAGTCGCATGGAACTGGAGATGCAGGCAAAGTGGCGGTTCTGATATTACCGAACAGTCAACGGCCTACAGCATTTTGCAATGACACAAGATCCGCTTCACTCGTCCATATCGCTGGTCAGTACCGTGAGACCTCTCTTCAAGTGTCCTTTGAGCTTATCAAGGAAAGAGGGAACCTTATGAGGGGCAACGTCTGTAGCCTTCGGTGAATTTTCCTTTGGTTTCGCAGGTTCTGCCTCCAGACCATCAGCTTCCTGATCTGTTTCTTTCTTAGTCTCTTTAGTATCCGTCTCTTTACGAGTCATATCGAAAGAGATGGAGGGTGACATCGCTGCATCCCCATGATCTTCTGTCTTGTTTCCATTCAAGGGAGCATCAGGAGTCTGGGGAGTCTTCTCTGTTTCTTTCGGTCCCTTCTCGGCTTTCTTCTTCGCTGCACTTTGGGACAGCAGAGGTTCACGATAGAGTTTCGCAATGATCTGGTTGTAATACTCCTCGTCGCTATCGTCATGCTTGTCATCGGGCAAGAAGCGGTTGTCGATCCCCGTAGCAAGAATAATCACCTTTGCGTCCTCACCAAGCGTATTGTCGTCACTCGTTCCCCATATCACGTCAATATTAGGATTCAGCCCATACATAAAAGCATCTATCTCGCGCATTTCACTAACGAACAATGGTTTATCCTCACTCGTATAGATATTGAAGAGTATCTTTTTGGCATTGGAGATGTCACTGCCATAGAGCAATGGCGACTCAAGAGCATTGACAATTGCCTTCTCCACACGTCTCTCACCGCGCGCTCTGCCAATAGCCATGATGGCACCACCGCCTTCACGCATCGTTGTTTCCACATCGCGGAAGTCAAGGTTGATACTGCCCTCAATGGTAATCAGCTCGGATATGCTCTTAGCGGCATTGCAGAGAATATTGTCCGCGGCTTTGAAAGCATCCTTGATAGAGAGCTCCGAGTCGGCATAGACGTCGCAGATGCTCTCATTATTAATAATGAGTAATGAGTCGACATTCTTGCGCATCTCTTCAACACCTTTCAAAGCCTTCATAATCTTTCGGTTCTTCTCAAAATAGAACGGTATGGTCACGATGCCTATCGTCAGTATTCCCATGCTCTTGGCCACAGAAGCGATGATGGGCGCAGCTCCTGTACCCGTACCGCCACCCATTCCTGCCGTGATGAAGCACATACGTGTGGAATCATTGAACAACTGCTTCACACGCTCCTTGGTCTTTATCGCCTCCTGCTTTCCCAACTCTGGGTCAGCACCGGCTCCCAAGCCAGACTCACCCAGCAGCAACTTGACGGGTACGGGCGAGTTGGCAAGACTCTGGCTATCGGTGTTGCAAACCGCAAAAGACACGTTAGCAATACCTTCGTTGAACATATTGTTGACGGCATTACATCCACCACCACCTACGCCAACAACCTTGATGATCTCTTTCGTAGTGTCTTCCACCGGACCGAAATCCAATGTATCGCGCTTCTGTTGATTATCGTCTTCCATGATATTATTATTTTTGCGCAAAGATAAGGTAAAAACATCAAACTGACAACAGAAAAACCATCGCAAGGCTTGCAGCCTTATTTTTATTCCCGCACACGAACTGCTCAATCATTTTTTTCGTTAACTTTGTAACCACAATGAACAACGACGATGAACGAGCACGGCTGATAGCCCGGCAAATACGTGAGCTGGTGAAGAAGTTGCAAGTCATGGGTAGAGACGACTTACTGCTTCAGGCTATCACTGTGCCTACTCTCGAACAGCTCAGAACGGAGGCCGCACGCGGTACGCTTCGCAGACTTATCGTTAAGCGTGACGGCAGACTCTTCCTTGAGGGCAACAAGAATATAGGCAATGGCAGCAACAATACAGTTGAAGTACAATTGTCACCGGTCCACCGTGCTGTCTACTTGCTGTTCTTGCGACATGAAGAAGGTATTGAGTTTAAGCGGCTCAGTGAATACCACGACGAGCTGCTGTCACTCTATGACCGCATCTGTCCCGAAGGAGATCAAGACAAAAAACGTGAGACCGTGGAACGACTTACCAATCCCCTTGACAATGCCATCAACGAGAAATGTTCCAGGATCAAGTCTGCCTTCACGTCACTGATGGACGACTATTCCGCCAGTTACTACATCATCAGCAGCCAATCGGAACAAATCGACCCCACATCACCGCGCCGCTGGTTCCGTCGTCTCAAAGTCATCACATTACCAAGGAATCTGGTGGTTTGCGAGATGTAGAAGTTAAGAGTAGAAAGGCTTATTTTTACTTTGATGTTGAATTGAAGAAATAACAAATCGGGGTGCTGCCTTTTAACTTCTTGGCTCCGTGCACTCGTTGACGAGATACACAATGCTCATGTAAGGGATGCCGGCATGCGACTCCAGTCCGATCTCGCACGTACGGCTGTTGGAATAGCCGCGCTCGATATGATGCTCCGCTATCTGCCCGTGGAGCGAGCGCAACGCCCAGTCGTTGAGCTCCGGATGTGAGAACCCACGGTCACCGGCAAAGCCGCAACAGCCGATACCTTCGGGCACAAAGACGTTGTCGGTGCACATGCGTGCCACTTTTAACATTGTGTCACTGAGTCCCATCTCACGCGTGGAGCATGTCAGGTGAATGGCTACCGGACGGTGAGTAGGATGGAATGTGAGTCTGTCTTTAAGGAATGTGAGGATAAACTCTGCGGGCTCGTAGAGCTTGACACGGGTGACCATCTTCTTCAGCCGGTGGAGGCAAGGACTCTGGTCACAGAGCACCGGCCAACGACCGCCCTCACTGGCCTCATAGAGTGCCTGCTCGGTCTCAGCTGTCTTTCGGTCAGCGATATCTGTCATACCCTTGCTCTCCCATATCTGTCCACAGCAAAGGTTTTTCATATTCTTCGGGAAGATCACCTCGTAGCCAGCTTTGTGCAGCAGGGCACACGTCTCTTTGACAAGCGGTCGCTTGACGGGAGCACCTTTCGTCAGTCCCATGGTCTGGTTGATGCAACTCGGCAGATAGACCACCTTCAGCTCAGACGGCTGCTGGTCAAGCATCGCCTGAGACGGGTTGCGGATGGCACCCGGCATAGCCGTGGACCACTGCGGGATACCGAGCTGATGAAGTCCACCGCACACTTTCTTCATAGTTGCTGTACCGAGCACGTTCCTACCTAACGAGGCCGCTGTGAGCGCACCACGCACCACATCTTTCATGGCGCTGAGATGGTTGGCACCTATTTGCCCGATAGCCCGTTGCTCCGGATGCTGGTCCATGAAGAGTTGACGCAACAGATGCGTGAGATCGCCCGTGTTGATCTTCATCGGGCAGGAGGTAGCGCAAAGGCCATCTGTGGCACACGTCTGCTCACCGAAATAACGATAGTCTTTCTCCATCTCCGCGAGCCGTTTCGGATTCTCGCCAGACTGTCTGAGGCGGAGCATCTCCCGCTGAGAGGCGATACGCATCCTTGAGGAGAGCGTGAAGCCACACGACAGGCAGTTGATCTCACAGAATCCACATTCTATACAGCGGTTTGCTTTCTCAACGCCTTGCCACATCTCGTTCATCGTTGAAACCGCTAAATGACCGTCGCCATCTTCCTGGCGCGGCTTGAGATCGTAGTGGAGTACGGGCAACGGCTTGAGATGCTCGATGAAACAGTCGGGATCATCATTGAAGATGACACCCGGATTGAGGATATTGTCGGGGTCGAAGATACGCTTCAACTGCTTCATCACGCCATAGGCTTTCTCTCCCCACTCATATTTGACAAACGGTGCCATATTGCGGCCGGTACCATGCTCAGCCTTCAAAGAACCGTCGTATTTGCCCACGACGAGTTTCACCACATCCTCCATCATGTTGCGGTAGCGTTCTACCTCCTCCTTTGTGGCAAAACTCTGATTGAGGATGAAGTGGTAATTACCCTCGAAAGCATGACCATAAATGCAGGCATCCTTGTAGCCATGGCGTGCGATGAGCTGCTGCAAATCGACCGTAGCATGTGGCAGGTCCTGGATATGGAACGCCACATCCTCGATGAGACAAGAAGAACCGACTGGTCGCTGGCCGCCCACAGCGGGGAAGATGCCGGAGCGGATAGACCAGTACTTGCCGTAGACTTTCGGGTCGTCGGTGAAGACGGGATCGCCATAGAGGTGGAACCGAGAGAGCGTGTCCATGATCTCCTGGATATTTGCCTTCAGTCCTTCCGGCGTCAGGGCCTTGGTCTCGGTGAGGACAGCCGTGAGATTGTGGTAGTCGCCTTTGGATACGCCGTCAATACGACCTGCATCCACATCCTTCTTATAGTTCAGATAGACAGGGTCGTCGACACTCTGCAACGACAGATAGTCGAGCATCTCCGCACTCTTTACCTTGAGATTCTCATAGGTCATCGCCATGTCGTCCTCGTCGGCTTTCAACTGTTTCAAAGCGACGATGGCCTTGCAGCTCTCCTCCATGGACTGGAAATAAACCATAGCCGAAGCGCGGTAAGGATATTCGTGCAGCGTTTTCATGCGGACACTGGAGAGGAAGGCAAGCGTTCCCTCAGAACCCACGATACTGTGTGCGATGATGTCGAAGGGATCGTCGTAGTCGACAAGCGGCCGGATGTTGAGACCCGTGACGTTCTTGATGGAATACTTATACCTGATGCGCGCCGTGAGGTCAGCATCCTTCCGCACCTCATCGCGCAGGGCCTCAATCTTCTTGAGAAACTCGGGATGACTTTTCCGGAAAGCCTCACGGCTCTGCTCATCACCAGTATCGAGAATGGTGCCATCGGTAAGAACGAGGCGGGCGCTGAGCAACATGTGGTCGCTGTTGGCATGTACGCCACAGTTCATGCCCGAGGCGTTGTTGACCACGATACCACCGACCATAGCACTGCCTACCGATGCCGGGTCAGGCGGAAACACACGTCCATAAGGCTTCAGGATATTGTTCACACGTCCTCCCGTGATACCGGGCTGAAGGGTGATGGCATTCTTGTCATCATCTAAGTGGAACTGCTCCCAACCTTTGCCTGCCACGATGAGTACAGAGTCAGTACAGCTCTGCCCGGAGAGCGACGTGCCGGCAGCGTGGAGCGTAAACGGAATGGCGTATTTCTTGCACGCCTTGAAGGCTGCCTGCACCTCCTGCTCGTTCTTTGTGCGGACGACGACTTGCGGGGTCATGCGATAGAAGCTGGCATCAGTGCCCCAGGCATAAGTACGGAGGCTATCGGTGTATATCTGTCTCTCCGGAATAGCCTGCTTAACCTCGGAAAGAAACTGCTGCTTAATATGTGGATCGATCATAATAACGTGACTTATCTTCTTCTGCAAAGGTAACTAATATTAGCAGCATTAACAAATAATAATCGTTATATTTTATAAGCTATAATAATCATAATCATTCAAAACTATTATTTTGAACATTGAATCATCATTAGGATAGTGAGGACACACAGAGACAAGACAAAAGAGACCAAAGCGATGTCCAACAGCACCACACGGATGAGCTGATGAAAACTGTCACGAGACAGCAACAAACGACAAAACATATAGGACACCGCAAATAGCCTTGCCGTTTGTTTTGTATTGTAGCATATTGCCGCAAACGCTTCCGAAAGGAAGACCGAGAAAAAACAAAATGACAAGAAAATGAGGCAAAGAATAATAAATCGCCGTTATGATTTTGTCATCTCAGAAAAATCAGTTATTTTTGCACATAGATTACAAATGTGCAACACAGTGTGCACTAAATAGCAGAAACAACATGTCAATCTCAAAGACAAGGCAGAAATTAGTGGATGTGGCGAGACAGCTCTTCGCCAAGAACGGACTTGCCGGCACGACGATGAATGACATTGCCGTGGCCTCGGGCAAAGGCCGCCGCACGCTTTATACCTATTTCAATCGAAAAGAGGATGTCTATTACGCTGTCATCGAGTCGGAACTCGAACGACTGAGCGACAAGCTTGACGAGGTGGCCGCGAAAAAGATTCGGCCTCAAGACAAGATCGTGGAGCTCATCTACACTCACCTGAGCATGATCAAGGAAACGGTGGTGCGCAACGGCAACCTGCGCGCCGAGTTCTTCCGCAACATCTGGACAGTGGAGAAGGTGCGCAAGAATTTTGACGAGGATGAGATAGAACTCTTCCGTAAGGTTTACGCTGACGGAAAAGCCGACGGAGAGTTCGACATTGACAACGTGGACCTTGTTGCCGACATCACTCATTATTGTATCAAGGGATTGGAAGTGCCTTTTATCTACGGGCGGCTCGGCCATGGGCTCACCGAAGAGACAAGCAAACCGCTCGTGGAGAAAGTCGTCTACGGTGCGCTGGGCAACAAGCATAACAGTTTGATGAAATAGCATGGACAACACAGAGAAAGACATTCGCAACAACGACTATAATTCCAACAAGGAGGAACAAATACTCATCAGTGTCACGGGACAAGACCGCCCCGGACTGACGGCTCAGATCACAAACATACTGGCCAACTACGACGCCACGGTGCTCGACATAGGTCAGGCCGACATCCACGCCACGCTCTCCTTGGGCATCCTCATCCGCATCGACGACCGCTCGTCGGGTCAGGTGATGAAAGAGTTGCTCTTCAAGGCCAACGAACTCGGAGTGAACATAGGCTTCTCGCCCATCACCGACGAGGAGTACGAGGATTGGGTCAACCGACAGGGCAAGAACCGCTATATCCTTACCGTCATCGGCCGCTCCCTCTCAGCGCGCGACATCGCCGGTGCCGCAAAGATCGTAGCAGCGCAAGGACTGAACATCGACTCCATCATCCGCCTCACGGGTCGCCCGAGCATCATGCATCCCGAGCGCAACGTGCGGGCTTGCATCGAGTTCTCGCTCCGCGGTAATCCCGAAGACCGGCAACGCATGCAGGCTGAGCTGATGCAGCTCTCCCAGGGCATGGGCATCGACTTCTCGTTTCAGCGCGACGACATGTACCGCCGCATGCGCCGTCTCATCTGTTTTGATATGGACTCCACGCTCATCCAAACCGAATGTATCGACGAACTGGCCGAACGTGCCGGTGTCGGTGACAAGGTCAGAGCGATCACCGAGCGCGCCATGCGTGGCGAAATCGACTTCAAGGAGAGCTTCACCGAGCGCGTGGCACTGCTCAAGGGCCTCGACGTGAGTGTGATGCAGGACATTGCCGAGCATCTGCCGATCACCGAAGGCGTGCCCCGGCTGATGACGGTGCTCAAGCGCTGTGGCTACAAGATTGCGATACTCAGCGGCGGATTCACCTATTTCGGCGAATATCTCCAGCGCAAATTCGGTATCGACTATGTCTATGCCAACGAGCTGGAGATAGGCGAAGACGGCAAGCTCACGGGTCACTATGTCGGGGATATTGTCGACGGCAAGCGCAAAGCCGAACTGCTGAAGCTCATCGCGCAGGTGGAGAAAGTCAACCTCGCGCAGACGATCGCCGTGGGCGACGGTGCCAACGACCTGCCGATGATCACCGAAGCCGGACTGGGCATCGCCTTCCACGCCAAGCCTCGTGTGCAGGCTGGCGCACGGCAGAGCATCAACAGCCTGGGGCTCGACGGCGTGCTCTACTTCCTCGGCTTCAAAGACAGCTACATCGAAGAGCCAAAGCCCATGGAGACAAAGGGCTAACACAATATGACAATCACAAAACAAGAAATGTAATCTATAAAATATTGTAAGACATGACAAAAGCTATTATCACGGTAGTGGGCAAGGATGCTGTCGGCATCATAGCCAAAGTGTGCACCTATCTCGCCGACAACCAGGTGAACATCTTGGATATCACGCAAACCATCGTAGACGGATTCTTCAACATGATGATGATTGTTGACGTAACCGATACACAGAAAACCTTTGAGCAAGTAAGCAATGAGCTAACCGAGATCGGAAAGAGCATCGGCGTACAGACAAAGATACAACTGGAAGAAATCTTCAACCAGATGCACCGCATCTAATCATGGAGGAATAAGACAATGATAGACCTATCAGAAGTCCTCGAAACCAATAAAATGGTCGAAGAGGAAAATCTCGACGTGCGCACCATCACTCTGGGCATCAGCCTGCTGGACTGTGCTGACGACAGCGTGGACGCATGCTGCGAGAAGATATACAACAAGATTACTACATTGGCACGCGACCTGGTGCGCACAGGTGAAGAGATCTCGCGCGAGATCGGTATCCCCATTGTGCATAAGCGCATCAGCGTGACACCTATCTCACTCATCGGTGCCTCCTGCTGCCATACCACGGGCGACTTCGTGAAGATCGCCCAGACACTGGACCGCGCAGCCGCCGCTGTGGGTGTCAACTTCCTCGGTGGCTTCTCCGCACTTGTCAGCAAGGGCATGACACCCGCCGACGAGCTCCTCATCCGCTCCATTCCACAAGCTCTGGCCACGACCGACCTTGTCTGCTCAAGCGTCAACGTGGGCAGCACCAAGAATGGATTGAACATGGACGCCGTGAAACTCATGGGCGAGATCGTGCGCCAGGCTGCCGAAGCCAGTGCTGACCGTCTGTGCATCGGTCCGGCCAAGCTCGTGGTTTTCTGCAATGCTCCTGACGACAACCCGTTCATGGCCGGTGCCTTCCATGGAGTCAGCGAGGGCAACGCCGTTGTCAATGTCGGCGTTTCCGGTCCCGGCGTAGTGAAATATGCGTTGGAACAGATGGATCGCCGAGCCCGTGAGAATGGCGGTCGTGAGGCAAACTTCGAGACACTGTGCCAGACCATCAAGAAGACAGCCTTCAAGATCACGCGTGTAGGACAATATGTGGCGCAGGAGGCCAGCCGCCGCTTGGGTGCCGAGTTTGGCATCATCGACCTCAGCCTGGCACCGACGCCAGCAGTCGGAGACTCTGTTGCCGACATCTTGAAATGCATCGGCGTGGAGCAACCGGGTGCACCGGGAACTACCGCTGCCTTGGCATTGCTCAACGACCAAGTGAAGAAAGGCGGCATCATGGCCAGCTCTTATGTCGGCGGACTCTCCGGTGCCTTCATCCCCGTCAGCGAGGATCAGGGAATGATCGACGCTGTCAACGCCGGAGCACTGAACATCGAGAAACTCGAAGCCATGACCTGCGTCTGCTCGGTAGGACTCGACATGATCGCCATCCCCGGCGACACGCCTGCCACCACGATCTCGGGTATTATTGCCGACGAAGCCGCCATCGGTATGGTGAACCAAAAGACCACAGCCGTGCGCATCATCCCGGTAATCGGTAAGCGTGTCGGCGACAGCATCTCATGGGGCGGCCTGCTTGGCCATGCTCCTATCATGCCGGTCAACACCTTCTCTTCCGAGCGTCTTGTCAACCGTGGCGGCCGCATTCCCGCCCCCGTCCACTCGTTTAAGAACTAAAAGGGGTCCCTACCCTATTCCACTATACAGTAATCCCGGGCAACGTCAGTGTTGTCCGGGATTTCTTTTATTATGAAGGAGTGCACTTGTTTTAATTATAAAGGAGTTCACTATAATATAATAATGTGTACCCCCACGATGAAAGTCAACGATTAGCAGACCTTCTCCAACTTCTTCATCACAGAGAAGATGAAGATGAAGCTGGCAAGGCAGAGGGCGACGAGCACACCCCAGACCATCGTCAGTGGCACTGCCTTCCACAGATAAGCAGGGATCTGGACGAGGAAGTTGCCGATTGCCGTGGCACCGAACCAGCATCCCATCATCAGGCCCTGATATTTTTTCGGAGCCACCTTGCTGACAAACGAGATGCCCATCGGTGAGAGCAACAGCTCAGCAAAGGTCAACACGAGATAGGTTGTCACGAGCCACAGAGGAGAAACACGCTGCGCGTCATTGAGATTATAGCTCAGTCCTACGGACGCGCAGATCATGATCATATAAGCAAAACCGGCAACGAGCATACCGAAACCGATCTTGCGCGGTGCTGAGGGCTCCTTTTGTTTGGAGGCGAGCCAGCCAAAGAGTCCCATGCTCACCGGCGTCAACATCACGACGAAGCTCGGGTTGAACTGCTGGAAGATAGGAGCCTCGATGCTCACGGCACCAGCCTCATGGGTATAACGGACGACGAGATAAGCCACAGCAGCCAGAATGACGACCAAGGAAATGATCTTACCGCGTCCCGTCTTGCTTTGGAACAGGGCAAAGAGTGAATAGACAATGAAGATGACAGCCACAAGGTTGGTCACATCGAAGAGCATTCCCACCCAACCTGTTGCGGATGTCTGCGTGAAGTCACGCGCGAAATAGGTCAGCGTCAGACCATTCTGATGGAATGCCATCCAGAAGAAGATGACCACAGCGAAAACGAGGAAGAGTGCTACGAGTCGGCTGTGAGTATCAGCTTTCTCCTCAGGAGTCTCCTCATGTGCCACAGCATTCTCGGCGGCGGTCTCCTTGTTTTCAGCTTTCTTGGCCGTGTTGTCTACCGAGGCGAAAGTCCAGCGGAAGCCATAGTAGATGGCGATGGAGACGAGCAGCGACACGCAGGCCACGCCAAACGCATAGTGGTAAGCCGAAGCCTCGGAAGCATGGAGCGAGTTCATAGCCCACTGATGGAGCTTCACGGCAGCCGTCGGAGCGAAGAGCGCACCGATGTTGATGGCCATATAGAAGATAGAGAAACCATTGTCGCGCTGGGAAGCATAGCGGGGATCGTCATAGAGCTTTCCGACCATCACCTGCAGGTTGCCCTTGAAAAGCGATGTGCCGACAGAGATCAGCAGCAAGGCGGCAGCCATCATCGCGATAGCAGCCACGCCATTGCCAGCAGGCACGGCGAGGAGCAGATAGCCGATGAACATGACAAGGATGCCAAGCGTCACACAGCGGCCGAAGCCGATCTTGTCAGCCACGGCACCACCGACGATCGGCAGGAAATAGACGAGCATGAGGAACGTGGAGTAGACCGTACCGGCCAGACCCTCACCCCATCCGAAGTTGGCCTGCAGGAAGAGCACGAAGATAGCCAGCATCGTGTAGTAGCCGAAACGCTCTCCTGTGTTGGCCAAAGCTAAGGCATAAAGCCCTTTTGGTTGATTTTCAAACATAGCATTAAATTTATGTAGTTAATAATTCACGAGACTCTGATTTGCTTTAGTGTTTCAGATCAAAGAGATAAGTCAGCCTGATGCTGATGGTCTGATAGTTGCTCGACGCAAAATAGTCGCGCTTGGAGTCGCCATAGATATTTCCCAGACCATAGTAGTAGCGGCCCTCAAGCAAGAAGTGTCCAACCCTGGGGATGGTATACTCCACACCGAGACCTGCCGCGATGCCGTAGTCGAACTTATTCTCCACCTTCATGGTGTCCTGGGCTACGACGCTGCTGACGCGGTCAGCCATGTTGCGCTTGTCGAAATCGAAGTTGCTCTTTGTCGACTCGCTGAGGCAGACGCCCAACTGCGGTCCGGCATTGACAAAGAAGTTGAGACCTTTCTTCTCCTTGCCCCAGGCCAGATGCGCCAGGAAGGGCACCTGGACGTAGTTGATCGTACGGCTGTAGTTCTCCGCCGCACCCGTTGTGGCGTTGATGACGGGATTGTTGTTGATGTCCTTGATATCCTCTTTCCAACCCATCTGCGCGTAGTTCAACTCCAACTGTATGGAGCAGATGGTGGAGAAATATTTCTCGACCGTATATCTCAGCGCCACGCCGCCGGAGAATCCGCCAAAGCCCTTCTGTTCGACTTTCGGGGTGAACTTGATGTTGGTGATATTCCATCCGGCCGTCGGTCCCACCGACAGCGTGTTGCGATGCTCACCGATCTGAGCAAAGAGCGACCAGGGCAGAGCCAGGAAGAGAAATAGGATGAGCAGATGCTTCATGTGCGATGATTTCGAATGTTAATAAGTGAGTGACTCGATGCGTCCGCCGGTCGCGAAGTGGATCAGCTGGAAGTTGTCGTTCTGCATACCTTTATCTCCCACCTGCTTAAAGACGAGCGGAGTCTGGAAAGGCCGGTAAGTGCTCTGTCCGGCTGTGCCCTTGAAGGCCTTGCCGTATTTGGCCAGTCCACGGAGGAAGAACTGTGCATGGTCGTAGCCAGTGAGGAAGAAACGGGGATAAGCATACATCGGCTGAGTGTGGAACCATTTCTGATATTCAGCTTCCAAAGCTTTCGTACGCGGATCCACGCTGTTGTAATAATAATAGGAGGGCACGCAGGTATCGAACGAGCAAAACGTGTCGACATTGCCGGGCGCATACATCAGCCACTCGTTGTAGCCGAAGAGCGCCACTCTCAGCCCATGCTGCAGAGCACGCAGCGCGCGCAACTTGGCGATCGCCTGATTGAGCTCGGGCGAGCGTCCGGTATTGAGCACCACCACGTTGAGACGGTTTTGGGCAAAGGCCTTGCCAAACATCTCCAGACTGCTGTTGAGGTTCGTCACCCGATATTCCTGCCCACGGGCGGAGAGCCGGTTGCGCAGCCCGAAGGTGAAGTTGCCTTTCTTCGAAGTCTTGTCGTTGCAGTCAATGAGCACCACGCGCGCATCTTTATAGCGTTTGAGGAAAGCCTCGATAGCGTTGTTGTTGAGTTTGTCGTCGCTCTGCCAAATCTGGAAGATCTGGGCATAGCTGGTCACGTCGTCACCGGAGATGGAAAACGGTATAACGAGTTTGATGTCACGTGCTTTGCAGAACTCTGCGAGCGCATGAACCTGTACGGAATAGAGCGGACCGAAGATGATGTTGCACTGAGCGGCTGCTGGGTCGTGTGTCATGATCGTGGGATCAGCCGTAGCATCGAGGTTCCAGGAGTGGATGTCGATGGAGTATCCATCCCGTTTCAGACTGTCGCAAGCCAAGAGAATGCCGCGATAGTATTCGACCATGCGCTTGCCGTCGCCGTCGACATTGTGGAGAGGCAGCGCCACACCCACGCGCAGCACCTTGCCCTGCTTGGCAGCAGAGCTCTGAGCCACGGGCTTAGTGGCTGCACTGTTCGTAGCAGCAGCATTCTGGGGAGCAGGTATATAGAGGCGAGCACCCTTATGGAGCTGGTAGCCCGGCAATTTCATCTCGGGATTGGCATTGATCAGCTGATCTACGGTGATGCCGTGATAGTGGGCGATGCCATAGAGCGTGTCACTCTTCTTTACCTTATAGATATGATTGGACGTGTCTTGTGCACAAGCAGGGACCGCCACAACAAAAAACAGACACAGCAGAAGCAGCCACCAACGGGATGCTCTGCCTGAAAAACGCTGAATCATTTCTATCTTTTCTTTTTATAATCGTATGAATGAATACTTCTAAGAATAATCACTTGCAAAAATACAAAAAATATCCGTATCTACACTTCATTTCCTATAAAAATCACTAACTTTGCATCAACCGATTATCGTAATGAACATCACTCGCACCATCATCTCCGCACTCTTGCTGGCCTGCCCGCTGCTCAGCTTGGCACAGTCAACACCCGCCATTGCTCCATCGTTTACCTACACCGACAGCAAGGGCAACGAGCAAACCGTGACCTCTGCCGACGACCAGGCTCCCCTGGCGGCTACCTTCCACGCCAATGCCACCGATACCGAGGGGTGGAACGCACACTATGAATGGCATTTCTATCTCGAAGGGCAGCGTTCCAATCCCTATCTCGTCAGATATGAGACCGACACGCAGTACACGTTCACCAAGGCCGGCACACATCTCGTGGAGCTCTGGGCCACCTTTGTGCAGGGCAACGACACCATCGCCTACACCGATACCTACTGGCAGAACGAGGGCACGCCGCTCTCTATCGCCATCGCGGAAAGCAAACTGGAGATGCCCAACGCCTTCTCGCCCAACGGCGACGGCATCAACGACACCTACCAGGCCAAGAGCGGATACAAGAGCATCGTGGAGTTCCATGCCACTATCTTCAACCGATGGGGACAGAAACTCTACTCTTGGGACGACCCCGCAGGAGGATGGGACGGCAAATTCCACGGCAAGGACGTGGCGCAGGGTGTCTACTACGTGCTCGTCAAGGCCAAAGGAGCCGACGGGCGAAACTATCATATCAAGCGTGACGTGAACCTGTTACGCGGATACTCAGAAACGACAAGCAACAGCAATGAATAAAAAAGACAGAAGTCTCTACCCTCAGTTTCAGAACGGATGGATCGACGTCTATGGTGCACGCGTCCACAACCTGAAAAACATCGACGTGAAGATTCCGCGTGGCTCACTCACGGTGATCACCGGACTCTCGGGTTCGGGCAAGTCGTCGTTGGCCTTTGACACTATCTACGCCGAAGGCCAGCGCCGCTACATAGAGACATTCTCGGCCTACGCCCGCAACTTTTTGGGCAACATGCAGCGGCCCGATGTCGACAAGATCACGGGACTGAGCCCTGTCATCAGCATCGAGCAGAAGACGACAAACAAGAATCCACGCTCCACCGTGGGCACCACGACGGAGATCTACGACTACCTGCGTCTGCTCTACGCACGCGCCGGTACGGCATACAGCTACCTCAGCGGACAGAAGATGGTGAAATACACCGAGGAGAAAATCGTCGACATGATCCTCCACGACTATGCCGACAAGGCAGTGTATATCCTTGCGCCCCTCGTCCGCCAGCGCAAAGGCCACTACCGCGAGCTCTTCGAGAGCCTGCGGCGCAAGGGCTATCTCTATGTCCGCGTGGACGGCGAGATCAAAGAGATCGCACGCGGCATGAAGACAGACCGTTACAAGAATCATAACATCGAGGTGGTCATCGACAAGCTCCGCGTCCGCCCCGACGACGGTGAGCGTCTGGCGCAGACCATCGCCACGGCCATGCGCCAAGGCGACGGTGCCATCATGATGCTCGACAAGGAGACCGGCGAGTGCCGAAACTTTTCCAAACGACTGATGGATCCCGCCACTGGTCTCTCCTACGGCGATCCTGCTCCGAACATCTTCTCGTTCAACTCACCCGAAGGTGCCTGCCCTCATTGCAAAGGACTCGGCGTGGTCAGCGAGGTGGACATGAAGAAGGTGGTCCCCGACCCTACCCTCTCGATTCATCAAGGAGCCATCGCACCGCTGGGCAAATACAAGAACCAGATGATCTTCTGGCAGATAGAGTCGATACTCAGCAAATACGACTGCAACCTTAAGACGCCTTTCAAGGACATTCCCGAGGAAGCTGTCGACGAACTCATGAACGGCTCGCTCGAAGAGATACGCATCGACAAAGACAAGGTGCACACCTCGACGGACTACTTCGTGGCCTTTGACGGCATCGTGAAATACCTGCGCACGCTCATCGAGAGCGACGACAGCGCAGCAGGACAGAAATGGGCTTCGCAGTTTCTGGCCGACAAGGAGTGTCCCGTCTGCCACGGCAAACGACTGAAGAAAGAGGCTCTCGCCTATCGCGTCTGGGACAAGGACATCAGCGAGGTCAGCAATCTCGACATCGACTTGCTGCGCGACTGGCTCGACCAGGTCGAGGATCATCTCGAAGAAGGCAAGAAGCGCATTGCCCACGAGATCATCAAGGAGTTGCGCTCCCGCGTGTCGTTCCTCCTCGACGTGGGTCTTAACTATCTCTCGCTCAACCGTCAGTCGGCAACACTTTCGGGCGGTGAGAGCCAGCGCATCCGTCTGGCTACGCAGATCGGCTCTCAGCTCGTCAACGTGCTCTATATCCTCGACGAGCCCAGCATCGGACTGCACCAGCGCGACAATGAGCGGCTCATCAACTCGCTCAAGGAACTGCGCGACCAAGGCAACACCGTCGTCGTCGTCGAGCACGACGAGGACATGATGCGCGCCGCCGACTGGATTGTCGACATCGGACCGAAGGCAGGACGCAAAGGTGGTGAGGAGGTCTTCGAGGGCACGCCGGAAGAGATGCTCAAGACCGACACGCTCACGGCTCAGTATCTCAATGGCGAGCGGGCCATCGAGATTCCGGCCGAGCGCCGCAAAGGCAATGGCAAGATGATCACCATCCACGGTGCGTCGGGCAACAACTTGAAACATATCGACGTCTCCTTCCCGCTCGGCACGCTGACCGTGGTCACGGGTGTATCGGGATCGGGTAAGTCCACGCTCATCAACGAGACCTTGCAGCCTATCCTCTCACAGCACTTCTACCGTTCGCTCAAAAAGCCGATGCCCTACGACAGCATCGACGGCATCGACAACATCGACAAGGTGGTCAACGTCGACCAGAGTCCTATCGGCCGCACACCGCGCTCCAACCCTGCCACCTACACGGGTGTGTTCAGCGACATCCGCAATCTGTTTGTGGAACTGCCCGAGGCTAAGATCCGTGGCTATAAGCCGGGACGCTTCTCGTTCAATGTCAAGGGCGGCCGCTGCGAGGCTTGCGGCGGCAATGGCTATAAGACGATAGAGATGAACTTCATGCCCAATGTCTATGTGCCTTGCGAGGTATGTCACGGCAAACGCTACAACCGTGAGACACTGGAGGTGCGCTACAAGGGTAAGTCCATTGCCGACGTGCTCGACATGACGATCAACCAGGCCGTGGAGTTCTTCGAGAACGTGCCAACTATCCTGCCGAAGATCAAGGCACTGCAGGACGTGGGACTCGGATACATCAAACTCGGACAGAGCTCTACGACGCTCTCCGGTGGTGAGAGCCAACGCGTGAAACTTGCTACAGAGCTCAGCAAGCGCGACACAGGCAAGACGCTCTACATCCTCGACGAGCCGACAACGGGTCTGCACTTCGAGGACATCCGCATACTCATGGCTGTCTTGGAAAAACTCGTCAGCCGTGGCAACACGGTGATCATCATCGAGCACAACCTCGACGTGATCAAGTTGGCAGACTATATCATCGACATGGGACCGGAAGGTGGACGTGGCGGTGGTCAGGTGCTCTCCAAGGGCACACCCGAAGAGGTGGCCAAAAGCAAACTGGGATACACGCCGCGATTCCTGAAAGCGATATTAGAGAAAGCAAAGTCTGAAAACAAGATTTGATAAGATAGTCTGTTATGCAGTTCACCACTCCCGTCACCATTGCGCCCTCGCCGTGGCAGATCGAGCCCTGCGAGCGGATGCTCTTCGTGGGATCGTGCTTTGCCGACAACATCGGCAAGCGGTTCAAGGAAGAGAAGTTCCGTGCGCTCGTCAATCCATTCGGTGTGATGTACAACCCAGTGAGTGTGCTCCATACGGTCAGGCAGCTTAGCGATGCCGGTCAGCTGCCCTTCAGCACTGACGAACCCGGTACTACTGTCTTCACGCTCGGCACCAATCATGTCTATCGTCTCATCGCCACGGGTGAGATCGTGGACAACTGTCAGAAGCGGCCGCAAAAGCTTTTCCATGAAGAGCAGCTGACTGTCAGCCAGTGTGCCGAGGCACTTTCTGAGGCGATCCGGTTGATCCGCTCTTCCTTTCCCAAGACGCGGTTCCTGCTTACCGTGAGTCCAATCCGCTATCGCAAATACGGTTATCATGGCAGTCAGCTGTCCAAGGCCACACTGCTGTTGGCTGTCGACCAGGTCATCAGGACGTTTGATGACCCGGCGGTTGCCTATTTCCCTTCTTATGAGATCGTCAACGATGAGCTCCGTGACTACCGCTTCTATCAGGAAGACATGCTCCACCCCAGTGAGCAGGCAGTCAGCTACATCTACGAGCGGCTGTCCGAAGCCTTCTTCTCTCCTGCCACGCTCCACTTCCTTGAGCAGTGGCACCCGATCCGCAAAGCCCTTGAGCACCGTCCTTTCAACCCTGAGTCTGCCGAATATCAGCAGTTTCTTCGCAAAGCGCAAGAGGATTACAAGGTACTAAAGAACAAATACCATTTTGAGGAATGACACGATGTGCCCCATTTCTCCATCACAGCTTCCAAGGATGAATATCGTTAACACTTTAAGTGTAGTACTGCCACCATTGGTTAACAACTGTTGTTATCGCGCACAGCAATCACAGAAAAGGTTAAAACAAACACTTAATATTTGGCAGTTACACGAATAAGATGTACCTTTGCAACAGTTAAGAAAAAGACAGATTCGAAAAGGTTTTTAGGTTTTAAGAAAAGGTTTTAGTTATTATTTAGGTAGATTACAAGGTTGTTTAATTCAACTATTCAACAGGTTGTTAGTCAAGGAAAGAAAGATTGATTTTTATTTTCAGAGTAACAATCATGCTGGAGTTTGTCTTACGCCGTGAGGCGTGAGCCTACTACCAAGCACGATCTACATTTATGCCCGCCATTTTCTGAAACCTATCATCTCATCACCATAGATAATCAACATCACAAAATACAGCAATTGGAATCTTGGCACCGACACCATGATATATTGTGTTCGAAACCGTGTGCTTTCCTTCCACCGTCTTAAAAAATGACATTTTTCCGCCCAAATACAGCCAAAATTCAGAGCGAAGTCCTCCTTTGCCCCGAATTTTGCGAATTTTGGAGGCCCGTGTATAGGCACCCTCGTTGAATCCCTGTGCATTGAGCTTGATGTCAGAATCAGCAATCGGCCCTTCACCAAAGACCTTCCAATATAGCTGAATTAGGCCTAAACACAACAAAGGGAAGAAATGCTTCTCAGCATTCCCTCCCTACAGCTTAAATAATGCCATGAGATACAAATTCCAGACTTAGCGTACAATTCGCTTGATGACTTTTCCGTCCTTTGTCTTCTGCAAGATCAGTCCTTTGGCATTGCGGTTCACCTTTTGCCCTGCAAGGTTATAGGAGACTATGATGTCTTGTCCATTGGCAACATGGCATTCACGAATACCTGTCGTGGTCGTGGCGACGCAAAGTCCTTTGACAACGCCCTTAGAGGATCCCCATGCCAGTTTAATGGCATTGAGATGAACGTAGGGCAGTGACGAGATATCGCAGACTGCAAGGCCGTTTTCATCGCCCTCGGGATTCAATTCAACGAGTTTTCCACCATCAGTCTCACGATTGAGCAGCACACGATACTTAAGGCCGGGAGTGCCATAGATGCGGATCTCTTTGAAACCGTCAAGAAGAGCATATTGCAAGTAGTCGACATTGCCGTTGCCATATACCAGACCACCGGCAGCCAACTCTTGGTTCAGCGCCAGCGTACATGGAACGGCACCTTGGTCCTCACCGTCTGTCGGAGCACTCCATGCGTGGAAGAACACATCAGTGAGCGCGGTCTCATCAGCCTTATACTGGAAGTGGGACTCCACTTTCTTGGTCAGTGTGATGGACTTCACCGTCATCGTGCCAGCAGCATTGCAGTGCCATTCCATCTTGTTGACAGCACTGGTCTTGTCAGCGTATTTCGTCAGGTCGAGGTTGTACTTGCTGCTGTAGAAGGGACCAATCTTGCCATTTTTGGCGTCTTCCACAAGCAGGAGTTGTACGATGTCATCGCCTTCGTGATCAACGGTCAGGTTTGTACAGGCGGACAGATCCACGCCCTCAGCAGGCAGATCGACATAGAACTCGCCCTTGCCGTCGCTGGTGATCGTCCCAGCCTTAGCGTCAATCGTCACGCCATCTGTTGCTTTAAGGTCAGAGAGCGAAATGGTGCATTTGCCATTTTCGCCAAATTTCGGCACAAAGCTGGCAAACATTTGAGTAGCTGCAAGAAGAGCCACACAAAGAGATAAAATTTTCTTCATAGTGCTGTTGTTATTAGTTGTTATTTGATTAATAGAGCGATACACACTCATTAAAAGTTCTTGTAAACTTCATATCAGTCTTAGCACTCCTGTCTGCTATTTCAAGATATACTTATGCCCGTCCTTGATAATGACGCCGGTCGCCTTTCCGCTTACCTGACGTCCACTGAGATCGTAAGTTTTTCCAGCATTCTTGGCATCAAACAACAGATTGCGTATTCCTGTCGAAGGAGTGTCAGAGGTCAGCACAATATTTCCGATCATCGTCTCGCGCCAGTAGCCTCCGTCACCATTCTCATTGAGAACAGGACTGAAGCGGAAGAGATAGTTTCCGTCTTTTGGCACCGTGAAGCCGAGAGAGACATGAGTGGCACCCGTGAAAACGTTCGTTGTCGATCCTTCCAAATTAGGCTTACAGGGAGCTATCGTGCTCTTGATCACGCCATTTTCTTCGTCAAGAACCTCTACCTTTAAGTAAGGCGTATCTTTCCAAGCAACGGCGTCAAGACCCAAACAGTATTTTGCCGAGGATTTCAAAGACACTTGATAGCCCGGCATTGTGCCATAAATACCATAACCGTCATTGGAGGACGGTGTCCGCACATACAGTCCATAGGTAAACGTACTGCCTTCCGGGAATTGAAAGATACGAGGGCCAGAGCCATAGGTGCCAGGAGAGACAATCTTGTCGCCATCGGCCATTACCCAACCTTGTGGCACCTTGCCACTACCTTCCTGTGCGAAGTTGTCTTTAAGGACGACATAGGGATAGGCAGGATCTGTGGGGATGGCAGGCTCATCGGGCTCATCCTCAAAGGCGACATCGTCTTTGACCTGCTCAGTGATTGGCTCATAGACAACCTGATCAAGGCAGAGATTCGTACCGCTGATGTTGTCGATCGTCAGCGTGTTGGCACCTTTGTTGAACTGGAAGCCGAGGCTCACCGTACTCCAATTGTTGTTGCCGGTGACCGAGCAGCCCACTTTCTTCTCCGTGCCGTTCACATTCAGTTTCAAGTTACCCTTCTTGTCGGTGTTCATATAGCGCAAAGTCACACGATAGTTACCGCCGACATTGGCATTGAACACGTGACGCAAACTGCCATTCTTGCTGGTTCCCATGATGATGTAGCCATTGCCCGCATTGCCGCGCTCGTCGGGATGAACATTGTAGGGGCTCAGGCAGCACTCCTGAATAGAGCGATAGTCTATGTCCTCAGCCTCGATGGTGACGGGACCGGTGTATGCCTCAGGCTGCTTGGGACTCTCCAAGGAAGTATCGGGGAGATAGTCGGTGCTGCGTCCGGTAGCGTTGCCTTGACAACTCAACTTGATGTTGACCGAGCCACAGTGCGAGACAAGCAGCGTGTATGTACCCGTTGCGGCATCCCAAGTGTCAGAGAGCGTGGCCTGTGGCTTATTGCCGGCTACTGTAGCAGGAATCGTTTCCGTACCCACCGTATAGGTATAGCTTGGCTTCGCTGTTGCGCCCTTGACGACAATCTTGTCGGTTACCGGTGCAATGGTATCGACACGATAGTTGTTGAGATAGAAGTTGATATGGTCAGCATATTCTCTTACAGCGGCAGCCGTGAGCATGCCCCAAGTGAGATTCAACTCCTTGCAAGTGTTATACTGCAAAGGTATCGTTGCCGTTGCCGTCCGTTTCTTATTAAAATAGGAGTAGGGCGTGTAGGTGATCAGCTGGTTGCGGTAGCGGTTGACATAGAGGTCGCCCGTGCTCACCACAGGGTACTGCGCATTAAAGTCCTTGAGCTTATCGCGCTGGCTTGACCATTTTGCCGACTTCTTTATTTGCAGCGGGATCGCCTTGGCAAGATTGTCATGAAGCTCCGGCACGATAGGAATGGCACCATAGCGACCGGTCTTCTTGAACCACGTCAGGTTATCCATGAAGTAACCTTTGTCTTTGTTCATAGGATCTTCCTGCTTGTACAGCCCGTCGTACAGGTCGTTCCATCCGCCATACTGGTTCTCGATGTCTCCGGTGTTGATGTCATTGACAACGACGATCTTTGTCTTTCCGAGCACTTCCTGCCGTGTAGGGATATAGAGGGAGCCGTCGATGATCTTACGGAACATGTCCACCCACACATTCTGGAAGCCGGGATAGAAGCCCCAGTTACGGTGTGTGTAGCCGTTAACCCTTGTGTTGTCGAGATTCTTGATATCTTCCGTCCAGATGAGCTCCGGCCCGTCCCAGACAGCACCACCGTTGACGCAGCTCTGCTCCATGACCGTAGAGAGTCCGGCCGCAACAGGATATTTCTTCCCATTGTCTTTGCCAAGCATCACCTCGAGAGCTCCATTCCATCCACAGTTGTCGTAACGTACGCCATAGTTGTTGGCCAAACCGGCGATATAGGGTCCCCATGTGACACTCTCGGTATTGTAGAAGCATGATGTTGTCGTGTATTTATAGAGCCATAGGATCGCCTCGGGATATTTCTCGCAGGCAGCGAGTAAATCGACATTGCGCTTGAGCATACCTACCGGTGACAAGGCGTGCGACCAGATGTTGCCGCAGAAGCTGATGGTGAGGAAGCCACCATATTTGTGCGACATCTCCACAAGCTTGGCAAAGAGCGCGATACGAGACTCCTGAGTACTCGAGCTCTTGTCTCCTTTCTCGTCAAATCCCCAAAACTGTTCGGCATAGTTCCATCCGAGGAAATTAGGATAGTGCTTGAAGAAATATTCAAAAGTGTCGAGGTCAGTGTCTTGGATATGTGTGTGTCCGCCACTGGCTGGCTGACAAGTAAACCACATGCCGTTTTGCTGGCAAACGGTAGCCCATGACTTATATGTGGCCACGCCATTTTGCGGCATCTTATAGACATTCTTCTCTGTGTCGTACGAACAAGAGAGTGAGAGGTTCATGCAGACAAAGGGACGGATGTCCTTTGGAATCATGTCGATGATTGCCTGAGGATTGGCTTTGTTCCAAACGTCGACATGAACCAGCCACATTGGATGACGCGAGTCAATGGGACGGCGCTGCTGACCGCTCACTGACAAGCTCAAGGCCAAGAGGCATAATAATAAGAGATTGCGTAAGATTGTTTTCATAGGATATTCATTAGTAGATATATAATTCGAGCGATGTGTCTCCAGTTGAATTCAGAGACCATACTCTATCAAGAATAGAGAACTGGAGAAGTCTTCCCGTTTTGATATGTACATATCAGCAGATTGGTTCCCCACTTCTTCTATTCCTGATAAAATAGCATACGATAGACACGTAGTTTATTCGGTCGGCCACTGAGCTGTTGTCCCTTGCAGTCCGCTGGCGACACCGGCATAGGTTGACTGACGGTTGTAGGATCCCGACCACAAACCGACGTGGTTGCCGTCTGACGTATAATCCGAGAACGAGAGGCCATAGCGCTGAGCCTCCGGAACAACAGAAATATACTGTTTGACGACATAGTCGTAGTAGTCTGCCATGGCCTTGATATCGGATTCGGAAAGCTTTTTGACAGGAATCACATTTCCATTATCGTCCACAGCCTCCATGTCAAGTCCAGAGAGGCGAACCTTCAGACCGGTGGCAACCAATGCTTTCAGCATGTTGTCGATACCTTTCTTGTAAGCAGACAACTGGCCAGCATTGTAGCGCAGATGCACTTCAGCGTTGACACCGGCAAGCCCGGCACCCTTGTCGTTCCACTCCTTGATCATCGTTTCCAAGTTGGCAAGTTTCGTCGCATCGCGGTCAAGATCATTATCACTATAGAACAACACAGCGTCGTTCTGATAACTCTTTGCCATCTTTGCCAAGTCCACGACAAAGTCATCACCAAGATACTCATTAATATAATAATGTGTATCGTCGTCCTTGGAAGTGAGCAGACGACCCTGATGTCCCTGCCCTGCGAGATAGTCAGCAGCAAGGATCCAAGTCTTCACCTTGTCGCCATAACCGCCCACAACGGTCTTCATGTATGTGTTCAAGGCCTTACGGGCATCAGCCTGCTTCTCTGCCAAAGGACGCGGCTCATAGTAGCCGACTGTGCTATAGCTTCCCGTGAGTGTGATGGCACCTATATAGTAGTTAGGACTGGAGCAGACATCACCGATACCTAACTGGAACGATGTGGCAGCTTTCTGCTCAGCAGACAATTTATCCTGGATGCCTTCAAAGCTAAAATGGTATATACCCCATTTTCCTTTCTCTATGCCCTGCCCTACTGCATTGGTTGCAGAGCCTTCGATTGTGGTTCCGTCCACCACGACTTTCACCACAGAAGCAGGAACCCATCCGGTGCTCAACAACATATAGTCGCAATAGCCTTCCGTAATATCCCCCAACGTCATGCCCTCTGGCAGCTTGACATTCACAAAGCAATGGTTGAAAGCCGCTGTATAGTGCAGCACGTGTCCTTTCTCACCATTGGGATCTTGGATCACCTCGGCAGGCGTACCACCGGAACCGTTAATCTTCGTACCGAGAGCCATATCGTTGAAATCGACCATTTTGAAGTCTCCTACTTTCGTAGTGCCAGGCACATAGGTATCTGCCGTCACACTGCTCATATAGCTCGTCTGCGTAGAAAGCGGTGAAGAGAGCGCACCGCCCATCACCGTCAGTTGGGCGTTACTGGCCTCGGCTAAAGCATCAACAGCACGCGTAGAATCCACTTTTCCCATATCACTCACCGTAGCCGCATGGGTGAAGGCATCAGTCGGCTGCACATCGGAGAAGTTGGTAAGCAACTGGCTGTAGGCTGTGTTGTGCGAGCCTAACGTAGACATAGGCACCTCAGCACCAATATGCATGGAACCGGCATAAGCTTTCAGCACGTCGAAACTGCCTACATAGTTGGCCAATGCAACATCGGCAGGCTGGTCGGTCTGATAGTCCGACTGATATTCATCCGCACATCCTGCCAACAGGAAAAGGCCTGCGGCAAGAACTGTCTGGATCTTGTATTTCGTCATATTCATTGATTCTTGAATTTTAAGAATTGATTATAGGCTGTCTTTGTGCTGCCAAGAATCGGAGAAACTTTCGGATTCTCCAATTCTTGACAAAAGCACTATCTGATCTTTCTGTGCGCCTATTTATCTTTAGGTGTGAAATACTCCGGCGCAATGCCACGGTCACGCACCACGAGCGTATCTGTCGTGGTGACCGACTTGCCCAAAGCAGCAGAGCTGACAGTATACTTGAGATAGAGCGCATTGCGGTCCTTGCCGCCCATGCTCTGCTTCTCGCCCTTCTCTACAAACAAACCGCTGCCATCAGCAGTGAAGCCCTCGGTGAGCGCACTGATCTTGCATTCGTTGCCGTTGAAGAGCAGTTGTAGTTTACAAGTTGTTGCCTTGCCGCTTGCGTCTTTTAACGAAACATTCATCGCTGCTGCGTTAAAGCCAAGCGTGGTAAGGTTCATCAGCTCGTCATTCTCGACATACTGTGCATGGCGCACCTCTGTGGTCTGTGTGCCATCGGCGTTGGTGATGACATCCACGCCACGACGCAGGTAAGCGGCCTGCCAGGGATTGACAAACTTCACGGCACAGAGCACATAGTTCTTTGACTCCAGCACGCTGTCGGCACCCTCCACATTGGTGATGCGCACGGGAAGCACATAGTGGCGGGTTGTAGCCAGCGGGTCAGCGAAGAAGGCATCGGTGAGCTTCACCTTCACGCCACCTTGTATCTTACCCGACGGGATCACCATCGTGTTGCTCTCCAACTGATAATAGTCGCTGGGCAACAACGTCATCGGCGTGCCGTCGTCGAAACTTTTGCTGTCGAGCAGCGTGGGATCCACGGCAAAGCTCACTTTGATGTCGCGCTTGTTGCCGTAGCCTCCACCCATGGCGGCGTTGAGACTGAACTCATGGTTGTTGTCGTTGGTGAGATCCACTTCCAAGTCCTCACCCAACTCGATGGTGCGCACATAGCCTTGGTTGGAAAAGTACACACTGGTCGAGCCATAGTCAGGAAACTCCTGATCACCGCTATGGCAAGATGTCAGGCCCAGCAACATAGGAAGGGCGAGCAGTGGAATGTATTTGAGAACGAAATGCTTATTCATTGTTTTCTTCATTTTAAGTTCTTTGCTATTCTCCAAACTCTTTCTAAGAGAAAGGAAGAAACTAATTATTACTTCATATCCCCCCACTTAGGGGAGAGTAAGAGAGGGGGTTGTCTCCCTCTCTCTTAAAAAGCGTCAGAGAGGCTGATCTGTTATTTCCAACCCTTGTTCTGTTTCAGATTGCTGTATTTCAGCGTCTCTGACTGTGGGATAGGGCCAAAGTACATATAGTCCTGATAGTCGCGTTTCTCTACAGCGGTAAGCGGCGTGTAAGACTCTGTGCCCCAGTCGACGCCCTGAGCCGTGACATTGAGGTTGTCTTTCCAACGACGCAAATCCCAGAAGCGGAAGCTCTCGAAGCAGAGCTCCAGACGGCGCTCGTTGTGGATGAGCTCGCGCATCTTGTCCTTCGACTGAGCGCACTCGTCGAGATAGCTGTCGTCGGTGAGTCCGGCGCGATGACGGATGGCTTTGATGATGTCGTAGGCAGAATAGCTGTGTGTGCCATTGCCCTGTGGTCCCCAAGCCTCATTAGCAGCCTCGGCATAGTTGAGATAAATCTCGGTATAGCGGATGCGTGGGTTGTAACGGCTTACTCCTGACTTGGAAGTAGGATCGCAGTTGACATTCATGTTCAAGCGCTTCTTCATATAGTAGCCAGTGCGGGTAGATGTCTCCTTTACATTGACGCCATCATCGGTTCCGAGCTTGCTGCCCGTGTAGATAACCGTGTTTTTCGGTCCTTCCTTAGCACCATTATATATGATGTACTTAGCCAGTCGTGGATCGCGTCCGGCATACGGGTTCTTGCTGTCGTAGCCGCTACGTGCGTCAGTAATAGGATAGCCGTTGGCCATTGGGAAGGCATCGACGAGATTCTGTGTAGGATTGATATATCCCTTACCGAAGAGCGAGGGAGGATAGTTGTACTCTTCATCACTGGAATTGTTAGAGGAAACATTCTCTCTCCAGATGATCTCATCGGGATTACTACCCTCTTTAAGAGCGGCGATCTCATCAGTGTTGGTGTAGTAGGTCTCACCTGTCTGGCTCAGTCCCTCTGGTCCCATGGCATAGTCGACCACCGTGGCGGCAGCGTTGGCAGCCTGCTCCCATGTAGCTTTGTTGCTTGCATCCTGATAAGCAGGGCTGGCCGCCATCAACAGCAGACGGGAGCGGAACGACTGAATGATCAGGCCGTTGACCAATTGACGGGCCACATTGCCCATGGCACGGTTGTAGAGTGCCGGGTCAGTGGTTACCTTACGATATTTCTCTGGAATCTGAGACTCCGACGAGATATCGCCATACTCTTCAGGAAGAAGTTTCTCGGCACGGTCAAAGTCAGCCAGGATCGAATCGACACAAGTCTGGAACAACGGGCGCTCCTCATTGAAGTTGCTGTTGGCCCCGATGGAAGAATTGTGGATAGGCACACCAAGCAGTTTTCCATCTTCAGAGAATCCAGCATGAGCGCGCAACAGGAAATAGTGGTGGATGGCACGCAGTCCATAGGCCTCACCTTTCATACGAACCTTTATCAGACTGTCCACAACAGCTGAAGTCTTGACAAATCTTACGCCATCGACCTTGTCGAGGAAGGTGTTGAGATACTGGATGGCACTGTAGTCGGGCGTCCAGCGGTCGAAAGGATTAAAGGATGCTGTCCACGAGCCTGTGGCCACTTTCATGTAAGAGTCGCTCTTGCCGTTGGTGACAGCATCGTCAGTAGCCACGTCACTGTTGTCGTAATAGCCGGGCAAAGTGCGGTAGGCGGTAATCAGGAAACCTTTTGCAAAATCAGGCTCCTTGTTGACCATATCGATGTCCTTGAAGTTTTCGATGGCGGGCGTGAACACATCATCGCACGCCGTGAGCAGCAATGCTGCCGAGGCAAGGACAGGAATGAAATATTTAAATCTCATAATGCAATTACTTAAGAAGTTGATTAAAACGAAAGCTTCACACCGAGGTTGTAGAACCGGTTGTAAGGTGCGCCGCCTACAGCTGTCTCGCGCCACTCTTTATCGGTGGAGATGGTGAAGAGTCCTTCGGCCAGTGCGTAGATGCTCATGCCGCTGACCACCTTGCCGGTGAACCAGTTGTCGGGCAGATCGTAGGTGAGCTGTACACGTCCAAGGTCGAAACGGTCAGTGCTCTTCAGCCAGAAGGTAGAGTTGCGCAGGTTGTTGCTGTTGTCCTTTGTGGTCAGGCGGGGATAGGTAGCGGTAGCGGCCGTCTCCGGAGTCCAGCGTCCACGTGCCACGGCAGTGTATTTGCTTGTGCCTTTGAGCCAATAGTAGCTGCTGTTCTTAAAGCCAATGCCACCCATGTTGCCAGTGCCGTCGACATAGAAAGTGAAGCGGTTGTATTTCAGCGTGAGGTTGAAGCCATAGATAAAAGGAGTGGCTCCCCATCCAGCTTTACCCAAGTCTACCTGGTCTTTACTGTCTATGACACCATCGTTGTTGATGTCCTTGTACTTCAAATCGCCAGGTTTTACCTCACCAAAGGTCTGCTTGGCGTGGTTCTCAATGTCGGCCTCATCGTTGAAGAATCCTTCACAGACATAGGCCCACTGAGCGTCCAGTGCATGACCTTGGCGGTAGAGATAATCCTCGCTCCATACCTCGTCGCGTCTCTTGGCGTTGGAAGAATAGACCATACCGCTAATTCCGAGGATAGCCTCGAGCTTCCCGAAGTGCTTGTCGGCCTTCACCGTAAAGTCAAAGCCTGAGCGCTGATCCTGATTGTAGTTGAGGTAGGGCAGGAACGAGCCATTGCCGTTGAACCAAGCAGGATAGACTGTAGAGGCACCCTGGGTGAGAAGACCGTCGGTGAGCTGATGGAAATAGTTCATGTCAACGGTCAGCAGACCGTTCCACAGCGAAGCGTCAAGTCCGATACGCCACTCCTTGCGCTTGACAAATCCGAGGTCAGTGTTGGTGCCGCGCTTCGAAGTATTGCAGAAACCACCCTGCGAGCCGTCTTCCCAGGTATACCAGCCTCCCTTGTTGTCGTAGTAGCCTTTGTACATGTAGTAGTCGCTGATATCCAGATCTTGGTTAAGCACGCTGTAGGAAGCGTCGATCTTTGCGTCATCGACAAAAGGCAGTGCGTTCTTGAACCACTTCTCCTGACCGAAGCGCCAACCGAGCGTGGCACTCGGCGAGAATGCGTTGCGGTGTCCGGGAGCCAACTTGGCAGAGTGGACAAGAGCACCGTCGAACTCGGCATAGTAGAGATGGTTGTAGTTGTAAGTGGCACGCAAGCCTGCATTGACATTGGTCGTGCGGTGATACGACGATCCGCTGTGGCTGCTGTCATTGCTGTTTTGCCGCTGATAGCCCCAGCCCATCAGGGTAGCCCCTACATTGTGGACTTTGCCGAAAGTACGGTTATAGTCAAACTGGGTGCGGAAAGTCATCGTCTGGTAATAGGTACTTGAACCGACATACTCACTGGCAGAGCGGCTGTCCTTACCATACTGTTTGAGGTCAATGATCATGTCCTTGCCATTCATATTAGCCCATACTGGCTCATAGACAGCATATCCCTCCTTGTAGCCTTCAGAATAATAGTCGTAGTAGTCGACGCTGAATGCTGACTTGAAGGACAGACCCGGCGTGATCATGCCCAGATCTGCGTTCACCCCCACATCAAAGAGGAAGTTACGCCGTTTGTCTTTGACATATCCCGCAGCCAGCATGTCGCCGAAGAGCGTGGTTTGATTGACAGTATTACCGCCCAAAAGATACTTGCCGTTAATGATATGATTGCTTGTCGATACCAGGTTGCTGACATTCTCATTGTTCATATCCATCATGTCCAAGGGCAGCAAGCCTGAATACCAGTTGGGGCGAAGATTGGCAGCGGCTCCCCAAAAGTCACCACGATAGGTGTAAGCATTATTAATATGCACGCCTACATTAGCGAAAGCCTTCAGCCAACTTGTGATGGTCATATCGATGTTTGCACGGACACGGAAGTTGAGGTTGTCGTCTTTGTGATGCCCACCATACTTAATGAGACCATTGTTATAGGTCATGCCAAAGTTGGCGTAGTAGGTTGCGCGTTGGTTTCCGCCCGTGATCTCTGCTGTGGCATCGGTGCGTAAGGTGGCCTTGCGCAGATAGTCAGAACTGTAGAAGTTCATGTCGGGATAACGGTAGGGATTCGTCCCGGCGGCCGTGTTATAGATATCAGCATCAGAGTATTGATGTGCAATACCATCGTTGTCACAGGCCTCATTATAGAGACTCATATACTCAGCAGCGCCGAGATAGTGGGGATAACGCTTGGGCACATACAGTCCGGCATTGGCCCGTGCCTCAATGGTGAGCCGTTGGGCCTTGCCACGCTTGGTGGTGATGAGCACGACGCCCTTGCTGCCGCGTGAGCCATAGAGAGCTACGGCAGACGCAGCTTTCAGCACTGTGACGGTTTCCACCTCGGTAGCGTCGACCTCAGAAGCATCGCGTGGCACCCCATCGATAAGCACCAAAGGAGACTGTCCCCAAATGCTGCCATTATAACCACCCACCATGGTACTGATGCCGTCGAGGCTGTAGGCATGGTAGTCTTTCTTGAGCAGGTCAGCCACATTGACTTCGTTGACGCCGCCAAGAAGATCGCTCTTGTTGACCTTGCCAAAGGCCACATGAACTTGCTGAGCGGCAGTGCTGTCAGCAACCGTCTGGGCCTGAGCACGGCTCAGGGCAGGAGCCATGGCAAGGACGAATGCGATATATAGAATCTTGTTGTTCATGGAATTATTCTTCTTATTTGTTCTTAATGTTTACCAGACACAAGTTTATTCCCATCCTGGGTTTTGCTTGAATTCGGGATACATCTGTACGTCGCTCTTGAGGAAGGGCAACCAGTAGTGCTTCTCGGTGAAGTGGCGCGTAGAGAGTACTTCCTCACGCAGATTGACGACATGGTTGTTCTCTGGATTCTTGTAGCGTTCGGCATCGGTCTGGTCTTTAGCGCGGTCGAAGTATACAGCTTTCTTCAGTGTATACGGCTCTTTGTCGACGAGTAGCCAGCGGCGCAGGTCGGTCCAGCGATGACCTTCGAACGCAAGTTCCACGGCACGCTCACGGCGCAGCTCGCTCATGAAGCCGTCGAGCGTGGTAAGATATTCATCTGCTACGTCGCCCACACCGGCACGCTCACGGATCTTGTTCACAGCAGTCACGGCGTTCATCGTGTAGTCCTTGGCCGTGGCGGTAGCGGAACCATAGCCCTCAGCGACAGCCTCAGCATACATCAGATAGACATCGGCTAAGCGGATGAGGCTGAGCACCATGTTGTTGTTCTCGCGGTATCCATCCCAATCGTTGCAATACTGGCTGGTGAACTTCATGTTCAAGTATCCGGTGAAGCAGTCTTTGGAAGGCGTAGCGGTGCGATAGGTGCCGCCGGTATAGAGAGAGGCATACTGCCGATGGGCATTGTTGCCAACCTTACTGCCATCTTTCACGCACTTCTCGCCGTCGAAAATAATGTCCTTGTAGAAGCGTGGGTCACGGTTCTTGAAGGGGTGCTCCGGGTCGTACCCACTGTCAGGGTCTTTCTTTGTGGGGTCTTTGATGGGTTTGCCGTTAGCCATGCCGAAGAGGTCGACATAGTTGGCCGTAGGATAGACCTTGATACCCGAACCACTGAGCGTTGACGGACGGAAGTCGTTGACCATGTTCCAGCGCCAGTTGCCGTTGGGGTTCTCAAAGAAGATTGCCTCTTTCAGTCCCGGCAGCTTATAGCTTTGGTTGTAGGTATAGAACAGTTCGGTATAGTCCTTGAAGTCGGCCAGCTGATAGCGTCCGGTCTCATCGCAGATCTTGAGCACCTGTCCAAAGGCTTCAGCAGCCCGTTGGCAGTACTCCTTATTATAATTAGCGTCGCCGGTGCTGACCTTATTCATCAGAGGCGATCCTGCCCAAAGCAGATCCTTGCCTAAGAACGAGAGAGCCATGATTTTGTTGATGCGCAGATTGTTCTTTCCGGCAGTGGCTTTTCCGACCGTTGTCTTGTCCCAGTCGACGGGCAAAAGGTCAGCGGCCTTCTGGAAGTCAGCAGCAGCCTTTTCAGCAGTCTCCTGATAAGTAAGCCGAGGATAGCGCATCACAGCATCCGCCGGAATGACCTGATCGATATATGGCAGACCGCCCCAGTACTGCATGAGCATGAAGTGGAAGAAGCCACGGAAGAAATAGAGCTGTCCGGCAATGAGGTTTTTCTCTTCCTGCGTGGCATTGGTGAGCAGGTCGAGGTTGGCGAGTCCCACATTGACTTTGCGGATGCCGTACCATGACAGTCCCCAGAGATGACCTTTCTGGAAGCGGTCAGCGCCCGTGGTGCCGGGTGCTCCAGTGTGGAAGAAAGAGTAAAAGCAGTCGTTCCACCCCCAATAGTTGCCCTGGTCTACAGCATAAGCGAAGACACGGGTTTCGGAGGGTTGCCAATATTCATCCTCACCGAAGTTCCAGCAGCTGTGGTAGTCACACTGTGTGAGCATGGGGATGCAGTTGTAGAGTTCCTCGGTGAAGCCTTGGAAATTGGTATAGTTCTTATAGGGATCCTCCTCGCTGATGTCACTCAAAGGCGATTTGTCGAGGTAATCCTTGCACGAGGTGGTCATGGACAACAAGGCCATGGCAAACATCGCAGTATATAGTATCTTTTTCATGATTCAGTGTTTAGAACAGGTTTCATACACCTTATTATATATATAGCTTAGAAGGTGATGTCCATACCCAGATTGAAACGTCTCACAGTAGGATAGGCACCGTCTCCTCCGCTGAAGTTGGACTCACGGTCATCCGGCATCTTGGTCCACAAGAGCAGGTTGTCGCCATTGAGATAGAAGCGCAGGGCACGAATGTTGAGGCGCCGTACCCACGCACCTCTGAAGGTATAGGCGATCTCGGCATTTTTCAATCTCAGGAAAGCGCCATCATAGAAGTAGCGGGTTCCCGAAGCACTGCCGTCCGTGGTTGTGGTCCAGCGAGGCAAGGTAAGCTTTCCTGAACCGGTCACAGCATTCCAATAGGAGCCTTCGTCGAAAGCAGCGTGGATCTCACGGGCGAAGGTCGGGAACTGGATGTAACGGGTGACATTGGTCACGCCATAGAACTGTAGGCTGATGCTGAGTCCTTTCCATTCGGCACCGACAGTGGTACTGAAGGTGTTCTGAGGGAACTGAGTGTATTTATAAGGAGCCACATCGTCAGAGGTGATTCTACCGTCAGCGTTGAAATCGGCGATCTGATAGTCGCCCACGAGCTTGTTGCCATTGTTGGTCTCGCGCTCGGGACTGCCGTAGAACTCATCCCAGTTGGTGATGAAGCCTTTGTCGATATAGCTGCGTACCTGGCCGATGGCGTATCCGGCCTGCTTCAAGTAGGCGGCACGAAGCTGTGGATCGTCCTTGAACATCACTTTGTTCACAGCATGAGTCATATTGAAGTTGGCCCATGTGCGGAAATCGCTGTTCCAAACCTTGTTGAAGCGCAGGGCAAGCTCCCAGCCGTGGCTATGAACACGTCCGAGGTTGGCTGTGGGCGCTGTGGTACCAAAGTAAGTTGGTATAGCACGCGAGCCGCCACCGATCAGAATATCCTTACGGCGGTCGGCAAAGACATCGAAGCTACCGGCCACAAGCCCTTTGAGGAATGCAAAGTCAAAACCAAGGTTGCGCTTTTCCACCGTCTCCCAACGCACATTGGGGTTGCCGAGCTGACTCTGACGGTAGATAGTATACGGCGAGTCGCTCAGCGGTGAGCCGATCTTGGTGGTTCCGCCATAAGAATAGGTATCCTTATAGAGCCAACGCCCACCGACGTTGTCATCACCGATCACACCCCAGGAAGCACGTACCTTGAACATGTCGATATATTTCTGCAAGGGCTTCATAAAGGGCTCCTCTGTCAGCATCCAGCCACCGGAAAGCGAGGGGAAGAAGGCAAAACGGTGATCGTTGTTGAATTTCTCACTGCCGTTGTAGGCTCCATTGAACTCGAAGAAATAGCGCATCGCATAGTTGTAGGTGGTACGGAACACCCAGTCCTCGCGATAGTGGTGGAATTCGGAACCCGCAGCGCGGTCCTCACGGGAGAACAATCCCATGGCTGTCACATTGTGGAGACCAAAGGCACGGGCATAGTTCAACTGCAATTGATAATAGAGTTTACGGTAGGTGGCTCCAGTGTTGACGCTACCGCCGTTGACAGACCAGCTGACCGTCTCGGTGTAGTCGGGATCCTGCTGCCACGTGACATCTCCCGTGTCGGGGTTGATCCATTTAGCTTGCGCGTCGTGATAGAGGTCGTCGATACCTCTTCCGCTCTCCACCATGGTATTGTCGAACGACAGGCGGGCATTGAAGCTCAGTCCGCGGGTGACGAAGTCGAGCTTCTGATCCAGGATGAAGTCAGTGGTGATCTGTGTGTTGGTGAGCTTCTCGTCACCGCTCGTTGCCAACAGTTTGACAGAGTTGAGGGCGTCGGCGTTACGCGGAGCGTAGAAGCCATAGGTGCCGTCGCTGTAGACAGGGCGCATGGCATCGGGTGCCGTGTGGTAGATGGCCGACCAGTAACTGTTGGAGTCGCTGCCCTGGCCCCATGGGAAGTGGCGCACGCCATTGCTGCCAAAGAGGTTGACGGAGAACTTGGTGGTGTGGGTCAGCGAGAAGTCGAGGTTCGCACGCATGTTGATGCGGTTGTAACCGAAACCGGAGTGGTAGCCGCGGTTGTTGTTGAACTTCTTAAAGAGGTCGCCCTCATGGGTGAAATCCACAGAGGTAAAGTACTTCACGTTTTTCGTACCACCACTGACATCCACGCTGGCATTGTACGACATGGCATAGTCGCGGAAAAGCTCTTTCTGCCAGTCTACGTTGGGATAGCGGTCCCACTCGTCAGCATTGGCGGGATAGCGGTATTTATTAATGATCGCCATGGGCTTGTAGCTGCCCCAGGCATTGGGCGAGATGGCGAGCTCGTGCTCGACGACATCATTTAATAATAGGAACGTGTCGTAGCTATCGTACTTCTTGGGCAACTTTGAAACGACTTTCACCGTGGCGTTGGCCTTGGCATGCACGCGTGCCGTTCCCTCCTGGCCACGCTTGGTGGTGATCAGGATAACGCCATTGGCACCCTTGACACCATAAACGGCAGTGGCCGAGGCATCCTTCAAAACAGAAATTGTCTGCACGGAACTAAGGTCGACAGTGTTCATCGGACGCTCCACTCCATCGACAAGAACGAGCGGGTCGCTGTTGTTCCAAGACGTCTGTGATCGGATGATGATCTTCGGATCTTCCTGACCAGGCATACCCGTGGAGGAAGAGGTGATCACACCGGGAAGGTTTCCCGTCAATGCCTGACCCAAGGAGGGGACGCCACTGTAGCGGTCGAGCGTCTTGGCATCGGTCTGTGTGATGGCACCCACGACAGAGGCCTTCTTCTGCTGGCCATAACCCACGACGACAACATCGTTGAGCTGGCGGGCATTCTCCTGCATGACGACCTGCATGGGTTTGCCGGAGACACGAGCTTCCTTGTTGAGCATTCCGATGTACGAGAACACGAGGGTGCCACCCTTGGATGGTACCTCCAGCTTGAAATGACCGTCGAGATCGGTAGCCGTAGCGACACCCTTGTGGCCTTTCAGCATCACAGTGGCACCAATGACTGGCTCGCCATTCTCGTCGACCACAGAGCCAACGACCGTGGAGCCGTTTTGCGCCATGACCGCAAGTCCTGGACTGACCATCATCGTGCCTAACAGCATCGCCTTCAACACAAATAGATTTAGATACTTCATTTGGTCTACGATTAGATTGATTATGTTAATTTTAGCTTTTCCGGCGCAAAATTAAACAATACATAGTATTTATAACCTATTATTTGTTGCAACAGACATTGACGTTTGTTGCACCGCGGGTGAAATCAGGCAATTATATGAGATGTTACATACGAATGTTACATAAGAGAAAAAGAATAGTGAGATCCCAACAAACAGAACAAAAATGCAACACATTAGGAGGCGACGCGTCTCGCGTCGCTATTTCCTTTGCTAAGAACGTGTATAGTTGTGACGCGAGACGCGTCACCTCCTACAAAAGATAGCCAGATGGAAACAAGTCGTTCATGTGCATGCATAGACGCGCTTAGACCATTCCCAACTTTGTTGTGTAAACTGACAAAAAACAGGCCCTGAGAATCGATTCTTTTCCACGAAGACCTACTTTGCGCTGAATTTTGCGAAAATCGAGCCATTTTTGTATCTTTCTGATTATCAATACACTACAAACAATAGTCGTTTATACTCACATCAGCTTGGCTTTCTCTCGCAAAATTCTCTAGAGAATTTCTCATCAGAAAGGCTGTCTGATGCTATCATCACGCCTTTCTGACCTTGTCATCTCGGCGTAGTGACAGCATCAAAGTACCTTTTTGTAGGCATGACAACAGAAAAATCATTGAAAAGTTGTCGTTCTTTCATTCTTTGAAGCTCATGACGCCCTTTCATTCTCTCTAGATTGCAAGTGAACCCGAACAGTGTTTTGTCAAAATATTACCAACTTTTCTTTTAAACACGAATCATCATAAATTAACCACAAATTACTCATAAATTAATTATCCGTGAGTAATTTGTGGTTAATTCATGGAATTCTTTCGTGGTTAATCCATGGAATTCGTGTGAAAGATACGCTGCTTGGGTATTTCCATTCCCTCCCCCTGGGGAGGGTTAGGGAAGGGCTTCCTCTCCCTATACTCTTTCGGCGACACACCATAGTACCGCTTGAAGACCTGCGAGAAGTGGTTCTGGTCATTGAAGCCTACACGGTAGGCGATCTGCGAGATGTTGATGGTACCCAAGTTGAGAAGGTGGACAGCCTCCTTCATGCGCATGTCGCGGATGAACTTACCGGTGGCTATACCCGTCATCTCCTTCATCTTGCGATGGAGCTGGGCACGGCTCAGACCAATATCGTCTGCCAATGTCTCTACATTATATTCGGGATCGGAGAGATGCTCATGGATGCAGTTGACGATGCGCTCCATCAGTATCTCGTTGTTGCCTTTCACCTCTTCCTGGCCGATCATCTTATCTATCTGCGGTTCCGTCGTCGCCTTACCCTTGACACGTCGTAACGTATTGACAAGGTTGTCGATAGTCAGCCGCAACTCTTCCATGTTAAATGGTTTGGAGAGATAAGCGTCGGCACCATGGCGCAAGCCCGTGACACGGTCGTCGATGGCATCCTTGGAAGAAAGCAGGATGACAGGCAGAGCACTCAGGTGAGGATTCTCCTTGATACGCTCCAACAGCGTGATGCCATCCATCTCCGGCATGGAGACGTCGCTGACCACGATGTCGTAACGTGCAGGCATCAGCAGCAGCTCCTTCAACGCCTCACGCCCGTTGCCCGCTGTCGTGACATGATATTCGTCGCCTAACTGCATGGCGACGTAATGCGTCAACTCCTCATCGTCGTCGACCACCATCACCTGAACATTACTCCTGGGACGTGGCGTGCCAGTAAGGGCTTTCTCACTTTGCGCCTTCTCGTCTATGATCTCCTCAGGCTTGAGATGTTCTTTTCCCAAAGGCAGCGTCACCGTGAAGCAAGCGCCATGCGCTACGTCAGTGCGGTTGGATGCTTCTATCTTTCCATGGTGCAAAGCCACAACAGAACGGCAGAGATCCAGTCCGATGCCGGTGCCTTGTATCTTCAGATTCGTCTTGTTCACCCCTTGGTTGAAGCGGTCGAAGAGATGTTTGGCAGTCTCCTCGTCGCCCACACCAATGCCATTGTCCATCACCCGGATAATTGCCTTGGAGTCTGTCGACGACAGCGTGACCTTGATCTCGCCACCGTCATCAGTGTATTTAAAGGCGTTGCTCAACAGATTGCCAATCACCTTGTCGATGCTCATCCGGTCTACCCATGCCATCACATCATAGTCATGCTCAAAGGTAAAATGGATGCCACGCTGCTGTGCCTCGTATTCATAGAGCTTGCAAGTGCCGGTGATCAACTTGATGAGACTCGTCTGCTGACAATGGATCTGCATAGCATGCTTGTCGAATTTGCGCTTGTCGAGAATCTGATTGACCAACTGACTGATACGTTTTGTGTTACGGTCGATGACTTGTAGCAGACTGAGTTTCGAAGGATCCGTCTCTTCTGACAACAGGTTGTGCAACGGGTTGACAATCAGGGTCAGCGGTGAGCGCACATCATGCATGGCGTTGATGAGGAACCGCATCTTTGCCTCGTCAAACTGGTGCTGCTTGCGGTGCCAATAGAGATGCCACAGATAGTAGCCCAGCAGACAGAGCAGCAACAGATAGAACAACAATGCCCACGTGCTGGCATACCAGAGTGCGTGTACCACCACCACGATCTTGTAAACACCGGTGATGGCATGACCGCCATAGACGGCACGCACCTCGATGGAGTAGGTGCCTGTGCCAAGACTGTTGAACCGGATGGTGTTGTCGCCCGTCGCGTTGGTATGCCATCCGCCACCATTGATGCGGTATTCATAGATCACACCGGCAGCATCACGATAGTCGAGAAGCGAGAAGGTGAGCGTCAGTGTATGGTTGCGGGGATACATGTCAATCTGACCCTCCTGCGGCAATTGCCAGAGGTCGTCGATCACAGCGCCCGTGAGCCATACCCTACCCTGCCGGTTTTGTATCCCTTTTACGGTCTGAGGATAGAACACCGTCACGCCACCGTCGAAACCAAAGCCGATCATGCCGTCGGCTGAGCGGAAAGACACATTGCCAAGATATTCGCCTGTGATCTGACCATAGCCGGTACCGTAAGAGATGAAGCGGCGGGTGAGATGGTCATATTGCCACAGTCCTGTCGGCGTGCTCACCCATAAGTCGCCCCACGTGTCGCTCTGCACGCTACAGATCTTTTGATCCTGCAACATCGTGCTGCCAGGGAAGAACTTGACATGACGGGAATGGCGGTCGTAGAGATAGAGTCCCGACTCGGTGCCAATTACAATGTCGTCATCGGGAGTAACACAGAGCGACTCGATCACATGATCTGCCAACAGCGAATTCCATCCGAAGGGATGGAAACTGCCGGTTCGCAAGTCAAGACAACTCACTCCGCTCGTCGTCGCAATCCACAGACACTGGTTACGGTCCACAACCATCGCGACGACCCAGTCGTTGCACAGATGGCCCAAGGGACTTTTGTCGGTGGAGCGATATTGGCGTGACGTCTTTGTGCGAGTGTTGTAACTCATCACACCCTGTCCCATCACGGAGAAGAAGATGGTGCCCAAGCCGTCATCACACATCACGCCTTTATAGCCGGCATACTTCAAAGCAAGAGAGAGACTACCCGTCGTAGGATTCAATTCATAAAAGCCATCGGTGCGACCTACCCAGTAGCGACCGTCGCGGGCATGATAGACCACATTCGCATCGGAAATGCCGCCTATGTGTTGCGTGACAATACCATTGTGATTGAAATGGAACAGGCCGTTGCCCCATGCTGTACACCACATCCCACCATCATCGGTAGCTGCCACAGAAGACAGAGCGACGTCATACGCAGTGCTTTGAGCGGTAAATGACCATATCTGAAAGGGCAGAGGGCGGTCGTTGAGCAGCAATACGCCAATGCGAAAGCAGCGAGCCCACAGATTGCCGTACTTGTCAAAGTCCAGGGCATGTACCGGTGCTGTGCGGAGATCAAAGCGGTCATGAACATAATTGACAAGCTCCGGTGCTGCCCCACGATGCACACGATAGAGGCCCCGCTCAGTACCTATATATAATTGTCCCGACGGAGACTCCTTGGCACAGGACAATCCTGCCTGCAACATTTGAGAAGAGATATTGTAATCGGAAGCTACAAAGCTGTTGCCATGATTAGCCAATAGCGCATTCTTGAAAAGCAGAAGTACGGTACCATCACGGGTGACAGTAAATAGCCGCACATCGCCTTGGGGCAGTTTCCATCGGTTCGTTCCTACAATGTGCCCCTGCCTCATAGCAATGCGATAGAAGACATTATCTTTACCTGTCATCCATAGATTACCTTGATGGTCAAAGCAGAGCCGCCCCAGCATCTTATCATTAATAAGGTGGTTGAGTCGTGTCGCTTCTTCTATTTTGTCGCTGCCATTGCGAATCACAAAGACACCATAACCTGATGTGGCAATAAAGATATCGCCATTCTTTGCTTCCACCAGATCAGAGATTCGCGGCTGGATGTTCTTCGGAAAAGGTACGTTGTCGAAGCGGTTAGTAGAAATGTCATAGCGAGACAAATTCTTATTTGTGCCTACCCACAGTCTGCCTTTGCTGTCGCTCAGTATGTCACAGATCTCGTTACTGCCAATGCTGTGGCTGTCGTTGCGATGATGCTGATAGAGTGAGAAGCTATATCCGTCAAAACGGTTGAGTCCATAGTCGGTTCCTATCCACATAAATCCATAACGGTCTTGGCACACTGCCTTGACGGCACTACTGGAGAGTTGCTTGCCAGTGTATAGGACTCCACCTAACTTCCACTCTGGATTTATGGGCAGCTCGGTTTTGGCAAAGGCATACAACGATGTGGTTTTCGGCAGACACACTGCGAAGAACAGCAACAAACATATCTGTGCAAAACGTCTCATCTTAGATAGGTCTTTAGTCTTGTAAGAGGTTGATAACGCCTACAAAGATACGAAAAACCTTGGAAAGACGTTTCATTCAGTGCCTATAAGTCCAATATGCGCAACATTTATCATGTAATGATGCAACGTTTTTGCTGTTTTTCCTCGCTAACAAACAAATTATGCCCGATAGGAATATGGTTCCTACCGGGCATACAAACATACATATATAATAAGGTATTGACGAAACGAGATAATTAGCTCCTTGCCGTTTAGTCAGAAGTGTGTTGCGACTCTTCTGAATCTCTGCTCTCCTCATGCTGCAAGCGCGTAGTGCCAAGTGCTTTCATCAGCCGTTGACGGCTGGTCACCGTCCGGTCATAAACCACAATGATGAGCTGATGACGGGAATTCCATGACGTGGAGAACACACCAGGGAGTGATCGTGCCAAAGAGTCGAGACTCTCCTTTTGCTCCATCAAACCGCAGACCGGAATCTTAACCGTCATATAGCGGCTACGTGCCACTGCCGTCATGGATGTCAAACACAAGGATAACACCAGAAACAAACTAAGCAGCCCGCACTGCAATGACCGATGATGTCTCAATCGGGACTTCACTGCTTTCATATTGCTTTATGCCCTGTAACCATTCTAACAATATCTCAATCTTTTTATCTCAACTTCTTGATATTGACATGACTGTATATCCTCTCGACGATCAGCGGGAAGATGAACAGCGTGAAGATCGTGGCACCTACGAGTCCACCGATGATCACCGTGGCGAGCGGACGCTGGCTCTCACTGCCGATGCCATGACTGAGTGCGGCGGGCAGTAAGCCGAGGGTAGCCATCATAGCCGTCATCAGCACACTGCGGATGCGCGAGTGCATGCCACGCGTCACTGCGTCGGGAAGTGCGTAGCGGTGGCGCAGGAAGTGCTTGATGTCCATGAGCATGATCACACCATTCTGGATGCAGATGCCGAAGAGACAGATGAAGCCGATACCTGCCGAGATGGAGAAGTTGGTGCGCGTAATGAGCAGAATGAGAATACCACCCACTGCCGCAAAGGGTACATTGGTGAGCACAAGTCCGGCGTCACGAGCATTGCCGAAGAGTACATAGAGAATGACAAAGATGAGCAGCACGCTGATGGGGACCACCTGCGCCAGACGTGCCGAGGCACGCTTCTGGTTCTCGAAGTCTCCGTTCCACGTTATCTTATAGCCAGCGGGGAGCTTCACCACTTGAGCTACCTTTGTCCGGGCCTCATCGACGGCAGACCCCATGTCGCGGTCGCGGACACTGAACTTCACGGCACAGTAGCGGTCATGGTTCTCGCGGTAAATGATCAGCGGACCGGTGATGGATCGTATCGTTGCCAGTTCGCCGATGGGAATCATCTGTCCGTCCTCTGTGGGCACCTTAATCTTTGCGATGGCTTCCGCGTTGTCGCGGAACGGTTCCTCGTAGCGTACTACAAGGTTGAACTTTCGTTCATCCTCATAGACTTGCGACGCAGCCTTACCGCCTATGGCCATCTCGATGATGCTCTGAACATCGTCTTTCTTCACACCGTAACGAGCCAACCGGTCTTCGTCGATGTCGATCTGCAGCTCTGGTTGTCCCATGTTGCGGATCACGCCAAGGTCGGTGATGCCGCGGATGGGCTTCATCGTGTGATAGACTTGCCAAGCCAGTTTCTCGCTCTGCGCGAGATCCTTGCCGTAGACTTTCGCCACGATGGCTCCCTTCACACCGCTCACGGCCTCCTCTACATTGTCGGAGATTGGTTGCGAGAAGTTGAAGTCGATACCCGGATAGACACTCAGCCGCCGGTTCATATCGTCGACAACCTGTTCTTTGGTACGTCCCGCCTTCCACTCCCTCTCGGGATAGAGCTTCACAAAGAGCTCGATATTGTAGAATCCAGTGGCGTCGGTACCGTCGTTGGGACGTCCCGTCTGCGTCATCACCTGGCTCACCTCAGGATAGGTCAGCAGGATGTTGCGGAACTCGTTGGCGAGTTTCACGCTCTGCTTGAGCGACACACTCTGCGGCAAGGTAGCACGCGCATAGATAGATCCCTCGTTCATCTCAGGCAGGAACTCTGAGCCGAGCAACTTGAAGCAGCCCAGTCCCGCCACCATCGCCACGAGCGACACGGCGATGACCTTGCGGCAATGATGATGGCAATAGGCGAAGGCTGTGTCGGCATAGCGGTAGACATAGTCTAAGAAACGGTTTTTCTTCTCCCGTACATTCTTCTTCAGCAACATCGACGACAGCACCGGCACCAGCGTCAGCGTGAACAGCAAAGCACCGAGCAGGGCGAAGCCGAGTGTATAAGCCAAGGGCGAGAACATCTTACCCTCTACTTTCTGGAATGTAAAGATTGGCAGCAGTGCCGTGATGATGATGAGCTTGGAGAAAAACACCGACTTGGCTTTGCCGCGTGCTGTCTGTCGGATCATACCCAAATGACTACGCCGGTTGAACGCTTCCATGCCGATGGTACGTGCCTGCGCCGACAAAGCGACGAAGAGTGCCTCCACCATCACCACGGCACCGTCGATGATGATACCGAAGTCGATGGCTCCCATACTGAGCAGATTGGCACTCATGCCACAGACATGCAGGGCGATAAAGGCAAAGAGCAGGGCCAAGGGTATGACAGAGGCCACGATCACCGTCGTGCGCCAGTCTTTCATAAACAGCAGCACCACAAGGGTGACGAGGATGATTCCCTCCAAGACATTGTGCATCACCGTGCCCACGGCAAGGTTGACAAGGTCCTCGCGGTCGTAGAACGGTACGATCTTCACGTCCTTGGGCAGGTCGTCGTGCTGTATCTCTTCAATCTTGTTTTTCAGTGCCTTGATGACCTCCTCCGTGTTCTCGCCTTTGCGCATGACCACGATGCCCTCTACGACATCATTGTCTTTGCCACGTCCCACCTGACCAAGCCGAGGCTGACAACTCTCATGAACAGTGGCGAGGTTGCGCACAAGGATAGGCGTACCACCGACATTCTTCACGACGATGTCGCCAATCTCGCGAACATTGTTGATGAGTCCGATGCCACGTACCACGTATGCCTGAGAGCTGCGCTGAATGACGTCACCGCCAACGTTGACATTACTGTTGGCAATGGCCTGATAGAGTTCGAGCGAGCTCACGCCGTAGGTGGCGAGTTGGTTAGGATTGACGCTGACCTCAAATGTCTTCACCTCACCGCCGAAGCTGACGATGTCGGCAATGCCGGGTACGGAGCGCAACTTTCGTTCGATGACCCAGTCCTGCAGCGTCTTCAGCTCACGCACCGACCGCTTGTCGCTGCGGAGCGTATAGCGATAGATCTCTCCGGTAGGTCCAGAGAGCGGCTGCACATCGGGATCCACACCGTCGGGGAGGTCTGCGTCGTGAAGCAGGTTGTAGACTTGCTGCCTTGCAAACTCGTCGTCGACATGATCGTCGAAACATACGGTGACCACGGAAAGACCGAAAAGTGTGGTAGAGCGGATATCGGTCTTCTTCTGCACTGAGTTCATGGCGATCTCGATGGGGATGGTGACAAACTTCTCTATCTCCTCGGCTGATCGTCCCGGCCACTGTGTGATGATCGTCACCTTGGTGTTGGTCACATCAGGAAAGGCGTCGATAGGTGTCTGACGAAAGCTCACCACGCCCATGACAACCACGGCGAGAGTGACGACGAGGATGAGATACTTGCGCTTGAGCGAGAAGGCGATGATGAAATCGATGAACTTATTCATTGCCAAGCGTGTTAAAAACCAACAATGCGTTCTTGCTCACCACACGCTCGCCGGGCTGTAGTCCGTTGAGAATATAGGCATAGTCGTGACCCACATGCTCAGCTTTGACGGGCTGACGCTGGTAGCGGCCTTTGCCGACTTCCTTGACGACATAATCCACACCGCCGTCGAAGACGATCGCCTTGGTGGGTACACAGCAAAGTGCCGCACAGCCCCCACCGGTAGACACGTGTACGGTGGCAAACATACCCGGGCGCAACAGACCACGGGCATTGTCGAGGGTGATGCGCACCTTCATCGTCTTGCTCTCGTTGTCAAGGACACGGTACACCTTATCTATATGTCCACGGAACACTTCGCCGTCGTATGCCATCGTGGTGACGGTAACAGGAGCACCCTGATGGATCTTGGCGATGTCGCTCTCGTAGACATCGGCAATCACCCACACACGACTGAGGTTTGCAATCTCCAGAGCCTCGCCGCCGTCACCGCTGTCCTGACCTACATAGCTGTCGTTATAGATATTCTTTGCCGTGACATAGCCGCTGATGGGCGACCGCAACACAGCAGTAGCCTTTCCGCCAAAGCCATTGATGCCCGCCACAGCCGACAAACGGCTGCGCTCGCTGCGGGCCATGAGCAGTTGTTCGCGTGCTTCGGCCACCTCTTTGTCCGACACCATGCCGGAGCGGTGCATGTCCTGCTTCATCTGATAGTCGCGTTGTGCCATCTTGATCTGAGCGTCAGCATCAGCGAGACCTTTGTTGTAGTCAGCAGCCTCCTCGCTATGGATGATGGCCAAGCGCTGACCGGCAGCCACCTGGTCACCGACCTCTACAGTCAATCCACTGACCCTGCCACTACAGGGGATGAACACCTTGCGCACAAGGGCTTCGTCACAGCTCACGTCACCGTTGAGCGTGAGCTCATCGCCGTAGGCCCGTTTTTCCACGGGTGTAGCCTCGACGACTTCGTTGCGCAGTGATTTGTAAGTATCCGGCTCCGCTTTCTTTTCCTTCTGTGAGCAGGAGGCCAGGCACAAGAGCCCGGCAAGGAATAAGATATTTTGCTTTTTCATTATTCTCGTTATTTATTCCACATGACCTTGAGTCGCTCGGCAGCCTGGAGCATCTTGTTCTTGGCATCGAGGCGGGCGAGCATCGTGTCGCGATAATTGCCATATAGGTCCACAAACTCTACAAGCGAGATATGGCGGCTCATAAACTGCTGTTCTGCAGCATGGAGCATCTGACCGAGATCACTGTCGAGTGTAGGCGAAGGCTCAGCCAGCTGCTTGAGATATTGACCCACGATGTCGAGGTCTGCCTGACGTTGCTGCATCAGCGCGAGCTGCTGTCGCTCCTTGTCGATGTTGGCCTGTTCCACGGCAGCTTGCGCACTGCGAATGTTGCCGCGGTTGCGGTTCCACAGCGGAACAGCGACGCTCAGTCCCACAGCAAAGTAGTTATGACCGATACTTCCATTCTTATCATACTCTCCTTGCACAGCCATCTGAGGCAGACTCTGGCTCTGTTGCCAGCGGAGTGCATGCTGTGCGGCCTCGGTCTGATGGCTGAGCAACTGCATCTCGGGCAGGGTGTCGAGTACAGCACGCTGACTGCTCTGCAAAGCGAGATAGAGGCCAGAAGCATTTGCGATGGCCGTTTGCTCATTGATGTCCACGGTGAGAGGCTCGTTGCCCGGGAGGCCCAAGAGTTGACGCAGTTGAACTTCCAACGCAGAGGCTTCGAGAAGCAGATCTGCCCGTGACTTGTGCAGTTGATATACCATCGTGGCGATACGCTGTGTCTCCATGGCCGCGATATTTCCCCTCTCGCTTTGCTCTCGGTAGGCGGCGAGGATTTCCTCTGCCGAGGAGATTTCTTCGTCATAGACTTTAGCCTGCCGTTGTTGATAATAGAGGTCCACCATAGCGGTGTGCACCTCGGTGCGCAAGTCGCGCTGCGTCACGAGCAGTTGGCTGAGAGAAGCCTTCAACAAAGCAGCGTTTTGCTTCACCTGCTCGGCGTGCTGTCCACCGATCGCAAAGGGCTGCGACACTTGCACATCCACTTCGCTGTCGTGCCCGCCGTCAAGCCATCGGCGGTTGGTGGGATTCTGCACGTTGTACATCACGCTCACCGTGGGATTGTCGTAGCGTCGCGACTGCGCCAACTGCCCTTCTGCGGCACTCACGTCTAAGCGTGCGGAACGGAGAGCGTGATTGCGCTGAACCAGCAGACTGTCGGCCATAGCTAAGCTGAGCCGCTCAGCCAGAGCCCCATCACAACAAGCCCAGGCCACGAGCAGCATCAGCCATAATCGTATTTTCATGTTACTCTGTTTTTTCATCGCCACAAAGTTACGGAGTTCGCGCAACGTGCTGAAACAGAATTGATGAGAATGCTTTCATACCATATTAAAGGTTTTTAATAGCCTTTCTTTGCCAACCCCGTCAAAGCTCCCTACCTTTGCAGTGTCAAACAGGAGAAACAGTCTCCTTGACATATAACGACATCATTAATATAATAGGTAATGCTTTTAAAATTCTTTCTCACGTGTAATAAGATAGGTGCGTTCACCCTCGGTGGCGGTTATGCCATGATACCAATCATGGAACGGGAGTATGTCGACAAGAACCATTGGCTCGACCGAGAGGAGTTTATGGACATCATGGTGGTGGCGCAGACCACGCCCGGCATCTTCTCCATCGACATGGCAAGTCACATTGGCTACAAGTTGCGTGGCGTCTGGGGCGGCATCGTCGGTGCACTGGGCATCGCCCTACCCTCTATCATCGCAATACTGCTCATCGCCATCTTCTTCCATAACTTCAAGGATAACGTCTATGTCGAGAAGTTCTTCCGTGGCGTGCGTCCTGCTGTGGTAGCCCTCATCGCCGCTCCCTGCTTTAAGATGGCACGTACGGCGAAGATCACGTGGTCGACATGCTGGATCCCCGTGGTGAGCTGTCTGCTCATCGCCGCCTTCTCGGTGTCACCGATTTGGATCATCATCGTAGCAGGAGTGGGGGGATACCTGTATGGAAAGGTAAGAGTTAGGAGTTAGGAATTAGGAGTTATTCTCAATTAGAATTTATAAACAAAGAGATTAAGGATGATATTTCTCAAACTATTCTATGTATTCAGCAAGATAGGCATCTTTAACTTTGGAGGTGGCTACGCCATGCTGTCGCTGATCTATAGCGAGACGGTTGTGAAAAACCATTGGCTCACCAATGCAGAGTTTACTGACATCGTGGCCATCAGTCAGTCCACGCCAGGACCTATCGGCATCAACGCCGCCACCTACGTGGGCTATACCTCTGTCATCAACGCAGGCTACCCTGTGTGGGCAGCCGTGCTCGGTTCAGTGCTTGCCTCGCTGAGCATCATGTGGCTGTCGTTTATTCTGATGATCAGCATCAGCCATTATCTGCTCACCCATAAGGATGCGCCCTGGGTGAAGAATGTCTTTGCAGCACTGCGACCAGCCATCATCGGTCTCATCGCTGCCGCTGCACTGCTGCTGATGAACAAGGAGAACTTCGGTACACCGGCTCAAAGCATACCTTATTTTATTCTGAGCATCGCCCTGTGCGTGGCTGTCTTCTTTGCTACACTGCGCTATAAAGTCAACCCCATTTTGGCACTGCTTGTCTGCGGTATCGTGGGATTGGTTGTGTATTAGAAATAGTATCTTTGCACACGAAAGATACAATCAACAAAAAACGTTATGAAACGGATATTACTGGCTGAAGACGAGGAGAACATTGCCGACTTTGTGTGCCGTGGGCTGGAGAGTTTTGGCTTTGAGGTGGACAGAGTGAACAGAGGCGACGAGGCTTGGGAGAAACTTCAGGCCAACGACTACGACTTGGCACTGCTCGACATCCGTATGCCGGGCATGACGGGACTCGACGTGTGCCGCCATCTGCGCGAGCAGAGGGGCTACGCACTGCCAGTGCTCATGCTCACCGCGCTCGGTACTACCGACGACATCGTACTGGGACTGCAAGCCGGGGCCGACGACTACATGGTGAAGCCGTTTAAGTTCACCGAGCTCGTGGCTCGCATCAATGCGCTGTTGCGACGCGTTGAAAGCTATCGCCAGGCGGCTCCGCTCACCTGCGGCGACCTGAGCATCAACGCGGCTACGCACAAGGCACGCCGGCAGGACACCGAAGTGGATCTGAGCACAAAGGAATACCGGCTGCTGGAATATCTCATGCGACACGAGGGCGAGACGCTGACACGGCGACAGTTGCTGCGCGACGTGTGGGACAAGGACTTCGACACCAATACGAATGTTGTGGATGTCTATGTGCGCTATCTCCGACAGAAAATCGACGAGGGTTTTGAGCCGAAGCTTATCCACACCATCGTCGGCGTAGGCTACTGCTTCAGCAGGGAGGAAAGACCATGAAGACAGGACACAAGATTTCGCTCATCTACTCCGGCATTACCATCGGGCTGCTTCTCATCGCCGGCATAGTGTTTTACTTCTTCAGCTCCAACTACATCCGCAACCTCTACTTCCACTACATGCAGGAAAAGGCGCATGCCGTGGCAGAGGAGAAGTTCTCCAAGGATGAGCTCGATCCGGTGAAATACCGCAATGTGGTCATCCGCCGAAAGGCTTCTATCCCTACCTCCAAGGAACTCTTTGTCAATGTGGAGAACCGCGATTTGGCACGACAGGTGCTCAGCGCTTATCTCGATGACGAGCAGATCAAGCAGCTTTACGCCAATCAGACGGTGAACTTCGAGCATGGGCAGGAGGTGGGAACGGCCTTTGTCTATTACGACAACACGGGCACCTTTGCCGTCATCGTACTCAGTCGAAATCCCTATGGTGCCGACATCTCACGCACACTGCGGTGGGCACTGCTCTTTCTCGTGCTCGTCTCTGCCGGCGTGCTCTGGCTTATCAGTCGTCTCTATGCCATGCGCATGCTCGACCGCATCGACCGCGACTATCAGACCGAAAAGATGTTTGTCAACAATGCGTCGCACGAGATCAACAATCCGCTGACGGCTATTCAAGGCGAATGCGAGGTGGGACTGTTGCGCGACTACTCTGCTCAGGAATATCAGGACATCCTGCGGCGTATCGCCCATGAAGCGGAGCGCGTGGTGACGATCATGCGTGAGCTGCTGCAATTCTCTCATGTCAGAAGTGGCGAGGAGATGACGGAACTCGAACCTGTGAACATTGCTTCCTTGTTGCAAAGCCTCACTGAGGGACGCTGCGAGTTGGACTGTAAGAGTGACTTCACGGTTTCCGCTGACGCTCATCTGCTGCGTATGGCTTTTCACAATCTCATCAACAATGCCATTAAATATTCCGACGGAAAGCCTGTCTCCATCACCGTCTCCGACCATCTTGTCGTGATTTGTGACCAGGGCATCGGCATTCCTAAAGACGATCTGCCGCATATCTTCGAACCGTTCTACCGTGCATCCAACACGGGTTCCGTGATGGGCCACGGCGTAGGGCTGGCCCTTGCCAAGGCTATTCTGGAGAAGCATGGAGCCAAAGTCAGCGTAGAGTCGCAGCAGGGTGAGGGCACGACGGTGTGCGTGGCTTTTCGTTAGTTTCTCTCCCCTACTTTCCTTTGTTGATGATATAGATTCCGGCTGTCGCCAAAGCTCCGGCCAGCACATATTTCCAATAGAACGTCTCGTGTAGGCAGAGACACGAGCTGACGGCACCGACCACGGGGATCAGCGAGTTGTAGATTGCGACTTTGCCGACAGGGTTGCAGGTGAGCAGCTTGTTATAGAGCGAGAAGCCTACGGTGCTGATGGCGATAAGCAGCAACAGCCAAAGGCTTCCCAATGCCGTGACGCGGGGTAGCGTGCCGCCGAAGAGCAGGCCGCAGCCTACGAGGATCAAGCCTCCGATAGCCAGACTATAGCCTGTACCGACAAACACGTTGACACGCTTGCCGAGTCCACGGGTGAGCAGCGAGGCGGTGGCACCGCAGAGTGCGTTGAGGATGATCATGCCGTCGCCGAGCCAGGTGAAGCGTCCACTGTCCGCACCTCCTAAGTTCAACGACAGAATACCGGCGAAACCTATCACGCATCCTACAATCTTGTTAGTGGTCATGCGGTCGCTCTTAAAGAACATACAAGCCATGATCACCACAGAAAACACGCTGAGCGAGTTGAGAATGGCGGCACGTGAACCCTCACTATGCGAGAGACCAATATAGAAGAAGGCATAGTGCAGGGCGGTGTTGACAAGGCAAAAGAGCAACACATACCACCAGTCGGCGCCGTTTCTGACGTGGAAGTCCTTATGTCCGAGCTTCGCCATTGCCAAGATGATCAGTCCTGCTATACTGAATCGCACGCCGGCAAAGAGCATCTTGCTGCCTGTCATCATCGGACTAATCTGAAACTCGCCATAGCCCAACTTGATCAGTGGATAGGCAAAGCCCCACGCTATGGCTGCCGTCAAAGCAAAGATTGCCACCCACAGCGGGCGTTGAAAAATGGATACCGATTGCGTCTTCTTCATCATTTCTTATGTCATTACCATCATGCCGGCACGCGTTTGTTTCGTCATGCCGATCAAGATTCAATGCAAAGGTAAGACATTTTTTCCATTTTCCGTCATAGTCAAATACAATACTGCGACTGCATTTACCTGCGACAGCTGCTAAGTTTGACACACAGTGTTTATTCTTCGCCGTGCAAAACGCATCCATGCATCACCGCGAGAAACGTCGGATCTGCATGCCAACACATTTAATGGAATCGGTCTCTCGTCGCCTTGGCGATTCTCACCAATGAGAGCATGATGGGCACTTCGGTGAGCACGCCGACGGTGGTGGCAAGAGCAGCACCGCTCTGCAAGCCGAACAGACTGATGGCTACGGCGACAGCCAACTCGAAGAAGTTGGACGCTCCAATCATTCCTGCGGGGGCCGCGATGTCGTAGGGAAGGTGCCAGGCCTTGGCCCATCCATAGGCAACGGCAAAGATGAGGTAGGTCTGGAGGATGAGTGGCACGGCGATGAGCACGATATGGAGGGGATTGCGCAGAATGGTCTCACCTTGGAAGGAAAAAAGGATGACGAGTGTGAGCAGTAATCCGGCTGTGGTGTATCGGTCGAACTTATGTACGAATACTTGCTCGAAATACTCCTTGCCCTTCCGCTTGATGACCATTGTGCGCGTGACGATACCGGCGATGAGCGGAAGCACCACGAAAAGCACTACACTCAGCAGCAGTGTGTCGTAAGGTATCTCCACGCCGCTCACTCCCAAGAGCAAAGCCACGATGGGCGCGAAGGCCACGAGGATGATAAGGTCGTTGACAGCCACCTGCACGAGTGTGTAAGCAGGATTGCCGTTGGAGAGATAGCTCCAGATAAACACCATCGCCGTGCAGGGAGCGGCTCCCAAGAGTACGGCACCAGCCAGATATTCGTGGGCCAGTGGCGTAGGTATCCACCGCTGAAAGACCACAAAAAGAAAGAACCATGCGATGCCGAACATAGTGAAAGGCTTGACGAGCCAGTTGACCACACACGTCACCACCAGCCCCTTGGGGTGCTTGGCCACATTCTTCACGCTTTGGAAGTCCACTTTCATCATCATCGGGTAGATCATCACCCAGATGAGAATGGCCACGGGAATGCTCACATGAGCATACTCAAAACGCGAAAGCGTCTGTGGAAGGGCAGGCAGAAACTTGCCCACCGCAATGCCAACCACAATACATAGCAGTACCCATAATGTAAGGTACTTGTCAAAGAATCCAATTTTTCTTTCTTCCATGATAAACGAAAACGATATTCTCTTTCTTTGTAATACAGATGAAAAGCTCTGTTGTTATTTGCTCCAAGGGCGCAACACCAAGTGACCACCGGTGATGCGTCTGACCTCTTCAATCCATTTCGCCTCGCTACTTGCTTTTGCACGCAGGAAACTGTCGGTGGAATGGTTCAGGATGAGACACTGGTTGACCACCCACCACTGCTGATGAATGCCTGCACGCTCAAGGTCAGCGCGCAGACGCTTTGCCTCCAGCACGGGTGTAGGCTCAGGCAGGGTGACGATGACAAACTCCGACTGACTGTCGTCGCGCAGCCTGGGCAGCAATCGCTGAACGGCAACAGGGGCGTCGCCCTCGCTATGGGCTATCTGTCGGTCGTAGCTCTGCGTGGAGTCGAGCAGCAGCAAGGCATGACCCGTTGGCGCCGTGTCGATGACAACCGTCTTGTCGTCGGCCTGCATCACGATTTCGGCAAAACGGCGGAAAACAGCAATCTCCTGGGTGCAAGGACTGCGCAGGTCTTCCTCAACGTAGGAGAAGTCGGTCACGCCGGCCTCACGAGCCTTCTTTCTGACCTCATCCTTGTAGGCCTCCAATACTTTTTGCTCGTCGATGACAGCCATTTCAATACCGGCATGCTCAGCTAAATGGGCGTTAAGATGATTGGCAGGGTCAGTGGTGGTGAGCAGTACGTCGTCGCCTAACTGTTTCAGCCCCAAGGCTATCTGCATGGCAATAGTGGTCTTGCCAACACCTCCCTTGCCCATGGTAAACACCACGCGCTTGCCCGTGTCGTGGATGGTGCGGATGAGGGTGTCGAGGGATTTGTAGTCGCCGATACTTTCAGAAAGCGAAGCATCGACTGAGCTGTCAGCATGAAGCATCTTGCGGATGTTGCCCACGGAGTCCATGTCGTAAGAGCGCAACGGCACATACAGGGTCTCCATTGCAGCCAACGTATCGGGCATCGCGTCTAAGGCCTGCTGTTGTGTGGCGTACATTTCTGCAGCCAGCTCATCGTTGTTGTTGGGAGACTCCATGAGCCCGTTGACCACGAGTAGTTGATTTGCAATGCCTAACTGCCGGAGTTCACGTGCTGACCGGTCGGCCTCCTTGAGCGCAGCCTGTTGCGGTCTGCTGACCAGTATCAGTTTGGTCTTGCTGCCATCAGCCAAGTTGTCCACAGCCTGCCGGTAAACTTCCTTACGTTCTTCGAGTCCCGACAGTTGTCCAAGGCACGAGGCACCATGCTTGCTCGTCTTGATGAAAGATGTCCAGGCCGTTGGCAGCTGGAGCATGCGCAGGGTGTGGCCGGTGGGCGCGGTGTCGAAGATGATGTGGTCATACTTGCGCGCATCCTCTGCATTGGTGAGGAAGTCGGAGAACTGGTTGAAGGCGGCAATCTCCACAGTGCAGGAGCCTGACAACTGTTCTTCCATATTGGCGATAGCAGAGTCGGGCAGCACACCACGGTAAGGACCTACCACCGACTCGCGATACTCGTCGGCAGCTTTGATAGGATCGAGGTTGACCACGGTCAGTCCCGTCACTTCTGCAATAGGCGTGCCGTGCTGCGAGATGTCCTGGTGGAAGACATCCTGAAGATTGGAAGCAGGATCGGTGCTGATAAGCAGAACCTGTTCGCCTTTGTCGGCCATGGCAATAGCAGTGGCGCAGGCCAGACTGGTCTTGCCCACGCCACCCTTACCGGTGAAGAACAGATATTTCTGTTGCTCCACCTCTTGGATAGCATATTCTTTCATCGCTACATCTATTTGCCACAGCAGCAACCGCTGTCGTGACTGTCTTTGTGCTCTCCACAGCAGCAACCGCCCTCATGGGATTCCTCTTCTTCACAGCAGGTGCTCTGTCTGACAGGAACAAATGTCAGGTCCTTACCTGTCCACTCACTCATCTGTGCAGTCGTGGGATATTGTCCCACGACAGCAATCTCACCACCGACAAGTGTTATGGGCAGCACGTCGGCACCTTTGTCTTGAAGCAGTTGCTTCACCTTTTCGTTGTGGATAAAAGCCTGTGGCTCACTGCTCAGATTATGGCGTTTCACCTCGATGCCCATATTCTTCAATGCATCAATGAGCGTGGCGATACGCAGCAAGTTCTTGTCAACACTGGGGCCGCAAACTCCTGTGGAGCAGCACATGGCCGGGTCGAAAATCTCAATCTCTTTCATGGTAAATATACTTTATTAGTTGTTTGCAAAACTACGAATAATGTTTCTATTATAATAGGCGGGCGACACACTACCCGCCTACTGTCGTTTATTACTTTCCGCAATCGCAGTCCGAGCCCTTGATCTCCTTAGAGAAGAAATTACAGAATAGCTCGTGGGCATACTGCCAGTTGTCGCGGTTGATGCAGTATCTCACCTTTGGAGCCTCAATGGTACCTTGGATGAGTCCGGCATCCTTGAGTTCCTTGAGGTGCTGGCTGACGGTGGCCTTGGCGATGGGCAGCTCGTCGTGGATGTCGCCGAAGTAGCATTCCTGTCTGCTGGCGAGGAACTGCAATATCTGTATTCTGGCGGGATGGGCCAGTGCTTTGGCAAAGCGTGCTATCTGCTCGGCCTTGAGGCTATAGTCTCGTTTCGTGTCCATGAGTGTCTTGAATATATTTATGATAGAATTCATTGAATGTCAATGTGATATGATCCCTTGTGGATCGGAATACAGAGAGTTGCTCTTCCCTTGTACCCTTTGCCTGTGCTGGGTCAGGGAAGCCCAAATGCAATCGATGTTTCACATTCCCCGCAAAGACAGGACACGTTTCCCGTGCATGGTCACAAACGGTAATCACGAAGTCCCACTCCTCATGCGTAAACTCTCTGACATCGTGTGGCTGCAAATCGCGAACAGGCATTCCTGCCTCCTCCATCACTTCTACGGCCAACGGATGCGTATTGTGGGCAGGATGCGTGCCCGCCGACCTCACATAGAGTCCGGCATCCAAATGCTGTAGGCATGCTTGCGCCATCTTGCTGCGACAACTGTTACCAGTGCAGAGAATCAATATCTTCATATCGTTCGCAAAGATACGAACATAAGAGCAATCCACCAAAACAATCTGATATTCATTAACAATATTTAAAGCCACGGGGCATTGATTTCTCATAAATCTGATAATTCCTGCACATTATATTCGGACACACGTTGCGCTGATTTCTCTTGACAAGACTATGTTCTGCGCAACTCACAAAATAGAAATGAGATCTATGGATTTCCGGTTATCCGGTCCCATCTCAGGCTTGTCGCAAGACCCAACCAGTGATTTCGTGTTGTCATCTCAGCCTTTTGATGTGGTCATCTCAGCCTTTTGACACGATCATCTCGGTGATTTGTCTGGGTCATCTCGCCGATTTTGTCCTGTCGAAAGCCTGAGATGGCAGAAAAAAGGCTGAAAAGCATTGCGAAAACAAGGTCGCTTTGGCATGTCGCAAAAGGCAAAATCTTACAACTCCTTGATTGTCTGCTACTTATAAAAACACACTTATTTTCGCAAAAATCAGAGCAGGATAGGCCTTCGCCCGAAAGAAACGATTCTCATGGGCGGAAAATTGTCAGTTTTATCAACAGTTGAATGCTCAGCCTCACCCCATGTCCCTCTCCAAAGGAGAGGGGGCACGGGGGTGAGGCTACTAAAAAAACTTGGGCGAGAACGTGGAGATTTCGCAAAAACTCCGTATCTTTGCAGCGGAGTTGATGTGCGGCCCGCCGCATGTCTTCGCCGGACATAGTCGTGTCGTCGCCGTCGGCTAAGCGTAGCCGGCACACCAAAGGCCGCGACACATAAAGACGTTTACAAACATTATCTTCAACTTTCAAACGTAGGAAATTTGAATCTCTCATGAAGATGTGCGAGGTGAACGTCCGCGTAAGGTATGCTTATATGCTTACCCCAAAGGGTATGCTGTATCATATCGCGTGGGCGTTCTGTGCATATTACCCATGAGAGAGGTTTCCTACGACCTGAAAGTTGGGTGAGTCTGTACAGATGCCCACGTTTTTTATGTCCTCACATGAACACATTATATATATAAAGGGAGCCGAATCAGGGGCGATTCTATAGGCCACGAAAAAGTAAGTAATATTAAAGGTCTGTAGAATTATGCGATTACGTCACTCTGTTTCTAAGTTCCGCTCTTGTGACCTGCTGCTGTTGTCACTAAGTGCGCTGTCGTTTCTCACCGGTTGCAGTGAGGCGCTGACCGACAGCACGCCCGTTCTCTCTTCCGAACCAATCTCGTTTAAGGTGGATGCCATCGACGGCACACCGGTCGCTCACTCTTCGAGCGCCTCGGCCAAGACTTCACGCGCTGTAGCGTACGCTACTGCATCCCAGGCTCCTACGCCTGATCCCCAGTCTTATTTTGCCGCTCCGCTGAAGACCACGGGCGGCGGCCACACGCTCTATCTCCATCCGCTCGTCTCCGAGCGTGTGGGCG
>OGQX01000267.1_pt1 | contig 63145 bp, 49 predicted proteins | sample 1553291 | NCBI WGS metagenome assembly OGQX01 (sample SAMEA2580030, study PRJEB22360) | human gut metagenome | biome: human gut; feature: human-associated habitat; material: faeces | place: Denmark | collected 2008/2010
CTAAGACTTTACGCCCTTCATGATTGCCGTATCACTCGAAATGTCGGATGAACCTAAAAACAACGGATTTTTAAGTAAAACGAAGCAAAAATGCAACTTTTATAATAAAATATTTGCTCAGTTTGGAAATATTATATAAATTTGCAGTTGATATAATTATATAAAATTAGAACAGGTAAATAAAACTTGACTTATCCGCCTCCCGCGGGGAGGAGGACACAGCAGAAGAGGGAGGAGGACTGATAGAAAGAGAAGACATATATAATAAGGTGTGGACAAAAAGAGAGAACGCACCGAACAGAATCAGACATAACAGAGAATAAGATCATAACATTATATTTTTAACTAAAGAGAGAATTTATGGAAAAAAGACTAATGACGCTTTTGGCCGGAACCTTCCTCTTCGCAGGGAGCGTGATGGCTCAGACGAATGTTAGTGGTACCGTAACCTCCGGAGACGACGGCGAACCTGTTGTTGGCGCCGCCATCAAGGTGGAAGGTACAAACACGGGTACCGTCACCGACGTGAACGGTCACTTCCAGCTCAACGCCCCCGCAGGCGCCAAGCTGGTAGTCAGCTACCTCGGCATGAGACCACAGACCGTGAAGGCCGGCGGCAACATGAAGGTGGTATTGGTAAACGACAACAAAACCCTCGACGAGGTGATGGTTGTGGCCTATGGTAAGCAGAAGAAGAGCTCCTTCACCGGATCTGCTGCTGAGATCAAAGCTGACAAACTCGCTGACCGTCAGGTCGCCAACCTCACACAGGCACTGAGCGGTGAGGTCGCTGGTGTTCAGGTGACAGTGCCAAGCGGCAAGCCGGGTGAGACGGCTTCTGTCCGCATCCGCGGTATTGGTTCATTCGCTTCCAGCAACGCACCTTTGTATGTTGTTGACGGTGTGCCTTACGATGGTGATATTTCAGCCATCAACCCCAATGATATTGCTTCTCTGACCGTATTGAAGGATGCTGCAGCCAACGCCCTCTATGGTGCGCGTGGTGCTAATGGTGTCATCCTTGTTACTACAAAGAGTGGTAAGACAGGTGAGGCGCAAGTGACCTTTGACGCAAAGATCGGTCACGAGTCTCGCGCCGTGTCCAACTACGATGTCATCAAGAGCCCTGCCACCTATTTGGAGAAGGCTTATGAGGCTATCTACAACTCAGCCGTCGACCGTGGTCAGACAGCTGAACAGGCCAATGCTTATGCTAATAAAGTACTGCCTACCACGAAGAGTGGTGGTGTCGGCTATAACATCTTCACCGTACCGAAGGGAGAGAGCCTCATTGGTCTCGATGGCAAAATCAATCCTAATGCCACCCTTGGCTACTCAGATGGTAAATATACTTATTTGCCTGACAACTGGTATGATGAGGTCTACAACAAGAACAATGTCCGCCAGGAGTACAACGCTACTGTTTCCGGCAAGGGCGAGAAGATCAGCTACTTCACCTCTGCCGGCTACCTCAACGACGAGGGTGTCGTGAAGAACTCCGGTTTCGAGCGTTTCACAACTCGTAGCAAGATTGACTATCAGGTGAAGCCTTGGTTGAAGTTGACCTCTAATGTGGCCTACACGCACTATAATTCTAATTATTCAGTCACAAGCAAGGACGATTGGAACAGCACCTCATCTGCCAATATCTTCTATGTGGCCAACTTCATGGCTCCCATTTATCCCTTGTATATCCGTGATGCCAAAGGAAACATTATGACCGACAGCAACGGTTTCACAATGTACGATTATGGTGATGCGAAAGGCGTTCCAGGTTATGCATATAAGCGTACCTTCATGAGCGGTTCCAATCCCGCAAGCAGCGGCCAGCTGGACAAGAACAAGTACTCCGCTGATGTCATCAGTGGACGCTGGGGTGCAGAGTTTGACATCTACGATGGTCTGTCGTTCAACTACAACCTTGGTTTGGACATCGACCATACCAACCGCTCTACACTCTACAATGCTTTCTATGGTCAGTATGCCGGTATGGGTGGCTCTATCTATAAGTATGCCTACACCACCAAGGCTATCAACCATCAGTTCCTGCTGAACTATTCTCACGACTTCGGCAAGCACAGCGTCACGGCTCTATTGGGTCATGAGCGCTACGACTTTACGACCTCTGAGCTCTATGGCAACAAGAACAAGCTTTATTTCCCGAATGTCATGGAGCTGGACAACGCACTGAAGACACCTGCTACTGGTTCTTCCACCGACCGCTACTCTACGCGTGGCTGGTTCGGCCGTGTGCAGTACAACTACGATGAGAAGTACTTCGCCAGCGTATCTTACCGTCGCGACGGTTCTTCCCGTTTCGCTAAGGACAGCCGCTGGGGTGACTTCGGCAGCGTTGGTGCCGCCTGGGTTATCAGCAAGGAGGCTTTCATGCAGCCGACAAAGGATTGGTTGACCTTCCTGAAATACAAGATCAGCTACGGTGTACAAGGTAACGACAACCTCTTGCTTCAGGGCTCCGCTGACCCCAACTACTATCCTTACGAGGATATCTACCGTGTGGTGAATGTCAACGATGAGGCTGCCGCCACACTGTATGTCAAGGGCAATTCCGACATCACTTGGGAGACTTCTTATTCGTTCAACACTGGTTTCGACTTCAACTTCTGGAACGGCAAGCTCAGCGGTAGCGTGGAGTATTACAACCGTACTACCGACGACCTGCTCTACTACATGCCGGTAGCTGTGTCCAACGGTTATGCCTACTTCCCGAAGAATGTCGGCAAGGTACGTAACTTCGGCTTTGAGTTTGACTTGAACTCCGATGTCTATAAGACCAAGGACATCACCGTCAGCCTCTATGCCAACGCCACCACAATGACCAACCGCATCGAGAAGCTCGCTCCTGAGCTCAAGGGTCGTTGGATCGACGGCACGAGCCTCTATCGTGAGGGCGGCAGTATGTACAACTACTACATGCGCAAGTTCGCCGGTGTCTACACAGGTTCTGATGCTGACAAGGCCAGCCTCGTCGATGGCGAGACAGCTGAAAAGGGTCAGGCTCTGTATTATGTCGACCAGACTGACGCCAACGGCAAGGTTACGGGCGTGAAGAAGACTACCAACTGGGCCAATGCTACCCAGTATGAGCTCGGTGACCGTCTGCCCGATGTTTATGGCGGCTTTGGTGTCAAAGTGGCTGCCTACGGCTTCGACTTCTCCATCAGCGCATCTTATCAGCTTGGCGGCAAGTGCCGTGACTGGGGTTATCAGACACTTATGCATGCCAATACTGCCAATGAAGCCGGCACGGGATGGCACAAGGATATTCTCAACTCATGGAGTGAGACGAATCAGACAAGCAACATTCCCCGCGTAGACGTTACCGACAAGTATGCCAACGCGACTTCAGACCGCTTTGTTGTAAGCTCCAACTACCTCGATATTGATAACATCTCGGTTGGTTACAACATCCCCCATACATGGCTTAACAAGATAGGTCTGAAAGGATTGCGCCTCTATTTCACGGCTGACAACGTAGCTCTCTTCGCCAAGCGCAAGGGACTTGATCCACGCCAGTCTTATAGTAGCGTCACAGGTATAAACTATTCTGCTTTGCGTACCCTCAGTGGTGGCGTAACGGTTAAGTTCTAAACATACAGAATAAAAGGAAAGACAACAATGAAAAAAACATTCAAATATATCTATTCCGCTACTGTCGTTGCAGTTTTGGCACTCACTGCCAGCAGCTGCACGGACAGTATGGACACAGAGCCAAGCGGTAGTACACTGACGAAAGAGGCTTTGGACAAGAATGCCGCTTCATTAGACGGTCTTGTCAAAGGTATGTACTCCAACATGATTGAGGCTGAGGCTATTACAAGTTGGGCCGGTGCCACTTATCACTATGACTTTGGTTATGCTTCTACCATGTTGATGATGGATAACGCCGGTCAGGATGAGGTCTCACCCAATTCCGGCTACAACTGGTACAGAGATAATCTGAATTTTGGCGACCGTACAGACAAGAGTGACATCACTTATTTCTTGTGGAACCAGCAGTACAAGAACATCAAGCAGGCCAACTCTATCCTGTCGGCTACTGCCAACTCTTACCAGGACAACAGCACAGCCACGGCCGCACGTGGCAAGGCGCTCGCTATGCGTGCTTTCTGCTATATGAACCTGGCTCAGATGTACCAGTTCACCTACAAAGGTCACGAAGACGCTCCCTGTGTGCCTATCGTCAAGGAAACTACAACTGAAGAGCAGGCTGCTGACAACCCACGTGCTACCGTGAAAGATGTCTATGATTTCATTATGGACGACCTTAACAATGCCGTAACTCTTTTGGATGGCGTGAGCAGAAGCAGTCACGGAGATATCGACCAGCAAGTGGCTTATGGTCTTCGTGCCCGCGCTGAGCTTATCATGCAAAACTGGAAGGCTGCCGCAGAGGATGCCGCCAAAGCTGCCGAAGGCTTTACCCCGCTGAGCATTAAAGAGGCTGCCAACCCAGGATTTAATGAGATCAGCGCGGCCAACTGGATCTGGGGTATGGATGTCAACGAGACCAGTGATATTGTTCAGACTGGCATTTTGAATTTCCCCTCCATGATGAGTTCGTTCACCGGAAACGGTTACTCACCCATGTATGCTTCGCGTTGCATTAACAGCAAGTTGTGGAATGAGATTCCATCTACCGACGTTCGTAAGGGCTGGTGGCTCGACGAAAATTTGCATTCGCCCATCGTCAACGCCAATTTTGTCAAAGATGAGGAAGACCCGGAGTCAGGTACCAAGTATGTGGCAGTCTTTAATAAGTCTGGGGATGAAGTTATTGATTGGACGGATCCTTATTTGAACGTAAAGTTTGGCCCTTATCAGGATGCCTATGGCAATGAGACCAACGCTTGCGACGTGCCTCTGATGCGTGTGGAGGAGATGATCCTCATTCAGGCAGAGGCTACAGCTATGAGTGGCGACGTGCCTGGCGGTAAGAAGATCCTTGAGGACTTCGTCCGCACCTATCGCGATCCCGCCTACACCTGTAATGCAACGACCGCGGAGGGCGTACAGGATGCCGTATGGTTCCAGCGTCGTGTAGAGCTTTGGGGTGAGGGCTTCTCCTACTTCGACATCATGCGTCTGAAGAAGCCTATCGACCGTCGTGGCGCCAACTATGACCCGACTGTAACCTATGACATCCCGGCAGAATCCAAGATCATGCTGTGGATTATCCCTGAGGATGAGGTCAACAACAACAAGGCTCTCCAAGGCAAGAACAATGAGATCGTGGCTGTTCCTACTCCAGTGAAGTAAGCAGTTAGCTATCAAAGCACAATAAAAGGCCGGCAATTTCTTGCCGGCCTTTTTTAATGCTACGATATATGGGGAATATGACTTTTATATTCGTTGATATTCTTCACGCCATCGGAGATGGCGCGTTAAAAGATGAGCCTCAAGGCTATGGATACATGCTTTGAGGGCACTTGCCTTTGGAATTTGGAAATGAGAGAATCCGACTATCGACAGAATTCTCTCATTCTAAAATTCTTGAGAGAAAACAGTCACAGGACTCTTTCATCTAACAGTTACGGAGATTCTACAATTCTCTCATTCTTGATAAAACAACAAGTAGTAAGTCTTCAACTTCATTAGCTGAACAGTTACTCTATTTCGTTTTCAGTCCCAAGGCCTTTGCTTTTTCCTGCAACAGCGCCATGAGGGGCTCACGCTCGTTGGGCACGGTGTTGTCGAGGACAGCCTGCTTCAAGGCTTGCTTGAGCTGGCCGACCTCTCTTGAAGGCTTCAGGCCGAACATCTCCATAATCTCATTGCCGTCGATGCAGGGTTGCAGCAGGCGTTTGTAGTCCTTTTCTTTCAGGTCCGTGATCTTCTCACGCACCATGCGGAAATTCTCCAGGAAGCGCTGCTTGCGCTGGCTGTTCTTGCTGGTGATGTCGGCTTCGCAGAGCATCATCAGGTCGTCGATGTCGTCGCCGGCGTCATTGACAAGTCGTCTGACCGCACTGTCGGTGACCTCTTCGTCAGCGATGACTATGGGACGCATGTGCAAGTCCACGAGTTTCTGCACATATTTCATCTTCATGTCCATCGGCAGTTTCATGCGACGGAAGATCGCCGGCACCATCTTGGCACCGACATAGTTATGGTTGTGGAAGGTCCAGCCCTGGGCGTCGTCCCACCGTTTGCACTTTGCCTTGCCGACATCGTGCATCAGTGCTGCCCAACGCAACCAAAGACGGTGGTCGTCGAGATGCTGCAAGTCGGCTTTCCACTCCTCTTTTTGCTTCTCGTCGGCATCCTTGTCCTGGAGCTTCTCCACGAGATAGCTCCGACGATCGTCCTGCCGGCGGCAAACGTTGTCGAGGACTTCGAGGGTATGGTAGAAGTTGTTTTTATGAGCACGGCCCTTGCGTGTCTCCACGTTGTCGAGCGCGGTGAGCTCAGGAAGAATCAGCGTGAGCAGACCCGCACGGTGCAAGTCCACAAAGCCACGGCTGGGCTGGTCGGCAAGGATAATCTTGTTGAGTTCCTCCTCAATGCGCTCTCCGCTGATGATCTTCAGCCGCTCGGCATTGCGTGTCAGTGCGTCGAAGGTCTCGTCTTCGATGTAAAACTTCAACTGCGTGGCGAATCTCACGCAGCGCATCATGCGCAGCGGGTCATCGGAAAAGGTAATGTCAGGGTCAAGGGGCGTGCGGATGATGCCGTCTTCGAGATCCGCGAGCCCGTCGAAAGGATCGACAAGCTCGCCAAAACGGTCGGCGTTGAGACAGACGGCCAGTGCGTTGATGGTGAAGTCGCGCCGGTTCTGGTCGTCCTCCAGCGTGCCGTCCTCGACATGCGGCTTACGGCTGTCGTGGCTGTAGCTTTCCTTGCGGGCACCAACAAACTCCACCTCAGTGTCGTGGTATTTGACTTGCGCTGTGCCGAAGTTGCGGAAGACACTCAGATGGGCAGCGCGACCGAGCTTGTTTTTCAAGGCTTGCGCCACGTCGATGCCGCTACCGACGACGACCACATCGATGTCGTTGGACGGTCTTTCGAGGAAGAGGTCACGCACATAGCCACCTACGACGTAGCACTCTACGCCCAGGCCGTCGGCCACTTCCGATATGGTGTGAAAGATCTTTTTGTCGAGCAGCATAGCCAGCTCGTCGTCACTCAGCATTCTCATAATTTTCGTTTTAAGATGCAAAGTTACTGCAATCTGAATACAATACAAAGAAAACGAATAAGAAAATTTATTTTTTTTATATCTCACACCGAGACACGAAGCCACAGAGAGAGGGCTTCGCCTTGTAGCGTATAAGTCTGTTACTCTGTCCTCACACAGAGATATTGAAAGACTAATCATCGAACAAAGAGCGACTTGTTGAATAAACTGACAAAAAAACGGCCCTGAGATTGCGATTTTCAGAAGCAAGTCGTCCCTTGCCCGGATTTTCGCGATTTTAGGCGGTTTTTTGCTAATTGCCTGATTGACAGACAGATAGCAAATCTCGGTAAATTACATATCGCATAAAAGACTCTTTTAAGGGCTATTTTTGAAAGAAATTCCCGTTAAAACACCCTTTTGATGCGGTCATCTCGGTTGTTTGATGTGGTCATCTCAGTTATCTGACCTTGTCATCTCAGTTGTTTGATAAGGTCAGACAACTGAGATGATAGCGTCATCTTTGGTTTTTTGCCTTTCAAAGCCGCAATTTTGCCATTTCCCTCATTGTAGTTTCTCTAGATTGCGCTTTTAGGATGAAGGTGTTTTGTCAATACGTTTCAGTTTTGAATAGCCTTGCCGGTTTGCCAATCAGCTGTTATGAGCAGTTGACATCCCAATGGAAATGAGCGCGCCGGTAGACAATATTCAGGCAGGGAATCCGTTATATTGCAGTTAGGCACTGGCAGCCGTGACACACTCATCAAGCAACCATTGATGCACCTTGTCGTCCGACTGTTCACTGCCCACAGAAATGTTTTATAGACCATATTATATTATGCGGCAAATTATCAACCATTTTACCGACGACGACCTATACAAGTTCACAATGTGCTGCGCAGTGATCGACAACTATCCACGCGCATGGGTGAAGTATGAATTCAACGACCGTGACAACACCGTCTATCCCAAGGGATTTGCCGATCTTGTCATGGAGCAGGTGAGGTATCTCGAAGAGCTCACCATCACCGACGAGGAGATTGCTTTCATGCGGCGCAAATGCTATTATCTGCCCGACTGGTTCTATATCTATCTGCGCGGCTTCCGCTTCAGCCGCAAGTGGGTTCACGCCTGGCAGGACGAGGACGGACACTTGCACATAGAGTTTGAGGGTGTCTGGGCAGAGACGATATTGCTGGAGGTGAAGGTGCTTGCCATCGTCTCAGAACTGTACTACATCGTGTGCGACGAAAAAGACAAGTTTGACTATGACGCATATTACCATAAAACTTACCACAAGGCAGAGCGTCTGCTTGAGGCCGGATGTACCTACTCCGACTTCGGTACACGCCGGCGTGCGTCGTTCCAAGCTGAGGACACGGTGGTCAGAGCGATGAAAGACTGCCAGGAGGCACGCGACTGGAAAGGCAGATTCGTGGGGACGAGCAACGTCTATCTCGCCATGAAATACGATCTGACGCCTGTCGGCACGATGGCGCACGAGTTCATAGCAGCCATAGGTGGCATGTACGGCCCACAGATGGCCAACCACATCGCTATGAATGCCTGGCGACATACCTTCAGCGGAGCGCTCGGCACATACCTCTACGATACCTTTGGCTGGAACATCTTCTCCCTGAACTTCTCCGAAGACTTTGCTAACCTCTTCAAGGGCCTGCGTGTCGATTCCGGTGATAATATGGAGCAACTCAATAGGATCTGTGCCAAATACCGTAGTTTAGGCATCGACTCCAAGACAAAGCAGGTCATCTTCTCCAACGCCCTCGACACCGACCGGGCCATCGCATTGCAGCATGAAGCAGAGAAGTATGTGCAGCCTTCGTTTGGCATCGGCACACATTTCACCAATGATTTCGACGGTATCCGCCCGATGAATATCGTGATTAAGCTCGTAGCTGCTAAGATCACCGAGTCTTGGCCGTTCTACAACGACACCTGCAAGATCAGTGAAGACAATGGCAAGCACACCGGCGACCCACAGGTGATCCGTCGGTTCATGGAGGCACTGCATTTGTAAAGGGTAAAAAAGAGGCAAGCATCCATATCGCGGGAGCAGAAGCTCCGGCAGATAGCGAAGCTGAAAGAATCGACAATTTCAAAAGAGAACTACAATATGGAGAGAAGCAAGCTGAAGTAATTGAGATCAGGGCTAAAAAGGTGGAGCTTTAAAAAAGGTACGATTCTTTTTGTCCTTTCGCTTATTTGCTGTAACTTTGCACTGCTTTAGATAGCGCATATTCTAACTGATTTAAAAATACACAGTATGAAACCTACATTATTACTGCTTGCTGCCGGTATGGGCAGCCGCTACGGTGGTTTGAAACAATTAGACGGTCTGGGGCCAAACGGCGAGACCATTATGGACTACAGTATCTATGATGCTATTCAGGCAGGCTTCGGCAAGATCGTCTGGGTGATCCGTAAGGATTTTGAGCAGGACTTCCGTGAGAAGATCCTTTCTAAATATGAGGGACATATTCCCTGCGAGCTTGTGTTCCAGAGCCTCGACAAGATTCCCGAGGGCTACTCTGTTCCTGAGGGCCGCACAAAGCCTTGGGGTACCAACCATGCTGTGATGATGGCCAAAGAGGTGATCCACGAGCCTTTCTGTGTCATCAACTGTGATGACTTCTACAACCGCGACTGCTTCAAGGTCATTGGCAAATTCCTCTCTGAACTGCCCGAAGGCAGCAAAGGCAAGTATGCCATGGTAGGTTTCCGCGTCGGCAACACGCTGAGCGACAATGGTTCTGTCTCTCGTGGTGTCTGCTCCAAGAATGCCGAGAGCCTGCTCACTGGTTGCGTGGAGCGCACGGAGATCGAGCGCCAGGCCGACGGCAATGTGGCTTACAAGGACGAGAACGGCAAGTGGGTGGAGATTGCTGACACCACTCCGGTAAGCATGAACGTGTGGGGCTTCACTCCGGAATACTTTGAGTACAGCGACAAGTTCTTTAAGGAGTTCCTCGACGCTCCCGAGACAAAGGCTAATCCTAAGGCAGAGTACCTGATTCCTTGGGTGGTGAATAAGCTGATCAATGAGGGTAAGGCTACCTGCGAGGTGCTCGACACCACGAGCAAGTGGTTCGGCGTCACCTATTCCGCTGACCGTCCGGGTACTGTAGCCCGCATCCAGAAGCTTGTTGATGAGGGAGTCTATCCCAACAAGCTTTTCTAATTGACCAATAAACGATTTCAGTAGAAATCTTTCTTTGCTGAAGATTTGAGTTCTCTCTGCTCATCAGCATATAACAATAAAGCCCCGGATGGCACATGATCATCCGGGGCTTTCGTTATGCGGTATCTTTGCTTTTTTACTTCGATATGATGCCGACCTTTGTGGAATTCAGGAAATCGATGATGTTGCGAACCTGCTCTCCGTCGGGCACCTGGTCACGAATCTGCAAAGCTGCATCGAAGACGCTTACCTTGCCATTGAAGACGAGGCGGTAGGCGTTGGCGACGTGTTTGCGGATGCGCTCGTCGATTTTCCAGGCTTCCATCATCGTGTTGTTGGGCCCTTCATAATCGATTGGGTTACCGCCTGCGATGACGTAGGGAGGTACATCCTTGGAGAAGCGTGTACCAGCCTGCAGCATAGCCAGATTGCCGACACGTGTGCCGGCATTCTCGATGACCGACGATGAGAAGATGACACCGTCGCCGATCTGGCAGTCGCCTGCGATCTTCGTACCATAGCCAAAGACGTTGAAGTTGCCAATCTTGGTGTCGTGGCTGATGTGCACACCCTCCATGAGCATGTTGTTGTTGCCGATGACCGTCTTGCAGCCTTCGTGCGTGCCACGGTTGATGATCACGTTCTCACGAATCACATTGTTGTCGCCGACGGTCACCTCGCTGCGCTCACCCTTGAAGGCAAAGTCCTGAGGCAGGGCACCGATGACGGAACCCTGATGCAACTTGTTGTTCTTGCCCAGCTTCGTGCCGTTCAGGATACTCACAAAGGGGAAGATGACGCAGTTGTCACCAATCTCCACGTAGTCCTCGATATACACGAAGGGGAATATCTTGATATTGTCACCGAGTTTCGCCTTGGGCGATACTACGGCTTTGTCACTGATGTTGTTCATAATTCAAAATTGGTTATTCGTCATTGAATCAATTCATCATTCAACACTTATTTCGCTCCTCCACCCAAAGCATAGTAGAGGTTGACGACAGCCTGCATCTTGCTGAAGTCGTCCTGCACCTTGTTGAGCTGTGAGTTGAGCAGGTTGCTCTCAGCGGTGATGACCTCAAGATAGGTAGAGCCTGCGCTGGCCATCAAGTTCTTCGTGTCTTCCACGTTGCGCTTGAGCACGCCGATGCGTTTCTCTTCGAGCTTACTCTTGGCGTCAGAGGCGTTGTAGAGCACCAGTGCGTTGCTGACCTCACTACCGGCAGCGAGTACACTGTTCTGCCAAGTGTTGTAGGCCTGCTTGTACTGATCCTCGGCGACGCGCAGTCCTGCTTGGAGCTGTCCTTTGGCGAAGATAGGCTGAGTGAGCGAAGCCACGGCGTTCCACAGCATCTTGCCCGGATTGGTGATACCCAAGCCACCGCTGTTGGTGAAGGCACCGGTTGCGCTGATCGTCAGCGACGGATAGAAACGAGCGCGGGCAGCCTCTATGTTATAGAAGCATTTGGCGAGTGCCATCTCGTTGGCGTGGACATCAGCACGGTTGCTGAGCAACTGGATGCCTACACCCGTTGAGAAATTAGTGGGAAGATTCTGACTGTCGAGATCACCGCGTGGGATGGCATGAGCCTGCTGACCGAGCAGGAGAGAGAGACTGTTCTCTGTCTCTCTGATCTGTCTTTTGAGATCTTCCTTCTGAGTCTGCACGCTCAGGTAGTTGGCCTCGGCACTCTGCACGGCGGTAGAGCGCACACCGGCAACAGACTGGTGCTGGATCTTCATGATCTCCCACGTGTCCTTGGTGAGTTTCTCCATGTCGGTAACGATCTGCAGCTGCTTGTCGAGCATGAGCAGGGTATAGTACATATTAGCTACATTGGCGATGAGCTTGGTCTGCACAGCCACCTGATAGTCCTTGGTTTGGAGCATCGAGACTTGAGCGGCACGCTTGGCGGCAGTGAGGTTGCCGAAGAGATTGGCATCCCAACTGGCACTGATGGGCAGTTGGTAGGTCTTGACGGCTTTGTTGTAATCCCATGAGGAGATGGTTCCCTGCGGCGTGAACGAGATGCCCGGCAAGAAGGCAAGTTTGGCAGCCTTGAGCTGCGCCTCTGCCATATCTACGTTGAGAGCTGCGTTGAGCAGGTCGGGATTGTTGGTCAGGCATGTGCTGATGAGCGACTGCAATTGTGGATCTGTGAACACCGAGCGCCACGGGATATTGGCGAAACTGGTGGTGTCGGTCGCGGCAAGTGTGTCGGTGTTGCTCACCGCGTCGCGGACCAGCCCGGCCGTGTTGACCTGTGGTCGCTCATATTTGCCGTAAAGGCTCTTGCAGCCCGTCATAGCGACGGCTGCAAGACCTGTAAGTATGAAATGATATATCTTCATGATATAGAAACTCTACATTGTGTTACTTTGTATACGCGTCGATGTAAGGCTCTTGCTTGTCGGCGTGGGCATACTGCTCAAGCTCAGCTTTGACCTCCTCGTTCTCTTCGTCTTCGAACTTCAACGGCTTGATCTTCTCCTGCAACCACTGGAAGATGCAGAACAGAGCCGGCACGACGAAGATCTGGATGAGCGTACCGATGAGCATACCACCGACGGCGGCAGCACCCAACGTCTGGTTACCGTTCTTGCCCACACCAGAGGCGAACATCAGCGGCAACAGACCGATGACCATGGCCAACGATGTCATCAGGATAGGACGAAGACGGGCGGCAGCACCAAGGATTGCTGAGTATTTGATGGCCATACCCGTCTCACGACGCTCCAGGGCGAACTGTACGATCAAGATGGCGTTCTTTGACAACAGACCGATCAACATGATCAGCGAGATCTGCATGTAGATGTCGTTGCTGTGACCGAAGAGGTTGGTGAAGGCGAAAGCTCCGGCCAAACCGAACGGCACGGACAGCAATACAGACAACGGCAGGATGTAGCTCTCGTACTGGGCGCTCAGAATCAGGTAGACGAATACCAGACAGAGCACGAAGATCAGTGCCGTAGAGTTGCTCGATTCTGCCTCGGAACGGCTCAAACCTGAATACTCATAGCCATAGCCGTCGGGCAGATTGTCCTTGGCCACTTCCTCGATGGCTTTCATCACCTGGCCGGAAGAATAACCGTCATTGGCGTTGACACTGACGTTGATGGCTGTGAAAAGGTTGAAGCGGTTGATGTTGGAAGGACCGTAGACCTTTTGCAGTTTAACAAACTCGCTCACCGGTGCCATATCGCCTGTGGCGGTGCGCACATAGATGCGGGTCAGGCCTTCCGGTGTCATACGGCTGGCTACGTCGCCCTGGACCATCACACGGAAGAGCTTACCAAAGGCGTTGAAGTTGGAAGCATACAGACCGCCATAATAACCTTGAAGCACAGAGAGTACTATCTTGGGCGAGATGCCGGCCTGCTTGGTCTTGGCAACATCCACGTCGACCATGTACTGAGGATAGTTAGGGTTGTAGGAGGTCATGGCCTGCTGGATCTCCGGACGCTTGTTCAGCTCTGCCAGGAAGCTCTTGGTCACATTGAAGAACTTGTTCAGGTCGCCGCCAGTCTTGTCCTGCATGGTCATGGTCACACCGTTCTGTACGGAGAAACCAGGAATCATAGGAGGACCGAAGGCCAGAATCTGTGCGTCCTTGATGCTTGCCGTTTGCTTGTAGATCATACCCAGCACGGAGTTCTGCTCATAAGGATTGACCACGAGTGCCATGGGATCCTTGTCGTGGATAGCGCGCTTGATACGGTCGGTGATGCCACCGGCACGCTCTTCAAAGGGCTTCAGCTTGATGATGAACGTTGCCTGGTCTGAACCCTGACCGGCAATGAAGTTATAACCGATGATGGCATTGCGGTGAAGGATAGCCGGGTTGTTGGCCAGCATCTTGTCTACCTCGTCCACAATCTGCTTGGTACGCTCCTGGGAAGTTCCCGGATTGGCAGAGATGGTCACGAAGATAGTACCGGTATCCTCATCTGGCACAAGACCTGTCTTGGTGGTATTCATCAGTACGGCAAGAGCAGCAATACCCACTGCCACAATACCGGCTGTGATGATGCGGTGATTGATCACGTGCTCAACACCCCGCTTATATTTATTGGTGGTCTTCTCAAATACGCGGTTGAAGCCAGCGTGGAAGCGAGCCACAAAACTCTTGTTGCTCTCGTTCTCCTCTGCTTTGTGCGGCTTCAGGAACATGGCACAAAGGGCAGGGGAGAGCGTCAAGGCGTTGACGGCCGAGATGACAATACTTACAGCCATTGTCACACCGAACTCACGGTAGAAGGTACCGCTCGTTCCTCCCATGAACGATACAGGGACGAACACAGCAGCCATGACGAGCGTGATGGAGATGATGGCACTGGAGATCTCATTCATGGCATCGATAGCAGCCGTGAGCGAGTTGTCGTAACCTTGGTCGAGCTTGGCGTGAACGGCCTCGACGACCACGATGGCATCATCCACCACGATGGCGATAGCTAACAGCAAGGCAGATAGCGTCAAGAGGTTGATGGAGAAACCAAAGATCCACAGGAAGAAGAAGGTACCTATCAAGGCTACCGGTACGGCAATCATAGGGATGAGCGTCGAGCGGAGGTCCTGCAGGAAGACATACACCACGATGAACACGAGTACCAGGGTGATGAACAGCGTCATCAACACCTCCTGAATGGAAGCGAAGAGGAAGTCGGTCACATCGTACATGATCACCGTCTTCATCCCCGGCGGCATACTCTTCTGCTGCTCTGCAAGTGCAGCTTTCACGTCTGTGGCAATCTGGGTAGCGTTGGAGCCTGCAATCTGCTGCACCATACCCATACAGGCAGGGATACCGTCGTTAACCAGACTCACGTTGTACATCAGAGAGCCAAGCTCGATCTTGGCCACATCTTTCAGCTTCAAGGTCTGGCCTGTGGTCTTGCTCGTCAGGATGATGTTCTCATATTGTATAGGTTCTGACAAGCGGCCCTTGTAACGCAGGGTGTACTCGTAAGCCACATTGGAGTTCTCGCCAAACTTACCCGGTGCAGCCTCAATATTCTGTTCAGCCAGTACACCGAGGATGTCTGACGGCATCAGACCATATTCCTTCATCTTGTCGGGCTGAAGCCAGATACGCATGGAGTAGTTGGCGGTAGAAGGACTATTTACGTCGCCCACACCATTGATACGCTTGATGACCGGAACGATGTTGATGTTGTTGTAGTTCGTCACAAACTGACCGTCGTAGCGGCCGTCAGAGGTGAGAGCGTACATGATGACGTTGGAGGTCTGACGCTTGGTAACGGTCACACCGACCTGCGTTACTTCAGAAGGCAAGAGAGCCTGAGCCTGCGACACACGGTTCTGCACGTTCACGGCAGCCATATCCGGGTCAGCACCCTGCTTGAAGTACACGGTGATCATACACATACCGTCGTTGGTGGTCTGTGAGGTCATGTAGGTCATGTTCTCCACACCGTTGATGCTTTCCTCCAGAGGCACGGCGACAGACTTCATCACCGTCTGCGCATCAGCACCCTGATAGCTGGCCTGCACCATGATAGTAGGAGGTGCTATGTCCGGATATTGCTCAATAGGAAGCGACACCAATCCGATAGAACCCAGCAAGACAAGCAGGATGGAGACCACGGTGGAGAGTACCGGACGCTTGATAAAATTGGTAAATGTCATGTTTGAATGTATGTTGAATGATGAATAATTGATGTTGAGTGATATTCATGTTGAATGATGAGAGTTCAAAGATGATTCTTGCAGGAATGGATCCCCGTCATCGTTGAAGCCTTTCAGCATTCAACATTCAACATTCAACCTTATTTTCCTGTCATTGCCTTGACGAAACCTTTTGCTGAGCCTTGTTCCTTGGACAGGTTGGCTGCATCGTCAATTTTCTTTTGATATTGCTCTTCTGTGAGCGGTTTGATCTTCTCACCATCCGTGAGTTTGCTGATGCCTTTCGATACATAACGGTCACCCGCATTCAGTCCGGAAGTGACGATGTAGGTAAGTCCGTCGTTCTGGGGGCTGACAGTGATCTCGCTGTATTTCACTTTGTTGTCTTTGTCTACCTTATAGACGAAGTACTTGTTCTGAACCTGTGAGGTAGCTTCCTGTGGGATGCTGATGATGTTGTTGCTTACATGCGGCACAATGATCTGTCCGGCACCGCCGCTCTTCAACAGTCCCTGAGGGTTGGGGAAGTGTGCAATCAGTGTATAGGCACCTGTGGTGGCATCAATGACACCGCTCATCTTCACAACACGTCCTGGCTGGTTGTAAGTAGTACCATCGGCAAGCTGCAGCTTCACGGTAGGCATCTCACGCAACACACCGGCAACACTGCCAGCCGTCTTTGACATGCTGAGGATGTCCGGCTCGCTCATAGAGAAGAACACTTCCACAGTGGAGACATCGCTGACGGTCGTCAGTGTACTCTGAGCTGACACGAGCGCACCTTTCTTAAAAGGTAGAGAGCCCACGACGCCTGATGCCGGAGCCGTCACGGTGCACCATGCCAGTGTCTCGCGGGCGGAAGCCAGACTGGCACGGGCCTGGGCTACTTGAGCTTCTGCGGTCTTGTAGCTGTTTAAGGCCGTTTCTAACTCATACTGGCCGATGATGTGCTGAGCAAAAAGCTTCTTGTTGTTCAAGTAGGTCAGCTTCGTTGTGTTGGCTTGTGCGATGGCGGTATTCAGCGCAGCCTGCGACTGGTTCACAGCAGCGCGATAGGTTTCACTGTCGATGGTGAACATCACCTGACCGGCACGTACATATTGTCCTTCATGAACATACACGTTGGTGATATAGCCCGAAAGCTTGGGATGTACCTCCACATCCTGAATACCCTTGATGGTTGCCGGGTAAGTAGACTGCATACTGGCACTTGACTCGCCTGCAGTGCTTACGGCAAACTCATTGTCTTGAAGGTCAGCCAAGCTGTTTCCGCCCTTCTTACCACATGATACAAGAGAGAGCGCAGCCAAGGCTACGAACATACAATTTTTGATTTTCATACCTATTTTATATATAATGTTTAATTTCTTTGAAGTTTTAAAAAGAATTTGGAGTCGGATAGAATCTCTCCTTTCACCTTGCAAAGGTAACCATTATAGATGAAAACTCAAAGCGTCGTAGGAGTTTTTTAACAATCGTTCGTGTTTTTGTATTCACACTAACAATTAGGCGTTTACATGTCTTTTTGTTTATCCCTTGCCTTGGAAAAAACAAACAGTAAATATGCGGTTATGAATAACGACTTACTTCTTTGTCGTCTGTAAGTGCCGCATTTCGTGTCCCCCCCATGTCGTGTCGTTGACATATCCAAAGCCAAGGCGGCGATAGAGACGTTCTGCACCGGGATTGCCTTTGTCGACCAAAAGGCCGACAGGCTGTTTCCGTCCCTTTTGGTCGATGAGTTTTCTCAGCAGCAACGTGGCAAGTCCTTGGTGACGATAGCGTGTATCTACGGCAAGAGAGTCGATATAGTACTCACCAGCCTGTGTCTCATCGTCCATGCCGCTGAAGTCCTGATCCAAGTATTTCTTGGCTGCTTGCAGGAAAGCTTCCCGCAATCTTCGCAAGTCAGCACCGTCGTAGCCCACAATGACTCCGGCTACGACGGGCTTGCCGTCCGTTGTCTTGTCATCGAGGGCTACCCATGCATTGCGGTAACTGTATTGGCTGTCTTCCCTTCTGACCAGAGTTGTCATCATCCGGTGGAAGTCCGCTAAGGTGTGGTGCGGACCGGCGAAGTTCTGACAGCACTCATGATTCATCGCCATCATGATGAGAGAGGCGATCGACTCTGCTTGTTCTGCAGATGCTGGAATGATGTTCATAATACAGAATTCTTAATTTAACTCATCGACAGACGTGAAGAAAGTCAGAACTGATAGTTGTTTATATTTTTTAAAATGTCATGGGCTTTAATACGAAGCTGTACAGGGAATGCCCAATGCGATGACACGATCGCGGATCGCATCGAGTTCGTCATGCGAAGCCTTGCGCAGTTTCTGATCCGGCGTCTCGCGGTCGATGGTATAGACCATCACTTCCTGCGGCTGAATGTATTTGACGGCATCGAGCCATGGCGCAACATATTCCTCACCCGTGTTGTCTGTGCCGTCACCTTTCATAAACATGGTCTGAATGATCACGTGTCCCTTGAACCATCGCATGTTCTCGATGATGTCCTTTACATCGTAGGAAGGCTGAGTCGGCCGGTCCACCTTGCGGATATAGTCCATGTTGACCGTGTCGAGCTTCAGAATGTTGTTGTCTACCTTCAGCAAGGCCTGACGGATATCGTCGTGTCCGGAGAAGGTGGCATTGCTCAGTACGCTGATCTTTGCCTTGGGGCACCATTTGTCGCGCAGCCGGATTGTGTCGTCGATGATACCGGGAAACTCAGGATGACTGGTGGGTTCGCCATTACCTGCAAAGGTCAGTACGTCGGGATGTTCCTGGTCGTTGTGCATCTTGATGAGCTGTTTTTCCAGTGCTTCCGCCACCTGCTGTCGTGTAGGATGTGGCGAATGTGTGCGGCGGTCCTTGTTGAAGCCACATTCACAATACAGACAATCGAAGGTGCATATCTTTCCGTCTGCCGGCATCAGGTTCACGCCTAAGCTCAATCCTAAACGGCGGCTGTGAACAGGTCCGTAGATGGGACTTGGATAAATAACAGTACTCATAACTAACTCTCTTTTTGCATTTTTCTCGAGCAAAGTTAATAAAAATATATCATTACTGACGCTTTTCTTGTTGTTTATTTGGTTAATGCAAGTTAATCATCTCTTTCTCTCTAATATTTTGATTAACTTTGTATCCAAATGCAAGATTTTGACCACTGCAATGGGAAAGAAGAGAAATAAGGTAAGCAGGCACACGGGGCGTCTGCAAGCTGTTACATTGTGTATCAGCACGGCCATGGTGCTCGTGCTGTTAGGACTTGTCGTGTTTTCTACACTGACCGGCCGCAATCTGTCGTCGTATGTAAAAGAGAACCTTGTCGTCACCATGATGCTGGAACAGGACATGAGTGACAACGAAGCTATGACGATGTGCTCGCATCTGAAGCAACAGCCCTATATCAAGCAAGTGCACTTCATCAGCAAGCACGCAGCATTGGCTGATGCCACCCGTCAGATGGGAGCCGATCCCTCTGAGTTTACTGATGGTATCAATCCATTCCCCTCTTCTGTGGAGCTGACCTTGAAGAGCGACTATGCCAACAGTGACTCGCTGAAATGGATCTCAGCCCAGTTGAAACGCTATCCCAAGGTATCGGAAATCAACTATCAGAAAGATTTGGTGGATGCCGTGAACCGCAATCTGGCGAAGATCGGCATCATTCTACTGGTCATCGCGGCTTTGCTCACCTTTGTATCCTTCTCTTTGATCAACAACACCGTGAAGCTCGGCATCTATGCCCGTCGCTTCTCCATCCACACGATGAAGCTCGTCGGAGCGTCATGGGGCTTTATCCGTGGGCCTTTCATCCGTCGTGCCGTATTGACCGGACTGCTTGCAGCCTTGCTGGCGATCATTGTTCTTGGCGGATGTATGTACGCGCTCTACCGCTACGAGCCGGAGATTTTGAATATTGTGACGTGGCGTGAGATGACCATCACCGCTGTTTCGGTCGTTGCTTTCGGTATTATCATCACGGCCATCTGCGCTTCCATCTCGGTGAACCGCTTCCTGAAGATGAAGGCAGGAGATCTCTATAAGATTTAGACTTGCCTAAGTCTTCTGTCATACCATAAGGTACTCTTTATGCTCTTGGCTGCTCTTGAATTAAGTAAAAGTGACCGTGCATGAATAGACTTGAACTTAGAATAATGAATAAACAAAATATGGATAAAAGAAATTATGCATTCGACCGCACCAACTTCACGCTGTTGGCTATCGGTTTTGCCATCGTGGTCATCGGCTTCATTCTGATGAGTGGCAGCAGTTCTACGGAACAGGCTTTTAATCCCGACATCTTCAGCTTCCGCCGTATCAAGGTAGCTCCTGTGGTATGCTTTATTGGCTTCATCTCCATGATCTATGCCATCATCCACAAACCTAAGGACAATGGAGACGAGAACACTCCTGCCGAAGCACCATCTAACAACGAGGAGGCCTGATGACACTGATACAAACTATTATCATCGCTATTGTGGAGGGACTCACAGAGTTCCTGCCTGTGTCGTCGACCGGACACATGATCATCACCCAGAATCTTTTGGGTGTACAGCAGGGTGATCCTTTTGTCCACGCCTTCACGTTCATCATTCAGTTCGGTGCCATTCTCTCTGTTGTGTGTCTATATTGGAAGCATTTCTTTCAGATGCGCAACTATGAGGAGTTTGTCGACAAGATGAAATTCTACGGACTGCTTATCGTGGGTGTGTTGCCTGCCGTAGTCATTGGCTTGGCAGCCAAGAAGAGCGGTCTGCTCGACTGGTTGCTGGACAGTGTGGTCGTCGTGGCTGCTATGCTTGTCATAGGTGGCGTATTCATGCTCTTCTGTGATCGTATCTTCAACAAAGGGTCAGAGAACAATCAAGTCGATTGGAAGCGTGCGTTTCTCATTGGCTGTTGGCAGTGCTTGTCAGTCATTCCAGGAACAAGTCGCAGTATGGCTACTATCGTAGGAGGAATGCAGCAGAAGCTGACACGTAAGCGTGCGGCAGAGTTCTCTTTCTTTCTGGCTGTGCCGACGATGGCGGGTGCTACGCTTCTCGACCTGATCGATATGTTCAAGGAAGGCACTACGTGGGCTACCAGCAACAATATCATGTTGCTCATCGTAGGTTGCGTCATCGCTTTTGTGGTGGCTATGCTTGCTATGAAATGGTTTGTCGGTTTCTTGACCAAATACGGTTTTCGTGCATTCGGCTGGTATCGCATCATCATTGGTGCCGTCATTCTGCTGATGTTGGCAACCGGTCACTCACTTGTTATGGTTGATTGATGAGAGATTTTATCAAAGGAGAGATCTTAGCTATCGACAAGCCCTATGGCATGACGAGCTTCGGCGCATTGGCTCACATCCGTTTCCTGCTCTCACAAAAATTAGGGCAGAAGGTGAAAGTGGGGCATGCCGGCACACTCGACCCATTGGCGACGGGTGTCCTGATCCTCTGCACAGGCAGGTGCACCAAGCAAATCGAGACGCTGCAAAGCCATACCAAGGAATACACGGCAACGTTGCAGTTGGGAGCTACCACCGCCAGCTATGACCGTGAGCATGAGATCAACGCTACTTATCCCGTGGAGCATATCACGCGGGAGCTCATTCTCGACACGCTGAAACAGTTTGAGGGTGACATACAGCAGGTGCCTCCAACCTACAGTGCGTGTAAGGTTGATGGCACGAGGTCCTATCAGTTGCGCCGCAATGGCGAGGACGTGGAGCTGAAACCAAAGGCTATACATATAGACGAGGTGGAGCTCACGGATTATGACGACGTGAAGAAGACGATGGCCATCCGCGTCGTTTGTGGCAAAGGCACTTATATCCGTGCGCTGGCCCGCGACATTGGCCGGGCACTGAATAGCGGAGCTTATCTCACGAGTCTGCGTCGGACACGTGTGGGCGACATCAGCGAGAGCGACTGCATCGAGTTCAATCATTTCGGAGAATGGCTGGACAGTGAGATTCCCAACGAAGTGAGTGCCGCTGCGCTACAGCGTCCTGCCGAGGCAAAGCCTCAGATCACTCCCAAGGCAGCCGGCAGCTTTATGGAATAAACAGAGCAAATCCCAACCAGGATTATTATCAGACAGAATAGAAAGGAAATATACATTATGAAGTTATCGCAGTTCAAATTTAAGTTGCCACCCGAGTCTGTGGCTCTTTATCCTCACAGCATTGTGAGGGAGTATACGAACGACGATGGTACGAAGGGCTCTTTTCGGATTACCCGTCGTGATGAATCCCGTCTGATGGTGCTGCACCGAACAACGGGCGAGATAGAACTCTATAAGAAGGATGACAAGGGACAGCCGATCAAAGGCGAGTATCTTGACTTCCGCAATGTCATCGACTATTTCGATGATGGCGATGTGTTCATCCTTAATGATACGAAGGTTTTCCCAGCCCGTCTGTACGGAACGAAGGAAAAGACCGACGCAAAGATCGAGGTCTTTGTCCTGCGTGAGCTCAACGAGGAGACACACCTATGGGACGTGCTCGTGGAGCCTGCCCGTAAGATCCGTATCGGCAACAAACTCTTCTTCGATGAGGTGGGCACCATGGTAGCCGAGGTCTATGACAACACGACCAGCCGTGGACGTTCCTTGCGCTTCCTCTATGACTGTCCTCACGATCAGTTCAAACGCGACCTCTTCGCTCTTGGCGAGGCTCCGCTGCCGGAGTATATACTCAACGGCCGCCCCGAGGATCCCGATATGAAGGGTATGCACGTGCACTCTCATGCGACAAAGGAAGATCTGGAAGACTTCCAGACACTCTTCGCACGCAACGAAGGTGCTGTCACCGTGCCGGCTACCGGACTTCATTTCAGCCGTGAGCTGTTGAAGCGTATGGAAATCAAAGGCATCAACACGGCGTTTATCACGCTGCATTGCGGCTTGGGCAACTTCTCACCAATTGAGGTGGAGGATCTCACCAAGCATAAGATGGACTCTGAGCAGATGTTTGTCAACAAGGAGGCTTGCGACATGGTCAACACAGCAAAGAAAGAGGGACATCATATCTGTGCCGTAGGAACGAGTGTGGCCAAGGCTACCGAGACAGCAGTAGGCACTGACGGCTTCCTCAAGGAGTTTGACGGTTGGACATCCAAGTTCATCTTCCCGCCTTACGAGTTCGGTCTTGCTGACACGATGATTGCCAACTTCTATCATCCCGAGTCTACGCTGCTGATGTCTACAGCGGCCTTCGGTGGTTACGAGAACGTGATGGCCTGCTATGCATTGGCACTGAAGCATGGCTATAAGTTTGGATGCTATGGCGACAGTCTGCTGATCGTCGACTGATCGGACAGCAACGACACTGTTGTAGAAACGGATTATGGCAGATATAAACAATCCGGCTTTGCATAAAGTCTATCTCAGCTTAGGTTCCAACATTGGCAACCGACGTGGACTGATACGGCAAGCCGTAGAGCTATTGGAGAGTAGGGTAGGGCATGTCTCTGCCCTCTCTTCCCTTCATGAAACGGAACCGTGGGGCTTCGAGTCGCCCAATAAGTTCCTCAACGCGTGCTGTTGCTGTCTGACCACACTGCCTCCGCGCCAGGTGCTCTTGGCTACTCAGCGCATCGAGCATGATCTCGGCCGCACAGGAAAATCAGTGAATGGCGTTTATCACGACCGTGTCATCGACATCGACATTCTGTTGTATGATGACATAAAAGTGGATGAACCAGATTTGAAGATTCCCCATCCCTTGATGCATGAGCGCGACTTCGTCATGGTACCGCTCAAAGAAATATATAATAAATAATGTATAGGGTATAATCTCAGTTTATAGACAGGCGCCTGGGATTATACCTTTTCTTATTGCCGCGTCAAAGTCTATAGCACCATTGACAATACACTTGGACGGTTTGAACTTTGGGCTGATCAAGTCACGCTCCGAGTGGTAATATTGCGTTTTCAAGCCAGCAAGACCAAAGAGTAGACGACAAAACAAGTCAGACGCATAAGTTCTCGCTGGCAACGCCTTCGTTGCAACAGATTTAAGAATGTTCTGATAAGAATAACTCCATACACCGTAGGATAAACCCTCGACGTATGGAGTTACTATATATATAATAATGTGTAGGGGACTTTATTCCTTGTTGGCGCGTTTACGCTCAAGATGATCGAGGATGATCTTGCGCATACGCATCGACTTAGGAGTCACCTCCACATACTCGTCGCTCTTGATATACTCCAGACACTCCTCAAGACTCATGACCGTCTTCGGGATGACACGCGCCTTCTCGTCAGAGCCGGAAGCACGCACGTTGGTCAGCTGCTTAGCCTTAGTGACGTTGACCACAAGGTCGTTGTCGTGGACATGCTCGCCGATGACCTCACCGGCATAGACTTCCTCACCCGGATCGATGAAGAACTTACCACGATCCTGCAGCTTGTCGATGGAGTAAGCATAAGCGGTACCTGTCTCCATGGCAATCATCGAACCGTTGATACGGCGGACGATCTCACCCTTGTAAGGCTGGTACTCCTTGAAGCGGTGAGCCATGATGGCCTCTCCCTGAGAAGCAGTGAGCACATTGGTACGCAGACCGATGATACCACGAGAAGGAATGTCGAACGTGATGTTGACACGGTCGCCCTCGGTATCCATACCTGTCAGATCACCCTTGCGGCGTGTGACCATATCCACCATCTTGCTGGCGTAGTCCTGCGGCACATTGATGTCGAGTTCCTCAACAGGCTCGCACTTCTGACCGTCGATCTCCTTATAGATTACCTGGGGCTGGCCCACCTGCAACTCAAAACCTTCACGACGCATGGTCTCGATGAGCACAGAGAGGTGCAGCACACCACGGCCGCTGACAATCCAGCGATCGGTAGAGCCCTCTACATTGCGCACGCGCAGTGCCAGGTTTTTCTCCAGTTCTTTCTGCAAGCGGTCGCCGATCTGACGGGAAGTACAGAACTTACCTTCCTTACCGAAGAAAGGAGAGTCGTTGATCGTAAAGAGCATACTCATCGTAGGCTCGTCGACAGCGATCGGCGGCAGAGCCTCAGGGTTCTCAAAGTCGGCGATGGTGTCACCAATCTCGAAGTGCTGCAAACCGACGACAGCGCAGATATCACCACTGTCGACATGGTCGCAACGCTTGTGAGTGATACCCTCGAACGTATGCAACTCCTTGATTTTATCTTTCTCAAACGTACCGTCGCGGTGGCAGACGGTGATGTTCATACCGTCCTTGAGCGTACCTCTGTGCACACGGCCGACAGCGATACGTCCTGTATAAGAACTATAGTCGAGAGAAGTGATCAGCATCTGAGGCGTACCCTCCAGGCGCTTAGGTGCCGGGATGACCTCAAGGATCTTATCGAGCAGATAATCGATATTGTCAGTGGGCTTGTTGAAGTCCGGTCCCATCCAACCGTTCTTGGCAGAACCATAGACCACGGGGAAGTCGAGCTGGTCTTCTGTGGCGTTGAGATCACACATCAGGTCGAACACCATCTCGTAGACCTGCTCAGGACGGCAGTTAGGCTTGTCGACCTTATTGACCACCACGATGGGTTTCAGTCCAAGCTTCAGAGCCTTCTGCAGCACGAATCGAGTCTGCGGCATAGGGCCCTCGAAGGCATCAACAAGCAGCAGACAGCCGTCAGCCATGTTGAGCACACGCTCCACCTCACCGCCGAAGTCGGAGTGACCCGGTGTATCGAGAATATTGATCTTCACTCCTTTCCATGTGATGGACACGTTTTTGGAAAGGATGGTTATCCCTCGCTCGCGCTCCAAATCATTGGAGTCCAATACTTCGCCGCTGTTGTCCTGGCCGTCACGGAACAGTTTACCAGCGAGCATCATCTTGTCAACCAGCGTTGTTTTGCCATGGTCGACATGCGCAATAACTGCGATGTTACGAATGTCTTGCATTACTTTACCTTAATAGAGCTAATAATTTGCTTGCAAAATTACAAAAAAAACTGGTAAAAGTAGCTGACTCTGAGAACTTTTTTGTAACTTTGCAGCGCATTTTCGGAGATACCGATGCATTTAAGGCCGCTTGAGCTATGATGAAGGCTCCTGCGGGCGAAGGATGTAATGATGCAACAACATTTAATCATCAACAAACAATGTATTTAAACAAAGAGAAGAAGGAGGAAATCTTCGGCCAGTATGGCAAGAGCAATGCAGACACCGGTTCTGCTGAGAGCCAGATCGCACTGTTCACTTATCGTATCGCACACCTGACAGAGCACGTCAAGACTCATCACAAGGACTTTGTGACAACTCGTTCTCTGACTCATCTGGTAGGAAAGCGTCGTGCTTTGCTGGACTACCTGAAGGATCGTGACATTGAGCGTTACCGTGCCATTGTGAAGGCTCTCGGTCTCCGCAAATAATCACGCGAAGCGCTTCTTTCATACGAGAAGAAAATTAGGCAAGAGAAAAGCCCGTGCTATAGTGGTAGCTCGGGCTTTTTTTAGTTGCTTTAGACACTGCCATCCCTCTTAGCACAAATCCGTTTTCGCTGATTGTGGAAAGCAGGCCACTTAGTTGCTTCACTTTTGCCGCAAGCGCGAAAATGTCTTGAAAAGAGACATCTTTCCGCCCAAATACAGCCAAATTCTTTTCCGGCACCGGCTTGCCGAAGCTTGCTTCGGAGCAAGACAGAGCCGGAAAAGAAACAAGGGGCGTAGCCCGTGCATCACAGCAAGGGTTTAATTTGTTTTTGTCAGAATCAAATATGAATCTCCGCTCGTAACTCTACTCTTACCTTCGACCTACATTCGCTTCTATATAACTAACCCTGTTATATCAACAACTTGTTATCGCCAAAGGGCGATATGGCAGCTGAGTAGTTACGATAATTCTTTCTTGTTTCCCTTTGGTAATCAACAGGAAAGTTGTATCTTTGTAATATGGAAAATCATGAATCACAGACAGCTCTGCGTGAGCGGGTCAATCTCCGGGAGCCTCATCGCTGGGCGGTGGTCTTCTGGAACGATGATTTCACCACGATGGATTTTGTGGTGAGAGTATTGGTGGAAGTGTTTCGCAAACCAGAGGATGATGCCGGGCGGCTGATGATGGAGGTCCACCAAAAAGGTCAGGCCGTTGTGGGCACCTATACCTACGACGTCGCTGTGAGTCGCTGTAAATGGGCTACAGAGATGGCACGCGCAGAGGGTTTCCCCTTGAAAATCACATATAAGGAGGTTTGACGATGGCAGAGTTCTTAGGAAGTACCGAGCAAGTCGGCGACATGCTGATGGGAGCACGCAAGCTCGCTGCTGAACTGCAGCATCAGTTTGTGATGCCGGAACACATGCTCCGGGTGATGATAGAACTACCGGAGGTGAAGGACGCACTGACAATCTGCTCTGTCCAGCCCCACGAAATTCCTGATGCCTTGGACAAGTTCTTCAGCCAGCAGGATCAGGTGTCCGTACCCGAAGGCGAGTATCCGGGCATGTCGGAGCAGGGCGCACAGCTGATGCACCTTGCCTTTGTCGATGCCTATAATTCGGAAAGCGCGCATCTGACCATCGCGCATTATATCGACGCCTTGTTGAAGATGGAAGAGTCGTGGGCTGCTTACATCCTTCGCAAGGCTATCAACGACGACACTGCCGGGTTTATGGCCTGTCTCCTTGACGAGTATCGTGACGAGGACTTTCCCACGCCGGGCCAAGGGGATGACTACGAACCGTTTGATGATCCCTGCGTCGATGAGCAGCCAGCCGACTGGCATGCCTGGGTGACGTGTATCAATGACGATGTGGCAAACCATAATCCGCTGATCGGCAGACAGGCCGAACTGGAGCGGACGATCCAAGTGCTCTGTCGCAAGGACAAGAACAATCCTTTGCACGTGGGGGAACCGGGTGTCGGCAAGACCTCGCTTGTCTATGGACTCGCCGACCGCATCAACAAAGGAGAGGTGCCGGAACGTATCAGCCACTGCCGTATCTACTCGATGGACATGGGCACGATGCTCGCCGGTACACAGTATCGCGGTGATTTCGAGCAGCGCATCAAGAAGGTGATGGATGGAGCACGCAAGGAAGGGAATGTCATCATCTATATGGACGAGATGCACAACATTGTCGGCGCGGGACGCAGTAGCGACGGCTCGATAGACGCGTCGAATATGCTCAAGCCCTATCTTGAGTCGGGCGACATCCGTTTTATCGGCTCCACCACCTACGACGAATTGAAGCGGTGGCTGTCAGCTTCCACGGGTATCCTGCGCCGTTTCCAAGAGATAGATATCAAAGAGCCGTCGGTCGACGAGACGATCGAGATATTGCAGGGACTGGAGAAAGGCTATGAGGACTATCACCACGTGAGATACACCGGCGAGGCCATTGAAGAGGCGGTCAGGGCATCGGCGAAATATATCGCCGACCGCTTCCTGCCTGATAAGGCCATCGACCTGATCGACGAGGCTGGAGCCTATCGCGAGCTGCATCCGTCAGCAGACGATGAGCAGACGGTGGATAAGGACTTGGTGAGGCAGGTGCTGGTCAAGATCTGCAAGATCGACGCCACGGTGCTCAAGGACAGCGACAATCACGCTTTGCAAACCCTCTACGACCGCATCGCCGCGAAGATCTACGGTCAGGACGAGGCTGTCAGGCAGGTGGTGGAATCGGTGGAGATGGCAAAGGCCGGACTGCAGGAAGAGGGGAAGCCCTTGGCGAGCCTGCTCTTTGTCGGGCCTACCGGTGTGGGCAAAACCGAGGTGGCACGTGTGCTGGCCAATGAGTTAGGTGTCAGCCTCGTCAGGTTTGACATGAGTGAATACACCGAAAAGCAGACCGTCGCCAAGCTGATCGGCAGTCCGGCAGGCTATGTAGGCTATGAGGATGGCGGACTGCTTACCGACGCGATCCGCAAGACACCCAACTGTGTGCTGCTGCTCGACGAAATCGAGAAAGCACACAGCGACATCTATAACATCCTGCTGCAGGTGATGGACTACGCTGTGCTTACCGACAACAAAGGTCGGAAAGCCGACTTCCGCAATGTCGTCCTCATCATGACGTCCAACGCCGGCGCACGGTTTGCGTCGCAGGCCAGCGTCGGATTCAATGGCCACACGTCAAGAGGCGAGGCTATGCTGGCGCAGGTGAAGCGCACGTTCACCCCGGAATTCATCAACCGCCTGTCAGCGACTGTCGTCTTCCATGATATGGATGAGCAGATGGCACGGTTGATTCTGAAAAAGAAGTTAGATATTCTGCAGGCTCAGCTCGTCAAGAAAGGCGTGACCATGCAGTTGTCCGACGCCGCGGCAGCATTGCTGCTGAAGAAGGGCTTCACGACAGAATATGGTGCCCGCGAGATGGACCGCGTGATAGCCCGCGAACTGAAGCCGCTGTTGATGCGCGGCATCTTGTTTGGAGAGCTGGCCCATGGAGGTATCGCAAAAATAGAAGTGAGAGATGGCGGTCTGGCAATTGGATAAGGACTGTCTCGCTTTTCCCGATCCTCATACCGGAGAACCTGACGGTTTGCTGGCTGTAGGTGGCGACCTGAGTGTAGACCGGCTGGTGCTGGCCTACAGCCATGGCATCTTTCCATGGTATGGATTCAAGGAGGGAAATGAGATTCTGTGGTTCTGCCCGATGGACCGCTTCGTCATCTTTCCCAAAAAGATCCACGTCAGTCACAGCATGCGCACGCTGGTCAACAGCCACAGATACCGTGCCACTTTCGACCGGTCGTTTGACGAGGTCATCAGTGCGTGCAGCAAGGTCGGCGGCCGCGACCGGCAATGTGGCGCGTGGCTGGGCAGCGACATGATTGCAGCCTACCGCCGTCTCCATGAGCGCGGCTTGGCACGGAGCGTAGAAGTGTGGGAGGGTGACTCTCTTGTAGGTGGACTGTATGGAGTGACTTTGGGGCGCAGCTTCTTTGGCGAGAGCATGTTCTCGCTGCATCCGTCGGCTTCCAAATATGCGCTCATCGCTCTGGCCCGATGGATGGAGAGCGTCGGGGGGCGTCTGATCGACTGTCAGTTTGAAACGCCACACCTGAGAAGTATGGGCGGTGAACATATCGACTACGACACATACATGGGGTTGATCATGGAGTAAACCGGCTGGAACCTTTGCTTATCAACACATTATGACGGAGGAGTAATGAGAGGCTCCATCTGCCGTATATAGAAATAAAAAGACATCGTTCCTGGAGATACATGGTATTGTCCTAACCTCGCTTAACATAGCGGTGCACAATAAGACAGCAATTCAATTTGTGAGAATAATAGAAGCCAAGAACAACGCTTCCGGTGACAACGACTTTCTGAGCAGGTCGAGCAGCCGTCGTTTCTTTTTCTTCACCCCGCTCTCCGTGATATTGAGTTGCCGGGCTATCTCCGCCGTCTTCATCCCTTCACGGAAAATCATCACGCACAGTTGGCGCATATCCTCAGGCAGTCTGTCCACGGCAGCCATGAGTTCGTCAATGGTCTCCTGCCGGATGAGTTCTACGGAGAAGTCGTCCTCGAAGTCGGCTTTGTCCTGCTGGATGAAGGCCGAACGGGCGTGTCCCGGCGTATCTTCAAAAGCCCTGGAATACATTGGCCTGCTCTATACCCAGGAGGAAAACCTGCGCCAGCGGAAGGCCTCATATGAAGAAGTGGCAAAGGAGCGAAAGGAGAGGGGACTGCCTATCATGGATGCCATGGAGGCATGGATGAAGGTGGCCAGTAAGACCACCACACCGTCAGACTTATTGGGGAAGGCCCTGGACTACGCTTACAAACTCTGGCCCAGGATGAGAAACTATGCCCTTGACGGAAGGGCGGCTCAACCGTGCCGCTGCCTCCGCGTACCGTATCCAGTTTATTCCTTACCTCATCGTCATCAGTCCCGACGGCAAGGTCATCAAGGCATGCAACGATGCCAAGGAGTTCGTGAGGATGTGGTAATTAAAGGTGCTAAGGCATGTTTTTGAATCATTCTTGCGGAATTGAGGTTTGTTATTGATGTATGACTATCGACAAGCGTGACCTTGCGTCCTTTGTAACCAGGAAGAGTTCATGGGTCGCCGATGCCGGCAATTATACCTTTAAGGTCGGCTCCTCTATCCGTGACATAAAAGGCACTGCCTCGCTGAGGCTGACAGGGTACAAGGAAAAAGTGCACGACGTGTTGAAAAACATAGAAGAGTAGGCTATTGAAAACACTGCTTTCTGCCTGTCATCTAAGTGTTTTCTACTGATAAAACAACTGAGATGAGCCGACGAAACAACTTGTTTCTTCGGCTCATCTCACCGTTTTGTGAACGTCCGACCACAATTTTGTGGTTCCAATCACTATTTTCCCTTCTTTGTCCCACTTTTGTTTTTCTATAACACAAGTGTTCAGAGACATAGTTTTGTAATAACTTATCACATTTTCTTTCTGCTTTGACATGTCCATACTAATTGCCTTGTTCACTTTTTATTTAACAGCCTTACTCCTCCACACCTTATTGTATATAGAGACTTCATACACTGCGGGCTCGCCTTGCAACCTACGGAGCCCTTTTTATCCTGCTACAAGTCTGTTGCTGTCAGTCTCTCGCTTTGAGAGCTTGCTCCCTCGACATAGTTTGGCGCATGCTCGCCATACTTTTGCGACAAGGAAATGATAAGTATATGACTGACTGGCTAATCGTGATTTTCGGCCTTGCAGGTCGAAATATTTCGAGATTATGATGGTATTCTGATTTATCTTTCGTATCTTTGCGCATAGAAAAGAAAACTTTCATGGCAGCGTCGCCTGGCGATGGTGCCGAGTATTCATTTAAAACATAACACAACATGAAAAAGTACGAATGCAATGTATGCGGCTACATCTATGACCCCGCTAAAGGAGACCCTGACAATGGTATTCAGCCCGGAACAGCTTTTGAGGATCTGCCCGAAGATTGGGTATGCCCCACTTGCGGCGTAGGCAAGGAAGACTTCAGCCCCGTGGAGGAATAATCGATTTACGAAGATAAGCAGATGATGACGGCCTCTGGACAACAAGAAGCCGTCACCATTATTTCAAATCAGGACGGAATGAAAGAGGAATAACTAAAGATATGGGAAAGAAGATTACCGACAACGTCACATGGGTAGGCAAGGTGGACTGGGACTTGGTCCATTTCCATGGCGATGAGCTGTCCACTTTTCATGGCTCCAGCTACAATGCCTATTTGATTAAGGACGAAAAGAATGTGCTCATCGACACGGTGTGGCGCCCCTACGACCGCGAGTTTGTCAAGCGGCTCAAAGAGGTCATCGACCTGAAGGACATCGACTACATCGTGATGAACCACAACGAGATAGACCATAGCGGTGCGCTGCCTGAGCTGCTCCGTGAGATTCCGGACACGCCGATCTACTGCACAAAGAAAGGAGAGGCCATCCTGCGCGGTCACTATCATCAGGACTGGAACTATGTCAACGTCAAGACAGGTGACACGCTCAACATCGGCAAGCATACGCTGACCTTCATCGAGGCACCGATGCTCCACTGGCCCGACACGATGTTCACCTATATGTCCGGCGACGAGATTCTGTTCTCCAACGACGCCTTCGGACAGCACTATGCCACCGAGTCGCTCTTTGACACGGCAGCAGACGTCAACGAGGTGATGTATGAGGCAGAGAAGTACTATACCAACATCCTCAACCTCTACAGCCCGATGGTGGCCCGCAAGGTAAAGGAGGTGCTCGGCATGAACCTGCCCATCAAGATGATCGCACCGTCGCACGGTGTCATCTGGACAAAGTACATCTCGCAGATCATTGAGAACTATCAGAAGTGGTCGACGCCTTATCAGGAGAATCAGATCACCATTGTCTACGATACGATGTGGCAAAGCACACGACTCATGGGCGAGGCCATCGCCGAGGGTATCCGCCGCGCTGATCCGTCGGTGGAGGTGAAGCTCTACAACGTTGCCAAAGAAGACAAGAACGATGTGCTCACACAGATGTTCCGCTCAAAAGCTGTGCTCGTAGGCTCACCGACGATCAACTACGGCTACTCGTTTGCCATCGCCGGCATCCTCGAGATGGCACGCGGACTGAAGTTCAAAGGCAAGAAAGCAGCTGCTTTCGGCTCTTACGGCTGGAGCGGCGACGCACCGAAGCTCATCACAAAACATCTGCAGGAAGCAGGATTTGACGTCGTCGACGACGGCATCAAATGCTTGTGGGTGCCCGACAACAAGGCCATCGACGAGTGCCGCGACTACGGCGAGCAGTTCTGCAAGAAAGTAGAAGCATAAATGACTGTCGCGGCCGGACAAAACCGGTCGCGACAATTAATTTGAAAAAAAAATGCAATTCTTTCGTCTGTTTCAAAAATTCTTTGTACCTTTGCACCCGCAAAACAAGAGCAGACGGTTTTGCATTATAAATATGTTCGTTTGTCGGCATAGCTCAGTTGGTTAGAGTATCACCTTGACATGGTGGGGGTCCTTGGTTCGAATCCAAGTGTCGACACGAAATACAACTCCAAATGGATTATCAACTCAAAAAGATTGTCCTCACAGGTGGTCCTTGTGCAGGCAAAACGACAGCTCTTGTAAAGGTCATCGACCATTTCTCAAGTTTGGGCTTTAAGGTCTTCACGATTCCGGAAGTACCCACAATGTTTGCCCAAGCGGGAATGGACTACCTGACTACCAATCACGAATTCTTTTATCAAGGCGAGATCGCCACACTGCAGGAGCAACTCGGGCTCGAAGATAAGTTCACACAGATTGCCCAAACGGTGAAGGAACCGGCGGTGATCGTCTGTGACCGGGGTGCCATGGACATCTCGGCGTATATGGACGCTGACATGTGGGGCGACATCACCGGACGCGTAGGCACTTCCACACCGGAACTGCTCGGACGCTACGATGCCGTGCTTCACCTCGTCTCCGCCGCTGACGGTGCCGAAGAGTTCTACACAACGGCTAATAACAAGGAACGGTCGGAAGGACTGGAAAAGGCTCGCACCCTCGACAAGCGCGTCATCAACGCATGGAGCGGCCATCCCCATCTGCGCGTTATCAACAACCACGTCGACTTCGACACAAAGATCAACCGCGTGCTCAAGGAGATCTCCGCCGTGCTCGGATTGCCGCAACCCATCACCGAGGAGCGGAAATACATCGTGGAGGTTGTCGGCGACATGCCACAGACCATCGACAGCGACATCGTGCAGACCTATCTCGTGGCTGACCCGGACAGCGAGGTCAGACTGCGTCGACGCATCTGGCCCGGTGGCAAGCGCGTCAACGTGCACACCATGAAGAAAACTGTCGGACACAACCAGCAGGTCGAGACCGAACGGCAGGTAAGCAACGCGCTCTACGAATCGCTGCTCTCGCAAGCCGATCCTTATCGCCACACGATATACAAGAAGCGCAAGAGCTTTATCTGGAAAGGGCAATACTTCGAGCTCGACACCTATCAACGACAGCTCCAGGGACTTGTCATCCTTGAGACAAAAGGCATCACCGACACCGAAAGCGTCAACTTCCCACCCTTCCTCAAAGTGGTGAAAGACATCACTGGCGATGCCAATTACTATAACTATAACCTTGCGCTCAGACATTAACTCATGCATATCGTCATTGCAGGAAACATCGGCAGCGGAAAGACCACACTCACTCAGTTGCTCGCCCGCCACTATGGCTGGCGCGCACGGATGGAAAGTGTGACGCACAATCCCTATCTCGAAGACTATTACAAGGACATGCGGCGGTGGGCACTCAACCTGGAAGTGTTCTTCCTCAAAGAACGCTTCCGCGACTTGCTCACCATCAACCGCAGCAAGCGCACCATCGTACAGGACCGATCCATCTACGAGGGCGTGTATATCTTCGCCGCCAACAACCACGACTTGGGAAATATGAGCGACCGTGATTTCGAAACATACATGGGACTCTTCAACTCTATGATGATGGTGGCGCGTGAACCCGACCTGATGGTCTACTTACGTGCTTCCGTTCCACATCTCGTGGGCAACATTCAGAAACGAGGACGTGCCTACGAGCAGGACATGCAGCTCAACTATCTCAAACAGCTCAACGACCGCTACAATCGTTTCATGACAGAGCAATATCATGGGCGCGCCATCACCATCGATGTCGACAACCTCGACTTTCTCAACCGTCGCGAAGATTTTGAATATATCATCGGCCGCATCGACGAACAGCTCTCACCACATCCCACTCTGCTGTAATCTTGATGCACGACCCTTGTAGGCTTACTCCATTCTCAACACTCATCATTCAACACTCATCATTCAAACATGCATATCGCTATCGCCGGCAACATCGGAAGTGGAAAGACCACGCTGACCAAGATGCTTGCCAAGAAATATCACTGGACACCACGCTTCGAGCCTGTAGACAACAACCCTTATCTCGATGACTTCTACGGCGACATGAAGCGCTGGTCATTCAACCTTCAGATCTACTTCCTCAACAAGCGCTTTAAAGAAGTGGTAGAGATCGCCAACAGCAACGACACCATCATCCAGGACCGCACGATTTTTGAGGATGCCCGTATCTTCGCGCCGAACCTCCACGACCAGGGTTATATGAGTGACCGCGACTTCCAAAACTACAGCGACCTCTTCGACCTGATGATGTCACTGGTCAAACTCCCGCAGCTGATGATCTACATCCGTTCGAGTATCCCTACGCTCGTCAAACACATTGAGAAGCGTGGCCGCTCGTTCGAGAAGAGCATCCGCATCGACTATCTTGCCGGACTGCAGAAGCGTTATGAGGATTGGGTGGCCTCGTATCAGGGACCGCTGATCATCATCGACGGCGACAAACTCAGCTTTGAGGATACGCCCGCTGACTTCCGTAAGGTCACCGACATGATCGACGCCGAACTCTTCGGACTCTTCAAGGACGACAGACTCAACAGCAAATAAGCCGACCGCCTCCTACACCTTATTATATATACTTCCTACACCTTATTATATATATAGCATCAACAAAACATCAATATAGCATCATACTTTAGAAAATATGGAAAGAAAAGTAGCATTGATCACAGGCATCACGGGACAAGACGGTTCCTACCTCGCCGAGTTTCTGTTGGACAAAGGTTATGACGTGCATGGTGTCATCCGCCGCTCCTCAGTGGACTTCCGCCCACGTATCGCTCATCTGGAGGGCGCACCACATTTCCATCTTCACTATGCCGACCTGAGCGACTCGATGAGTGTGCTCGGCGTGATCGGTAAGGTTCGCCCTACTGAGATCTATAACCTCGCCGCACAGAGTCATGTGCAGGTCAGCTTCGACTCGCCAGAGTATACTGCCGACGTGGATGCCGTCGGTGTGCTCCGCATCCTGGAAGCTGTGCGCCAGCTGGGTCTCACCGACAGCTGCCGCATCTACCAGGCTTCTACTTCCGAGCTCTATGGCAAGGTGGAAGAGGTGCCGCAGAACGAGAACACGCCTTTCCATCCCTATTCTCCCTATGCCGTGGCCAAGCAGTATGGCTTCTGGATCGTGAAAGAGTACCGCGATGCTTATAACATGTTCGCCTGCAACGGCATCCTCTTCAACCACGAGAGCGAACGCCGCGGTGAGACCTTCGTGACACGTAAGATCACGCTGGCTGCCGCCCGCATCAAGCAGGGGAAGCAGGACAAGCTCTATCTTGGGAACCTCTCCAGCCGTCGTGACTGGGGCTACGCCAAGGACTATGTCGAGTGCATGTGGCTGATCCTGCAGCACAAGACGCCTGAGGACTTCGTCATCGCCACCGGCAAGCAGCACACCGTACGTGAATTCGCCACGCTGGCTTTCCATCATGTGGGCATCGAATTGCGCTGGGAAGGCGAGGGTGCTGACGAGAAGGGCATCGACCAGGCTACCGGCAAGGTGCTCATCGAAGTGTCACCGGACTTCTACCGTCCCACCGATGTGGTCAACCTTTGGGGCGATCCCACTAAGGCCAAGGCAGAACTGAACTGGAATCCTACCCGCACATCCTTCGAAGATCTCGTCAAACTCATGGTGGACAGCGACATGAAGAAGGTAGCTGCCGACGATGCCGCTGCCCGCGTCCGCGTCAACCTCGAAGAGTATCTCGAAAAAGGCATCGTGAAATAGGAGACTCTCCCCGGCCCTAAAAGGGAGGGAAAAGAGTGCACCATATTAGATTCTAAGGTTCTATAATATAAGATATCAGGAAACGCAAAGTGGCTACCGATAATAGACAAGGGTCACATTTGCGTTTCCTTTTTTTGTTCACAAGTGGACCACACCACTGACTTCACTCAGAAGCGACAAAGAAAAACGTTATTTTTCTTTGCCATTTCGCCCTTTTACATTATATTTGCATTATAGAACCAACAAATTATGACTATGGCAATAACGACATTAAACATAAATGTAGACGTTCCATCTGACAAAATAAACTTATCGGAGCTAAAGCATCAAGTGACGATGTATGCTCAGTTCGTGGCAAGTCGGTTAGCAAACATGCACATAAAAAAAAGCGATACGCTTTCAGACTCATCCGATGAGATGTTCTTTAAAACCTTTTTATCGTTACCCCTTGACGAATCCATCTCTGCTAAAGAAGAGGAAAGACTGATCCGGTCAAGCCATTATTATAGTGCCGACAGGGCTGTAGATCATTTATATGAAGGAAAATAGACGCTATCTTCTCGACACAAACGTCCTGATAGAAATCATCCATGGCAATCGCACGGTGATCAATCATGTACTTACAGTTGGGACGAAAGCATGTGCAGTGATTGTTGATAAGTTTGATATGGTCATAGCAGGTCAGGCTCTATACAATGATATGATCGTTGTCACTAACAACTTAAAGCATTTTAAGGGAATAGATAACTTATTGGTGGAAGATTGGTCAAGATAAGCGTTCTACGAAATGTCGCTAACCATCATTTGCGTATGGTAATAATAAAATAACAATTAAATAAAGATATGGTAGCACGGACTATTGTCGTTCTCCGTGCAAAAAAGTACATGTGTTTATGACACTTCAGAAAACAGACAAGATTTACGTTGCCGGCCACCACGGACTGGTGGGCTCGGCTATTTGGAACAACCTGAAACAACGCGGATACAACAATCTTGTTGGCCGCACACACAAAGAACTGGATCTCACCGACCAGCTCGCCGTAAAGAACTTCTTTGACCAGGAGCAGCCCGACGCGGTGGTGCTTGCCGCTGCCTTCGTGGGCGGCATCATGGCCAACTCGCTCTATCGCGCTGACTTCATCATGCAGAACATGAAGATGCAGTGCAATGTCATCGAGCAGGCCTATAAGCATCATGTGAAGAAACTGCTCTTCCTCGGCTCTACATGTATCTATCCTAAAAATGCGCCACAGCCGATGAAAGAAGACGCACTGCTCACCTCTCCCTTGGAATACACCAATGAGGAATATGCCATTGCGAAGATTGCGGGACTGAAGATGTGTGAGAGCTACAACCTGCAATATGGCACAAACTATATCGCCGTGATGCCGACAAACCTCTATGGCCCCAACGACAACTTCCACCTGGAGAACTCCCACGTCATGCCGGCCATGATGCGCAAGATCTATCTGGCTAAGCTCATCCACGACGACAACTGGGATGCAATCCGCACGGATATGAACAAACGGCCCATCAACCCGCCTGCAAAGCTCGCCGACCTCATCGGCAAAGAGAATGTCGACGGCAACGAGCCGAAAGAGCGGATTCTGAAAGCTCTCGACTTCTATGGCATTGACAACAACAAGGTGACGCTTTGGGGCGACGGCTCTCCGTTGCGTGAGTTTCTCTGGTCAGAGGATATGGCCGACGCATCGGTGCATGTGCTGCTCAACGTCGACTTTAGCGACATCATCGGCATTGAGAAGTACTCTTCTGTGTTCTACGGCGTGAAGACCGACGGTGAGGTGAATCGCAACAACTCGGAAGGCCGTGGCGGTGCCATCCCCTCTCTTGGCGAGATCCGCAACTGTCACATCAACGTGGGTACAGGCAAGGAACTCACCATCAAAGAGCTGGCCAACCTCGTGAAAGACACCGTCGGCTTCGAGGGCGAGATCGTCTGGGATACGACGAAACCCAACGGCACGCCACGCAAGCTCATCGACGTGAGCAAACTCCACTCCCTCGGCTGGCACCATAAGGTAGAGATCGAGGACGGTGTGAAGAAACTCTATGACTGGTACCAAAGCACACTGAAATAACAGCACTTGGATTACGCTCGTTTTTGCTTTTAACGCACGCCCTTCGGTCGTATAAAGAATATAAACGAATATTGAGAATATTCACGTTGACTGGAACACCCAAGGACAAGGAATAATATTCTTTATATTCGGTTATATTCGATATTCCACAAAGTGGAGCGTTAATAAGAAAGAAACGGGAGCACATACCATCATGCTCCTCGCTCTTTTAACGCACGCCCTTCGGTCGTATAAAGAATATAAACGAATATTGAGAATATTCACGTTGACTGGAACACCCAAGGACAAGGAATAATATTCTTTATATTCGGTTATATTCGATATTCCACAAAGTGGAGCGTTAATAAGAAAGAAACGGGAGCACATACCATCATGCTCCTCGCTCTTTTAACGCACGCCCTTCGGTCGTATAAAGAATATAAACGAATATTGAGAATATAACAATCGCAAAAAGCATAAGGAATATGGTCAACATAGATAAATACCGCAATTCTATCCATCACATCATTGGCCGTGCCTTTGAAGTATACAATGAATATGGTGGTGGCATGTTAGAGTCTGCCTACGAATCTGCGCTTGCATATCTTCTTGACCAAGATGGCTTCAATATTGAAAGGCAGAAAGACTATCCTTTGTTCTATAAAGGACATAAATTAGACAAGACATACAGAATTGATCTAAGCCTTAACCACCAAATTCTATTAGAGCTAAAAGCAGTTGATCACATAAAGGAAGAACATCGCGCGCAACTGTTTCATTACCTTCGAATGGTACACATGCCAATCGGTTTACTGATAAATTTCAGTTTGAATGAAGGCGTTAAGTTTGAAAAGTACTTCTATGACGAAGAAAAGAACTGGTGCAAGGCATTCTGATAGATAACGCTCTATGCATTCGGTTATATTCAAGGCCGTCAACCCAAATCAGGAAGCATCTGGAGCTACAAATTATATTCTTTATATTCGGTTATATTCGATATTCCACGAAGTGGAGCGTTAATAAGAAAGAAACGGGAATTCCACGAAAGTGAAGCGTTAAAAGAAAATATTTCTATTAGAGACACGTTATAGAAAAGATATAAAACGTGTTGAAAACAAAGATACGAAAATGAATACCCTCATCAATTGCTTCGTGCCCAAAGGTATCGAAGAGGAAACCAAACGCAACGTGGAGGCTCTCGGCAGCCTCGACCTCGTAGGCGAGGTGACCGTCGTCGACGGCGATGTCCGCGACACCAAGACAGTTCACCGCATTGCCGACGAGGCCCGTACCCCCTATACGCTCGTCTTTCTGAAGAACAGCTACATACGCATGGGCTATCTCGCCTTGGAGCGCATGATGCAGATTGCCGACATCACCGGTGCCGGCATGGTCTACGCCGATCACTATCAGGTCAGTGCCGACGGCAAACGCAAGGACGCACCCGTCATCGACTACCAGCAGGGCAGTCTGCGCGACGACTTCAACTTCGGTTCCGTGGTGCTTTTCCGCACCAACGCACTGAAGGACGCTGCCGCACGCATGACCGCTGACTACCGGGCCGCCGGCTTCTACGACCTGCGCCTGAAGCTCTCGGAGAAATACCGTATCGAGCATATCAACGAACCCCTCTACTCTGAAGTGGAACTCGACACACGCAAGACAGGCGAGAAGCTCTTCGACTACGTCGACCCGAAGAACCGAGCCTCACAGATAGAGATGGAGCAGGCCTGCACCGAACACCTCAAGGCCGTGGGAGCCTACTTGGCTCCACAGTTCCACGATGTCAACCTCGACGAGGGCGACTTCCCAGTAGAGGCGAGCATCATGATTCCCGTCCGCAACCGCATCCGCACAATCCGCGACGCGCTGAAGAGCGCACTGAGCCAGCAGACCACCTTTAAATATAATGTGTTTGTCGTGGAGAACGGACCCGAATGTCACTCCACCGACGGGACAACAGAGGCTATCGACGCCATCGACGACGACCGTCTCGTGCATATCGTACCCGACCGCAACGACATCGGCGTGGGTGGAGCATGGAACATGGCACTGCACCATCCGCTCTGCGGGCGTTTCATCGTACAGCTCGACTCCGACGATGTCTATTCTGGACCGGACAGTCTGCAAAAGCTCGTCGACGCTTTCCGCCCGCAACAGTGCGCTATGGTCATCGGCGCATACCGCCTGACCGACATCCATCTCAACACACTGCCACCCGGAACCATCGATCATCGCGAGTGGACATTGGAGAACGGACGCAACAACGCCCTGCGTATCAACGGGCTCGGAGCACCACGCGCCTTCTTCACGCCCGTGGCCCGTGCCATCAATCTTCCCAACGTGCTCTATGGCGAGGACTATGCACTCGGCCTTGCCATTAGCCGTCGCTACCGCATCGGACGCATCTATGATGTCGTCTACGACTGCCGCCGCTGGGACGACAACTCCGACGGCGATCTGAGCATCGAGAAGGAAAACCGCAACAACACCTATAAGGATCGCATACGTACCTGGGAGCTCTTGGCACGTATCGCACAGAACAAGCAGGAGAAAACCAAATGAAGCACCCACAATCACCTTGGTGGTGGGTGCCCACGCTCTACTTCGCTGAAGGCATACCCTATTTCATCGTGAACAACATCAGCGTGACGATGTTCACCAAGATGGGCGTGCCCAACGGCGAGATGGCACTCTTCACCAGTCTGCTCTATCTGCCGTGGACCATCAAGCCTCTGTGGAGCCCGTTTGTCGACATCATCAAGACCAAGCGGTGGTGGATTCTTGCCATGCAGCTACTGATGAGTGCCGCATTCGTCCTGCTGACGCTGACCATCCCGCACCCGTCTGCGGCGGTCATCGCCTCCGGTCATACACCCATCAACCTGTTCACCATCACGCTGCTGCTCTTCATCATCACCGCCTTCGCCTCGGCCACGCACGACATTGCTGCCGACGGTTTCTACATGCTCGCGCTGAGCGAGGACAAGCAGAGCTTCTTTGTGGGCATCCGCTCCACGTTCTATCGCCTCTCGTCAATCTTCGGCCAGGGTGTACTCGTGTACATCGCCGGAAGCCTGGAAAAGAGCACGGGCAACATCCCGCTGTCGTGGCAGGTGACCATGGGCATCACCGCCGCACTGTTCACCGCCATCTCCCTCTACCACACCTTTGCGCTTCCCAAGCCGGGGAGAGACGCGCTGCGTACGACAGACGGCAAGCCACAGACATTCGGCGACGTGCTGCGTGAGTTCGACCATACCTTCTACACCTACTTCCACAAGCCCGGTGTGTGGCTTGCCATCGTGTTCATGTTGCTCTACCGTCTGCCCGAAGCCTTCCTGCTGAAGATGGTCAATCCCTTTCTGCTCGGCACGACGGCGACGGGAGGCTTAGCCCTCGACACCGACACCGTAGGCATCGTCTATGGCACCATCGGCGTCATCGCGCTCACCGTAGGCGGCATCATCGGCGGTATCGCAACCTCACGCTGGGGGCTGAAGAAAGCCTTATGGCCCATGGCCGCCAGCATGACACTGCCCTGCGCCACGTTTGTCTATCTGAGCATCTGCCTGCCCCACGACCTTGTAGTCATCAGCACGTGCGTCGCCGTAGAGCAGTTTGGCTACGGCTTCGGCTTCACGGCCTACATGCTCTACATGATGCACTTCTCCGAAGGCAAGTATGTCACCGCCCACTATGCCATCTGCACAGCGTTCATGGCCCTGAGCATGATGCTCCCCGGTCTCGTTGCCGGCTATATCGAGGAGGCCATCGGCTACCGCGACTTTTTCTGGATGGTGATGGCCTGCTGCCTCGCCACTGTGGTGATGACCATGCTCGTTCGCCGCAAGATCGAGCCGGAATATGGCAAGAAGCATTAAGAGCCCTTCCCTAACCCTCCCCAAGGGGAGGGAATAGAGCCCTTCCCTAACCCTCGAGCCCTTCCCTAACCCTCCCCAAGGGGAGGGAATTGCAATACCCTCTTAATACCCTTGAAGGTAATTACTCCCCTCTCCTTTGGAGAGGGGGAAGGGGGTGAGGCTACTATCAAGCGCACAAAAACGCCGCAAGAAGAAAAAAACATTGCAATAAATTTCCGTATCACACGAAAAACTTGTAACTTTGCATACCCTAAGAAAAAGGGCTAACACGTTGACATTCATATAATAAAAGAAAAGTATATCAACACCATGACAAAAGCAGATATCATCAGTGAGATTACTGAGCAGACAGGATTGCAAAAGAAAGAAGTGGCCGCAGTAGTGGAGAGCTTCATGGAGTGCGTAAAGCGTTGCATGCTCGACAAGAAAGAGAACGTATATCTCCGCGGTTTCGGCAGCTTCATCATCAAGCATCGCGCTGCCAAGACAGCCCGCGACATTGGCAAGAACACCACGATCACCATTGCCGCCCACGACCTGCCGAGCTTCAAGCCCGCCAAGGCTTTCGTAGAAGAGATGAAAGGCGAGTAAGCCCATCACACTACACTGAGAAAGACAAACAAAACTGTATTATACACAACTTTTAAAACATTTTACCATGCCAAACGGAAAAAAGAAGAAAGGCCACAAGATGGCTACGCATAAGCGTAAAAAGAGATTACGTAAGAACCGCCACAAGAGCAAGTAAGCTCAGGCGACTGTTCTTGAGAGGGGGCACGCCTTTCGTGGTGTGCCCCTTGCTTTTTAACCCTACTAAAACACCAAGAGATGACAAGCGAAGTAATCATTGACGTCAAGCCAAAAGAGATCTCCATCGCCCTGCTCGAGGACAAACGACTGGTAGAATACCAGAACGAGCCTCGCTCGGCCAACTTCTCTGTGGGCAACATCTACGTCGCAAAGGTGAAGAAGCTCATGCCGGGCCTCAACGCCAGTTTTGTCGACGTAGGGTATGAGCGTGACGCTTTCTTGCATTATCTTGACTTAGGTAGTCAGTTTAATTCCTACGCTAAGTATCTCAAGCAGATACAGAGCGACCGCCGGCGCCTCTTCCCCTTTGACAAAGCCACGCGCCTGCCCGACCTGCAAAAGGACGGCAGCGTGCAGCAGACGCTCAAACAGGGACAGGAAGTGCTCGTGCAGATTGTCAAGGAACCTATATCCACCAAGGGTCCGCGCCTGACGGGCGAGCTGAGCTTTGCCGGCCGCTATCTCGTCTTGCTGCCCTTTGGCGACAAGGTCTCTGTATCCTCCAAGATCAAAAGCGGTGAAGAAAGAGCAAGACTCAAGCAACTCATCCACAGCATCAAACCCAAGAACTGCGGTGTCATCGTCAGAACCGTAGCTGAAGGCAAGCGTGTAGCTGAGCTCGACGGCGAGCTGAAGATCCTGTACAAGCGATGGATGGATGCCATCACCAAGGTGCAAAAGACCCAGCAGCGCCCGCAACTCGTCTACGAAGAGACCAGCAGGGCCGTTGCCTTGCTGCGCGATTTGTTCAACCCCAGCTACGAGAATATTTTTGTCAACGACGACAACGTGTTCCATGAAGTAAAGGATTATGTGGCACTCATCGCCCCTGAAAAGGCAGGTATTGTCAAGCGCTATACCGGAAAGGTGCCCATCTTCGACAATTTCAACGTCACCAAACAGATTAAAGCCAGCTTCGGCAAGACCGTGAACTATGCCCACGGTGCTTACCTCATCATTGAGCACACCGAAGCCATGCACGTTGTGGATGTCAACAGTGGCAACAGATCAAAGAACGAAAAAGGCCAGGAAGGCACGGCTCTCGACACCAACCTCGGAGCTGCCGACGAGTTGGCGCGCCAACTCCGACTGCGTGATATGGGAGGAATCATCGTGGTCGACTTCATCGACATGAACCTGGCCGAGGACCGGCAACTGCTCTATGAGCGCATGTGCAAGAACATGCAGAAGGACCGCGCCCGCCACAACATCCTGCCACTGAGCAAATTCGGACTGATGCAGATCACCCGTCAACGCGTGCGTCCGGCAATGGACGTCAACGTGGAAGAAACGTGTCCCACCTGCAACGGTACCGGAAAGATCAAGTCAAGCATCCTCTTCACCGACCAGCTCGAAGGAAAAATCGACCGCCTGGTCAACAAGATAGGCATCAAGAAGTTCTATCTCCACGTTCATCCCTATGTCGCTGCCTACATCAACCAGGGCATCATGAGCCTCAAGCGCAAGTGGCAGATGAAATACGGATTCGGTGTGCACATCATTCCTTCTCAGAAGCTCGCCTTCCTGCAGTATGAGTTCTACGACGCAAAGGGTGAGTATCTCGACATGAAGGAAGAGATAGAAACCAAGTAACGGACGGTCCGCATCACGGGCCCAACCGCACAACCCATCAAGAGGGAGTGTCAACACAGCGTTGACACTCCCTCTTTTGGTGATAGGGGGGCACTATTTGCATGTTTTCTCTTCCGTTCGCTGAACGGATGTGGTGATTCACTGAACAAAATGCTACGCATCCAACGGGATTGCGTATCTTTGCAACAGTAAAAGATCAAAGAGATTTTTAGGTTTCTATAATTATTATGGTTAAGACAATTGTATGATAAGGGAGTAACTTAGATTTTACCATTTAGATCGAACTCTAATCAGGTAACAGGAAGAAGAGGCCGGAGCAGTGATTGCCCCGGCCTCTTCGTGTATAATTGGCTTTTCAGAAAAATCTGAAGCGTCTTTCCCTTGTTTATGCCTGTGCTTCGCTGGCCTCCTTGTTGACGATACGTGATCCCCAAACGGCATAGAAGAACATGTAGCACATGGCCACGAGAGGCACCACATACGACACCATATATCCTGCCTTGTCGGCGATTGCGTTCTGCACCATCGGCAGGATACCGCCACCCACTACCATCGTCATGAAAATGCCACTGGCTGCGGCGGTGTATTTGCCTAAGCCCTCTGTGGCAAGGTTGAACGTACAACTCCACATCACGGAAGTGCACAGACCACAGCACACCAGCAGGATGGCACTCAACGGCAACTCTGTCATCTCGAAGCCGGAACCAGTGAATACTGGGATAGCTCCCGTGACGGTCTTGGGAAGTACCATGGCGGTGATAATCAAGCAGATGCCGATGGCATTTGTAGTGCTCATCATCACACGGCTGGAGACTTTTGAACCAATCAGTCCGGCTACGAAACGGCCGACAAGCATCAACAGCCAATAGGTGCCGGCAGCGAAACCGCCGATCGTCGCAGCGGTCGCCACATTCAGTCCTGCACCCGCCGCAGACGTGTCACTAAGGAAGAAATTAAGCGTGCCGGGGATGCCCACCTCTGTACCGACATAGAGGAAAATGGCAATCACACCCAACGTGAAATGACGGAAATAGAAGGGAGAGTGCTCAAAAGTCACGCCCTCGGTGTTGTTGCTTTCGGGATCGGCGATGGGGATGAAACTGAGGATGATGAATGTAGCAGCAAAGATACCCATTGCCAGATAGAGCACAATGTTGACATCGCTGATGGCTGTGTCCTTTGTCACTGTGCCGATGAGCGCGCCAACGAGCATCGGAGTGAGCGTGCCCATGAAGGAGTTGAGCGTTCCACCGATCTGCAACAGCTGATTGCCCTTCTTGCCGCCGCCACCAAGAAGGTTGAGCATAGGGTTGACAACAGTGTTGAGCATGCACACCGAAATGCCAGCCACAAAGGCACCGAGCAAGTAGACATAGAAGTTGGTGGGCAGACCCATCAACAAACTATGGGTGAACAGCTGACCGGAAAGAAACTGGATGAACACGCCAGCGAAGCCAAAGGCAACAGCCACCAGTGCTGTCTTCTTATAGCCAATGCGTTGCAGCATCTTTCCGGAAGGAATGCCCATGAACAAATAAGCCAGGAAGTTCATCATATTTCCGAGCATTCCCAGTGTGTTGGAGCCTTCGAGTGCCGGCTGGTTCTTCCAGATGACACCGATAGGAGCGGCGAGATTTGTGACGAAAGCGATCATTCCGAAGAGGAAGATCATGGCCACGATGGCGATAGAACGCCCTTTCTGATTAGTCTCTTGCATTTTTCTTGTTTATGTTTTTAGTTAATAATCTCTTAATGATACGATTGAAAGGTAGAAAACACTTATGCCTAATATTCCGGCAATCGCCCTACAAGCAACATAGAAAAGCAGCGGCGGTACTCTTCCACCATCTTGTCATGTCCCGCTTTCCGGTAACATGCGTGGAACACAGGGGTGAGAGAGAACCGTGGGTAGATCTCTTCGTAATGATCAAGCAATGCAAGTTTCATCCCACGTGGATCGTTGGGATCGACATGAGCTTGCTGCAAAACTTGTAAAGCAAAGGTACGGAAAAACGCCGTCACCTCCGAACGTATTCTATCTTTCATATTGCAAAGGTAAAAAATAAAACTACAAGAACCAAGAAAAAAAGGTTAATTGTAGATGATCAGACTTGTTCGCTTCCTTGTGTCCTTGGTTGCTGCTGACGCAAGATCAGGCTTTGATGAAATGGGGATGGTTTTCGTCGCCCAAACGGGGATTGAAGATGAAGCCGTCCTCAGAGAATGCGCTTAAGGCCTTTGGGGCGTTGAGTTTGTTCTGAATGACAAAGCGCGCCATTCCTCCACGGCAGCCCTTGGCATACATCGACACAATCTTGAACTGAGCACCTTGGTCAACATAGAAGTAAGGCTTCACGACTCTTACCTCTTTCTCCACGCGCTTCCAGTCAAAAAGATGCTCAAACTCCTCGGTGGCCAGATGGAGCAGTACACCGTCGTCGGCCTTGACGCGCTCAATGAGGCGGTCGGTCAACCGATCTTTCCACCACGCGAAGAGTGTCTTGCCGTCTGTAGTTTGCAACTTTACCTTGCCTTCCAACCGGTAGAGATGTATGCCGTCCAAGGGACGCAAGATGCCATAAAGAAAAGAAAGAATCAACAAATGATTCTGAGCAAAACGGAAATCATCGGCTGAAAACTCGTCAGCACGGAGATGCTTGTAGGCTTGACCATAGTAGGCGAGGATAGCGGGAATACGGTTTTCATCCAACATGAACTGCTGAAAACGCTGATGATTCTCCATGGCAATGGCAGCGCTACAGTGCAAAGCCTTGGCGAGATCGGTGACTGACCATTGGGAAAGTTCCAACGCCAAGCGGCGTGCCGCATCGTCAAAGATGGGCGTCGTCATTGTGGGAACCCGTCCGCGGTCTGCGGATCTCATGATTTTGGCACTGGCAAGTATCAGTTGCATATTATTAGTTTGTATTTTAATATTGTAATGAAACTCCACACCCCAGAGCAACGGTATTCGAAGATCACAGGGCTGAGATTGATAGTACAAATTTATAGCTATAATGTCAGACTCCAAAACAATTTCAGCAAAATGTTTATCATTAAGCATTTAAAATACTGTAGTCTGCCAATACATAACAAAACCTCCCTTTGTCTTGCATGAGAACAAAGGGAGGTACCTATTGAAGTTACTTGTTCTTGCTTGCCGCTACCCATACAGGTTCTTCGTTCATCACGGGCTTGTTGACTGCCATCACACCTGAAAGATTGTGCGGCACATAGGGCTCTTCAAGATAACGAATGTCATCCGCAGTGAGATGGACATCAAGCGACTTCACGGCACCCTCGATATGATGCAGTTTGGTGGCTCCTACTATCGGCGATTCCACCTTTGTCAGCAGCCAAGCCAGCGAAATCTGTGTCATCTCCACCCCGTAGCGGTCGGCCAGATCCACCACACGCTCCACGATGCGGTTGTCCTGCTTGGCAGTGGCATCATACTTGAAGTGCATGAACGAGTCTTCCTGCTGTCGCTTAGAGGTCTCGCCAGGTCGCTTGGCTAACTTGCCAGAGGCCAATGCACTGTAGGGAGTCATGGCGATGTTTTCTTCGTGGCAGAACGGGAACATCTCACGTTCCTCCTCACGCATGATTAAGTTGTAATGGTTCTGGACGGAGATGAATTTTGCCCATCCATGCTGCTCTGCCATCGCGTTCATCTTCGCCACCTGATAGGCATAGGCATTTGCGATGCCGATATAGCGAGCCTTTCCCGTACGTACAGCCTCGTTCATTCCCTCCATGATTTCCTCGGCAGGAGTCTTGTAGTCCCAGATATGGTAGATGTATAGATCCACATAGTCCATGCCAAGGTGCTGTAGGCTGCTGTCGATGTTATTGAGCACATGTTGCCGTCCGTTGATGCCTTGCTGGATTTCCTCATCCGTGCGAGGCAAGAACTTTGTGGCTACTACCACATCGCCACGCCGTGCCATATCACGCAAGGCACGGCCCACGAACTGTTCGGATGTGCCCAACTGATAGGCTATTGCCGTATCAAAGAAGTTTACGCCCAATTCCAGTGAGCGGCGTATAATCTCCCGTGTCGGCTCCTCGCCAATCGTCCACGAATGTTGTCCGATGGTGGGGTCGCCAAAGCCCATGCAGCCTAAGCAGATGCGCGACACACTGAGGTCAGAGTGTCCAAGTTTTACGTATTCCATATAGTTCGTTCGGCTTTAAATTTCTGCTCTTACTTCACCAAAATCTTCTTGCCATCCTTGATGAAAACACCCTTTTGTCCTTCTGTCGCAATAAGCGGTCATCAGTATGAGGAAAAAGATGACTCTTTTCATTGTGGTACACTTTGTTTATTTGTCCGACTCCACGCTGCGGATGCAATTGAGGGCATTGAGTGTACGCGGATAGCCGATGAAGGGGAGGTTACTGGAGATGACAGCGATGAGCAGATCCTTGTCGTTGCCTACGTGGTAGTTGCCGGCAATATGTCCTTTCAACTGCGGCTCGCAACCACCTTGGGCAGCAAGGAAACAGAACGTAATGAGCTCGCGCATCTTCAGGTCAAGTCCCGTGCGGGTGTAGTAATCGCCAAAGCAGTTGTCTGCCAGCCATTTGTTGATGTGTCGGCTGTCTTCCGGTCCCGACTTCCAGAAGTCACGCATTGAGTCGCCGAAACAACTGATCTGTGCCTCTGTGCCAGCCTCACGACGGGTCTCCATCGTGGTGGTCTGCTGTGAAGTCAATGGCAGGGTGATGCCACGGTCGGTCAGCACCTCGTTGGTAGCCGAGAGGAAGGGACGGACGCGTCCCATGCCTAAATAGGCCGTAGCCTGATAGACGATTTCCTTCACCTCAACAGGTGTAACGCCTTTGGCGAGTGCTTCGGGCAGCAGTTCACGGTATTCGCTGATGCCCTGACAGCCAAGGAGCGTGGCCAGATAGCAGATGTAGCGGGTACGGTCGTCGAGACGTGTCTTCACCTGTTCCACCACCTCGCCGAAAGCAAAGGCCTTGAAGCGCTGGTTGTATTCAGCGTCGGCGACGCCGAGTATCGCTGAACTTGCAGGCAGCTTGTCGTACTCTGCATCCGTGACAGGCTCCAGCCACTCGTTGGAGGCGCCTTCTTCTACCTTTGTCATATAGGTGAGGTGTTGCATCCACGAGTCTTTAGCAGCCCCATGCCAGTGCTTAGCCTCGGCAGGGATGGCCACGACCACACCCGGGCGCAGGACGACAGGTTCCTTGCCTTCCTCGACATACCATCCGCAGCCAGAGACGCAGATGAGCACCTGCACCGACTTGTGGTGGATGTGCCAGTTGTTGCGGCAACGGGGCTCGAAGGTGACGTTCACGGGACCTCCATTCTTGGCATCGAGGGGAGCCAGATAGCTGTTGCCTGTGAAATACTGGGCATAGGCACTGTTCAACTCTCCTTTCGGCCATACACTGAAATCAACATTTTCTTTCATATTCTTTTGCGCATTTACAGTTGCCACTGCCAAGAGCAGTGCTATGACGGTGGTAATGATTTTCATTCTTTATTTTTGTTTCCGGTTGCAAAGTTACGAGTTTCTTGTCAACAGGCTGTTACCTCGATTAAGGCTGCTATAACCCTTATTGCGGAAATCGTGTCTACACGCTTGCGAGAATAGAATGCTTCCTCAAAAAGCTCGCTGGAATGACACCAAAAGAGTACACACCTACAGATGCACTTCAACACCTGCCATGACTGTGGCACGCGGCATGGGGAAGCCGGCGTTGACCTCATAGTGCTGGGCAAGGAGGTTCTCGCCATGGACGAAGAATTTCAAGGCACGGCTGACACGCAACGAAGCCGTGAGATCCCACAGCCAGAAATTCTCGGTCTTAGGGCTGTTGTCGGCTGTATGCAGACCATCGATCCATTGCAATCCGCTGTGCAGCGTGAAGCACCCCGTATGCCAGTCAGCTCCCAAGAAAAGCTTATGCTTCGGTGCAGCCGTTAGCGTGCGGCTGGTATGAAGGAAGCTGTAGTTGGCATCTAAGCGCAGATGCCGCATGGGTACGTAGAAGGCAAGGAGCTCAAAACCAGCGTTCTCCGTGCTGCCCGTGTTGACATTCAGCGGGCGGCCGTTGACCATCTGTGTGGTGATAAGGTCTTCAGCGTTGAGATAGAACACGTTGAGTCCGTAACCTAAGTGCCCATCCAACAGACGTTGGCGCAGTGAGAGCTCATAGTTCCATAGGCGTTCCGGCGCAAGGTCGGCATTGGCGGGGCGGAACATGTAGAGTTCACACAGCGTAGGGTTGCGGAAGCCTTTGCCCACAATGGCTTTCAGCTCCATGTTGTGAGGCAGACGGGCAGTGAGTCCACCCTGAGGTATCCACTCCGACCCTGACACGCTGTGGTGGTCAAGACGCAGGGCAACATCGGCGGTAAGCCACGACAGCAGCTCCTGGCGAATGTCGGCATATCCCGCTACCTCATTGACGGTGCGGTTGGCAAGATCCGTGCGACTGCCGTCTGCCATCGCCTTCTGCCAGGCATGTCCGCCGAAGTGCTGATAGTCGAAGCCCAGCGTGACGCGAGTAGTGGAGAAAGGAGCAAAGCTCTCATAGGCAGAGACGCCTCCCATGCGATCATTGTGCATGTAGTAGGCGGTCTGTGCAGGACGCGCAGCAACATGTCCGTCGTTGATATGATGATGTCCCCAGTTGTAGAACGCACGCACAGCACCTGACATACGACCGTAGTCGTTGGTGAGCGATAGCGCTGTCATGCCACGGGTGATGAGCATGTCGTTGTCGATGAGCGGTGCCGAAACGGGTCCCGGGTTGGACGACTCCTGATAAGCGATGTTCGCGGTGCCGTTGATCTGCCAATAGCGCGAGAGGTCGTAGCCGAGTTTGAGAAAACCACTTGTCTGACTGAAAGCAGAGTTAGGACGATGACCGTCGGTGCGCTCATAGTTCAGTGCGGCAATGGACGAGAAACGGCCTTGGCGCAGGCGGTTGGTGGCGGTGCCGATGAATGTGCCGTAGCCGCCTCCCTGTAGGTTGATGTCGGTCTGCATGCCGTCCGCTTCCATCCTGCGTGTCACGATGTTCACCACTCCGCCCATGGCATTGCTGCCATAGATGGCAGAAGCCGGACCACCCACGACCTCCACGCGGTCGGCCATCATCGTTTGATAGGTATCGGCGAGTGGATGCCCATAGAGCCCGGCATACTGGGGTAGGCCGTCGATGAGCACGAGCAGATCAGCCGAGCCACCGACACCTCTCATCTTGATGGTTCCTGCAGCACCTGTGCTCAGACCATAACCGAGGATGCCGCGAGTAGTGACGAAGAGTCCCGGCACCTGCTGGCTCAGTGTGGGAAGTACTGATGGCTGATAGGTAGCTGTAAGCTGGGAACGGCCGATAACCGACACGTCGAGAGGCAAGTGGCGAATGTCGGAACGATAGCGCGTACCAGTGACCACCACATCGCTCAGACGCACTGAGTCGGTTTGGGCAAAGAGCGTGCTGGCCGCACCTATGAGTGCGGTTGCCAAGAGTATTTGTTTTCTCATAAAAGATAATTATTGAGTAATGCCCCTTGAACAGAGGATAAGAGTCTAATTGATCTATTTGTCGATGTTGACAATCGTGTATTTCTTCGAGCCCAGTCCTATCTTCTCCGCCCAGTCGATGGTGTGAGTGCCGTGCTGCTTGTCGATGCGCTTAAGCAAGTCGGTAGGATCGTTCTTCGCCGTCACTTTCAGGTTGTTGATGATGTCAACGCAAGCCTGGTCGAGGGCCACGGGGTCGGTGCTGGCGAGGATGCCATAATCTTCCAACTTCACGGGAGCAGGATGGTCGACACAGTCGCAATCAATGCTCATGTTGTTCATCACGCTGATATAGATGATACCATTCTCCTTCTGAAAATAGTTCACCACGGCTTGAGCGGCAGCAGCCATGCTCTCCAAAAAGGCGTCTTGAGGGGCGATGTACTTCGGTGTCCACACCGAGTCCATATTGAGTTTGTTCATCTTACCAGCCGTATGGATGTAGGCCTTTCCGTCGGATGAAGCACAGCCGATAGAGAGGTTCTTAATTGCCCCACCGTAGCCACCCATGGGATGACCTTTGAAGTGGTTGAGACAGATCATGAAGTCGTAGTTGGCAAGATGTCCGCCCACGATATCGTAGTTCAGATGGGTATGGTCGCGCACGGGAATGCGTATCTCATCGTATTCGTCCATGATGTCGACGGGGAAATACTTTGTAAAGCCGTGGCGGTCGATGACCTTCCAGTGATTGGCAGAGTTATTGCGCACGTCGTTAGGGTCGCCGCCATAGGCGGTGTTGTTCTCTACAATGGTACCGTCAACGTCATAGACGAGGTCTTTGATGAGCTCCGGTTTGAGATAGTTGGGATTGCTGCCCTCGCCGGTACTTATTTTCACGGCCACACGTCCCTTGGCTTTCACGCCTAATGCCTTGTAGATACGGACGAGTGAGGCGGGAGAGATCTCGCGTGTCAGATAAACCTTAGACTGAGCCCAAGCCGTTGTGCCCACAACAAGCAGTGCGGCTACCGCAAGGTTGCGGAGAAAGAAATGCTTCATAATCAAAAACTGTTATAGTTGTTACTTATTGCAAAGATAGTTTATTTCTCGCAATACTGGTTTATACAGAATATCTTTTTTCTTACCTTTTTCTGTTTTTCTCTCGTGTGTAACCCAACCTCAAAATAGGGGGCTATTGGACGGTGTTGATATGAAAGGCGTATCTTTATTTTAATGTTTCGCCGTATGCTTTACCCATCTTCACGCAGTCGCCGATGATGTCGCCGGTGCGCAGATACTTATAGGTAGGCATTTCGAAGAGTACTGGCTTCAGCTTTGAATAGTCAGGCTTGCCCTTCTCGTCAAGCATATCCTCTTCGACATAGGTATTGAGGATGTTGCAAATGTAGTTTTTGAAGCCGTCTATCTCATAGGTATCCACGACCTCACACTCCATCACCAGCGGAGACTGCTCGATGACGGGCATGCCAGCCTCGCCAATATGATATGGGAAGATGTCCGACTTGTCCACTTTTGCCCCGCTGACCGTACCTGTGTAGTCGGCTGCGGCAACGAATGTCTCGTCGATGATATTGACAGATAACTTGTGCTGCTCATCAATTGCTTTCACACTGTGGTGTGACGAGTGGACACTTAACAATAGTTTCGAGTGACTGACAATGCCGATGTGTGCTATGAGCAGCCAGTTTACCTTCCCATCTTCCCCGACTGTTCCTACGACTGTGGCTGGCGTGGGATAGAGTGCCAGTTTCTTTCCAATATTCTGTTTCATATTGATGCTATTTCATGATTTTCTTTCCGTCCTTGATGACGATGCCTTTGTGGCTGGCAGAGGCGGGTGTACCGTTCAGCGTGTATGCACGCGAATCAGTACCTGCGGTGTTCCGGCTCTCGTTGTTTATATTGCTGATGCCTGTCGCATCTGACGTGAGCGAGAGGGTGACGGTGATGTTGCTCTCTCCTGCTTTCAGGAATGTGCGTAACTGGCTTTCCGACAAACCGTCTATCTTGCCCAGGCGGGTGTAACTCCATGAGTTTGAACCATAGAAAAGGCAGATGTTGCTGCCGTTATAGAGAACGACATCTCCCGGCTGTGCCGTCATCTGCTGGTTGCTCGTAGGGAGCGAGAAGCCAAGCGGTCCCCATATCTCGAAGCCGCCACTGGAGTTGAGCGTAACTGTGACAGCACCGTTCTGTAGCCGTTCCACGAGTTCCTGCGTTGCCGCATTATTGGCAAGGGTTATGCTCTGAGTCTGTCCTGCGATGGTAATATACATTGTCATATCGTTTTCTGTCTGCAATGTCTCCGCCTGCATCCCGCCGTCGGACGAGCAACAGACGAAGAACATGGTCATAATTATCAGCAGATATTTTCTCATACACGATTATTTTAGATTCTCACGGAAAAATCGTTCGATCTTGTCGTAGGGGATGACACCTGCCACATCGTCGTAAAGGTCAATGTGCGATGCTCCGGGGATGATGTAGAGTTCCTTGTTCCCTACCTTGGCACTCTTCCCCTCGACATGCTTGCCCGTCATCTTCTCGAAGGCATACTCGGAGAAATAGCGTGAGTGAGCCTTCTCGCCGTGGATGAGCAACACGGGATTCTCAATCTCTGCGGCAAAGGCCAGCAGCGGCTGATTGAGGAACGACTGACATCCTGTGACATTCCAGCCGTCGGTCGAGTTGCCTGAGCGCTCATGGTAGCCGCGCTTCGTCTTGTAATAGGCATGGTAGTCCTTCACAAACCGGGGAGCATCCTCTGGCAGCGGGTCGATGACGCCGCCTGCACGCTTGTATGTCCCTGTCTTGTAGTCTTCCGTGCGCTGTCGGGCCATGGCCTTGCGCTTCTCCATGCGCTGCTGCGGTGTATTCTCGCTCTGGAAGTAGCCCTCGATGTTCACCTTGCTCATGTCGTACATCGTGCTGGCGACGGTTGCCTTGATGCGCGGGTCGATGGCAGCGGCATTGACGGCCATACCTCCAAAACCACAAATGCCGATGATACCGATGCGCTCTGGATCTACATTATCCTGCACAGAGAGAAAATCGACGGCAGCGAGGAAGTCCTCGGTGTTGATGTCGGGCGAAGCCATGCGCCGCGGTTCGCCGCCACTCTCTCCTGTGAACGAGGGGTCGAAGGCAATGGTGAGGAATCCACGCTCTGCCAAATGTTGGGCATAGAGACCGCTCGACTGTTCTTTCACGGCTCCAAAAGGTCCACTAACGGCAATGGCTGCCAGTCGACCCTTAGCGTTTTTGGGTGTGTACATGTCGGCAGCGAGTTCGATGCCGTAACGATTGTGGAAGGAGACCTTCTTATGGTCGACCTTCTCACTCTTGGGGAAAACCTTGTCCCACTCTTGTGTCATTTTCAACTGTGTCATCTTTTTTGTGCTTTGCGCCCCAGCAGCGATAAATGTCATCAGAAATGCCAAGGCTGTGATTATTCTTCTCATCTGTTGTTATCTTTGTTTCCGGTTGCAAAGTTACGAGTTTCCTGTCAACAGGCTATTACCCCGATTAAGGCTGCTATAACCCTTTTTGCTGAAATTGCAGCTTCCTTCTTGCGTGAATAGAAAAATTCAACTAATTTTGTACGAAGAAACATAAAGACAGATAGATATGAGCGACACAACGATCATCCCCATCGACAGTATCGATGCATATAATAAGATGTATGGCTTCGAGACCCTGCATCCCTTAGTGAGCGTGGTAGACTTGGCGGAAGCCACGAAGATTCCCAACCACGTCACCTTCCGCTATGGCGTCTATGCGCTGTGGCTAAAGGACGGTATACAGTGCGCGCTACATTATGGGCGCCAGCAATACGACTATCAGGATGGTACCATCGTGAGCTTCGCACCGGGGCAGATGGTGCGCGTGGATATGACGGAGGAACAGCTCCATACGCCGTCACACACCTTAGGACTCCTCTTCCATCCCGACCTGCTCTTTGGCACGCCCTTGGGGAAGGCAATCGGAAGCTACCACTTCTTCGACTACGACTCGGCTGAGTCGCTCCATCTCAGCGAGCGCGAGCGGCGGATGTACACCGACACGCTCAACTCCATCCGCTTTGAGATGGAGCAGCCCGTGGACAAACATTCGCAGACCATTCTCACCGACCGCATCAAGCTCATCCTCGACTACTGCCAGCGCTTCTACGACCGACAGTTCATAATCCGTCACAAGGAGAACTCAGATGTTCTCTCTGCCTTTGAGCGCAACATCAAGGATTATTTCGAGCAGGGCTTAGCCGTGCGCGGCGGCCTGCCCTCCGTGGCTTATTTCGCTGATAAGGCTTGTCTGTCACCGGGCTACTTTGGCGACCTCATCCGTAAGGAGACGGGAATGACGGCACAGTACTATATTCAACAGCACATCCTCGCGCTGAGCAAGCAACTGCTCCTCGACCCTTCGCAGAGCATCTCGCAGATTTCCGACCGCCTCGGCTTCCAGTATCCCCAGCACTTCTCACGCTTCTTCAAAAAGCTTGCGGGAATGACACCAAAAGAATACAGAGAGAAGTAAAATAAGAAGGGAAGTATTCATTAAAAGGCACCACTAATAACCATTATTGTTTACGAAATGTACACAGAGTCAACCAAAATAGGGTTTAAGAACAAACTGTCAACATTACTCATAACAATATATGAACATGTAATCGCGTAGATATATGATAGCAATAATCCCAAATATGTGCCTACAGCGAACAAGTCTTTTAGTGATAGTAAATATAATCTTTTATATCTAAAATTATAAAATAGTACAATAGAAAAGGTGATGGAAACGGACAACAAATGACTGCTCGACGACCATGCTGACTCTTCCGCAGGCAAGATCACTCAATGATCTTGAACTCGTAACCTTGATCCTTGAGCCATTGCAGTGATAAAGGCAAAGCGATCTTCAGCTTGTCAATACTCTTCAGCGAGTCGTGAAAGGTGATGATGGAACCATTGCGTGCATAGCGCTTCACGTTGTTAATAACATCCTGAGCCGTCAGCCATTTGGAATAGTCTCTGGTAACCAAGTCCCACATCACAATCTTGTATTTTCTTTGCAGCCACCAGTATTCTGAATGACGCATCCATCCGTGCGGCGGACGGAAGAGATGTGACTTGATCAGTTCGTTGGCCTGTGCCGTGTTGATGGCATAGGTGATTGTCCAGTGCTTGAAGGCTCCAATATGATTAAACGTGTGGTTGCCAACCTGGTGTCCTTCTTCAACGATACGGTTGTAGAGGTCGTGATTTCGCAAAACGTTCTCACCGACCATAAAGAAAGTAGCCTTGGCACCAAACTTTCGTAAGGTGTCAAGGATAAATGGTGTCGACTCCGGTATCGGACCGTCGTCGAACGTGAGATATACAGCCCGCTCGCTCTGATCCATTCGCCACAGGGCGTTTGGATAGAGCCAGCGGAGCCATTTAGCGGGTTGTTCTATAAACATGGCGAGGTTACTGTCCTAATTGCTGACCGCCTTTGCCTACATACATGCGATAGTAGGCGTCGATTTGGCTGTTTTGCTTCTTGGCCAGAGCAGGGTCAACCAGTTCGGTGATCTTAGTCATCTCTGTCATAATCGACAGCTGCATCAGGCAGTCACGCTGAGAGCCTTGGAACTGAATGCCTTCCTCACTCAGATAGTACTGCTCGTATTGGCTGGCATTCTTCCATACTTGGTTGATAACTTCCAACGCCTTCTTCTTCTGTCCCAACAGGGCGTAGGCATGGGCAATGTCATTGCCGCCACTCATGTAGTTCATCGGAATGTTGTATGTCGGGAGCTCTTTCTCAGCCTTCTGCAACACCTTCAGTGCCTTGGCCTTTTGTCCCTCGGCGATAAGGTGAAGGGCAAGCTGACCGAAGAGACGGCGATGAGTGTAACACATGCGCATGACGGTCTCGTCGATATACAGCCCAGGCTTGCTCAGACCACCATAGCGGTAGCGGAACATCAGGTTGTTGTAGACCTTCTGCGTGTCGTAGTTCTTAGCGCCCGGAGCGTTGGTTGTGAACGGCGAGATGCGGTTGGCAAGACCTTCCTGAATGAAGTTGTCACCGAGATTCATATAGTTTTCCTGACCCACCGTCAAGGCGACATAGATAGGCCGCGTCCAGTTGCAGTGCGCAATTATCTCCAGCATCATCAAGTCGTTCTTGTAAAGAGCGTTCTTGCCTTTCAGCGAGATGACCATACGGTCGGGGATGGTGTCACTGGCCATCATCATGCCACTGTGCTTGACAGCGTTCTTGTCGATGGTAACGTAGAGTGTATCGGTCGGTATGACATGCATGTCTGCGTCTTTAGAGCGTACCCAGTACTTCATCACGTTGGCCAACTCGAATGGATTGTCACCGAACTGAGCCTTAGCGGCCATCGGATTCTTCTTGTAGAAGTCAAGAACCTGTGACTTCAGACTTGGGTTAACTTCGACATATTCGTTGGTTCCCGAACAGTAGTCGAGACGCGGCCAGGTGATAGGCACGGAAGGCGAACCATAAGCCGGACGCTTCATCTGGTCAATATACCAGTCGGTTTGCAGATAGCTGAGGTTGCAGACACGTGCATCAGTACGTACGCCCTCTGTCTCCTGGTTGTACCAGAGTGGGAAGGTATCGTTGTCGCCGTTGGTGAAGATGATCGGATTGCCCTTGTCCTGAAGCGTCATCAGATAGTTGCGGCCGAAGTCGCGGCAGGTGTAACGGCCTGAGCGGTCGTGATCATCCCATGTCTGGCTGACCATTTGAATAGGTACGAGCAAGCACACGAGGCTGAGGGCTCCGATAGCGATCGGGCTTTCGACCTTGAGATATTTCTTCATCAGGTCGACCAAGGCGGCCACGCCCATACCACACCAAATGGCGAAGGCATAGAACGAACCGGCGTAGGCATAGTCACGCTCACGTGGCTGTACCGGCGTCTGATTGAGGTAGACAACGATGGCAAGACCTGTCATGAAGAACAGGAAGCAGACTACCCAGAACTGACGGATGCCGCGACGACCACGGAATGCCTGCCAGAAAAGTCCGATGAGACCCAACAGCAAGGGCAGACAATAGAAGACGTTGTGACCTTTGTTCATCTTCAGATCGTCAGGCAGTTTGCTCTGATCACCCAGGCGGGCGTTGTCGAGGAAAGAGATACCCGTGATCCAGTTGCCGTGCTCAGGCTCGCCATTGCCCTGAATGTCGTTTTGGCGACCTGCAAAGTTCCACATGAAGTAGCGCCAGTACATGAAGTTGCACTGGTAGGACAGGAAGAACTTGATATTGTCGATCTGTGAAGGCATCTTCACGGTCATCTGCTCACCGCAACGGTCATAGGGAACCTCCGTACCATCTACGCCACCCATCCAGCTCTCGTAGTCCTGTGCATGGTTGCTGTCCCACATACGGGGGAAGAGCATATTCTGCGCATAGATATAGTTGTTGCGGTGAGAGACGATGAAGTAAGAGTCCTTCTCATCCTTGGAAGCCTTTTCCTTACGGCTGTAGATAGGAGCGCCCTCGGTCATCTTAGGCTTGCACATATCGCCATCCTGCTCCAAGGCGACCTGCGAAGTGTAAGCCTGGCCATAGAGTAGGGGATAGCTGCCATACTGATCACGGCTGAGATAAGAGCCCAACGTGAAGATATCCTCCGGAGAGTTCTGGTCCATCGGCGGGTTGGCAACCGAGCGGATGACGATGAGCGCATAGCTGGAATAGCCGATCATCAGCATCAGCATACACAGCAGCACGGTATTTTTCAGATGTGAACTGACGAGATATACCGGTTTCTTTTCCACAATCTTCTTGCGGTTGAACAGCCACCATACGATCGCGAGGATGACGATGCCGCAGACAACGGCGCGCCAGCCGTAGCCGATGAACGGAATACCGATCAGCGCGAAAGCCAAGAGGGTAGAGATGTTCTCCAATTTTTTGTTGCGTCCGACATAGCTTTCATAGATGGCCCAAAGCGTGGAAGCCACCAGCAAAGCAATGTAGATGACCAGTCCCGTGTTGAAAGGCAGGCCCAACACATTGACAAAGAGCAGCTCAAACCAGCCGCCCACAGTGACAATGCCCGGGATGACGCCATAGAGCACGGCGGCCACCAGCACAAAAGATACCAAGAGGGCGATCAGAGAACCCTTCAGCTCGATGTTGGGGAAGCGACGATAGCAGTAGACCAGCACGATGGCAGGCAGACACAGCAAGTTGAGCAGGTGCACACCGATGCTGAGTCCTGTCATATAGAAAATGAGTACCAGCCAGCGGTCGGAATGGGGCTCGTCGGCATGGTCTTCCCATTTCAGTATCAGCCAAAACACAATAGCGGTGAACGCAGAAGAGTAGGCATAGACCTCACCTTCCACGGCAGAGAACCAGAAGGTGTCACTCCATGTGTAAATCAGTGCACCCACGACGCCACTGGCTTCTATGGCGATGGTCTTGCCCAAGGTCAGCGATGCCCAGTCCTTAACAATCAGTTTGCGTGTCAGATGTGTGATCGTCCAGAACAGAAACAAGATTGTGGTGGCTGAGAGCAACGCGCTCATCGTGTTCACCATGCGTGCTACCTGGCTAGGATCACTGGCAAAATGACTGAAGAGATTGGCCGTGAGCATGAAGAACGGTGCCCCGGGCGGGTGACCGATTTCAAGTTTATAGCCTGTGGTAATAAACTCTGGACAGTCCCAAAAAGAGGCTGTCGGCTCGATGGTGGAGCAATAGGTAAAGGCCGCTATGGCAAACACAAGCCATCCCAGCACATTGTCCACTAATCTGTACTGCTTCATTATTTTATTAACCTATAATTGTGTTATTGCAATAAAAACTTTGCAAAGATAGCAAAAAGCAAGGAGAATAGACGATCTTTCAGAACTTTATTTAATATTTTTATCTTAAGAATGAGAGAAAACTAATTTCATGGTATCTGTCTCTGATGTTTTATGATGTTCTTACCAATGTTTTGATGAAGCAAAGCCAAGAGACCTTGGGAACAAAGCCGTGTGATATTGGGAACGAGGTCGTGTGATATTGGGGACGAAGCTATGTTATATTGGGGACGAAGCTATGTTATATTGGGAACGAAGCTATGTTATGTTGGGGATGAAGCTATGTTATGTTGGGGACGAAGCTATGTGTTCGAGGGGTCGAAGCTATGTTATCTATGTTGTAATGCTATAGCAAAAGATCTTTCGTTAAGCAGAGAATGATTGAAACCTACGTAGCGAAGTATCTTTTGTGAGATAGGAAAATCCAAGCAGATTTTCTTTTGATTTTACCTAGATTACCATCGAATGATCATGTCTTTCCCTTTTTGAGGCTTAGAAAACAGTTTTGCGTATAATGGCTGTTATGATAAATAAATACGATTTGCCCATGATCATCTTCCCAAACTCACGTTGGGGTGAAGATCTGTTCCCCCTCTTTTATGGGTATAAAAAAGCCCTTCATTCTCACGAACAAAGGGCTCAATAAAAGAAATTAAAAAATAAATCGTATTATTATTGTAAGAGAGATTCTATTTATGAAAATAAGATGTATTTAGACTGACTTTAGTATCTTGAGAACTATGGTCTTCTATTACTGGAGCAACTCTTGGATCTCGCTCAGTGGGCGTTTCTCCTGAGTGCCGTCAGGCATGGTAACCATGAAGTAGTTGTACTTCGACTTACCGTTGTTGTATTCTACCACAGCGACACCACCGTTACGGAGCTGCAATGTGAAGTAGCCTTGACGCTTGCCATTGACATAGTTGCCATGGAGCTTCTCCTTGCCGTTGACATAGTATGTAGTGACCTCGCCGTTGAGGACGGTGTTCTTGTCATTACCGAGATCGATGAAGCTGTATCCACCCTCGGCCTTGAGGTTCCCGTTCATATAGAAGTCCTGGAAGACATCTTCCTTGTTGAGTCCTTTACCATCCTGCTTGAGCAGACGATAGTAAGCAGCCTGACCACGATCCTGTACGTTCTGCTGATTTGCAGCGTAGTAGATAGTGTCTGCAACGACAGTTGCACTCTCGCTCACATGCTTACGAGCTGAAGCACTTAGAACTGCGAGAAGCATCATTGATAAAATCATCAACTTTTGGGTTCTTCCGAAAAATGGAGTGATAGATAGAAGATTGTAGCAAAAAAGAAGAAA